>JAESFO010000945.1_pt1 | contig 10834 bp, 11 predicted proteins | sample 9269421 | NCBI WGS metagenome assembly JAESFO01 (sample SAMN14502839, study PRJNA617101) | algae metagenome | isolation source: Nostoc desertorum CM1-VF14 and co-occurring heterotrophs from rocky... | place: USA: Clark Mountains, San Bernardino, California | collected 2000-06-05 | reverse complement strand
GGTCGGCGACGTAGACGGTGCGGTCGCCGTCGGCGTCGCAGCGGCCCTCGCGACCGGGGCGGCGGATCAGGAGGAGGATGACGTCGTCGGCGCGGAGCCGGTCGCAGAGCGTGATGACCGCCGGGTCCGGGTGGTCGGCGACCTTCCGCGGCCACGCCCCGATGTGCTCGACGGCGACGAGGCGGCGCACGTGCGGCGCGGTGCCGGTCATCGGCTCGCCGACGGCCTCGCTCAGCCCGGCACAGCCCGCGGCGGGCGCCCCGGCGGGGGGACCGCCGAGTGCGCCACGTGCCGCGGTGACCGTCATCGGGCCATCTTAGGGAAGGTTTCCCTGACTTCAACCCGGGACGCCCGGTCGGGTCACTCCCGGCCGGGGAGCTCCGTGCGCAGGACCTTGCCGGTCTGGTTGCGCGGCAGCTCGTCCAGGAAGTGCACGTCCCGTGGGGCGGCGAACTTCTCCAGGTCGGACTTCACCCGGCTGCGGATCGCGTCCGCGGTGACGTCGGCTCCCGGCTCGAGCACCACCCAGGCGGCGAACCGCTGGCCGTACTCGTCGTCGTCCACCCCGAGCACACAGGCCTCGCGCACCCCGTCCATCCCCGAGACGAGCTCCTCGACCGGGCCGGGGTGCAGGTTCTCCCCGCCCGAGACGATCATGTCGTCGGCCCGGCCGGTGAGGAACAGCCGTCCCTGCTCGTCGAGGTGCCCGACGTCGCCGGTCCCGAGCAGTCCGTCGCGCTCCTCCAGGCCGTCCTCGCCGCCGGTGTAGCCCTCGAACGGCAGGTCGTTGCCGACGAACACCCGGCCGTCGACGCCCGCCGCGGCCGGGGTGTCGTCGTCGTCGAGGATGACCAGGGTGGTCCCGGCCGGGGCGCGGCCCGCGGTGCCGGGGGCGTCGCGCAGGTCCTCCGGTCCGGCGATCGAGACCCAGGAGACCTCGGTGGAGCCGTAGAGGTTGTAGAGGCAGTCGCCGAAGCGGTCCATGAACCGGTTGGCCTGTCCGCCGGGCAGCGCCGACCCGGAGACGGCCACGATCCGCGGGCCCGCCGGGTCGTCCCCGCCGTCGCCCCAGCCGTCGGCGTCGGACTCCAGGACGCGCTGCAGCATCACCGGCACCGCGAACACCGTCGTGCACCGGCGCTCGCGCACGGCGTCGAGGAACCCCTCGGGGGTGAACCTGCGGCGCAGTACGACGGTAGCGCCGTGCAGCGAGGCGAGCAGCAGCCCCGCGTTGCCCCAGGTGTGGAACAGCGGCGCGGCGATGTGCGTCGGCTCACCGGCGCGCAGCGGGATCGCCGACAGGATCGACGCCGCCGGGGCGAGGGTCGACGGGTGCGGCCGCTTGGCGCCCTTCGGCGTCCCTGTGGTGCCGGAGGTCAGCACGATCTGCTTGGACGGCTCCGGCTTGAACGGCAGCTCGCCCGGCCCGCCGCGCTCGACCATCGCGTCCAGGTCGTCGAGCGCGCGGTCGGCCGCGGGGCGCGGCCCGTCCGGGGTGCGGGTCAGCACGACGCGCGGCCCGTCCGGGACGATGTCGAGGAAGTCCGGGTCGGTGACGAGGGTGTGCAGCTGCTGCTGCTCCTGCACCCCGCGCAGCTGCTCGGCCGAGAGTCCGGTGTTCACCAGTACGACGTCGGCGCCCGCCTTGCCCGCCGCGACCATCGCCTCGATCGGCGCGCGGGCGTTGCGGCACAGCACGCCGACCGGGGCGCCCGGCCCGGCGCCGGAGTCGAGCAGCGCCAGCGCGAGGCTGTCGGTGCGGGCCTCCAGCTCGGCGTAGGTGGTGACCCCGTCGTCGTCGACGACGGCGAGCCGGTACGGGTGGCGGGCCGCTCCGACGGCGAACGCGGCGGTGATGCTGTTGCCGTAGCGGACCAGGGCCCGGCCCATCCCGTACAGCTTCCCGGGGCCGAGCGGGCGGACGACTCCCGAGCGGGTCAGGGCCACGGCGGCGCGGGCGGTGCCGCTGCCCAGCTCGTAGGCGGTACGGGCGGTGCCGGAGAGGTTCTGGAGCAGCGGGGAGCCAGCCATGCGGCGCAGTCTGGCAGGGCCACCCGTCGGGTCGCCGGGTCCGGTGCGGGGATCTGTGTCAGAGGTCACTGAGCATGTCCGTCATGTTTCGTAGGGTGAAGACGATGTGTCTCTCGGTGACCCACAGGTCGCCGAACTCTCCACCACACCGTCGGGGATCCTGATGCGCCTCTACCTGCCCACACGCACGTCCACTTCCGGCCGCACCCTGGTCCGCGCGGGACGTCCGACCAAGTCGATGCCCGGGTTCGGCGGCCTCGCCGGCGTCTGCCGCTGCGGTGCGGCCCGGCCCGCCGACGCGCGCGCCCTGCCGTGGCGGGACTGTCCGTCCTGCACGCCGCAGCGGGCCCGCGCCGGGCGCTGACCGCGCCGGCCTCGTAGGTTTCCGGGTCGACGGGCACCGGGTCCGTCGCCCGCGGAGGCCCCATGAGTACGCCCACCCCCGAGATGCGGCTGCGCGCCCTCGAGCGCGAGGACCTGCCGTTCGTCCACGGGCTGTCGAACGACTCCGGGATCATGTCGTACTGGTTCGAGGAGCCCTACGAGTCGCTCGTCGAGCTGCAGGAGATCTTCGCCCGGCACGTGCACGACAACCGCGAGCGGCGGTTCGTCATCGACTGCGCGGGCGAGCGCGCCGGCCTGGTCGAGCTGGTGGAGATCGACTACATCCACCGCAACGCGGAGTTCCAGATCATCGTCGCCCCCGCCTTCCAGGGCCGGGGTCTCGCCGCCCGCGCCACCTCCGCGGCCCTCGACTACGCCTTCGGCGTGCTGAACCTGCACAAGGTGTACCTCGTCGTCGACGTCGACAACGCCCGTGCGGTGCGCGCCTACGAACGCACCGGCTTCGTCGTCGAGGGCGAGCTGCGCGAGGAGTACTTCGCCAGCGGCCGCTACCACGACGCGTACCGGATGGCGGTGCTGCAGCGCGAGCACCTCGGTCGCGCCGTCGACGGACCGCGCTGACCGGACCGGACCGGCCGGCAGGGAGGGGGACCCGTCGGCCGGCCCGGCGTGCACCGGTCGCGGGCATGCGACCGGGGTCGGGCGCGTCGACCGTGATGACGACGACACCCATGAACAGTACTATCCCGCCACGTGCTCGTGTCAACGTTCCGCTACGCTGCGCCCATGACCAGCAGGAACCGGGTGTGGGTCGGTGTCAGCTCGATGTCGCGGTGCGGATCGGGCAGCCGATGACATCGTTGATCGTCGGGTGAGTGCCCGCGACCGTCGTCGCCACGGGTCACGGGGTGGTTGCGGCCCGCCCGTCGTCGCCGTGCGCGCCCGGCTGCCCCGGGTAGGATCCGCCCCGATGTCCGGAACGCCGACGGCCGGGGACGAGTTCCCGATCGACACGCTCGCCGCGCGTGCCGGTATGACCGTCCGCAACGTGCGTGCCCACCTGTCCCGCGGGCTGCTGCAGCCGGGGGAGATGCGCGGGCGCACCGCCTGGTACGGCCCCGTCCACCTGGCCCGGCTGGAGCTGATCGCCGGCCTGCAGCGGCGCGGGTTCTCGCTCGCCGCGATCGGTGTGCTGATCAACCAGACCCCCTCCGGCAGCGCGGAGGAGGCGCTGCGCCTCTACCGCGGCATGCTCGCCCCGTGGCAGCCGGAGGAGCCGGTCGAGCTCGCCGAGGAGGACCTGGCCGCGTGGGCCGGCGCCCGGACGTCCCCGGAGTTCGTCGGGCAGCTGGTCGCCTCCGGGATGATCGAGCGCACCGGCCCGGGGCGGCTGCGCGTGCTCAACCCGTCGATGGTCCGGTCCGGGGCGCACGCCGTCGCCCTCGGTCTGGCGCCGGAGGCGGTGCAGCAGGTCGGCGACGAGCTGCTGACCCGCACCCGTGAGATCGCCGAGATCTTCGTCGAGCTGTTCCGGGAGCAGGTCTGGGCGGCGCACGTCGCGGCCGGGCTGCCCCGCAGCGGCGTCGCGGACCTGCGCACGGCGGTCGAGGCCCTGCAGCCGGTCGCCACCCAGTCGCTGCTCGGCGCCTTCCGCCAGACGATGCAGGAGGCGATGGACGACTTCATCCGCCGGCTGTCCACCGATCTCGCCCCGGCCGACCCGCCCGTCGACCCCGGGGCCGCGGAGCCGCACTCAGACCGGTAGGTCGACGGTGAACACCGTCCGGCCGGGGGAGCTGTCGACCCCGACCGTCCCGTCGTGGGCGGCGACGACCGCGGCCACGATCGCCAGGCCCAGCCCGGTGCTGGGGGTGTCGTTCCCGGCGCGGGTGCGTCCCTCGGCGCCGCGGGCAAACCGCTCGAACACCCGCGGCAGGACGTCCGGGGCGATGCCGGGGCCGTCGTCGGCGACACGCAACCGGACCCGGCCGGGGGCGGGCCGGTCGAGGGAGACGGTGACCGTCGTGCCGGGCGGGGTGTGGGTGCGGGCGTTCGCGAACAGGTTGGTGACCACCTGGGCGAGCCGGTGGGCGTCGCCGGTGACCGTGACCGGCTCATCGGGCAGCCGCGGGAGCCAGCGGTGGTCGCGGCCCGCCACGTGGGCGTCCCCGACGGCGTCGAGGACCAGCCGGGTGAGGTCCACCTCGGCGCGCTCCAGCGGGCGGCCCGCGTCGAGCCGGGCGAGCAGCAGCAGGTCCTCGACCAGGGTGGACATGCGTTCGGCCTGCGAGCTGATCCGGGCCAGTGCGTGCGTGGTCCGCTCCGGGACCGGGTCGCGCTCGCGGCGCGACAGCTCGGCGTAGCCGCGGATCGCCGTCAGCGGGGTGCGCAGCTCGTGGCTGGCGTCGGCGACGAAGCGCCGCAGCCGGGTCTCGGACTCCTGGCGGGCGGCGAGCGCGCCCTCGACGTTGTCGAGCATGTGGTTGAGCGCGGTGCCGACCTGGCCGACCTCGGTGCGGGGGTCGGGGTCGGGGACGCGGGCGGCGAGGTGGACCTCGCCCCGGTCCAGCGGCAGGTCCCCGACCTGCGCGGCGACGCCGGCGACGCGTTCGAGGGGGCGCAGCTCGCGACGCACCAGCACGGCCGCCGCGATGCCCGCGAGCACCACCGCCCCGCCCAGCACGACGAGCTCGGTGACGACGAGCCTGGTCACGGTGGCGCCGGCGTTGTCCGGCTGTGCGATCAGGTAGGTCGTCGTCCCCTCGGTCCAGCCGATCGCCCGGTAGTCGCCCAGGGACAGGGTGACGTCGTGCGGTGCGGTGTCGGCGGGCACCGACTGGAGCGCGCCGAGGTCGTCGCCGGACACCGCGGTGCTGGTGCCGCCGCGCTGGGCGAGCCGGGCCACGACGACACGGCCGTCGTCGAACACCGCGCCGATCGCGTTCGCGCTCGGGCCGGGCCCGAGGAACACCCCGTCGGGTGGGCCGGGGCGCCGGCCGCCGTCCCCGGCCGGGGTGCCGGTCCCGTCGCCCTCGTCCTGGGTCAGCCGCCCGGGGGCGCGCCCGGTCTGCTGGGCGACGAAGCCCTCCAGGGAGAACGACAGCTCGCGGTCCTGCCGGGTGGACAGGTAGCGGTCGAGCGAGAGCGTCGTCGCGACGCCGATCGCCACGCAGGCCACCGTGAACAGCAGCAGCACCGTGACGACCAGCCGGGCCCGCAGCGAGCGGACCCGGCCGGAGACGCGGGTGACGACCACCGGGTCACTCCGCCGCGGGACGCAGCACGTAGCCCGCGCCGCGCACCGTGTGGATCATCGGCCGGCGCCCGGCGTCGATCTTCTTGCGCAGGTAGGAGACGTAGAGCTCGACCACGTTGGACTGGCCGCCGAAGTCGTAGTTCCACACCCGGTCGAGGATCTGGGCCTTCGACAGGACCCGGCGCGGGTTGCGCATGAGGTAGCGCAGCAGCTCGAACTCGGTCGCGGTCAGCTCCACCGGGTCGCCGGCGCGCGACACCTCGTGCGCGTCCTCGTCGAGCACCAGGTCGCCGACGACCAGCTCCGAGGAGCGTTGGGCGGCGGCCATCCCGGCGCGGCGCAGCAGCCCGCGCAGCCGCGCGACCAGCTCCTCCAGCGAGAACGGCTTGGTGACGTAGTCGTCGCCGCCCGCGGTGAGGCCCGCGACCCGGTCCTCGACGGCGTCGCGCGCGGTCAGGAACAGCACCGGCACCTCGGGGGTGTCGGCGCGGACCCGGCGCAGCACCTCGAAGCCGTCGACGTCGGGCAGCATCACGTCCAGCACGATCGCGTCCGGGCGGAACTCGCGGGCGTGGCGCACCGCGGACATGCCGTCGGCGGCGGCGCGGACCTCCCAGCCCTCGTAGCGCAGGGCCATCGACAGCAGGTCCGACAGCGTCGACTCGTCGTCCACCACGAGCACCCGGATCGGGCCGCCGTCGGCGCGGCGCAGCGGGTCGGCGTCCCGGTCCATCACCTCGGTCATGCTAGGAGCACACCGCACGAACCTGTGCGACAGCTGTGCGCCGGCTGTCGGTTCACCGGGCGCGCCAGTACCCCGTGGCGTAGACGGCGCGCCGGTCGAACCCCCGCTCGCCGAGCAGGTGCGCGCGCAGCTCCTTGACCGCGGCGGACTCCCCGGACAGCCACGCCTGGCCGCGCCCGCCCGGCAGCTGTGCGGCCCGCACCGCCGCGACCAGCGGCCCACCCGCCGGGGCGTCGCCCCGGTGCACCCAGGTGACGGCGACGTCGCCGGGCAGGGTCTGCTCCTCGCCCGCGTCGGCGACCTCGGCGACGACCCGGACCGGCACCCCGGGGGCGGCCTCGGCGAGGGTCTCGCAGACGGTCGCGATGGCGGGCAGCGCGGACTCGTCGCCGATCACGAGGTGGTGCACGGCGGCCGGGTCCGGCTCCCAGCGCCCGCCGGGCTCGGACACCCCGACCCAGTCCCCGGGGGCGGCCGACACGGCCCAGGCGGCGGCCGGGCCGTGCCCGGCGTGCACGACGAAGTCGACGTCGAGTTCACCGTGGCCGCCGGCGTCGGGGGCGAAGCGGCGCACCGTGTAGGTGCGGATCGCCGGGCGGGCCTCCCCGGCGGGCCAGACCGGTCCGCCGGTCGAGGCGCGCGGGACGGCGGGCCGTTCCTGGCCCTCGACCGGGAAGAACATCTTGATCCGGCGGTCCGGGCCGTGCCCGGGGAACCCGGCCAGCTCCTCGCCGGTCAGGGTCACCCGGACCATGCCGGGGGTGACCCGCTCGGTGCGGGCCACCTGCAGCAGGCGTGGTGCGGTCGTGCTCATGGCCGGGAATTGTCCCGGACGCGCTCAGGCCCGGTGGCCGAGGCCCGCCAGGCCGGTCCAGACCAGGTCCATCAGGTACTCGGTGGCCTGCTCGGCGGTGACCGACTCGTCCTGGCCACGCCAGACGGCGAGCCGCTCGCAGGCCCCGACGATCACCTGCGCCCAGCCGGTCAGCCGGGCCGGTTCGGTGCCGGGGACCTGCGCGGCCAGCAGGGCGGCGGTGAAGTCGGTCTGCTGGGCGCGGATCTCCTCCAGCGCGGTATCGGTGACCCCGGCCTCGGAGCAGAACAGCTGCCAGGCGGGCGCCCGCCGGTCGAGGTAGCGGAAGAACGCCAGCGTCCCGCCCCGCAGCATCGCCTCCGGCGACTCCGCGGCCCCCGCCGCCTGTGCGACGACGTCGAGCAGCTCGGACCGGGCCCGCGCGATCGCGGCCAGCAGCAGGCCCTCCTTGGACCCGAAGTGGGTGTAGAGCACCGGCTTGGTGACCCCGACCCGCTCCGCGACCTGTTCCATCGAGACCTCGGCGTAGCCCCGCTCGCCGAAGACGGCGACGGCCGCGTCGACGATCTGACGCTCCCGCTCCGCCCTGGGCACGCGGCGGCGGGGGCCGGGTACGGTCTGCGCGGTCACGTCGGAGACTTTACCCGCAGTAAGTTACTGGCGGTAGGAAGCGAGTGGGAATGGACGTCTACTCCCTGCCGATGACCACCCGGTTCCGCGGGATCACCGTGCGCGAGGGCCTCCTGCTGCCCGGCCCGGCCGGCTGGGGGGAGTTCTGCCCCTTCCCCGAGTACGACGACCGCGAGGCCGTCGCATGGCTGGCCGCGGCCCGCGAGGCGGCCGAGGTGGGCTGGCCGGAGCCGGTGCGCGACCGCGTGCCGGTCAACTGCACCGTGCCCGCCGTCGGCCCCGAGCACGCGCAGCGGATCGTGCGCGCCTCCGGCTGCACCACCGCGAAGGTCAAGGTCGCCGACGCCGGTGCCCCGTTGTCCGGGGACGTCGAGCGCGTCGCCGCCGTCCGCGACGCGCTCGGCCCCGCCGGGCTGGTCCGGGTGGACGCCAACGCCGCCTGGGACGTCGACACGGCCGTCGCCGCGATCGGCGAGCTGGACCGGGCCGCCGGGGGACTGGAGTACGTCGAGCAGCCCTGCTGGGAGGTCGAGGACCTCGCCGCCGTCCGCCGGAAGGTGGACGTGCCGATCGCCGCCGACGAGTCGATCCGCCGCGCCGAGGATCCGATGAGGGTGGTGCGGGCCGGGGCGGCCGACGTCGTCGTGCTGAAGGCGTCGCCGCTGGGCGGGGTGCGCCGGGCCCTGCGGATCGCCGAGGAGGTCGGGCTGCCGGTCGTCGTGTCCTCGGCGGTGGAGTCGAGCGTCGGGCTCGCCGCCGGACTCGCGCTGGCCGGGGCGCTGCCGGAGCTGCACCACGCCTGCGGGCTCGGGACGGTCCCGCTGCTGGCCGCCGACGTCGTCGCGGAGCCGCTCGCCCCGCAGCGGGGCTTCCTGTCCGTGCCGCGGGTCGCGCCCGAGCCGGTGCACCGGGCCGCGGTCGCCGCCGCCCCGGACCGTGCCGCGTGGTGGCGCGACCGGCACGACCGCGTCGCCGCCCTGCTCGACGCGGCCACCGGCGCCGGCCGGGTCAGTACTGGTTGACCCGCCCGTCGCGGCGCAGCGCCGCGTCGATCGCCCGCGCCGGACCGGGCACCTGGTATTGGCCCTTCACCAGCTTCCCGGCGCTGGGCACCGCGCCCTTGCCCGGCCACGTCGCCGTGTCCCACAGCGACGAGCGCAGGAACGCCTTCGCGCAGTGCAGGAACAGCTCGTCGATCTCGACGACGATCGCCACCTCGGGCGTCGAGCCCTGCACGGTGAGCCGGTCGGCGAAGTCCGGCCGGTGCACGATCCGGGCCCGCCCGTTGATCCGCACGGTGTCGTTCGACCCCGGCACGACGACGATCATCCCGACCCGGGGGTCGTGCAGGATGTTGCGCATCGAGTCGAGCCTGCGGTTCCCCTTGCGGTCGGCGAAGGCGATCGTGTGCTCGTCGAGGACCAGCAGACAGCCCGCCGGGTCGCCCCGGGGCGAGACGTCGACGCCGTCCGGCCCGGTCGTCGCCAGCAGGAAGAACGGCGCCGCGGCCAGGAACTCCGCGGTCACCGGATCGACCCGGTCGCGTGCCTTGTCCCGGATGAACCCGGGCACCTCGCCGATGATCTCCCGGAGCCTGGCCTCGTCGGTCACGTGTTCCATCGCATCCCCCTCGTTGTTAGGTCACCCTAACCGTGGGCGTGCTCCCGGGGCGACCCCCGCCTAGGGTCCCGGTGTGGGCGTGATCGTGATCGGGGCCGGCATCGCCGGGGTGACCTGCGCCGCGGAGCTGGTCGCCCGCGGCGTGGACGTGACGGTGTACGAGCGGGCCCGCGGAGCCGGGGGACGGCTCGCGGTGCACCGCCACGACGGCCGTCCCGCCGACATCGGCGCCGCCTACTTCACCGTCTCCGACGACCGGTTCGACGCCCGCGTCCGCCGCTGGCGCGACGACGGCCTGGTCCGCGGGTGGACCGACACCCTCGCGGTGTTCGACGGCGCCGTCCGGGGCGCGGACAACCCGGGTCCGCTGCGGTTCGCGGCACCGGCCGGGCTGCGGTCGCTGGTCACCGACACCGCCCGTGACCTCCTCGTCCGCACCGGCCGCACCGTCGAGCGGGTCCGCCCCGGCCCGGACGGCCCGACCGTCGACGGCGAGCGCGCCGACGCCGTCGTGCTGGCGATGCCCGACCCGCAGGCCGCACGGCTGCTCGACCCGGACACCCCCGCGGGCGCCGCGATCGCCGGGCGGGAGTGGAACCCGGTCCTCGCGCTGACCGCCGGGTTCGCCGCGCGGGACTGGCCGCGGCTGCCCGCGGCGTTCGTCAACGACCACCCCGTCCTGTCCCTCGTCGCCGACGACGGCGACCGCCGCGGCGACGACGCCCCGGTACTCGTCGCGCACTCCACCGGCGACCTCGCCCGCGCCCACGACGCCGACCCCGCCGGCGCGGTGCCCGCGATGACCGCCGCCCTCCGGGAGCTGCTGGGCATCACCGCGGAGCCGGACTGGACGCACGTGCACCGCTGGCGCTTCGCCGCCCCCGCCGGCACGCGGGAGCAGACCTTCCACCTCGACGACGACGGCGTCGCCGTGGCAGGGGACGGCTGGGGCCGGTCCCGGGTGCAGACGGCCTGGCTGTCCGGGCTGGAGCTGGCCGGGGAGCTCGCGGGACGCCTGGGTCGCTGAGCCCTGGCCGCGTCGGCGTCGGCGACCTACCGTCGTGGGCATGCCCGACCGCGCCACCGCTGCCGCCCCCGTCGTCGTCGAACCGGAGGGACGGCCGTTCGGCGGGTCCACCGTGCCCGCGGAACTCGACGCCTCCGGCCCGGACGCCGCCGGGCGCGCGGTGCTCGCCGAGCTGGCCGCCGCGCTCGACGCCGACCGGGTCCTCACCGACCCCGATGTCGTGCGCCCCTACGTCCACGACGAGGCCGAGTGGGCCGAGTACGGAACGCCGCTCTGCGTGGTGCGGGCACGGACCACCGCCGACGTCGCCGCGACCGTGCGGGCCTGTGCGGCCCACCGGGTCCCGGTCGTCGCGCGGGGCGCGGG
>JAESFO010000944.1_pt1 | contig 10880 bp, 6 predicted proteins | sample 9269421 | NCBI WGS metagenome assembly JAESFO01 (sample SAMN14502839, study PRJNA617101) | algae metagenome | isolation source: Nostoc desertorum CM1-VF14 and co-occurring heterotrophs from rocky... | place: USA: Clark Mountains, San Bernardino, California | collected 2000-06-05 | reverse complement strand
CCTGAGCAGTACATGGGTGATGTAACAGGTGACTTGAACCGTCGTCGTGGTATGATGGAAGGTATGGATACCCGTGCCGGTGTTCAGGTAATCAAAGCAAAAGTTCCGTTGAGCGAAATGTTTGGTTATGTAACTCAATTGCGTTCTTTAAGCTCTGGTCGTGCCTCTTCTACCATGGAGTTCTCTCACTATTCTCCGGCGCCTAATAACATCGCTGAAGAAGTGATTGCAAAAACAAAAGGTAAAGTAACTGCCTAATTTGTGAACAGTTAGTAGGGAATAGTGAACAGGTAGTTTCCTGATAATAATTAGACCCCGGCGATAGGCCGGGGTTTTTGTTTGCGTTGTCTTGTCCTGGAAAAAGTTGACCACAAAGTCAGCAAATATGGGCCATCTGATCATAAACAGGCATCAAAATTATTATTACATATAGTTTACCCTCCACTTCCAGCCAGTGGAGACACTGGTCAGGGCTATGCTGAGGTTTGTGTCTCACAAACCAGTTGGATGCATTTCAATAAATTTGATGCCGGTTGTTATGATTACTATGCGGATGCTTGTGCCAGAGATATCAATACCCCTGAAATTGAATGTAATAGGGTATATAAAAACAGCTTACTACATACGACAGGACAGCGGCATTTATCCTTTTCTTACTTCGTACTTGACATAAGCCCATGCCGTAAACGGTAGCAGGATCAGCGCCGATATGTTCCATGGCACGCAGGCAACGTAGCATAGGTAAGAAAAAAACAAAACATAAAAAGGGTAGGTAAGTAACAAAATACCCAGCATCATCGAATCATGATGATCTGTATCACTAAAAAACAGGTGAAAGATGGTTTTGGCGAACCAGTAAATGGGCACATGTAACAGCGCACCCAACAATGCCGGTATTGCTAAAAGATACTTTTTGATTGGTGTAGTAAACCCGAATCTTTTATTCAGTTCTTCCTTATCCGCAGGGTCAATTTCATAAACAAGCGGCTGCAGTCTTTCTTTTAGTATGTTATTGAACTGCGTGTTCTTTTCTCCGTCTGTTATGACGCCTTCAAAATTGCCGTCTTCTATAACGTCTCCGAAATGTACAATTACCTTCTTTCCGTATTTACGAAATGAGCTGTAATTAATACCAGCCGGGAGCACTTTTAATGGAATAGCCGCATCCCATGCCTTGAAAGCCAGCCTGGCCGTGCCCTTTTTAAGCGGGCGCAAATGCCACTCATTCACACAAAGCCCTTCACTAAATATTAATACGCCTTCACTTTGTTTGAATAGCTCTATACAGGAGTCGAATGTATCGTAGTTCGTATTCAGGTTTTCTGCCCCTTCCCTGATGCGATACACCGGCAGCATTTTAAGTGATCGCAATACCTTGAAAATACGTTTATTTTTAAAAGCGTCGCCACGTGCCAGCGATGTGATAGGTATATCAAACAGGATATCAAAGAGGATAGCATCGAGGAAAGAGTTAGGATGATTAGCAGCAATCAATAGCGGGCCTTTTGTTTGCAGCAGCCATCTTTTATCTACATCAATAGAATGGCAAAATAAATGAATAGCCAGGCGAACATATATTTTCAGGAGCTTGTAAAGCAAATTGCAAAAAGTTATATTGGCAATATATCAAAATAAGTATAAAAGCCTCTATTTTCTTAATTTTTGTAAAAACTACAATAATTCATGACAGTGCATGACAGTTGACCTTTTTGATTGATTTATTTTCGGCTTCTAATGATTTCGCTTACTGCATAGAAAATATTATAATTCATGAACGCTTTACTCGGTGTTATTTTTCATTTTATAGGTGGCTTTGCTTCGGGAAGTTTTTACATTCCATATAAAAAAGTAAAAGGCTGGGCATGGGAGTCGTATTGGATCGTTGGCGGCCTTTTTTCGTGGCTGATCGTTCCACCATTGGCTGCCTGGTTGACTATTCCCAACTTCTGGGAAATTATTACAACTTCTAACGGTAGTACATTGGGTTACGCATATTTCTTCGGTTTACTTTGGGGTATTGGCGGCCTTACCTATGGTTTAGGCGTAAGGTATCTCGGTGTATCGTTGGGAAGCAGTGTTATATTAGGGCTATGCATGGTTTTCGGTGCGTTAATACCTGCCATTTACTACCAGTTTACACCGGCTGAAGGCAAAGATACCATTGGTTTGCTCACCGGTACTCCCTGGGGGCAAACAGTATTAGCGGGCTTGCTGGTTTGCGTTATCGGTATTGTTATCTGCGGTAAAGCAGGTATGATGAAGGAAAAGGAGCTGGCAGGCAGCGGCGCCAAAAACTCCGATCCGCATGCTGTAGGAAATGCAGATTCAGAGGTACATCTTTCTGGTAAAGATGAGTATAAATTCGGCCTGGGTATTGTTGTAGCCATCATTTCCGGGGTATTAAGTGCCTGTTTCAACTTTGGAATCGAAGCCGCAAAACCAATGGCTGATACGGCTAATGAATTATGGAAAGCGGCTAATCCCGGTCAGGGTGAGTTCTTATATCAGAACAACGTTTCTTACATCATTATTCTGTGGGGAGGTCTTACTACTAACTTAATATGGTGTTTATTGTTGAATGCCCGCAATAAAACATTTGGAGATTACACGAACTCAAAAGTGCCGATCTTAAAAAATATCATTTTTTGTGCATTGGCAGGTACTACCTGGTTTTTACAGTTTTTCTTTTATGGTATGGGCGAAAGCAAAATGGGCAACGGGCCGAGCTCGTGGATACTCCACATGGCATTTATTATTTTAATAGCCAATGTATGGGGATTGATCCTGAAAGAGTGGAAAGGCGTTAGTAAGAAAACAATGAAAACAGTCATTGCAGGAATTGTTGTGATTCTGGCATCTGTACTGCTGGTTGGATTGGGGAACTCAATGAAATAAAAGTATAAAAATATATCTCGTATAAAAGAGAGCACAAACAAATATCGTTATGGCAACAGACACAACAACTTTCAAACATGTAAGTTATTTATGGGATGAGGCAAAAGCTGCTGAGCTCGCTGGGGATGAGGTAGCATTGCTGATTTATCGTTCCAATTTATTAGGAGCAGATCTGCGTCTCACCAATTATGGCGGAGGAAACACATCCTGTAAAGCAATAGCTAAAGATCCGCTTACCGGTGAGGATACAGAAGTGATGTGGGTAAAAGGTAGTGGTGGCGACCTGGGTACTTTAAAAAGGAGTGGTCTGGCTGCTTTATACGTAGATAAATTACGTAGCCTTAAGAATGTATACCGTGGTTTGGAGCATGAAGATGAAATGGTAGAATTATTCAATCATTGCATTTATGATCTGAGCTCCAAAGCGCCTTCTATTGATACTCCTTTACATGGGTTTTTACCATTCAAACATATAGATCATTTACATCCTGATGCTGCTATTGCTATTGCTGCAGCAAAAGATGGTAAAAAAATAACTGAAGAATTATTTGGCGGTACCATTGGTTGGGTGCCCTGGCAAAAACCAGGTTTCGAGTTAGGCCTGATGTTGAAACAATGCCTGGATGAAAATCCTGGTATCCGTGGTATCATGTTAGGGTCGCACGGCTTGTTTACCTGGGGAGATACTGCCTATGAAAGCTATATCAACACATTGGAGGTAATTGAGAAATGCGCCGAATATATTGAGCAAAACACCGGCAAAAAAGGGCCTGTTTTTGGTGGTGAGAAAATCCAGTCGCTTCCAAAAGAAGAGCGTTTGAGCAAGGCTGCATCTTTAGCTCCTGTTCTTCGTGGTTTCTGCTCGTCTAATGTAAAAATGATCGGTCATTTTACTGATGATGATCGCGTATTGCAATACATCAACTCCAACGACCTGGAAAGATTAGCTCCTTTAGGAACTTCTTGTCCTGATCACTTCCTGCGTACAAAAATCAGCCCATTCGTATTGAACCTGGCAACAGACGAGAACCTAGATGATGTAGCTGCAGTAAAAGAAAAGATCGCTCCTCTATTTGAGGATTACCGTAAAATGTACGAGGAGTACTATAACACCTGCAAACATCCGAATAGCCCGGCTATCCGCGATGCGAACCCGGTAATCATTATCTATCCTGGTGTAGGTATGTTTGCCTTTGCAAAAGATAAGCAAACAGCAAGGGTAGCTGCAGAATTTTACACGAATGCGATTAACGTAATGCGTGGAGCCGAAGCTATTTCTGAATACACATCTTTGCCCAGACAAGAAGCATTCAACATTGAATACTGGTTGCTGGAAGAAGCGAAGCTGCAACGTATGCCAAAACCAAAGCCATTGAGCGGCCGTATTGCGTTGATCACCGGCAGCGGTGGCGGTATTGGTAAGGCAATTGCTAAGAAATTTGCTGCTGAAGGCGCTTGTGTAATTATCAACGATATTAACCAGGAAAGAATAGATGCTACAACTGAAGAGTTCCAGAAAGCTTTTGGTAAAGACTCTACAGCTGCTGTAACATTGAATGTAACTGATGCCGCCTCTATCGAAGCGGCACTGGCTAATACTGCTCTGGCTTTTGGTGGTGTAGATATTATCGTAAATAATGCAGGTATCAGTATATCAAAAAGTATAACAGAACATTCTATCGACGAATGGGATCGCTTATATGATATCCTGGTGAAGGGTCAGTTTATGGTATCAAAAGAGGCCGTAAAGATTATGCGCAAGCAAGCCATTGGTGGTGATATCATCAATATTGTGTCTAAAAACTCAATAGTAGCGGGTCCGAATAATGCGGGCTATGGTTCTGCAAAAGCAGCACAGGCGCATCTTTCACGCTTATTGTCAGCAGAGTTAGGAGGCGATAAGATCCGTGTAAATACGGTGAATCCTGATGCGGTGATCTCTGATTCCAATATCTGGGCAGGTGGATGGGCCGAAGGTCGCGCCAAAGCTTATGGTATTACAGTAGCAGAATTACCAGCTTATTATGCAAAACGTACGCTAATGAACGAGATCATTCTTCCGGATGATATCGCGAATGCATGTTTTGTATTTGTAAGCGGATTGCTGAATAAATCAACAGGTAATATCCTGAATGTCGACGGTGGTGTAGCACAGGCATTCGTGAGATAAATAAAAAAATAAAAATCTTCATATAGCAAAGCAACAAGGGTTGGTGATTTTCCAGTCGGCTAACCCGTTTTTTAAACGCTTTAAAGAAGATTCAGAACCTGATTAGGTTAAAAAAAATTCAGGTAATACAACACTGCAGTGGCAATAGTTGTTATAAAAAACATTACTTAATCGTCAAAAAATATTTTGATTCATGATTCTTAATAAATCGCAGATAGATGCACATAACGAGAAGGGGTTAGCAAAGCATAAAAAGGGCTTTGATTATGTATCCGGAATCATTCCTGATGCGGAAGGCATTATTAAGAAGCTAACAGATTTCCAGGTAGCCATTCCATCATGGGCACTGGGAAGCGGTGGTACAAGATTTGGCCGTTTTAGCGGTGGGGGTGAACCTTCTACGCTGGAAGAAAAAATAGAAGATATTGGATTGCTTCACCAGCTCAATCGCAGCAGTGGTGCGGTGTCGCTGCATATTCCCTGGGATATCCCTACTGATGCGAAAGCTATAAAAAATCTGGCGGCTGACTTCGATCTGAAGTTTGATGCAATGAATTCCAATACCTTCCAGGATCAGAAAGATCAGAAGCTGAGCTATAAGTTTGGCTCTATGCAGCATGTAGATAAGGGTGTGCGTCAGCAGGCTGTTGATCATAATATTGAAGTGATCAAATATGGCCAGGAGTTAGGCTCCACTTCTTTAACGGTTTGGTTAGCGGATGGTTCCAGCTTTCCCGGACAGCTGAATTTCAGAAATGCATTTAATAATACATTAGAGAGCCTGCAAAGTATATACAGCGCTTTGCCGGATGACTGGAAAATATTTGTAGAGTATAAAGCATTCGAACCAAATTTCTATTCCACAACGGTGGGCGATTGGGGACAGTCATTATTGTATGCTAATAAGCTGGGCGAAAAGGCCTATACATTGGTAGACCTGGGGCACCATTTACCTAATGCTAACATTGAGCAAATCGTTTCTTTATTGCTAAACGAGAAAAAGCTGGGCGGATTCCATTTTAACGATAGCAAGTATGGCGATGATGACCTGACTGTTGGAAGCATTAAGCCCTACCAGTTGTTCTTAATATTTAAAGAGCTGGTAGAAGGGATGGATGCCCGCGGATTGAATCATGCGACTGACCTGGGATGGATGATCGATGCGAGCCATAATATTAAAGATCCGCTGGAAGATCTTTTACAGAGTGTTGAAGCCATCAACCTGGCCTATGCTCAAGCTTTGCTGGTAGATAGCAAAGCATTAAATGAAGCTCAGCTGAATAATGATGTAGCAGGTGCCCAGGAGATCTTACAGGATGCTTATCGCACCGATCTGCGTCCGGTATTGGCTGAGGCCCGGTTAAGAGCCGGTGCTGCCTTAAGCCCATTGCAGTTATTCAGGGAAGAAAAAATCAGGCAGCAGCTGATTGGCAAAAGAGGAGAAAAAACGGTAGCAACCGGATTATAATCTTTGTCGGCTTAGCGATTTCAATTTTTCACGGTTTGAGAATTGAGTGCAAAAATCTCAAATCTCAAATCTCAAATTTCAATTGTTTTGATTCCTGTTATTGCAATATTCGATATCGGAAAAACAAACAAAAAGTTTTTCCTGTTTAATGAAGACTATAAAATTGTAGAAGAAGTATCTGTAAACTTTGCGGAGATTGAAGACGAGGATGGGTTTGCCTGCGAAGATATAACAGCCTTACGCAGATGGCTGCTGGATACATTAAACAAGTATATAGATAGCAATACCTACGATATCAAGGCAATTAACTTTTCGGCGTATGGCGCCAGCTTTGTACACCTGGATGAAAGGGATGTTCCTGTAACACCTTTATATAACTATCTTAAGCCCTATCCCGCTAAAACAGAAGAACAGTTTTACGCTACCTACGGAACAAAAGAAGAAGTGGCTATTGCCACTGCGTCGCCGGCTTTAGGGAATCTGAATTCCGGCTTGCAGCTTTACTCCTTAAAATACGATAAGGCAAAGCTGTTTGATAAAACAAGGTCCTCCCTCCATTTTCCTCAATACCTGAGCTATCTGATCAGCGGCCGGAAGTACTCTGATATTACCAGCATTGGTTGTCACACTGCCCTATGGGACTATCGTAAGAATAACTACCATGATTGGGTAGTAAAAGAAGGTATAGATACTAAGTTGGCCCCGGTGTTTTCTTCAGCCAAAGCGATAGATATTATTTACAACGGTAAACCGCTTAAATGTGGTATAGGCTTGCACGATAGCTCGGCTGCTTTTATTCCTTATATTCAAAATGTAAATGAACCATTCCTGTTAATTTCCACCGGAACCTGGTGTATCAGCATGAATGCGTTTAATGATACGCCGTTGACGAAGGAAGAGCTGGAAAAAGACTGTCTTTGCTATATGACTTATGAGGGCAACACGGTGAAATCTTCACGTTTGTTTGCCGGGTACGCCCACGAACAGATCATCAAAAAATTATCACAGTACTTTGTAGAAGTACCTAACTATTTTGAAAAAATAGCTTATGATAAAAGCCTGCTGAAAGATGAACCGGCTTTAAAAGATTTAAACGATTTTGATGTATCCAATTATGTAAGCTACGAAGCTGCGTACATTAACTTCATCAGGCAGGTCATCATTGCACAAAAGCGCTCCACTGATCTTGTATATAATGACAAGGTTAAAAAGATTTTTGTTGACGGTGGCTTTGCTAAAAACGAAACTTACATGCAGCTATTAGCCGAAGTTTATCCTAAAACTGAAGTATTTGCGGCTTCAGTGTCACAGGCTACCGCTATGGGAGCGGCAATGGCACTTCATCAAGACTGGAACCATCTTAATCTTCCGGATAATGTGATCAGCACCAGGAAATATTAAGCGGGACAATAGCCTTTACCAAAAAATATTTGTTTGTATTTTAATCCTGTCTTATCTTGTGCAGGTTCATGTATAACAACTATACACATATCAGTCAGGTTTACGTTGTAGCTACTGCTACCACTACAACTATTACCACAACCCGTTAAGGGTTGTACTTCGCCATATCACCACCTGGGCCAATGAGGCCGTTCCTGATAAATCATCCTTAATATTTTAATTGTTATAAACCATGCAGGTTTTAAAATTTGGCGGTACTTCGGTAGCCAATGCTGAGAATATAAACAAAGTAGCTGCTATCGTAAAAAAGGCAGTAAGTAAAGATAAAACCATTGTGGTTGTATCGGCACTTGGCGGTGTTACAGACATGTTATTGCAGTCGGCTAATAATGCGGCCAGGGGTAATGAAGACTATAAACAAACTATTGCCGAAATAGAGAAGCGCCATTTTGATGCGGTAAAGAGTTTGATACCTGTAGCACATCAAAGCCAGTTATTAAGCCTGGTTAAGACATCTATTAACGAAATAGAAGATATCTGTAATGGTATTTTTCTTTTAAGCGAAATAACACCCCGTACCAAAGACCGTTTGGCGAGTTACGGGGAGTGGTTGTCTTCGCAGATTATTGCCGAAAAACTCCGGTTTGACCAGGTGGAGGTCCAATGGAAAGACGCGCGCCAGTTGATTACTACGAATAGCAATTATACACAGGCTCAGGTGAATTTCGAAGCAACACAGGCCAATATTGTTGACTATTTTAATGGTTTGCAACAGTCACTTTGTATTGTGCCGGGTTTTATTGCCAGCAATGCAGACGGTATCACCACTACAATCGGCCGTGGCGGTTCTGATTATACTGCGGCGATTATTGCGGCTGCTTTGAATGCAGAGGTGTTGGAGATATGGACAGATGTAAGTGGTATGATGACTGCTGATCCGCGACTGGCGGCTAATGCGAAAGTGATTGAGAAAATATCTTATGGTGAGGCAATGGAATTATCGCATTTTGGCGCCAAAGTAATTTATCCTCCTACTTTACAACCAGTGATGACGCGGAATATTCCGGTGTGGATCAAAAATACTTTTGCCCCTGAAGATGCCGGTACGCTGGTACTCAATAATGAGCGCTCTGCGGCACAGTCAGACGGGAATATCATCCGTGGTATTTCCAGTATCAATAACCTGGCTTTGCTAAGCCTGGAAGGAAGCGGCATGGTAGGCATTCCAGGTTTTTCTAAAAGATTGTTTGAAGCCTTAAGTAATGAGCAGATCAATGTTATTTTAATTACACAAAGCTCTTCAGAGCATTCTATATGTGTAGCTATTGATGCGGGAAAAGCTGATGCAGCAAAGCAGGCAATAGATGAGGCTTTTGCCAATGAGCTGGCATTGCAGAAAGTAGAACCTTTGAAAGTTGAAACAGATCTTTCAATCGTAGCTTTAGTAGGAGAGCAAATGAGGAGTCATCCGGGTGTAAGTGGTAAAATGTTTAGCGCATTGGGCCGTAATGGTATTAATGTTCGCGCTATTGCCCAGGGGTCATCTGAAAAGAATATCAGCGCGGTTATTTCTACTGCCGATGTGCGTAAGGCAATTAACGTTTTACACGAAGACTTTTTCGAAACTACTTTTAAGCAGGTACACTTATTCATCGCCGGAGTAGGTAATGTTGGATCCAAACTGCTGCAGCAGATAGAGAAGCAGCTTGCGTCTTTACAACAGCATCTGAAAATTAAGATCAATGTGGTAGGTATCAGCAACAGTCGTACCATGGTGTTAAATGAAAAAGGTATCGCACTGGATAACTGGCAGGAAGAGCTGAATCAGGGTGAAAAAGCATCACTGCCTTTATTTGTTGATCATGTTATTAATAAGAATTTACGGAACTCTGTTTTTGTAGATATCACAGCTAACCCGGATGTGGCTGCGATCTACGATCGCTTGTTACAAAAAAGTATATCAGTAGTAGCTTGTAATAAAATTGCAGCTTCCTCTGATTATGCGAACTATAAGCGGTTAAAAGATCTGGCCAGGGAGTTCAATTGTAAGTTTCTATTTGAAACCAATGTAGGCGCAGGATTGCCGGTGATAGGCACTTTAAATGACCTGGTGTACAGTGGTGATGAAGTGAACAAGCTGGAAGCTGTATTAAGCGGAACATTGAATTTTGTATTCAATAATTATGATGGAAGCCGGCCGTTTTCTGATGTGGTTAGGCAGGCACAGGAAGAAGGGTATACCGAGCCGGATCCCAGGCTCGATTTAAGCGGTACCGATGTTATGAGGAAGATACTCATCCTGGCACGTGAAGCCGGTTATGAAATGCAGATGGAGGATATAGGGAATAACGGCTTTTTACCCGAAGAATGTATGGAAGGGAATGTAGAAGCTTTTTATGCCTGCATGCACCGTCATGAAGCACATTTTAAACAATTGCTGGACGAGGCCAATGCTCAAAATTGTAAATTAAAATTTGTAGCTACTTTTAACGAGGGTAAGGCCTCTGTTGGACTACAGCATATCGCTCCTGAAAATGATCTCTATCATTTGTACGGGAAAGATAATGTAGTATTGTTCTACACATTGCGTTATCCCTCACAACCTCTGGTAGTAAAAGGCGCCGGTGCGGGTGCCGATGTAACCGCCAGTGGTGTGTTTGCTGATATTGTAAGAGCTGCGAGTATTTAAAACATCAAGCGTATATAATGAAAGTAAAAATAAAATCTCCCGGAACCGTTGCCAACCTGGTATGTGGTTTTGATATACTGGGTCTTGCTTTAAAAGCTCCCTATGATATTATGGAGTTTGAAATAATAGATCAGCCAGGGGTGGTTATAGAAAACCGGGATGCCTATAATCTACCTACAGAGCCCGAGAAAAATGTGGCAGGCGTTGTATTACTGGCTGCAATAGAAAAGGCCGGTTTCAATAAGGGAATTAAGGTT
>JAESFO010000943.1_pt1 | contig 10916 bp, 12 predicted proteins | sample 9269421 | NCBI WGS metagenome assembly JAESFO01 (sample SAMN14502839, study PRJNA617101) | algae metagenome | isolation source: Nostoc desertorum CM1-VF14 and co-occurring heterotrophs from rocky... | place: USA: Clark Mountains, San Bernardino, California | collected 2000-06-05 | reverse complement strand
TGATACTTTTATGGCATATTTTTTATCTGACCATAGGCAATTGATTTAAGGTTCTATTAAAACAGTATTATTTTCTATCTTGTAACTGAATCCGGCCGAAATCTTCAGCGCCTCCAGCACATTCTGAATACTTTGATTATCATAAAAGCCGTTATACCTTCCGGCCTTCATTTTATCTGATCCGTTAATTATTACACTTACTCCATACCACCGCGACAAAATCAGCGCTATTTCATCCAGCCTTTTATTTTCAAAGACCAGATTATTATTGGTCCATTGGGCTTCCGGGGGAATAGAGTCTGTTTTTACAATTTTAAGTTTAACAATATCATCGTCTGGCTTATCAGTGGTGGATTTCGCAGGCTGCAACGGCTCTCTGTTTACGATTAATTTTTCGTCGGGCTTCAAAATATACACCTGCTGCTCATGCTTATTGAGTTTAACCTGTAGTGAGCCTCTCACCAGGGTTGTTGTTGTATTCTTTTCGTCAGGATAAGAGCGTACATTAAACGCTGTTCCTAAAACTTTTACATCCAACTCCGAGGTATGGATCAAAAAAGGACGTTCCGGGTCTTTCACCACATCAAAATAAGCTTCACCTGTTAAAGTAAGTGTCCTGTGTGTTTTACCAAACCCATCTTCGTAAGAGATCTTGCTATCACTATTGATCCAAACTTTTGACCCATCAGGCAATACCAGGTTTGATTTGGATCCTCTTTTGGTAGCTACAATATTACTGTTGCGCGCAGCTTGTTTATTTTTTTCCGTTTGCGTTCGAATCCCAATCACAACTACCATTAATAAAATGCTTGCAGCTGCTACCCATTTCAAAACAGACCGCATTTTCGCAGGCTTCCGTAAAATAACAATCGGCTCCGGCTCTTCAGACATAAGTTGATGCAGCTTATTCCAGTTTTGCTCTCTTTTTACCAGCTGCTTCGGTGAGTGAACCGGCAGGCTATTATTATTGATCAGATCTGACCACTGCTCCTCTATCCTTGCACTTTCCGGATGGGCTTCTAACCACCGGGACAACTCCATCTGTTCCGATAAGGTTATTTCCCCGGAAAGCTTTTTAGTCAGTAGCTCAATAAAACGCTCTTCTTGCATAAACGCATCTATCTGTATCATAGATGACAAAAAAAATAGCGGAACTACGTATTGTAGTTTAATTTTTTTTAAGAATTTCCCGATTTTTTCCGGGGGTGTATATTTTGACGACCCAGCCAGGACGTAATTTTCCTTACTGCCTGATAAAGCTGCGTCTCTACTGTCCGGATAGAAGTGTTCAATAGTATGCTTACTTCTTTACAACTCAGTCCTTTATCTTTCACCAGGTAAAATACCAGCCTGGATTTAGGCGGCAATGTATTTATCAGTTCCTCCAGGCGCTTTATATTTTCCCGCTCTATCAGCTCTGTTTCGGGGTTGGCAAAGCTGTATTGAAAGGTATCAGCCAAATCGTCTATGTCAATATTATTGATCTCCTTCCTGGACTTAAGCACATTGATGGACGCATATTTGGCAGCCGTATAGAGATAGGCTGACACATTTTTTATACTACCCATGGTCTTCCTGTTCTGCCACAGACGAATAAAAACATTGATGACCGCATCTTCAGCGTCCTGCTCGCTATTTAGTATGGAACGGGAGAAAGCGATCAGATCAAAATAAAAAAAATTGTACAGCTCTTTAAAAGCCATCTCATCATCATGCTCCGCTATACGCAGCGATAATTCGTACAATCGTTGATTTTTCAAATGCAAGTCGTTGTTGTCTTCAAAAATAGCAGATTCATTTTAAAAAATATACACCTCCCTGAATAGTATTTTTGAATGATTACCGGCCGAATCAAAACGGGCGAAACGCATGGCACATTCTGCTCTTACCCCTTACTAAACCGGCAGTACCTGTTCCATTACAAATACGATGATGAGATAGCCACATCGCCGCCCAATCATGTGAGCGATCCCGGCATACCGGAAATTACAAAAAGGTAGTAAAGATCAATCATGCTACATTATCCTGGGCCCAACACTTATCACCCCAACGATTTTTTTTGATGGTCGTTCTCGCTGTTCACCGGTAAATATAGCTATTCATCGCTTACTGTGGTTGTTCAGCGAGTAGCCACCACACACTTTATATCCCACTCTAAATTCGGCACATGAAAATTGAAACTATCAGTATACCGGTACTATTTTCTAAACCAATTAATTCTTCTATTCAACAAAATCGAAAATGAAACATTATCTTTTAGCGCTTGCGGTGCTAATCTCTTTTTCCGCAAACACCCAGAACTTTATTACAAGGTGGGTATTTCCAAAGGCTTCCAACAGCATAACCTTTAACGGACTAACGGCAGGCGACGTGATATGCCGGTGGACAACAAGTTCCAACCCCTCCGGCGGAACCCTGAGATTCAACAACAGCAACGAAAATTTACCCATAATAATAGCTGTACCCATACCTGCAGGTGACACCGTAACCCTACATATGGAACCGGCGAACCTGAGACGCTTCTTCCTTAATGGTGGAAATAATAATGCAAACTTCAATGAACTCACCGAGGTTAGACAATGGGGTAATGTTCCCTGGCAAAGTATGGAAGTAGCGTTTGTCAACTGCCCTAACTTCAGGCTCCTTGCTACGGATGTCCCCAACCTGTCGGGAGTTAAAAGTATGAAGCAAATGTTTTGGTTCTCCAGGAATTTCGTCCCTCCCTTCAATATGGACCTCTGGGATGTAAGCGGTGTAACAGATATGGAATCGATGTTTGCAGAAACCGGTTCATTTAACCGCAACCTGGCAACCTGGAACCTGAGCTCTCTCACCAATGCAGCGGGCATGTTCAGCAACAGCGGTATCAGCTGTGAAAATTATAGCCGCACTATAAAAGCCTGGGCTGAAAATCCCAACACCGCCAATACGGTAAACTTTTCCGTCCAGAGAGGAGCAGTTTACGCCAATACCGCGGAAGTCTTTCGCAATGCGCTTATTGCCAAAGGGTGGAGCATCAGTATGGATGGTCTGGCTATTCCGGGAAACACCTGTTACGATATGTCGCTGCCGGTTCTTTTTGGTGAAGTAAATGCTTCGCTTAAAAACGGGGACCTGCAGGTAAACTGGTCTACTTTAACAGAAACCAATAACGGTCATTTTGATATAGAAGCTTCTGCAGATGGAAATACTTTTACCAAAATTGGCGAGGCTTTATCCAAAGCTCCGGCGGGCAACTCCTCCTTCCCATTACAATATGAGTTCAGAAAAAAAATGAGCAGCATCATATTATCTGCGTGTATAGGTATATTGGCACTATGCAGTATTGGAGCGGGCTTCGACCGGCAGAAAAAGATCTGGCTTCCCATATTAATTATAACAGGAATAGGCTTGAGCATTGCCGGCTGTACCAAAACCAGCCATCCACAGGGAGATGAAATCGACAGCGCTTATATCCGGATAAAACAGGTAGATAAAGACGGAAATTTTAAAACCAGTAAAGTGGTAACGATAGTAAAGGAATAACGTATATCCGGTATGTTATCGTAATAGTCTGCGCAGGCATGTATTCACCATCATAAAACTGCTGTTCACCGGTAATTTCAGTGTAGTTCGCCAGTATGGTATTGCCTCCAGGCCCCTGGCGGGTGTATGTTTGTGAAACAATTAATAATAACAACATCGCCTGCAGCCGTCAGGCACAAAACAAATAAAAATGAAAAATTTAATTCTTTCCGCCGCCACATTATTAACTATCACATTTAGTGCCGTTGCTTCACCTGTAAAACCTATCGTGAGCGAAAAAACCCAGGAAACTTTCACATCCCTGTTTAAAAGCGCAGTTAATGTAACATGGAGTGAGGCCGGAGACAATGCGGAAGCTTTCTTTACAGTAAATGAAGTAAAAACCCGCGCAACATTCGACGCTAAAGGGAACCTGATCCAAACCATTCGCTACTACAAAGAGGACAAACTTTCACCTGTTGTACTGGCCGGAGTAACATCTTCATTCCCCGGTAAAGAAATTCACGGAATTACTGAAGTAAGCAATAAGAATGGCGTTAACTACCGGATTGTTTTAAAAGATAACAAACACTACACGTATATCAACGCCAATAGCACCGGTGATACCGAAGTAGTTTCAAAATATAAGAGAGGCGATCAATAACCTCACCACTTTTCTCATGTAAAACAACGGAGGGGATTTCTATCTTCTCCTTTTTTATTTATCTGACAACCGCTTTTAAGCTATCGTAATTTTTAGCTGTATACGCAATCTTTGACAAATCCCCGGCGTAACGATGTTTTGATTTTTTGTAATTCCAAAGCCATTAATTGTATTGCCCCGAAATGAACATCCAGCTATTGCCCTTGACGTCGGTAACCTTAACCGCTACTTTCACATCTTTTTGATATGGGATAGACATCCCGGTACCAATAATGACCTGTTTACTTAAGTCCGGCGATAACTTCCACCATTGATAGGCCACTTTGCTTTTAGCCTCAGCATTGACCCCGTTATATTGGTATGATGCAACCAGCTTACCCGACTGGTTAACAGCTTTAACTTCGCTGGCATAGGGTAAGCCGGGCATTGCACCGATCTTGTAATTCGATTGAACGGCTTTAAAATACCTGGCCCGATCCTCGTCAGACAGCCCCTTTTCTATAAACATCGAAGCAACCCAGTTAAAGTCAGTTGAATTAGTTTCTATACCTACACCATAACCCAGCCTTCGTGAAATGTCGGTAGTTGACACTTTACCTAAACTTTTGCCATTCAGCCACAGGGCAATGCTATTTGCTTCATACCGTGCATGGAGATAGCACAACGCAAAGTATTTGGGAAACGCTTTCGCAGTAAGATAACCATCGGCATTTCCTGCCCGGATATTATCGTTACTAAACCCCAGGTAATAGTTACCCCATCCGCTCAATAAAGCTTCGTATTCGGTACCGGGCATCTTACGAAACACAATCGTTATTTCTTCCGGGAAAGAAAAAGGTTTATCATTACTCCTGGTGAGCAGTTTAAAGTTAGCATTGGGCTGGTTACTAAAAACAACTTCGCCGCCAGCCAGGTATGGTTTTGCAATAGTTGGGTTACTGAGTCCCGCGTAAGGTATATCGGGGCCTTTTACAGCTTTTAGCCGGGTTACTATGCCGCTTCCATCTGCTATTGCGCCGGCGCTGGTATAATAAGCATCGGCGAATTCAAGAATATCACCTTTTTCCATCACCAGGTTATCTATCACAGGCGCTTTAACCCCTACCCCACTGATCGAACGGATAAAGCCATCGATTCGCTCATGTGTTTTCAGATTGCCGGCCTGTTGAATCCCCCATGCAGCTTCAACAGTTTTAGATTGTGCGGCGACAGATGCGATGGCAACTAATAATAGGAAGAATGATATAAATGATTTTAAGATCATATTGCTGTCTCTTTGATAAATTAATCAAACCTGTTGGGTTGTTTGACAGGTTAAACATATTACACAGGCAAGATACGTTTTGAATTTGGTTATGTCTTCATTATGTGTGTTTTGATCACATTTACAAGTAGTAGCTTCATGGCATAACAGAAAGAATTTTGTAAGCAATAAAAAACTTTAAATGAAGAAAATCGGATTGGTGGGTGGCATAAGCTGGACATCTACATTGGATTATTACAGATTTATCAATGAGGGGGTAAATGCAAAACTTGGCGGTTTAAATGCAGCTGAATGCATTATTTATTCTTTGAACTTCGGAGACGTTGGGTACTGGCCTCATCGACCCTGAGACCAAAGCGAAGTATATTACTATTGCAAAAGAACTGGCAGACAGAGGCGCTGAGTGCATTATTTTGGGCTGTACCGAAATTCCCATGCTTATCAACCAGGCAGATGTAGCCATCCCGGTTTTTGACACCACTAAAATTCATTCTGAAGCAATCGTAGAATATATCGTTTCAAGTTGATTATTTCTTAATTCAGTTATTAAAGTATGTGACTAATTGCATACACCATATGTTCAATCTTTTTACACATCGTCGTACGGGCATTACTTTAGGTAGCAGTATCTCCTGAGTCAGGACATAAACTATCTTTGGATCAGGCCTAACTCATGAGGCAGTTTAACTCTGTTAAAAAAAGGCGGATCAATACGGTCCGCCTTCCTTCTACTTCCACCAATAGTAATAATTGTGCGCACCATCGTACTGGAAACCGCAACGTGGGTACAAACTATTGCCGGCGTCGTTTGTCTTTTCTGTTTCAAGCATCAGGCCGCAGGCTCCGGTTTCATCACACCATTCCTTTGCGCGGTCTATCAACGCCACCGAAAGTCCGTTACCCCTATAATCAGGATGTACAAACAAGTCGCTTAGCAGCCATTGTTTCTCCAGCTTAATGTAATGATACAATTTATATAACTGCACAAACCCGACTGCTTGGCCGCCTGCATATACAACAAAAATGTGTGACTGGTCGTTATGCAACCTCTCATTTATAAACTTTTTACACTTCTCGTAATCATCGGCCTGACGGTAAAAAACCCGATAGCGGTTAAATAATTCAGCTGTTTCATCCAGCTCTTTCAAGCCGGCTTTTTTGATGTTGTAATCCATTACTTATATATTTTTAATGTTAGAGCACAAAGATAGCTTGCAGTAGGACTACCTTTGTAGTCCAAATTGTACATAAAAGGTAGTCCAGTATGTTTCCTTACGAACACATCATACAGATTGAAAAAGAAAGCAAAGTTCCAGTCTACAGGCAGATTGCTATTTCAATATCTACTGCCGTTAAAAATGGTACTTTAAAAGCAGGAACGCATTTACCAGGTAGCCGGGAATTAGCAAGGATACTGGGTGTGCATCGTAAGACCGTGATTGCCGGATATGAAGAACTGGACAAACAGGACTGGATTACAGTTATACCAAGAAAATACGTAAAGGTTTCCGAAAATATCCCTGTACTCAAGCCGAGAAAATGGAGCCACGCCAAAACCGAACTCCCGTACGAAAACAGGTTTAGCAGGCCGTTTAAAATGATAGAGAAAACTGCTGGTGATGATAAAGTAATGTCCGCACCCCTCATTATCATCAATGATGGTTGCCCCGACGTAAGGCTATCGCCGATAGATAGTTTACTAAGAACCTACCGCTCGCTCACATCAAGAAAGCATACTATCAGGAATGCTAACACAGGAACAGCACAGGGTACATTGAAACTCCGCGAGGAAATGGTAAGGTATCTGTCAGTAACAAGAGGGCTGAACATTTCTGTAGCTAACCTTTTGATTACGCACGGTGCACAGATGAGCATCTATTTAACAGCTCAACTACTTTTAAACGCTGCAACCAAGATCATCGTGGGCAAACCCAATTATCCTGTTGCTAATAAAACCTTTGAGGAAACGGGGGCGAGGATAATAGAAGTAACGGTTGATGAAAAAGGTATAAATACTGATGCTATCGAAAAGATATGTAAGCGCAGGAAAATTGATGCCATTTACGTAATTCCACATCATCATTATCCCACCACGGTAACACTTAGTGCAGAAAGGCGGGTAAAATTACTGGACCTCTCCAAACAATTTTCGTTTACAATTATTGAGGATGATTACGACTATGATTATCATTATACAAGTTCGCCGTACCTGCCTTTAGCAAGTGGCAACCATCATGGAAACGTCATATATATCGGCTCCTTTTCCAAGATGTTAGATCCGGCTTTGCGTATTGGTTTTATGGTAGCTCCAAAAAACTTTATTGAGCAATGCACCGCATTCAGGAAAATAATAGATGTAGGTGGCGATGGCTATATGCAAAATGCATTGGCTACATTAATAAAAGAGGGTGAGCTCAACCGGCATTTAAAAAAAGCAAAAAAATGCTATCACCAACGCAGGGACTTTCTGGATGCTTTGCTAAAGGAAACCCTGGGCAGGTACCTTTCTTATACCCTCCCTACCGGTGGAATGGCCATTTGGATCAAACTATTCCCTGATTTTTCTATTAAAAAACTCGTACGCAGTACTCGGCTTGAAATTACGCGATGGGATGAAAAAGAGAACGCATTTCGGTTTGGTTTTGCATCAATGAATGAAGACGAATTAAAACAGGCTGTTGATCTTTTAAAAGCCGAGCTACAAAAAAGCAGGCGATAACATAATAAAAAAGCCTTCAGCTATCCTCTGTCAAACATGTCAAAAAAAGGGTCGTAAGAGCAACTGCTAGTATACCTCTATCCCAATCGTATAAACGTACATTTCCAATACCGTTATTTCACTTTCGGCTACATTAAAAGTCGTTTTAGCTACATGTCTTTGGGGATAGGGATACACCTTTGTATCAACAAAAAAGAAATCATATGCAACTAAAAAACAGCACTGTCCTGATCACCGGCGGCACCAGCGGAATCGGACTTGAATTTGTAAAACAGCTAACAGAACAAGGAGCACATATTATTGTTACTGGACGTAACATCAATGCTTTAAGCGAAACAAAAAGAAAATTTCCAGGGATACATACCTTTCAAAGCGATGTAAGCCAGCCACATGATATCGAACAACTTTATAAAGAGGTCACCAGCCGATTTCCCGATTTGAACATTCTCATCAACAACGCAGGATTGATGCGGCTGATAGATCTGCAGGATACTACCCTGGACCTGGAAAATATCAACCGCGAAATTGCCACCAACCTTTCCGGTACCATCCGGATGGTACACCAGTTCTTACCCCATTTAAAAAATCAAAAATCAGCTGCCATCATAAATGTTTCTTCGGGCATTGCCTTTATGCCCTATACTGTTGCTCCGGTTTACAGTGCTACAAAAGCAGGTGTTCACGCTTATACACAGGCTTTGCGTTTGCAGTTGGAAGATACCAGTGTAAAAGTGTTTGAAATGATACCGCCCGGTGTTAATACCAATCTTCAAAACGACTGGGTAATGCCGGTAAACCCGAAGCAAATGATGGATGCAGATAAGATGGTGCGCATTGCTATTAAACGACTTTTAAACGACAAGAAGGAGCTCAGGCCATTCTTAATAGGTGTTATAAAAATGGCCGGCAGGATCATGCCCAACGCCCTTATCAGGTTCGGGCATAGGGAGTTCAAAAAGTTCAAAAAATTACATACTAACAATCAAAAATAACAGAGATGAAAAATTATTTTTTTCTCATGCTATCCCGCCCATTGGCCTTTCCTTGTATCTCACCCCAAAAACGTTTTCCAGATAAAGCCCGGAAAGCTTTGAGCAGTGCAGCGGCTGGTGTTCTGGTTGCCATGCCTTCAGTCTACTTCTTTAATAACAACATTTTAAAATGATAAAAAATATCGCTTCCCTCGTGCTGCTGATCGTTTCGGCAGCACTCAGTTTCGAACATGGCTGGGATACGTTCAATTACAAAAGCAATCCGCAGTCTTTAAAAATGATGACCGAGCTGGGCATCAGCGAAGGTGTAATCCCCTTTATGGCTACCCTGACCATATTGACAGGCATATTGCTATTGTTTCCAAAGACGTTCTTCCTGGGAAATGTACTGAATGCAATGTCCATTGTGTTGATCATGGCATTGGCAATGCGCGCGGGTAATATAAACATGGTTGTAATAGAAATTCCTTTTCTGATGATCCCGTTAATAATGATCTGGCTAAAATACCCTTTTAAAAATTAAATTTGTTGTATGTCAGCGCCATTAAAAGTAAAGTCCATCACCGACGGGCATCGTATCCTCGGCCTGCCCAAACCGGAGCATCCCCTGATCAGCGTAGTGAATTATGCTGACTTACAAATGCCTGAAGGAATGGCGGAGATGAGCGCGATGTTCGATTTTTATTATATCTCCTTAAAAAGGGGATTCTCCAATAAGCTTTTTTACGGGCAGCAGACATACGACTTTGACGAAGGGATGATGTATTTCGTAGCGCCCAACCAGGTCTTACGCGGTGCCGGCCCAAGTCCCGGCGATGATCTCTCGGGGTGGATATTGCTGATACATCCCGATCTTCTGTGGGGAACGATGCTTGCTAAAAAGATAAAGCAGTATGAGTTTTTTGACTACGCCGTTCATGAAGCGCTTTTCTTGTCCTACAAAGAAGAAACGATCATCAATAGTATCATTGATAACCTGAAGACAGAGTATCACACCAATATGGACCGGTTCAGCCAGGATATACTGATCTCGCACCTGGAAACCTTGCTGAACTATGCCGAACGTTTTTATCAACGGCAGTTCCTCACCCGCAAGAAAAGCAATCACCAGATACTCGACAGGCTGGAGCAGCTTATGAATGCTTATTTTGGCGATGAAGCCTTATGCTCCAAAGGGCTGCCCACCGTGCAGTATATTTCGGGCCAGCTCAACATTTCACAAAGCTACCTGCGCGGACTGCTTAAAACACTTACCGGGCAAAGCACCCAGCAATACATCCACGAAAAGGTCATTGATAAAGCCAGGGAAAAGCTATCTACAACAAGCTTATCCGTTTCTGAAATTGCCTATGAGCTGGGCTTTGAACATCCGCAAAGCTTCAGCAAATTGTTTAAAAGCAAAACGAATCAAAGCCCGCTGGAGTTCAGGGCGGGATTTAACTGACAAGGCTATCCAACAATTATATTGTTCAAAAACCCGAATCGGGTTACCAAGCTATAATTCCTTTCTTGTTGCTACCCCAAAAATGGCAAACTGACTAATTAAAGCCGTATCATAATTCTGGGGAGCTACAATTTGAAAAAGTTGTTTTATTTTTTTACCATATGGTAAATGAATGACCCGAACTGTAAACTATCTTTAGGTGATGGAAGCATTGGTAAATCTCATCCTGCAATTTGGAGACCTGAACAAGCAGCAGATCGAGTTTTTGTTGAGTAAGGTTGAAACACTTGAATTCAAAAAAGACGACTACCTGTCGGAAGCGGGACAGG
>JAESFO010000942.1_pt1 | contig 10951 bp, 12 predicted proteins | sample 9269421 | NCBI WGS metagenome assembly JAESFO01 (sample SAMN14502839, study PRJNA617101) | algae metagenome | isolation source: Nostoc desertorum CM1-VF14 and co-occurring heterotrophs from rocky... | place: USA: Clark Mountains, San Bernardino, California | collected 2000-06-05 | reverse complement strand
AGTGCTGCGGGACGCGGCCGTCGGGCAGGTCCATGACGACGACGTCGAGGTGCGCGCCGGGGGTGAACGCGGCCAGTGCGGCCCGCTCCTCCTCCTCGCGCAGCGACCCCGCCCCGGTGAGGACCAGCGCGGTGACCTGCACCCCCGGATAGGCGCGGCACAGCTCCAGGAGCATCCCGCCGGCCCCGATCGGGATGTCGTCACAGTGGGCGCCGAGCAGCAGGATGCGGTCCAGCCGCTCGGGCAACAGGTTCAGCACGGTCTCTCGTTCCCCCCGGAATCGCGGCCTAGTCGCGCTGGTGGCTGCTGCGGTGCATCTCGGCGATCGCGGCCTGCAGCGGGTCCTGGTCGGTCTCGTGGGACTCCCAGAGCATCCACGGTCGCGCGCCGCTCTGGTAGGCCGCCTCCAGCGCGTTGCGCTCCTTGACGGTGTCCGCAGGCTGCCAGAAACCGCGGTGCCGGTAGGCCGACATGCGGCCCTTGCGCGCCAGCGGGGCGGCGGCGTCGGCGATCAGGTCGCAGTCCTTCTCGAGGAAGTCGAAGATCTCCGGCCGGAACATGAGGTAGCCGCCGTTCTCCCAGATCGGCATCTCCTGCAGCGTGGTGATCGACTCGAGCCTGCCGTTGTCGTCGACGTCGACGCAGTGGAACGCCGACTGCGGCGGCACCGCCATCAGCTGCCCGACGGCGTCGGTGCCGGCGAACTGCTCGACCATCCTGTCCAGTGGGGCGTCGGTGAGGACGTCGGCGTAGTTCGCGTGGAACATCTCCTCGTCCTTGACCAGCGCCTTCACCCGGCGCAGACGCTCACCGATCGGCGAGTCCAGACCGGTGTGGACGAACGTGATGTTCCAGTCCTTGATGTCGCTGCCCATGAGCTCGACCTCGCCCTGGTGCAGCACGAAGTCGTTGGACTCGGTCTCGTCGTAGTCGAGGAAGTAGTTCTTGATGTGGTGCGCGCCGTAGCCCAGGCACAGGACGAAGTCCTTGTGGCCGAAGTGGGCGTAGTAGCGCATCACGTGCCAGATCAGCGGGCGCGGCCCCACCGGGTGCATCGGCTTCGGGAGGTCGGACGCGCCATCGCGCATCCGCATGCCGTAACCACCGCAGAACAGGACGACCTTCACGTCAGACCACCTCGAGCGACGGGATCGGGAAGACCAGCGTGCCGCCCCACTCGCGGACGTAGGACAGCTGCTCGGTCAGCTCGGTGCGCAGGTTCCAGGGCAGGATCAACACGTGGTCGGGGCGGTCCTGCGCGATCCGCTCCGGAGCGAAGATCGGGATTCGGGTGCCCGGCGTTAGCCGCCCGTGCTTGTACGGGTTCCGGTCCACCGTGTACTCGAGCAGGTCGGGCCGGATGCCGCAGTAGTTGAGCAGGGTGTTCCCCTTGCCCGGGGCGCCGTAGCCGACCACGCGCTTCCCCTGCCGGCGGGCGTCGATGAGGAACGACACCAGGTCGTCGCGGATGGTGGAGACGGCCTCGGCGAACCCGTCGTGTCCCTCCGGCGTGTGCAGCCCGGCGGCCGCCTCGGCGGCCAGGACCTCGCGGACCTTCGCGCTCGGCTCACCGGCGACGTCGGCCGGGCGCGCCCACATGCGGATCGAGCCGCCGTGGGTGTCGAGCAGCTCGACGTCGACCAGGGTCAGCCCGCCCGCGGCGAGCGCCCGCTGCCCGGTGAGCAGCGTGTAGTACTGGAAGTGCTCGTGGTAGATCGTGTCGAACTGCTTGCGCTCGACGAGCGTGAGCAGGTGCTGGACCTCGATGGAGACCCAGCCGTCGTCGGCGACCATGGCGCGCAGTCCCTGCGCGAAGCCGACGACGTCGGGGATGTGGGCGAACACGTTGTTGCCGCAGACCAGATCCGCCGGGCCGTGTTCGGCGCGGACCCGGGCGCCGGTCTCCGGGGTGAGGAACGCGGTGAGCGTCGGGACGCCCTTCTCGCGGGCGGCCTCGCCGACGTTCACGCTCGGCTCGACGCCGAGGCAGCGGATGCCCTTCGCGACGACGTGCTGGAGCAGGTAGCCGTCGTTCGAGGCGACCTCGACGACGAACGAGCCCGTGTCCAGCCCGGCGCGCTCGGCCGCCGAGTCGACGAAACGGCGCGCGTGGTCCACCCAGGACGAGCTGAACGAGGAGAAGTAGGCGTACTCCTCGAACGTCTCCTCCGGGCTGATCTCCGGCGGCAGCTGGGCGAGCAGACACGAGTTGCACACCCGCACGTGCAGCGGAAAGGTCTGCTCGGGCTGTTGTGCCGTCTGCTCGGTGAGGAACAGTTCGCAGGGCGGTGTGGCGCCCAGGTCGCAGAAGCTGCGCAGGTCGGTCGTGCCACAGAGACGGCACGTCAACGCGGTTCCGGACCCGATCGACGACGTCGTCCCGGAAGCATCCGTGTTCAGCACGCACGGAAGTGTGTCAACCCGACGGGTGTCCGCCGCGCCCGGGGTGCGGGTCACCCTTTCGTGGGTGTTTGTCCGTGTTCCCGCTCATCTCCGGCCGGCGCGCAGGGCGGGTGCGCTGCAGGGACGGCGTCGCCGACGTGTCACGATGACGAGGCCCCACGATCCGCCGTGGTGTAACGGCAGCACCTCGGATTTTGGTTCCGATGGTCCAGGTTCGAATCCTGGCGGCGGAGCAGGCTGCTGACATGCGAAACGACTCGGCAGGGTCTCCCCCGTCCGGGCCGCGGTCCGCTCGTGACATCCGGTTCCGACATCGACGGCCCTCGCCGAACAGGCCGTCTCTGCGCGAGGAAGTTCACGGCGGGAGAAACTGCCGTCACAGCCCGACCTGGCCGAGCGCTACGCGTCGCCCGCGAAACGGTCACGGCCGCGCCACGCCCCTCTACACCGAGCGACTACTCATCAGCCGCCAGGGAAGCGGGGTGTCCGTCCGCGCCCAGACCGAGCTACCGGTGGGACTGCGCCCACACATCGCGACGCAGCGTTCGAGCGCCCGCACGTCCGCATCGACGTCGCCGGGTTCTCCGGCGACGGGTGGAGATCGACAGCTCCAGCGGGACGGGCCGGACCGGCACCGATGAGTTCCGACCGGGCCGACGGTCCGACGGATGAGAACACCCGGACAGGACGGATGGACACATGTCGTTCCAGGCCTACCTCGACGCCGTCGAGAAGAAGACCGGCAAGATCCCGGCGGAGCTGGTCGCCGAGGCGACCGCACAGGGCTTCGGCCCCGGGACGAAGGCCGGCGAGATCGTCGAGTGGCTGAAGACCGACTACGACCTCGGCCGCGGGCACGCGATGGCGCTGGCGCACGTCGTGCGCAACGGCACCGCGATCAGCGACAAGCACGTCGGCACGACCGGAACCCACCGCGACGAGTCGGCGGAACTACGCCTGGACGGCATCGCGAACCGCTGATCCGGACGGCGGCGGGTTCCGGAGGGAGCGCCCGACGCGGCGGCCGGCATGATCTCGACGCCGGTGATCGCCCCCGAGCCCGGGCGGCGCGGACGGCGGGGCGACCGCCCCGGTCGGCGCGCCCGGGCCGCCACGGCGGCCGTCGACAGGCCCCCGGTGAAGGAGTCGATCGTCCCGGGGCCAGGACAGCGCAGTCGGCGGCGAGACGGCGGCGACGTTCGCGGCCCCGACGACGGAGGCCACCTGCCTGCGCCCGAACTGCGGCATCAGCTCGGGGACCGGCCCGGCCTCGAACTCGCGGCGCTCGGCCGCGGTGGCGTGGTACATCAGGACCACCTCCGAGCCGATCCGGCCCGCCTCCTCGAAGCTCGTGTCCAGCTCGTTCGTGGTCGCGCCGTCGGTCGACGACGAACCCGAGCTGGGCGAGCAGCTGCGCGCGGCTCGGACGCGGTGTCACCACGGGGTCGCTACGCTCCGGCGGTGTGACCCACGCGACCGAACGCGCAGTCCCACCACCGGAGCCCCAGGACGTCACCGCCCCGCTCACCGCCGCGGCTGCCTTCCTCGTCCTGCGGGTGGTCGACGGGCCGGACTCCGACGCCAGGGTCCGGTCGACGCTCGCCGCGACCTCCGACCTCGTCAAGAACGTCCGCATCGGCGCCGACGGCGCGGCGTTCCACTGCACCGTCGGGATCGGGCACCGGGTGTGGGAACGGGTCGTCGGCGGGCCGCCGCCGCGCGAGCTCGCACCGTTCCGCGAGATCACCGGCGCGAGCCACACCGCCGTCGCCACCGAGGGGGACCTGCTCTACCACCTGCGGGCGGACAGCACGGACCTGATCGTCCGCTTCGAGATGATGCTGCTGGACTCCTTCGGCGACACCGTCACCACCGTGGACGAGACCACCGGCTTCCGCTACCGGCACGGCCGGGACCTGCTCGACTTCGCCGACGGGACGGCCAACCCGGACGGGGCGGGCCTCCCGGCCGCGACCCTGGTCGGCGAGGAGGACCCGGCACACGCCGGCGGCAGCTACGTCGTCGTGCAGAGGTACCTGCACGACATGGCCGCCTGGCGCGGGCAGGACGTGGCCACCCAGGAGGAGATCGTCGGGCGGACCAAGTTCGACGGGGTGGAGCTGCCGGACGCCGAGGAGGGCCAGAAGTCGCACAAGACGCTGTGCACGATCACCGACGACGACGGCGTCGAGCACGACATCCTGCGGGACAACATGCCGTTCGCGTCGCCGGGGCGCGGTGAGTACGGCACCTACTTCATCGGCTACTCCCGGCGCCTGTGGGTCGTGGAGACGATGCTGCGCCGGATGTTCGTCGGCGACCCGCCGCTGCTGCACGACCGCATCCTCGACTACTCGACTCCGACGACCGGGTGCACGTTCTTCGTCCCCGCCCGGCCCGTCCTCGACGGCCTGGACGACTGACCCGGACACGACGACGCCCCCGTCCGGATCCGGACGGGGGCGTCGCAGGTGTCGTGCTCAGCTCTCCAGCGCGGCGTCCAGCGTGATCTCGACGCCGGTCAGCGCCTTCGACACGGGGCAGCCGGCCTTGGCGGCCTCCGCGGCCTTGGCGAAGCCGTCGGCGTCGAGTCCGGTGACCTCACCGCGCACCTTCAGCGTGATGCCGGTCAGCTTGAAGCCGCCGTTGTCCTTGTCCGGGCCGAGCGAGACGTCGGCCGAGACGTCGAGGGACTCGGGGGTCCCGCCCGCCTCGGCGATGTTCGCCGAGAGCTGCATCGCGTAGCAGGCGGAGTGCGCCGCGGCGATGAGCTCCTCGGGGCTGGTGGTACCACCAGCGTCGTCCGCGGCGCGCTTGGGGAAGCTGACCTCGTAGGTACCGACCTTGGAGCTGGACAGCTCGACCTGGCCGGAGCCCTGCTCCAGGGAGCCGTTCCATGCGGTGCGGGCGCTGCGCGTGGGCATCGTTACCTCCGTGTCGTGGGGACCGATTTTGCACAACCGATCACTCGGCAGTCTTCTCCGCCCCAGCCGTTCCCGCCACCCCGGACCGCGAAACGCCTCTGGTCACTGCGGGATGTTGGTGACCTCGACCCGGTCACCGACCTGCAGCGAGTTGAACCAGCGCTCCGCGTTCGCGCGGGACAGCCGGACACAGCCCGCGGACTCGGTCTCGGTGTTGCCCTCGTGGAAGGCGATGCCGCCGGGGGCGAAGAAGACCGCGAACGGCATCGGCGCGTTGTTGAACTCCGCGCTGCGGTGGTCCTTGTTCTTCCACTGGACCTGGAAGACGCCGGCCGGGGTGCGCTGGCCCTTCTTCCCGAACGACGCCGGGACCGGCCCGGCCTCGATCTTCCCGTCGCGGATCAGCCACGCCGTGCTGTTCGCGAGGTCGACGCAGGCGCGCGCGGCCGCCGAGCAGGGCGTCCCCTCGGCGCGGCCCGGACCACCCCGGTCGGACGCCGTCGGCGCCGCGGACGCGGTCCCGATCATCCCGGCGGTCAGCCCGGCCAGCACCAGGGCCGCCACCGTGGCCAGGACCGTCATCACCCGGGGCCGCCGGCGGCGTCCCTCGACCTCGCGCGTCATCGCACTCCGCTCATCATCGCGGACGGTGACCGGTCGGTCACCGCCGTCTGAACGGTGGAACGAGACCGGCACCCGACCGGTTACCACCCGAAGGGTTGATCTTGTGTTTACGGCGGCATCCCCGCGGGCGTGACGGGCCCGCCGGGTCACCCGGGGCCGTCCCCGTACGATGCCGTACCGGCACGGCGCGCCCCGCGTCCTCCGCCCGGCACGGGCGGCGAGTCCGGCAGGAGGAACCGAACATGCCCGAACCCGACCGGGCCGGCACCGGTGACCGACCGGCACCCGGAACGGCGACGGTCGCAGCCGGCATCGTCCTCGCGGCGGGCGCGGGCTCGCGGATGCGGTCGTCGACACCGAAAGTGCTCCACGAGCTGGGCGGACGCAGCATGCTCGGCCACGCGGTGCACGCACTGGCCGGTACCGCGCCCGAGCACCTCGTGGTCGTCGTCGGACACGAGCGCGAGCGGGTGGAGCAGGCCGTCGACGGCATCTCCGCCGCCCTCGGGCGCACCGCCACCACCGCCGTCCAGGAGCAGCGCCTCGGCACCGGCGACGCGGTCCGCAGCGGCCTCACCCCGCTCCCCGCGGACCTGACCGGCACCGTCCTGGTCACCTACGGCGACGTCCCGCTGCTCGACACCGCGACCCTGTCCGCGCTGGTCACCGAGCACGCCGGCCGCGGCGCCGCGGTCACCCTGCTGACCTGCGAGGTCGCCGACCCCACCGGCTACGGCCGGATCGTGCGCACCGCCGACGGAGCCGTCACCGGGATCGTCGAGCAGACCGACGCGACACCGGAGCAGCGGGCCATCGCGGAGGTCAACTCGGGCGTCTACGCCTTCGACGCCGCGTTCCTGCGCGCGGGCATCGCGGGCCTGGCCGCGCACAACGCGCAGCAGGAGCTCTATCTCACCGACCTGGTCGCCGCCGCCGTCGCCGCGGACCGGACGGTGCACGCCGTCCGCTGCGACGACGAGTGGCGCGTGCGCGGCGTGAACGACCGCGTCCAGCTCGCCGAGCTCGGCGCGGAACTGAACCGCCGCGTGCTGCGGGAGTGGATGCTGGCCGGGGTCACCGTGGTCGACCCCGCCACCACCCGTGTCGACGTCGACGTGCGGCTCGCGCGCGACGTCGTCCTGCACCCGGGCACCCAGCTGCACGGCGCGTGCGAGGTCGACGAGGCCGCGGTCATCGGGCCCGACACCACGCTGACCGACACCGTCGTCGGGGCCGGCGCGAGCGTCGTCCGCACCCACGGGTCGGGGTCCCGGATCGGGCCCGGCGCCTCGGTCGGGCCGTTCGCCTACCTGCGCCCGGGCGCCGTACTCGGCGAGCGCGGCAAGATCGGCACGTTCGTCGAGGTCAAGAACTCCGACATCGGCGCGGGCACCAAGGTCCCGCACCTGACCTACGTCGGGGACGCGACGATCGGCGAGATGAGCAACATCGGCGCCTCGTCGGTGTTCGTCAACTACGACGGCGTCCGCAAGCAGCGGACCGTCATCGGATCCCACGTGAAGACCGGGTCGGACACCATGTTCATCGCCCCGGTCACGGTCGGGGACGGCGCCTACACCGGCGCCGGGACCGTGCTCCGCGACGACGTCCCGCCGGGGGCGCTCGCGGTGTCGGGTGGAGCACAGCGCACCATCGAGGGGTGGGTGCCGCGCAAGCGGCCCGGAACCCCCGCCGCCGAGGCGGCACAGCGGGCGGGCAGCGACCCGTCCACGAACGGCACGACCAGCAACGACGGCGCAGGTCACACCACCTCCGCCGGTACGACAGACCCGAGAGACCTCAGCCGAGGAGGCACCGCACGGTGAGCGCGATCGCAGGCACTCCCAAGAAGAACATGATGCTGTTCTCGGGGAGGGCGCACCCGGAGCTCGCCGAGCACGTGGCGAAGGAGCTCGACGTCACGGTCACCCCGCAGTCGGCCTACTCCTTCGCGAACGGCGAGATCTTCTGCCGCTTCGAGGAGTCGGTCCGCGGGTCCGACGCGTTCGTGATCCAGGCGCACTCCGCCCCGATCAACGACGCCATCATGGAACAGCTGATCATGGTCGACGCGCTCAAGCGCGGGTCGGCCAAGCGGATCACCGCGGTCATGCCGTTCTGGGGCTACGCCCGCCAGGACAAGAAGCACCGCGGCCGCGAGCCCATCTCGGCCCGCCTCGTCGCGGACATGTTCAAGACCGCGGGCGCCGACCGGATCCTGACCCTGGACCTGCACACCTCGCAGATCCAGGGCTTCTTCGACGGCCCCGTCGACCACCTGTTCGCGCTGCCGGTGCTCGCCCAGCACATCAAGAGCACCCGGCCGACCGACAACTTCGCGGTCGTCTCCCCCGACTCCGGCCGGGTGCGCCTGGCCGAGCGCTGGGCCGAGACCCTCGGCGGGACCCCGCTGGCGTTCATCCACAAGACCCGGGACCCGCTCAAGCCGAACGAGGCCGTCGCGAACCGGGTCGTCGGTGAGATCGAGGGCCGCTGCTGCGTGGTCATCGACGACATGATCGACACCGGTGGCACCGTCGCGAAGGCGGTCGAGGTGCTCCTCAAGGAGGGCGCCTCGGACGTGATCGTGGCCGCCACCCACGGCGTGCTGTCCGGCCCGGCCACCGAGCGCCTCGCGAACTGTGGCGCGTCGGAGGTCATCTTCACCGACTCGCTGCCGATCCCGGCCGAGAAGCGGTTCGACAACATGACCGTGCTGCCGATCGCCCCGCTGCTGGCCGAGGCGATCCACCAGGTGTTCGAGGACGGCTCGGTCACGAGCCTGTTCGACGGCAACGCCTGAGCACTCCGCACGTCCGCCGACGGCGCCCCACCCGCGGGTGGGGCGCCGTCGGTCGTTCCGCCTCAGCCCTCGGTGGCCAGCCCCGCCAGACCCGGCGCCCCGGCCCGGCCGGTGGCGTCCTGCAGCCGCCGCAGCACGTCGTCGAACAGGGCCGCGTCGGAACCCAGCAGGTCCCGGTAGCGGTCCAGCACACCGGCCGCCGCGGCGTCCCACTCCGCGAGTGCCGCGCGGCCCCGCTCGGTGGCGACGACGAGCACCCGGCGCCGGTCGACGACGTCGGGCCTGCGGTGCACGAGGTTCGCCGCGGTCATCCGGTCCACGAGCTTGGTCGCCCGCGGCGCCAGCAGCAGCGCGTGCTCGGCGACCACGCTCATCGTGCAGCCGCCGCGCGAGGCGAGCAGGCCGAGCACCCGCCACTGGTCGACGTCGGACCCGCAGCCGCGCAGGGCCTCGTCGAGCTCCTGGTCCAGGGTCCGGCCCACCGCGCAGAGCAGGCGCAGCGACTCGTCCCCGGACGGCCGCACGTGTTCCGCGGGCTCCGACATGAGCGCATCGTAACCGGACGTTTTCCGACGAGGCGCTAGGTGGGCGACGCCACGATGGATAGCGTCACCTGCATGACTCCGTTCCCGGACCCCGGGCGCGCGACGGCGGTGCCGGCGCGCGGGAGCGAGGTGCTCAACGTGGCGCTGGTCGTCCCGCTGCAGGGTCCGGCGGGCATCTTCGGCCCGTCCTGCGAGACCTGCGCGACGCTGGCCGCCGAGGAGGTCAACGCCGCGGGCGGGGTGCTCGGCCGGGAGCTGAACCTGGTGCCGGTCGACGGCGGCGCGCCACCCGCCGTCGTCGCCGCGGAGCTCGACGCGCTGGTCAGTGCCGGCGCCGTGGACGCGGTCACCGGCTGGCACATCTCGGCGGTCCGCGAGGCCGTCGCGCCCCGGATCCGCGGGCGGGTGCCCTACGCCTACACCGCCCTGTACGAGGGCGGCGAGCAGCGACCGGGGCTGTTCCTGACCGGGGAGACCCCGGACCTGCAGCTGGGCCCGTCGCTGAGCTGGTTCGCCGAGGCCGCCGGGGTGCGCCGCTGGACGATCGTCGGCGACGACTACGTGTGGCCGCGCCGGTCCGCGCAGGTCGCGACCGAGCACCTGCGCCGGATCGGCGGGACGGTCTGCGACGAGATGTACGTCCCGCTGGGCACCGAGGACTTCTCGCGCGTGCTGCTCCGGGTCGAGGCGAGCGGCTGCGACGCCGTCCTGATGCTGCTGATCGGCAACGACGCCGTCGAGTTCAACCGGGCGTTCTGCGCCCTCGGGCTGGACCGGGAGATCCTGCGGTTCAGCTCGCTGATCGAGGAGAACGTGCTGCTCGCCTCGGGCCCGGGGAACACCCGCGGCCTGCTCACCTCGGCCGGCTACTTCGAGGACCTGGCGACGGCGTCCGGGCTGGACTTCGCGGCCGCGCACGCCCGCCGCTTCGGCCCGGACGCGCCGGTGCTCAACAGCCTCGGCGAGTCCTGCTACGAGGGCGTCCGGCTGCTGACCGAGCTGATGCGCCGGGCCGGGTCGCCGGAGGTCCCGGCGATGACCGCGGCCGCCGAGGGGCTGGCCTACGAGAGCCCGCGCGGAACCGTCGAGGTGCACGGGCGGCACCTGCGCCAGCAGGTGTTCCTCGCCGTCGCCGACGGGGTGGCCTGGGACGTCGTCCAGCAACTCTGACGGGTCCGTTGACACCCCGGCCCGTCGGTCGTACTTTCCCAGGAAACTATTTCCTCAGATGCATGTCGGATCGCCCGGCGTGCCGGGAGGTACGACCGTGGCGCTCTACGTCTACCGGTGCGGGGCCGACGGCCCCGTCGAGGAACGGCACCCGATCGGCAGCGCCCCCGCGACGGCGCGCTGCCCCACCTGTGGGGAGCAGTCCCCGCGCGTCATCACCGCACCGATGCTCGGCCTCGCCGACCGCGGCCGGATGGCCCTGATCGACCGCACCACGGCCACCGCCCACGAACCGCAGGTCGTCTCCGCCCCACCGCCGCGCCCGCTGCGCCCCGGCGGGCCGCCGCTGCACCCCGCCACCCGCGGTCTGCCGCGGCCCTGACCGCGTCGACCTGCGCCGCGCCGACCGCCTCACCCCTCCGCCCCGCCCGCGTCCGCACCGACCCCGGGAGTGTCCGATGCCCAGGAACGTCTTCCCCCTC
>JAESFO010000941.1_pt1 | contig 10979 bp, 12 predicted proteins | sample 9269421 | NCBI WGS metagenome assembly JAESFO01 (sample SAMN14502839, study PRJNA617101) | algae metagenome | isolation source: Nostoc desertorum CM1-VF14 and co-occurring heterotrophs from rocky... | place: USA: Clark Mountains, San Bernardino, California | collected 2000-06-05 | reverse complement strand
ACTCTCCGTCTTTTGCATACATAATATTGTTGGAGACCTGAACATTCTTAACGCTGTTAAGGAAAACTTCTCCGACTGAAAGTGTTTGTGAGTTTTGGTAAGCTGTATTATTTACAATGTCTACAGGATTTTCTCCTTTGTAAATCTGAATACCTGCTCCACCATTGTTATAAGTTAAGTTATTACTGATTAAGGCTTTGCCCTGATATGCAACATCTCCAATATAAGAAGTGTCAAGCATTATTCCATGACCTTCTGTTGTTAGTCCTGTCACAGCCCAAGGAACTAATTGTTTATTATCAAAGGAGGTATTACCATTAATAATTACTTTGTAATCTGTGACGTTATTGTCAGAGTTCCAAAGTTGAAACATTGTAATTCCTTGGGTTCCAAAAGGTGAATACCAAGAATTTCCAGAAACTACATTATTTTCTACTTTTATGTAGTCGGCTTCAATTGTTGTAATTCCGCCTCCTGGGAAATCAGAGACGTTGTTATTTTTAATTGTAATGTGATGTGAACGTTGTTTTTGAGCGCCATTGATATATGTAACGTTAATACCGTTCCCAGATGTGGCTGGGTTATTCAAATTATCTTTTTGCTGGAGCGCATATTCTAGTGTAATTTCATCTCGCGCTCCCATTAGCGTCAGTCCTTCAATTACTACATAAGAAGAGCCTGTAATTGAGATAGCATTCCAATTATTTTTGCGTGCTTCTAAAACAGGTTTGTGTCCAGGATAAGCAGTAAATGTGATCGGTGCACTAGCACTACCATGTTTATTTGAAAGACTCAGAACATTAGCGTAAATATTTGTGTAAGTACCATTCATGACATAAACGGTATCACCTGCTTGCACCAAGTCTGCGGCTTTTTGGAGGGTACGAAATGCGCCTCCCTCGTTCAAGCCATCATTTTTATCATTGCCTGTTCCAGAAACGTAGTATGTTTTGCCAGCCATTGTTTTACTCCGAATGTGTATAAGGTGAATTAGTAGTACGCTCTCAGCAATAAACTAAGTTGCTAAGTAGTTATTTGAATGAGTCATTTCTCTTGACTTTTAAGGGCAGTCGCAGCTGTGCGATGGCGTACCCCCCTTTCCGGTGGCGATCACCATTTAAAATTGCGTCGTTTGTAGAAACTTTGTTGTAAAATTGAAAACTTTGTTTATATCAACTGTTGAGAGTTAAACCAGCGATGTCGATATCGTCAATCGTTAGAGTTTTATTGAGGATGAGCGGACGAATTGCACATAGACAAGGCAGCGCAAAGCCAAAAACATTTCCTGTTTTCTCTGTGTTTGTTAAGTAGTCAAAGTTGAATTGGTTGAGACTTTAGTAGGCTTACCCCTTAACTTAAAAGAACTAATGTAACAATTTAGTCAAACTTGTTGTAGCGGTGGAACTGAGCCTTGTGAACTTATGTATTAAAATAACCTTTATACAGAGAATATAAAACAGTGAATACTCTGAAGTCTGTCCTAGATTTTACAAAAAAAACAAAAAAATTATGGGGATATCGTGTTGGAGGTCTGCTAATTTCCAGAGTGAGATGGGAGCGAAAAGCCTTTTATGCGCTTGTTTACAAGCTTATTTTAAAATCATAGTGGCTGAGTATTCGCTGATATGCCCCTTACTGCAACCGGGGAATAAATAAACATAAATAGTAAAAGGCTTTAACACCGCTAGCTCCGTCTTTATACGGGTTTATTTGAAGGTGTCATAAAGCTAATTTAAGTAGATTCACAGAAGACATAGCACCATCGACAAACTTAATCTAGGGATATAACTATCTTTTTGGTAACGCACATCAGGTAATGCATTACTGGCAGTCAAAGTAAAAGCATTATAGTTATCACTAAGTCGTCGCTTTCAGGAATTTATGTGACGATACTATACATAATATTTGAGGTACTTTAATGGATAGTATACACGCTGCAATTCTCACTAAAATTCTTACTGATAACGGGTTCACTTCTGGCACTATTGCTGAAAAATTTATCCAGTGTCGGACGCCTGGGCATGATGATTACTTACTTAGATTTAGTTGGGATAATAATTCCGAATTAATTGGAATTGAATTATTAGACTGCTGGGAAAATTCCATAATTTCATCTTGGAAGGCTTCTTCCGCCGTGATCCACTTAGTTTTGAGAGAGGTTCAATTTTTCGTTAAAGAATATGAAATTATTTGGCACTCATAAGCATAGTTACTAATTAAAAGACTACGAAAGCAGGTGCTTTGATTATTTAAGCCAAGCCTACTTAAATTCTTTGCGTCAGATGCAGGGTTTGCCTAATTTAGCAGGCTAGGGCTAGGGCATATTTTAGAACTAGCACATTGAAAGTCAAAGGGACAGCAATGTTTAAATTTTAATCTTTTTGGCTTTGATTTTTGTTTCAACGCCGTTAAGACAGTTAAGCATCGTACAGTTAACTAATCAAAAAAGGGTAATTCTTCTGGTTATTGTCCTTGGAGCTTAAGCATATAAAATTACTTTTGTTCACAGCCAAGGTTAAGGTAATGGTCATCATCAAGGGAATATGTTTGTAAAGTTATCGACGATTAAAGATAAAAATTTTGGATAAACTTTACGACATTTCTATATTCGCTCTCTATTTGATTAATCATTTGAGATAGTTCAGCCCATAACTGCTTATCAGCAGAAATTTCTAAACTTTGACACATCATTCCCAACCTAGCTGCACCAATACTAACGCTAGGAGAGCGCAAAGCGTGAGCCGCTTTTTGTAGTTTTGTTCGCTCACCATTGGCGGCAGCATCCTTAATCATCTGCATCTTAAGTGGAGTATCTGTTAAATAAGTGATACTGTTGGCGAACTTCACAATTCACCGGAAAGGAGAAGAAGCACAGGGGAATTAATTCGGCAAGCACTTCAGTGATAAAAAAGATTAAAACTCTCCTCTCCATGTATTACATGGGAAAATTCGCCTTACCATGTATTACATGGAGAAGGACAGTAGAGATTTAGAGATGATTCGAGTTTCCAATCAAGGAAATCTTCAAGTGATAGCGATCGCTGCAAATCTTGATGTGCGTGTCTTGGCATGAGGCACACTTTGTAACCAAGCTACCATCCTTACCACATTAATCGCTGCTGCTGTGATTATGTGCTGTAAATGGACTTTGGCTAAACCAGTATAACGAGCTTTTCGTAATCCGAATGCCCTAACTCCCTGAGAAATTGTCCCTTCAACTCATGCCCTTATGTCATAAATTTCTTTCCAAGAGGAAGTTTCTTGTTGAATTCGCAGAGATTGAAGTAATTCATGCTCTTTTTTAAGGCGTAAAGTTAGTTTTCTTGGTTCAGAAGCCGACCGAGTACACAGAGAACGACTGGGGCAAAGTTGGCACGTTTTTCTAGGAAAGCCGACACGAATTACCTGATTGCCCCACTTATCTTGATAAGGAGTCCACTTTTTGGTGCTTTTTTTGCCCATTGGACAGGTAACGCGCTTGGTATTCCAATTCACCTTGAACTGGCTAATGTCGTAACCACCTGGCATTCTAGACTGCCAGCTAACATTGGGACGCGCTGGCCCAACAACTATGACCCCATACTTCTTTTGACTGGTAACTAGCAAATTAGCATCAACATAACCACCATCAACGATATGCTCTTTGGGGAGTAATTTTTTAGATGCCAGAGACTTATGGATTGGTTCGGTCTGGTCTACGTCGCTTATTTGTGCCTGAGTGGTATCAACATTAGTAATTAGATGAACCTCATCAGCATCACAGGTTTCAGTAATATGGACTTTGTAGCCAGTCCAAGTGACACTGCGCTTGTTCCCATAGCGAGCATCTTTATCATAAGGGGAATCCATTCTTGTGCCAGTCGGGGGTAAATCGGTAGCAGCCCGTAAACGCAAAGAGTCATTCTCGACATAATATTGGTGAATCCAGGTCAGGCGCAGGATTTCCACTGCCGGAATCTGACGCAAGTAGGCAACATTGCTCGTTTCCCACAGGTTACTCCCGTTCTAAAACAGCCTCAAACAAATCTTCATGTTGAACAACTCACAGTTTTAGCCGAACAGGTTTTAGCAGAGCTAAAGCTAGGCAAACAAGCTTCTAGCTATAAGTCTGCTCAGAAAGCTTTAAAACGATTAATCGAATTGGTGACTACACCAACAACCTCCAAGTAATACATGGACAACCCCCTCCCCGTGTATTACTTGGAAAGTCTGGTTTTAATCTTTTTGATCACTGAAGTGCTTGCCGAATTAATTCCCCTGTGCTTCTTCTCCTTTCCGGTGAATTGTGAAGTTCGCCAACAGTATCAATAAGTATTCAGCAACTCGGCAACAAATTGATCGCCATCGCTGTCCAACATGGTTCGCAAATCTTGTAAAATACGCAAATCAATTACCAGATGTAAATTAGGAATTCCAAACTTTTCCACAACTGCTTCGAGCGATTGAATATCACTTGGATGATTAGTTCGGTAGTTCATAAGTCTAAAAATATACTGCCTATTCTATATAAGGCATTTTCAATACTCAGTGTCAATTGTAGAATAACGGACTATTTGCTCGAAACCGCAAATTTTTGTCACCAATCTAAATTCTTCTGCATTACCAAGCCCCGTTGGGGCGGGTATAGGGTGTCGGGTGTGGGGAAACAGCCAGCCCCAACAACCTTCTTCGTTACAAGCCCCGTTTTCTTCAAGGCGCTTGCATTGGGCGAGGTCAAGGGAATTTCTAAATATCCATTCGCTTAAAACTTCTTCTTTGTTCTCTGCTCCTCTGCACCCCTCCTATCTCAACGATTTTCCATTTTTAAGCATCCCATTTGGTCAACTGCCAATACCGTTCGGTTAAGGAATTTTTTGATTAAGGCAGGGAGGCAGTTCGGGAAGAGGATCTGTTAAGTCAGAGAAGAACTCTTAGTGGTGCAGAAAAGTCTTGAAACCCTTATGAATAAAGGATGATCAATGAGACAGCAATTTTGAGCTTTCTCAAACAATCGAACGAGGGCATTGGGTTTCAGCCGCTATTTTGATAGTCCGGGTTGCTTATTGTGAGACTCAAAAAAGTTTTCTGCACCACTAAGGAGAAGAACTACTGAATAATTCTCTTTCCTCAAAAGCCTCAAAAGTTTATCCGAACCGTATTGGGTCAGATGCAATAGTTATACAGCAAAATTAATGCCTTTATAAAAGCTTCTAATGCCATTGATATTCCGTTGCTTTAGAAAGTCAAATTAATGATTAAATTAAATATATACGAAAGTTTAACTTAGTTAATTCAAACTCTGCGTAAAGAGCGGATGAATCTTGGATGCAATTGTATGAAAAAAGGATTAACCAAGATTCAATCGATAGTGCTTACTTTTTATAGGGCTGTTGCTACGCTGGCTCTAATTGTGTTTGACTTAACAATAGTTACAAAAGATAAAAGTTTTTTTAAATAAATCTAAATTTTATATAAATAATTTATTAATGAAGTTTTGGATTACAAGCAAATACCTTGTAGAGGATATGTTAAAAATGTTTTACAGCAACTATGCTGTAGTTAGCATCTGGACTTGTAAGTCTAGATAAATTATTAAATTTGATCACATAGAGCAAGTCATGAACAAAAAATGGGCTGTCAAACGAATCACGCTAAATCTCGCATCAGTTGAAAGCGAAAAGCTTGAACAATATTGTGCAAACACAGGTAGACCTGCAACTGATGTGATTCGGGAGTTGATTCGCTCTCTCTCCATAACCGAGTTGTCAGCGTCTGAACAGACTAAACCATCTAGCTCTGATACTGTTGTACACAACCATTCTTTACCTACTCCTTGTTAACTAAAATACCCAGGATTTAACTAGCACGATATACACAATGCATATGTGTTAGGTCTTTGTTGTGTTGCCAATAATGTAAAATACCTGAAAGCAATGCATATATCCATGACATTATTGTATTGCTCTCCATCTTCCTTGTTGAATTCCCAACCGAAATTAGCAGTATTTTATTTACGGCTTGCACTCAATTATCTATTTCTCTTCCTTCAATAGCTCAAGGCTTACTTTTTATTCATTGTATTTGTAATACTATAAGATAATAACAATGATTCCAGTTACATTGATTTTTGATGATTCTGTTTTAAATATTAGACCTGATCTCAACAAAGAATCTGTGACAGTTGTTCAAATGAGCAGAGTACCCAATATTGGCGAATTTGTAGAGATTTATCTAAATCAAAACGTCTATTCTCAGACAGAAAAGTTCACAGTCACTAGAGTTACACACTGGGTTCTTTTGCAAGGAGATTTTAGGGACTCGGAGCCAAAAGCTGAAATTACTCTTGCTTACCAAAGCTAATTTGGACAGCAGGAGCTTGTAAATTATCACTACTTAATTACGTTTATAAATTATATAAAAATGTGTCATTTGTGGATAGAAGCTCATCCCGAAGTTTCTTATAAAACGGATAAGCGAGTTATTAAGCAATTAAGTAAATTATTAAAATCAGAGCCAAGTTTAGCTGATTTCTTTTATAACTACATTGAAAAACTTACGCACCAACAGCAACTTCAAACAAAGCATTTAGTCCAAGTTTTCCAGCGCCAGCAGAATCAGCAGGCATTACGAAAAGCTTACGAGCTAATAGAAATCCTGGTTGAGGAACGAACTGCCGAGCTATTAAAATCTAATATGCTCCTCAAACAGGAGATCAAAGAGCGCCATTCGGCACAAGCGCGATTAGTCAATATTGCTTTTCATGATGCATTAACAGGTTTGCCCAACCGGATGCAATTTATGGAGCGGCTAAAGCAAACAGCCGAGCGTGCTAAAAGCTATGGTAATTTATTTGCTGTTCTATTTTTGGATTTAGATCGCTTTAAGGTTGTTAATGATAGTCTTGGACATACTATAGGAGATCAATTACTGGTTGCCTTAGCTCATCGGCTTCAAACTGGGCTACGCTCTGGAGATATTTTAGCTCGCCTCGGAGGAGATGAGTTTGCCATCTTGTTAGAGGAGATTCAGGGAATTAAAGATGTTATTGACATTGCCGAGCGGCTGCAACAGCAATTGGCAATACCTTTCCATTTAAGCGGGTATGAAGTGTTTTCTACTGTGAGCATTGGTATTGCCCTTAGTACAACACGTGATGACCAAGTAGAGAACCTCCTACGCGACGCTGATACTGCAATGTATCGCGCTAAGGCTCTGGGTAAGGCAGGTTACAAAATATTTGATACAGCTATGTACGCCCAAGCTACAGAGCTAATGCAGTTAGAGATAGATTTACAACACGCAATTGAACACCAGGAATTTATAATTCATTATCAACCGATTATTTTATTAGAAACTTACAAAGTAATTGGCTTCGAGGCTTTAGTACGTTGGCAGCACCCGCAACAGGGATTTGTTTCTCCAGATAAGTTTATTCCCATAGCTGAAGAAACTGGGCTGATTGTCCCTATTGGCTACTGGGTAATGCGTGAAGCTTGCCGTCAACTGCGTGCTTGGCAGGAGCAATTTCCTACTAACCCACCCTTGACAATCAGTGTCAATATTTCCACTAAACAGTTTTCACAACCTGATCTAATTGGACAAATTCGCCAAATCTTGCAAGAGACTGGAGTTGAAGGCAGAAGTTTGAAACTGGAGATTACTGAAAGCGCAATTATGGAAAATACCGAATCTGCTACTGCTATGCTTTTACACTTGCAACAGATGAATGTCCAATTACACCTAGATGATTTTGGCACAGGCTATTCATCTTTGAGTTACCTGCACCGCTTCCCCACTAATGCCTTAAAGATTGATCGTTCTTTTGTAATGAACATTGGTGTTAATGGAGAAAACTTGGAGATTGTTCAAGCAATCATTACTCTAGCACACAGCCTTAATTTAGATGTGGTTGCAGAGGGTGTAGAAACTGTTGAGCAACTCGCACAACTTTCACTTTACAAATGCAAATATGCACAAGGATATTTTTTCTCCAAACCCTTAAATAGCAAATTAGCCAGCACCTTAATCGCATCTGAGCTGAACTTTGAATCGAACTAAATTGCAACAAAATGGTGAACCTATCCCACTAATAATATTTGTGCTACAAAGCTTAAGCTTAGTGAGAACTGAAAACGAAAAACTAAGGTTTTCAAGCACATTTTACGGAACGAAGTAGGGGTTTTTGAAATAGTGGGATAGGTTCAGGTAAAATTGTGCTTCATAATAGCCGGAAGTGCTGTACACCACTTTTTTGCACCTAAATTTTATTTAATAATTATTTTATAGATGAAAGCCGTACTACCTCAAAATGAAACCATAAGAATCCAAGCCCTACGCCAATACAAGATTCTAGACACTCCCCCTGAAGCTGCCTTCGATGACCTGACTCGTTTAGCAGCAAAAATTTGTGGCACTCCCATAGCTTTAAGGGACTTCCAGAGAATAAAATATACAAACGCTAATAATGATAATCATTCCATTGGAGGAAGGAAGAGGTTGCCAACGGCAACCTCTTCCTTCCCTTTTTGTAGTAAATTCAATGATGATTGAATTTTTTGATCTGCATAGGTGGCAATGGAATTAACGGATTCACTAAAACACTTGTTGAAGGAAACTGCACAGCAACTAAAAGGAGTAGCCAAACGCAGATTCATTGCACAAACAGTTTTGGCATTAGGATATGGAGGACAGTATGCTGCCGAGCGAGAGTTAGGGTGGAATCGTGTAACTATCGGCAAAGGAATTAAAGAATTAAATACTGGGATTACTTGTTTTGATAATTATCGGGGTAGAGGACGTAAAAAAGCAGAAGAAATCTTGCCCAATCTTTTAGAAGATATTAAGAAATTAGTTGATTCTCAAAGTCAAATAGATCCAAGTTTTAAAAGCCAGAGACTCTATACACGCCTGTCGGCTGCCCAAGTGAGAAATCAATTAATTGAGAAATTCGGTTATAGTGATGAGGAATTACCGACTGAAGAAACAATTCGTGTAAAGTTAAACGATTTGGGATATCGCCTCAAACGAGTTGCCAAAATTCAACCTCAAAAAAAATTCCCGAAACTGACGCAATCTTCGACCAATTAGCTAAAGTTCACCAAGAGGCTTTAGAGGATGCAAGCATTTTACGCTTAAGTTTGGATGCAAAGGCTCGTGTTAATATTGGCTCATTTGACCGTGGTGGGAGAAATCGAGTGCCGACGGAAACTGATGACCATGATTTTCATCCAAAAACAACTGTGACTCCTTATGGTATATTTCTTCCAGAGTTAGATGAACTATTTTTGTATTTTACAGAATCTAAAGCAACTAGTGATTTTATAGTTGATATTTTGGAGGATTTTTGGCAGTCCCAAAGTTGGCGATTTCCGGAAATTAAAACTTTACTTATTAATCAAGACAATGGAGGTCAGAATAGCTCTCGGCGTACTCAGTTTATGAAACGTATAGTTGAATTCTCTCACAAACATCAACTAAACATACGTTTAGCATATTATCCTCCATATCACAGCAAATATAACCCGATTGAAAGAACTTGGGCTATCTTAGAAAATCATTGGAATGGCAGCATCTTAGATGAAGTAGAAACTGCATTGAATTTTGCTAAAACTATGACTTGGAATGGCAAACATGCAGTTGTCAAGCGCAAATTTCTCACAAACAATAAAAAATCAATTCACATCGCTTGATATAAGACATTTTTTGGGAGCATCCACTTTTGGAAGATTTATCATTTATGGGAAAATATAAAGGGAAATAACCCTGTGCGATCGCTGACAATGAACCAAGAGAAACAAGAACGGATCAAAGCCTGCTTACAAGAATTGTCAATACTGCTGTATGAAGAAGCAGACAAAAGTAAGCTAACAGATCTCGAAGGCATAGAAAAAACAGTTCGCAGTCAAGTATTAGAACTAGTCAGCCCAGAAATAGCCCTTTTTTTATTGAACAAAAAACAGGAACAAAAGTAGGTAAAACCAGGAAAATAAAAAGCCTAGTAGGGGAATTGAGTCTTAAAGCCAAACAGCTACAAAGACTGGGTTTGAAGGCAAGAAGTAGGTTAAGTCCATTACTTCAAAAGTGCTGTTTAAGGCTATCAGCTAATGAATCATACCAAAAAGCAGAAATCGAAATTGAGGCATTGACAGGAGTGAAAGTTGGACATACAACACAACAAAAACTAGTGCTGTCACAAGATTTTCAATTACCACTTGCTAAACAATCAGTTTCAGAAGTCAGCGTAGATGGAGGAAAAGTCCGACTCAGGGGTAAACCAAAAGCAGGCTGTCACTGGCGAGACTATAAAACTGTTCGTCTACAAGGCATTTACTACGGTGCATTTTTTGATGACAACCAATCATTAATTGATTACGTCAATAGCCAATGTTTAGTAAATCCACTTGTTTGCTTGGGAGATGGTCATGATGGAGTTTGGAATTTAGTTAAAGAGTTTGGAACTGAAAAATTTGAACGTTTGGAAATTTTAGATTGGTATCACCTCAAGGAGAATCTTTATAAAATTGGTGGTTCTTTAAAGCGTCTAAAAGCTGCTGAGAGTTTATTGTGGCAAGGTCGGATAGAGCCAATTCAGGCTTTATTTAATAATTGCAGGGGCAAACAAGTTAAGAAGTTTATCGCTTATCTCGAAAAACATCGCACTCGTATTATTAACTACAGCTATTACCAAGCTGAACAACTATGTTCTATTGGTTCTGGATCTGTCGAATCTGCTATTAAACAGATTGGAGCAAGGATTAAAATCTCCGGCGCACAGTGGAATGTTGAAAGTGTCAACCAAATTCTTTCTGTTCGTTGTGCTTATCTCAATGGGTTGCTTGCAATTTGAGTCTTTCTGCCAAAAGTGGATGCTCCCCATTTTTTGATACATCATCAATTGAAATGTATGATGGTAAACAAAGTAAGTACAAAATAGCCATTATCAAGCTAAAACAGCTACTAAGATTTTTGCTTATACTGGGATTGAAACACTCTGTTCATAA
>JAESFO010000940.1_pt1 | contig 10999 bp, 1 predicted proteins | sample 9269421 | NCBI WGS metagenome assembly JAESFO01 (sample SAMN14502839, study PRJNA617101) | algae metagenome | isolation source: Nostoc desertorum CM1-VF14 and co-occurring heterotrophs from rocky... | place: USA: Clark Mountains, San Bernardino, California | collected 2000-06-05 | reverse complement strand
TGGAGACCGTCGTCGGGGACACCGGGCACGCGCTGACCGTGGTGCAGTCCCAGCAGCTCGCGCTGGCCCGGCTGGTGCTGGCCGACCCGCCGGTGGTGATCCTCGACGAGGCGACCGCCGAGGCCGGCAGCGCCGGCGCGGCGGAGCTGGAACGCGCCGCCGATGCCGCGCTGGCCGGCCGCACGGCCGTCGTCGTGGCGCACCGGCTCAGCCAGGTCGCCGACGCCGACCTCGTGCTGGTGCTCGAGGGCGGGCGGACCGCGGAGACCGGCACGCACGCCGAGCTGGTCGCCTCCGGCGGCCGCTTCGCCCAGCTGTGGCAGGCCTGGACGGGTCTGCGCGGTGAGTCCGTCCGGCGTACCGGCGACTGAGGTAAGGATCTCTTGACCTGGCCTGGGACTTAGGTAAGCCTCAACTGCCACATCGGATCACCGGGCAGCGACGGCCCCGTCGTCCCGGGTCGAGAGAACAGGAACGTCATGCCTCACGCCTCACCGTCCAGGGGACGGTTCCGTCCACTGCTCGTCGCCCTGCTCGGTGTCCTCGTCCTCGCCGGGTGCTCGTCGGCGCCGTCGGGCGGCGGTGCCGAGGCCCCCGCGGCCCCGGCCGCGTCCGGCACCTTCCCGGTGACCGTCGAGCACAAGTACGGCTCCACCGAGATCACCGCCGAACCCGAGCGGGTCGTGACCCTGGGCTACACCGACCCGGACGCGCTGCTCGCCGTCGGGATCGCGCCGGTCGGCATCGTCGACTGGTTCACCCAGCCCCCGGCCGGTAACACGTGGCTGTGGCAGGAGCAGGGCTTCGCCGGGCAGACCCCCGAGGTCGTCGGCGTCCGCGAGGAGTACCAGCTGGAGAAGATCGCGGCGCTCCAGCCGGACCTGATCATCGCGTCGTACTCGGGCATGACCCAGGAGCAGTACGACCAGGTCTCCCGGATCGCGCCGACGGTCGCGCAGCCGAAGGGCTTCGAGGACTACACCGCGTCCTGGCAGGTCATGACCCGGGAGATCACCAGGGCCGTCGGCCGTGAGCAGCAGGGCGACGAACTGATCGCCGCGACCGAGAAGAAGATCGCCGACGCCAAGGCCGCGCACCCCGACTGGGCGCAGCAGACCGCCGTCGCGGTCTCCTACGACACCCCGAACTACTTCGCGTTCGCCGGTGGCGACATCAAGGCCGACCTGCTCGCCCAGCTCGGCTTCCGCGCCCCCGAGGCGATCACCCGGGCCGCGGCCGGGACGAGCGAGGCGCAGCTGAGCCCGGAGCAGGCCGGCGAGTTCGACGTCGACAAGCTGCTCGTGCTCGCCCCGACCGAGGCCGCGAAGGCCGAGATCCAGGCGCGTCCGGAGTTCAGCAGGCTCGACGCCGTCCAGCAGGGCCGGGTGCTGTGGATGCTCAGCTCCGACCGCACCGAGCCGCTGCCCGCCGCGCTGAGCTACGGCAGCGTGCTCAGCCTGCCGTACGCGATCGACAAGCTGGTGCCGGAGCTCGAGGCGCTCCCCGCCACCCAGGGCTGACCCCGGGGCGCACCCCGCGCACACGAGAGGGGGCCGGTCGCACCGCGACCGGCCCCCTCCGTCGTGCTCAGCCCTGCCCGGTCACCTCGCGCAGCGCCGCACCCCACCGCCGGCCGAGGTCGGCGACGACGGCGTCGTCGAACACCGCCACCGGGTGGATCAGGTCGGCGTGCACCCGGGGTCCGTCCACGCCGTCGACGGTGCGGGCGATCACGGTCAGCGGGAACCGCTGACGCATGTCCGGCTCGACGGCGACGTCGAGGACGTCGTCCTCGTCGGCGAAGCCCCAGTCGCGCGGGGCGCGCCGGTCGAACCGGCCCAGGTAGTTGAACTCGATCTCGGGCAGCGGAAGCGGCGCGAGCTCCGCGGCGGTGTCGGGGTTCAGGTGGCGCAGCAGGCCGAATCCGATGCCGTGGTCGGGCTCGCCGTCGAGGTCGGCGACCAGCCGGTCGCGCACCTGCCCGGCGGGTCCGCGCGGGTCGACCGCGACCGGCCGGATCGCGGTGAACCAGCCGACGGTGCGGGACAGGTCCGGTCGCGCCGCGACGGCCTCCTCCTCCCGGCCGTGTCCCTCCATCGCGAGCGGCACGACCCCCTCGGCGGGGGCGCCGTGGTGGCGCGCGAGGCCGGCGACGGCGATCCCGAGCCCGGCGGCCAGCGCCCGGTCCGCACCGGCGGCGAGGACGGCGGCCGACAGGTCCGCGGGCAGCTCCACCGGATGCACCCGGTTGGTGCCGTGCCGGTCGCGGTCCGGGTCGAAGGGCGTCGCCAGCGGCAGTGCCACCCGCGGTCCGGCCAGGACCGACCGCCACCGGCCGGTCTCGGCGACCCGCTGCGGGCGGGCGGCCTCGGCGGCGAGCATCGACGCCCAGGCGCGGTAGGACACCGGGACCGGCGGCGGCGACGGCACGCGCCCCGCGTCCTGGGCGGCGACGGCACCGGCGAGATCGTCGAGCAGGATCCGCCACGACACCCAGTCCACGGCGACGTGGGCCACCACCAGCAACAGGCGGCCGGGGGCGTCCGGTCCGGCGTCGAACCAGACCGCCGACAGCATCGTGCCGGAGCCGGGGTCGAGCCGGTCGCGCGCGGCGAGTGCCTCCTCCCCCAGCTGCTCGCGCACCTGGTCGGCGGTGTTCGCCGCGCTGACCGGCACCTCCCGCAGCACCGGGCCGGGCACCGCGGCCGGGATCTCCAGGCCGTCGGCGGTGCGCCGGGCGCGGAGCATGCCGTGCGTGGCGAGCAGCGCGCCCAGGGCGCGGCGCAGCACCGGCCCGGTCAGCCCGGCCGGCGTGCGCACCAGCACCGACTGGTTGTAGCCGGGCGCGTGCGGGTCGACCTCGGTGAGCCAGTCCAGGATCGGGGTGGACCCGACCGGCCCGACGCCGTCGTCGTGGGTGTGGTCGTGCGCGACCGGCTCGGCGACGGTGGCCAGCCCGGCGACCGTGCGCTGCCGGAACACCTGGCGCGGGGTGAGCGCCAGCCCGGCCGCGCGGGCCGCGGACACCAGCCGGATCGCGATGATCGAGTCCCCGCCGAGGGCGAAGAAGTCGTCGTCGGCGCCGACCCGGTCGACGGCCACCAGCTCGGCGACCAGCCCGGCCAGCACCCGTTCCGGACCTTCGGCGGGCTCCCGGCCGCTGCCGGTCGCGGCGGCGGGCTCGGGCAGCGCCCGCTTGTCGACCTTCCCGTTCGGGGTGCGCGGCAGCGGCCCGTCGAGCGCGACGAGGTGCGCCGGGACCATGTGCTCGGGCAGCCGCCCGCGCAGGTGCTCGGCGAGGCCGGCGGGCACCGAGGTGCCGCCGCCCGCCGGGACGACGTAGGCGTCGAGCCGGGTGACCGGGCCCCGCCGATGTACGACGACCGCGGCCTGCGCGACGTCCGGGTGCGCGGCCAGGACGGCCTCGATCTCGCCGGGCTCGATCCGGTAGCCGCGGATCGTGACCTGGTCGTCGGAACGGCCGAGGAACTCCAGGACCGGCTCGCGGTCGGGGTGCTCGGCGCCGTCGTCGAAGCGCAGCCGGACGCGGTCGCCGGTGCGGTACATCCGGGTGCCCGGCTCCCCGAACGGGCAGGCCACGAAGCGGTCCGCGGTGAGGGCGGTGCGCCCCAGGTAGCCGCGGGCCAGCCCGGCCCCGGCCACGTACAGCTCGCCGGGGACGCCGGGCGGGACGGGGGTGAGGGCGTCGTCGAGGACGTAGGTCCGCACGCCCGGGTCGGGGCGCCCGATCGGTGACCGGAACGCGGTGCCCGGCCGCGAGTGCCACAGCGTGGAGTTCACGGTGGCCTCGGTGAGCCCGTAGGCGACGTGCAGGTCCAGGTGCGCGCCCCAGCGGTCGATCAGGTCCGGCGGGACGGCCTCGGTCCCGGCGAGCACCGTCGACCCGGCCGGGAGCGACGCCTCCGGCGGCAGCGCGGTGATCAGTGACGGCGGCAGGATCAGGTGCGTGAGCCGCTGCTCGGCGAAGAACCCGGTCAGCTCGGACGGGTCGGCGTCGCGGCCGCGCAGCCGCTCCGGGGCGACGACGAGCCGGGCCCCGGAGCACAGCGCCATGCACAGCTCGAACACGAGCACGTCGAAGCCGGGCGCGGAGAACTGCAGGACCCGGGAGTCCTCGGTGAGCCGCATCCGGTCGCGGGCCAGCTCCAGCAGCTCGCCGATGCCGGCGTGCGGCAGGACCGCGCCCTTCGGGCGTCCGGTCGAGCCCGAGGTGTAGATGACGTAGGCGGCGCCCGCCGGGTCGGTGGGCGGGTCCTCCGGAGCCGGGCCCGGCTCCGGAGGCGCCGGGACGAGGTGGGTGACGCCGTCGACGGCGGGCAGCAGGGCCGCGGCGTCGCCGGTCGTCACGACCAGCCGGGTGCCGGAGTCGGTGAGCAGGTACTCCAGCCGCTCGGCGGGCAGGTTGAGGTCCAGCGGCAGGAACGCGCCACCGGCGCGCAGCACCGCCAGCACCGCGACGACCATCTCGACCGACCGCGGCACCGCGACCCCGACGACGGTCTCCGGGCCGACGCCGCGGGCGCGCAGCTCGCGGGCCAGAGCGGCGGTCTCGACGTCGAGCCCGGCGTAGTCGAGCTCGCGGTGCTCGTCGGCGACGGCGACCGCGGTGGGCCGGTCGGCGACGGAGCCGGCGACCATCTCCCACATCGTGCGGGCGGCCGGGACCGGGCCGCCGTCGAGGGCGCGGCGGACCCGGTCGGCCTCCCCGGCCGCGGCGACGTCGATCCGGCGGACCGGGCGCCGCGGGTCGGCCACGACGGCGCGCAGCACCGTGGTCAGCCGCTCCCCCAGCGCGTGCACGGTCGCGGCGTCGAACAGCTCGGTGCGGTACAGCAGCCGCACCCCCAGCGGTTCCTCCGGCCCGCCGTCGCGGAACTCGACGACCAGGTCGAACTGGGCGCGGGCGGGCGGCTGCGGCTGCTCGCCGACGGTGACACCGGGCAGGACCAGCCCCGACTCGCGGGCGGTGCCACCGGCGCGGTGCACCACCATCACCTGGAACAGCGGGGTGGTGTCGGCGCTGCGGTCCGGGTTGACCGCGCGCACCACCGACTCGAAGGGCACGTCGGCGTGCGCGAACGCCTCCAGGTCGGCGGCCCGGACCCGGTCCAGGACCTCGGTGAACCCGGGGTCGCCGGACAGGTCGGTGCGCAGCACCAGGGTGTTGACGAAGAACCCGACGACGTCCTCCAGTGCCTGGTCGGCGCGGCCCGCGACGGGGGCGCCCAGCGGGATGTCGTCGCCGGCGCCGAGGCGGTGCAGCAGGACCGCGACCGCGGCCCGGGCGAGCATGAAGGTGCTCGCACCGGCGGCGCGCGCCGTGCGGCGCAGCTCGGCGCCGAGCGCGGGGTCGATCGGCACGTCGACCGCGTCGCCCGCCATCGTCGGGGACGCGGGCTCGGGCCGGTCGGTCGGCAGGTCCAGGCGCTCGGGCAGCCCGGCCAGGGTGCGGGTCCAGAATCCGAGCTGGCGGCCCGCGACCGACGACGGGTCGGCCGGGTCGCCGAGCAGCTCCCGCAGCCACAGGGTGTGGTCGGCGTACTGCACCGGCAGCGGGGTGAGGCGGGGCGCGCGGCCCGCGGACCGGGCCGCGTAGGCGGTCGCGAGGTCGGCCAGGAACGGCCGGTCGGACCACTCGTCGGTGGTGACGTGGTGGAGCACGAGGACCAGCACGTGCTCGCCGGTGTCGGACTCGGTGAGCAGCAGCGCCCGGACCGGCAGGTCCGATCCCAGGTCGAACGGGCGCCGGATCTCCGCCGCCACCTCCGCAGGGGTGGCGGCGGCGTCGACGGTGCGGCGCACGAACGGCACCCGGGCGGCCGCGGCGTCGACGACCACCTGGACCGGGACGCCGTCGCCCCCGTCGACGAGCAGGGTGCGCAGCGACTCGTGGCGGGCGACGACGTCGTGCAGCGCCTGCTCCAGTGCGTCGGCGTCCAGGGCTCCGGCCAGCCGGAAGGTGATCGGGAAGTGGTAGGCGCTGTCGCGGCCCGCGTCGGCGTCGAGCCGGTCGAGGACCCAGAGCCGGTGCTGCGCCGACGACGCGGGCAGCGGCTCCGGGCGGGGCCGCGGCGCCAGCACGGGGCGGGCAGGACCGCGCTCGGCGCCGGCCGCGTCACCGGCGTCGAGGTGGGCGGCGAGCCGGGCCGGTGTCGGCTCGGTGAACAGGTCGCGGATCGACACCTCGGCCCCGAGCGCGGTGCGCAGCCGGGCGACGATCCGGGTGGCGAGCAGCGAGTGCCCGCCGAGGTCGAAGAAGTCGTCGTCCACGCCGACCTCGTCGAGGCCGAGGACCTCGGCGAACACCGTGCAGAGGGCCTGCTCGGTCGCGGTCTCCGGGGCCCGCGACGGCGCCGCGGCGGCGCGGGCGTCGGGGACGGGCAGCGCGCGGGTGTCGAGCTTGCCGTTGGCGGTCAGCGGCAGCTCGTCGAGCAGCACGAACGCCGACGGCACGAGGTGGTCGGGCAGGGCTGCCCGCAGGTCCTCGCGCAGCACCGGGACCAGCTCGGCGGCGAACCGGGCCGCGGCCGGGTCGGTCGCCTCGGGCGCCGCCGGGTCCCCGGCGCGGTGCAGCCCGACCAGCGGACGGCCCGCCGGATCGGCCTCCACGAGCACGACGTCGAGCACGCCGGGCCCGTCCGGGGACCAGGTCGGCTCGGCGTCGCGGCCGTGCCGGGCGGCGAGGGCGCGCAGCGCGTCGGGCTCCGGGCCGTCGGCCGGGCGGCCCTGCTCGGTCGCGAGCCGCACGTCCGGGACGCCGGTGAGGCGCAGGCCGGTGGCCCCGGCCTCGGCGAGCAGCCGGTCGAGGTCGTCGAGCGAGGACAGGTCGGTGCCCCAGCGCAGGGTGCGGGCCGGGTCGGCGCGGCGCACGTCGGCGCCGGGCAGGTGCAGCTCGACGTCGTAGCGGTGGCGGGTCAGCTCGTTGTGGGCGTCGCCGCGCTTGGCGCGCACCGCGACCTCCGCGCCGAGACCGGCCGCGACCCGGTCGAAGAACGCCGGGGCGAGCAGCAGCTCCTTCTCCAGGGCCAGCGACCGCTCCGCCGCGGCGTCGACCGCGGCGGGGTCGGCCCCGTCGCCGAGCCGGGTCCGGGCGATCGCGGTGTGGAACGCGTGCAGCGTGTCCGGGCGGCGCACGTCCCCGACGACGATCCGGCCACCGGGGGCGAGCAGCTCCGCGGCGCCGGTGAGGACCCGCTCCAGGTAGCCGGCGTCGGGGAAGTACTGCACCACCGAGTTGATCACGACGGTGTCGAAGTGGCCCCGCGGCAGCCCGGACAGGTCGTCGGCGGGCCGGGTGTCGAGCTCGACGTGGCCGTAGCGGGCCGGGTCGTCGGCGAGCGCGGTGCGCAGCGCGGTGATCACCGGCTCGGCGAGGTCGGTGCCGCGGTACTCGGTGACCTCGGGGGCGAGCGGGCCGAGCAGCAACCCGGTGCCCACCCCGATCTCCAGCACCCGCTGCGGACTCAGTCCCCGGATCAGGTCGACGGTCGCGGCCCGCCACTGCGACATCTGCGCGAACGGGATGGGATCGCCGGTGTAGGAGGAGTCCCAGCCGGCGTAGTCCTCGGTGGACACCGCGACCGGGATCCGGGAGTACTCCTCGGAGTAGATCGCGCGCCACTCGTCGACGGCGCCGGCGGCGGTGGCCGCGCGGTCGGCCTCGTCGGGGGCGGCGGGGACGACGTAGCCGACCAGCCGGAGCGACCCGCCGTCCGGGGCGGGGACCGGGACGACCGCCGAGCGCGACACCAGCGGGTGCCGGTCGAGGCGGGCGGTGACCTCGCCGGGCTCGACGCGGTGCCCGCGGATCTTCACCTGGTCGTCGGTGCGGCCCAGGAAGTCGAGCAGCCCGCCGGTGCCGGGGCGGCGCCGGACCAGGTCACCGGTGCGGTACATCCGCCCGCCCGGGCTCCACGGGTCGGCGACGAACCGCTCGGCGGTCAGCGCGAACCGGTCGAGGTAGCCGCGGGCCAGGCCGTCGCCGGCGATGTACAGCTCACCGGCGACGCCGTCGGGCACCGGGCGCAGCCACGGGTCCAGGACGTGCGCGACGGTGTTGCTGATCGGCGTCCCGACCGCCGGGGTGGCCGAGTCCGCGGTCCCGGTGCCGAGGGTGTTGATCGTGTACTCGGTGGGGCCGTAGAGGTTGTAGCCGAGCACGCCGTCGGCATCGCGCAGGGTCGACCAGACGGCGTCGGACACGGCCTCGCCGCCGAGCAGCACCAGCGGCATCGGGCGCCGGGCGAGCAGCCCGGTCTCCAGCAGCGCCGCGGCGTAGGTCGGGGTCACGTTGACGACGTCGACCTCGTGGGTGTCGCAGTAGGACACCAGCCGGTGCGCGTCGCGGCGCAGCTCCTCATCGGCCACGTGCACCTCGTGCCCCTCGACCAGCCAGAGCAGTTCCTCCCAGCTCATGTCGAACGCGAAGGACACGGTGTGCGCGACCCGCAGCCGGGCGTCGGGCCCGCGGCGGGCGCGGACCTCGGCGACCACCGGGTCGAAGATCTCGCGGCGGTGGTTGAGCTGCATGTTCGTCAGCCCCCGGTACGGGGTGACGACGCCCTTGGGCCGCCCGGTGGAGCCGGAGGTGTAGATGACGTAGGCGGGCAGGTCGAGCCGTGCCGGGTTCCCGCGGGCGAAGCTGCCCAGCTCGGCGTCGGGGATCGGGCCGGGGTCCAGTGCGGCGCGCTCGGCCGCGACGGCCGGGTCGTCCAGGGCGACCGTGGGCACACCGGCGTCGGCCAGGGCCGGGGCGACCGCGGTCGTGGTGAGCACCGCGACCGGGCGGGAGTCGCGCAGGGTCTCGACCAGCCGCGCGGCGGGGTGGTCCAGCTCCAGCGGCAGGTACGCCGCGCCCGCGCGCAGCACCGCGAACAGCGCGACGACGGTCTCGGCGGAACGCGGCAGCCCCAGCGCGACGACGGTCTCCGGCCCGGCGCCGCGGGCGCGCAGCAGCCGCGCGGTGCGGTTCACCGCCGCGTCCAGCTCGGCGTAGGTGAGCCGCACGTCCCCGGCGACGACGGCGAGGTCGTCGTGGGCGAGCGCGGCCCGGTCGGCGAGCAGGTCGGCGACCGTCGCGGTGCCGGTGTCGACCCGGCGCCCGGTGCGGTGCGCCTCGACCTCGGTGCGCTCGTCGTCGCCGAGCGGGTCGATCCGCGCGACCGGGGAGTCGGGGGCGTCGAGCAGACCGTGCAGGACGCGGCGCACCCGCTCGACCCAGCGGGCCGCGGACCGCTCCCCGACGGTGTGCGACAGGGTCAGCCGGAACCGCTCGCCGGGGGTGACCGCGAGGGTCAGTGCGTAGTGCGTGGTGTCGGTGCTGGTCAGGTCGGTGATGCCGTGCCGGGCGCCGAGGTCGGCGACCCGCTGCTCACCGCCCTCGGGGCGGTAGACGAACAGCGTGTCGAACAGCGTCCGGTGCCCAGAGACCTGCTGGATCTCCCCCAGCCCGACGGTCTCGTGCCCCAGCAGCGCGAGCCGCTCGGCCTGCACCCGGGCGAGCAGCTGCGCGCCGGTCTCGCCGGGGCGCAATGCGACCCGGGCGGGCACGGTGTTGAGGAACAGCCCGATCACGTTCTCCACGTCGGGCACGGTCGCGGGCCGCCCGGCGACCGAGGTGCCGAACACGACGTCGTCGCGGCCGGTGCCGGCGGCCAGGGCCAGCGCCCAGACCGTGGAGAGCACGGTGTTGGGGGTGACCGCGGTGATTCGGGCCAGCTCCCGCAGCCGCGCCGAGGTGTCCGCGTCGAGGTCGAGGTGGGTCTCGGCGACCGCCCGCGGGCCCGCGGCGGGGACCGGCGCGGTGAGGGTGGGCTCGTCGAGCCCGGCGAGTGCGTCCCGCCAGGCGGCCCGGCCGGGCTCCGGGTCGCGGGCGGCGATCCAGGCCAGCAGGTCGTCGTAGCCGCCGCCGGGTGGCGGGGGCGGCGACCCGGCGTAGGTGTCGAACAGGCCCTCCAGGAACAGCCAGGCCGACCAGCCGTCCCAGATCAGCAGGTGACGGTGGATCAGCAGCCGGTCGCGGCCGTCGCCGCGCAGCACGGTGATCCGGAACAGCGGCGGGGCGCTCAGGTCGAACGGCGCGGTCCGGTCGGCGGCGGTGAGCCGGTCCCGTTCGGCCTGCGAGCCGGTGTGCACCAGACGGACCGGCGGGGCCGGGTCGGCGGCGACGAACTGCACCGGCCCGTCGAGGCCGTCGGCGGTGAACCCGGCACGCAGCGTGGGGTGGCGGCGCAGCATCGCGGTCACCGCGTCGCGCAGCCGGTCGAGGTCGATCTCGTGGTCGAGCTCGACGGTCTCCTGCACGGTGTAGGCGTCGCCGGCTGCGGTGACGGTGCCCGCGGTGCCGTCGAGGGTGGCGTGGAAGTAGAGGCCCTCCTGCAGCGGGGACAGCGGCCAGACCCGTTCGACGTCGTCGCCGGCGGTCTCCCGCACCCGGGCGAGGACGGCCGGGTCGGGGTCGGGCAGCGGCGGTACCGGCTCGGCGGCCGTCCCGGCCCGACCGGCGACGGCGGCCGGGGTGCGCCCGGCCAGCACGTCGCCGGGCCCGACGTCCAGCCCGGCCCGTCGCGCCCGCGAGGACACCGCGATGGAGGTGATGGAGTCCCCGCCGAGGGCGAGGAAGTCGTCGTCGGGGCCGACCCGGTCGCGGCCCAGGACCTCGGCGAACGCCGCGCACAGCACGCGCTCGAACTCGGTGGCGGGCTCGCGGTCCGACCCGCCCGCGGCGACGTCCGGGGCGGGCAGCGCGGCCTGGTCGAGCTTGCCGTTGGGGGTCAGCGGCATCTGCTCCAGCACGACGACCGCGGCGGGCACCATGGCCTCGGGCAGCACCCGGGCCAGCGCGGCGCACAGCCCGTCGCCGTCGGGAGCGGCGCCGGCGGCGGGCACGACGTAGCCGACCAGCGACGGGGACGGCCCGTCCCGGCGGACGACGACCGCCGCGCGGCCGACCCCGTCGGTCGCGGCGAGCACCGCCTCG
>JAESFO010000939.1_pt1 | contig 11000 bp, 8 predicted proteins | sample 9269421 | NCBI WGS metagenome assembly JAESFO01 (sample SAMN14502839, study PRJNA617101) | algae metagenome | isolation source: Nostoc desertorum CM1-VF14 and co-occurring heterotrophs from rocky... | place: USA: Clark Mountains, San Bernardino, California | collected 2000-06-05 | reverse complement strand
ACTGGTAGACAGCTTCCAGAAACGAAGCCGCATCTGCAATACCCTTTCCTGCAATGTCAAAGGCAACACCATGGTCGGGCGAGGTACGCACAATATCAAGGCCGGCTGTATAATTAATGCCCTCTCCAATTGAAAGGGACTTAAAAGGTATTAATCCCTGGTCGTGGTACATCGCTAATACCGCGTCAAATTTTTCATATTGTCCGCGTGCAAAGAATGCGTCAGCGCTGTACGGGCCAAAAGCGAGGATGTTTTTATTTCTGGCATCTTTGATAGCAGGTTTAATAATGGTTTCTTCTTCACTACCAACCAGGCCTTCGTCGCCCGCATGAGGATTTAAACCCAATACAGCAATTCGGGGTTTGGAGATGCCAAAATCCTTTTTCAAAGATTCCTGCACCAGGTTAAGTTTACTCAATATAGCCTGCGTCGTTATATGAGTGGCAACATCTTTAACAGGAACATGTTCGGTAACCAACGCAACACGCATATTTTGTGCACACATCATCATCACCACGTCTTTAGCCTCAAACGTCTCTTTCAGGTAGGGGGTATGGCCGGTATGCGAAAATGCTTCACCCTGCACGTTGCTTTTATGAATGGGCGCAGTTACCAGCCCTTCAATTGCTCCCTCCTGCAAGGCTTTTACAGCGGCCTGCAGAGAAAGCACTGCATATTTTCCACCCGTTTCGTTTAATACGCCAGGTGTTACCGCAACTTCTTCTTCCCAGCAGTTAAAAATATTTACCTGCCTCGAATTGATTCTTGTAAAATCTTTTACATTATTAAAATTAAAGTTGGTTTCACCGGCAAATTTCCGGTAGAAGTTGATGGTCTTGTTATTTGCAAAAATGATGGGCGTACATATTTCTGTAATTCTTGTATCAGAAAAAGCCTTAACGATCAGTTCAATACCGATTCCATTTATATCTCCACACGAAATGCCAATTGCAGGTTTATTTGTACTCATATCAAAAAAGTAGGCTGTAAAAGTAAGTATTATTTTTCAGGCCTGCTTATTGTTCCGCTTTACATTTCCTGAATGAAGCCGGCTGCCTGTTGCCAGGCCTTGCAATTGCAGCTTACACGCACCACCTAAATTAATAAGTAAAAAATAGTTGACAGCCAAGTAACTTTGCGCCATGTATACATTAAAGAAGTCTTTGGGGCAGCATTTTTTGAAAGATGAAAATATTTGCCGCAAGATTGTCGAAGCATTGCAACAGGACCCCCTGTCCCAATTACTGGAAGTCGGGCCCGGAGGCGGGGCGCTTACCAAGTACTTAAAAGATATTCCCGGTATTAATTTTAAGGCAGTGGAAATTGATGATGAGAAAGTGGCGTATTTGTCCAATACTTATCCCGAACTTAAAGATAAAATTGTTCATCAGAGCTTCCTGGACGCACTACCTCCCTTTGAAGGAGCATTTACTGTTGTAGGAAACTTCCCCTATAATATTTCTACCCAAATTCTTTTTAAGATATTAGAGTGGAAAGAACAGGTGCCGGTGATGGTGGGGATGTTTCAAAAAGAGGTGGCGCAGCGGGTTGCAGCACCATCAGGTAATAAGGTGTATGGGGTATTGAGCGTTTTGGTGCAAGCTTTTTACGAGGTGAAATACTTGTTCGATGTACATGAAAACTGCTTCAATCCGCCGCCGAAAGTAAAAAGCGGGGTGATAAAAATGTATCGGAAAGCAACCGTTGAGCCCATGAAAAGTGAGAAGCATTTTTTTCTGTTGGTTAAAACAGCTTTTAATCAACGGCGTAAAACCCTGCGTAATGCCGTTCGGTCTTTATTTGAGCCTGAGCAGCTCGAAGATGCCATTTTCAATCAGCGGGCAGAACAACTAACAGTTCAGGATTTCGCAGCGCTCACTTTTAAAATGAAAGGTTTGTGATGAATTTTTTTGCAAACAGTAGAATGTATTAGGTGTTCTCTGCCCGTCCGTTCAGGCGGGTATTTGACCCGAAATAACCCGCTATGGCTGGTAAAAAAATATACGGATAAAATAATATTGCAGCATAAATAAAATGAAAAAAGTAATTGTTACGGGGAATGCACACCCCATTTTAATGCAAACACTAACTGACAAAGGATTTGACGTTGCTTATCAGCCGCAAATTTCCTACGAAGAAATTAAAAATAATGGTCAGGGCGTTAGCGGGCTGGTGTTAACAACCCGCATCAAAGTCGATAAAGAATTAATTGATGCGCTTCCTCAATTGGAATGGATAGGGCGATTGGGAAGCGGTATGGAGTTGGTTGACGTAGACTATGCCAGGTCAAAAAATATTGTATGTGCCAGTAGCCCAGAAGGGAACCGTAACGCAGTGGCTGAACATTCTCTGGGGTTATTGCTGATGCAGATCAATAAGATGAACATCGCCGTTCCCGAAGTGCAGAAAGGCATATGGTTGCGCGACGAAAACCGCGGAACAGAATTGTATGGAAAAACCGTTGGTGTTATCGGGTATGGAAATACAGGAAGTAGCTTTGCCAGGTTGTTACAGCCTTTTGAAGTAACTGTGCTGGCTTATGATAAGTACAAGACGGGCTTCGAAAATGGATATATCAAAGAGGCTACTTTAGAGCAGGTATGTGAAAATGCCGACATTATTAGTTTTAATGTACCACTTACCAGTGAAACACATCATTTTCTTGATAAGGAATTTCTCTCCCGTTTGAAGAAGCAGCCACTGATCATCAGCGCCTGCCGGGGTAAGGTGATTCATACCGCCGATCTGATTGATGGATTGAAAAACGGTCAGGTAAGAGGCGCCTGCCTGGATGTATTGGAAAATGAAAAGCTAAACACTTATACGGAATTTGAAAAGCAGCAATTGGCTGAATTACTGTCTTTTCCCGGGGTTATCGTAACACCACATATAGCAGGATATACCCATGAGGCATTCCTGAAAATGGCTACTGTTTTACTGGGAAAACTGGGATTTTAGACCCGTTTTTCGGGTTAGTTTCTTTAACAAATCGTTTTTTAATTAAACTGATCTTTTCGTTATATTTGTAACTATTGATAGCAACGCTCTGGTTAGCTTCCGGGGCGTTGTTATTTTTTTTGTTTAATATAAAAAAAGACGAGTTATGAGTGCTATTCAGTATGTAACTAAGGAGACGCTGGAGCAGATGAAAGGCGAGCTACAGCACTTAAAGGGTGTAGAGCGTCCTGCAGCCAGTAGGGCAATTGCAGAAGCGCGTGAAAAAGGAGATCTTAAAGAAAATGCGGAATACGATGCGGCCAAAGAGGCTCAAGGCCTCCTGGAGGCCAAAATTGCAGCTTTGGAAGGAGCATTAGCTAATGCGCGCATACTGGATGAAAGTACAATTGATACAAGCAAAGTATCTATTTTAACCAAGGTAAAACTCACTAATCTGAAAACAAAAAAGCAGGTTACCTACCAGCTCGTAAGTGAGCAGGAAGCAGATTTGAAAGCTGGTAAAATATCAGTTAGCTCGCCTATAGGGCAAGGCATACTAGGTAAAGAACCGGGTGCTGTAGCTGATGTTCAGGCGCCCGCCGGACTTATACAGTTCAGGGTAGAAGAGATCAGTTTATAACAATCAGTATGACAAATATTAAAAACCGGCTTCGGCCGGTTTTTTTATTGAAATTTTTTGATGTATTTAACCCTGCAGATGCATAGGTTTAACCATTGTAAATGCCCACATTGGCAACACAAGAGTTCTCACCGGGATGAAACTAATATTGCTTTAGCGACATTTTCTGATAATTATCCAGATTTGAGTTCTTATTAATGTAGAAACTTTCGACAAGTTTATTGTATTTTTCACCTTCATTAACTGAGTAGTTATGACCATATTTTCAAAAATTATAGCAGGCGATATTCCTTCTTACAAAATTGCAGAGAATGAACAATTTATTGCATTCCTGGACATTATGCCTTTACGCAAAGGCCATGTGTTGGTTGTGCCTAAAATTGAAGTAGATAAGATATTTGACTTACCCGACAGTTATTTGTCGGGACTGCTGGTTTTTGCAAAACCTATTGCACAGGCCATTGAAAAATCATTCGATTGTAACCGGTGCGGGGTTAGTGTAGTAGGGATAGAAGTGCCGCATGCCCATGTGCACCTGATACCAATTAATGACGCCAATGATTTAAACTTTCTGCAACCCAAGCTCACGCTGACAGGGGAGGAAATGAAGGCGGTGCAAAACCTTATTATCAGCAACCTGTAGTAGCCTGTTGGTTGAGTAATAGCTCCTTGGCGTTCCGGGCGTTTCCGTACCGCATCATAAAAGTGATGCTGAGCAGGAAGCCTACAAATGCCATAATTGCACCAACAAAAGAGGGGTAGTTATAACCCAGCCCCAATGCAATAGGCAACCCGCCAAAGTATGCACCAATAGAGTTAGCCATATTAAATGCTGCCTGCATAAAAGCTGCGCCCATCATGGCCGATTTTTCTGCTGCGCGAATCATCAATATGTTGATCGGCGATCCAACTGCCATCGCCAATAGCCCGCAGATAAAAGTGAGTACCAGTGAAACTGTTTGATTTTCTGAAAAGAAGAAAACTGCTATCAACGCTGCTACCAAACTAATAAACAATATTGCAGCAGCTTTTTCAGGGCGCATTTTGTCGGCCATAATTCCACCTATCAGGTTGCCCGCAACCATACCTGCACCTGCAATCAGCATAATATACGATACCGATTGAATAGAGAAGCCCGATACATGGGTCATTAAAGGCGATATATAGCTAAACCAGGCAAACAGGCCTCCGAACCCGATGGCGGTGATTAAAATGATCAGCCAGGCTTTGGGCGTTTTGAAAAACTGCAATTCATCTTTAATGCTGTTTTGGGTATTCAGCTGTATAGGCGGCAGCCACATTTTAATAAAAAAGATTGTAAGCAAGCCAATGAGCGCTACTACCAGAAAGGCAAAACGCCACCCTAATTGATGTCCCAGGTAAGTAACAAGCGGCACCATAGCAAGGTTGGCTACCGTAAGTCCCGCAAACATCATCGATATAGCTTGTGCCTGTTTGCCCTCCTTGGCCATTTTGGAGGCCACTACGGCTCCGATACCAAAAAAAGCCCCGTGGGGAAGGCCGGAAAAAAATCTGGCAACAATGAGGCTGTAAAAGCCTGGAGCGGCAGCCGAAAGACCATTGAATACAGTAAACAATACCATCATCGCCATTAAAACTTTCTTCGGACTATATTTTACAGACGCAGCTACCAGCAAAGGCGCGCCCACGATAACGCCTATCGCATAGGCCGATATCAGGTAACCTGCTTTGGGTATGGAGATTTGAAGTGAAGCTGCTACATCCTGCATTAATCCCATGATAATGAATTCAGTAGTTCCTATTGCCAGTCCGCCCAAAGCGAGAGGAAATAATTTTTTGTTCATAAACGGTTCATTTGTAATAACAAAACATAAAAATGTTGTGTTATTAATACACAAAGCTACGCTAAAATGTTTAATCGTTTAAACAAATTTGTATTTTTGCGTAGCGAAACCTGGCGCTTTTAGAAGCCCGCACATTTGTACGAATGCATGTACTGACGAGGCCAGGAACTAATTCTTAGCGCTACAGGGGCTTTAATTTTAAACAAAAATCGAAAGCAATGAAAAGAATAGCAGTAGATATGGATGGTGTATTAGCTGATTGTTTTGAACAGTTTGCCAGATATGATTATGCTGATACCGGGATGAGAAAGACAAGGGAAGACGGCGCCGGAAAAATGGATGATGAGCTATTTGAAAAGGCAAGAACCTATGTATATCAACCTGGTTTTTTCAGGGACATGCCTGTTATAGCCGATAGCCAGGAAGTTTTATATAAACTCAATGAAAAATTTGAAGTATTCATTGTGTCGGCAGCTACCGAGTTTCCGCAGTCCCTGCCAGAAAAACAGGCATGGCTAAGTGAGCATTTCCCTTTTATTCAATGGCAACAAATAGTTTTCTGTGGTTTTAAAACTATTATCCAGGCCGATATTATGATCGATGATCATTTTAAAAATCTGAATTATTTTAAAGGAAAGACTATTTTATACACCCAGCCGCATAATGAGCTGGCGGACGCCGGTAAACATACCCGTGTGCACAACTGGAGGGAAATTGAGCAGCTTTTGTTGACGCCTCAATTACATGTAGGCCAGGAAGCACCGGTAGATTTTTCGCCTGCTATCAGCAAATATGCATAATGCTGTCAATTATTGGTCGAGCCTCTTTTTACCAGTTCGGCAGCAATAAATATCAACTGTTCTTTCCTGGTTTGTGCAATCACATCCATTAGCAGTTCGGTGGCTGTTTGCCCAAGCTGTTGCATAGGCTGCCTTATAAAAGAGAGCTGAGGCTTCGTAAAATCAAATACCTCATTTTCATCGAATCCGATCAGCTCTACATCTCCGGGAATTTTGATTTGCTGTTGCTCCAGGTATTTGAGTGCATGAACCGCAATACGGTTAGATGCAAAAAGGATGGCATTAACAGAAGGCGGGGTAAGCAGAGCTGCCACCGCTTTTTCTATTTCTATCGGATTATTGGAAATGTCTACTTTCCTGATCCAGTTTTTATTAACACTAATGCCGGCATCTTTTAAGGCTTGCTGATAGCCTTTCGTACGATCATTTAAATGCGCAAGGTCTGTTTTATAATTAATGAGTCCGATTGCCTTCCTGTTGTGCTCAATAAATAAACTTGCGGCATCGTATGCGGCTTTCAGGTTATCTACGTTTACACAATGTGCCTCCAGTTTAGGAAAATACCGGTCTGCAATTACAAAGGGAAACCGCATTGCTTTCAAACGGAGTAACAGCAGCTCCGAGCCCGATGGCGGCAGTAGTATAAGACCGTCTACCTGCCGGTTAATAAAGGCATTGGTCAGGTTTTCAAATTTAACCAGGTCTTCGTCAGAGCTGCCGAAAATAACGGTGTACCCGTACCTGGCACCTTCATCTTCAATGATCCTTGCAAGGCTGGACGAGAAGGGGTTGGAAATGTCAGCGACAATGAGCCCAATCGTAAATGTTTTACTGGTTTTAAGGCTTTTGGCAATCTGGTTAGGCTGGTAGTGAAGTCTTTGTGCGGTGGCTCTTATCTTTTCAGCCACATCTTTATTGATCCGGTTCTCGAAACGGTTATTCAAAACATAGGAAACCAGGGCAACAGAAACACCTACTTCCCTTGCAATATCTTTTAAGGATATCTTTCCCGATTTTTCCGGCATGCAAACAAATGTAATATAACATTTTGGAATATACGACGCTTGTTTAGGCATTCTTCCATGCCGGTTCCCCGCTTATCATTTTCTGCAGGGAGGTTTCTAAAGCAATCAGTACATTCGTTGATCTCTTTAAAAAAATAACCAATACATGTTCAGGAAATTTCTTTGTTTTTGCCTTATGCTGTTGGGCTTTATCGCCATCCATGCTCAATCAGTAAACTGGGGTGCAGACGGTAATACTTATTACAAGATCGAGGATGGCACTATTGTGAAGTATACCCTGCCGCAGCATTCGAAAGCAGTTCTGGTACCCGCGAACAGGCTGACTCCATCCGGCAGTACCCAGCCAATCGATATCAGGAGTTTTGTGGTGAGTAAGGATGAATCAAAAGTAATTATTTACAATAATACCCGCCAGGTTTGGCGTGAAGATACCCGCGGCGATTATTGGGTGCTGGACCTGGCTTCCGGGCGGTTGCAGCAATTGGGAAAAGGCAAACCAGAAGCGTCCCTGATGTTTGCGAAATTGTCACCCGATAATACCAAAGTAGCTTATGTAAGTGAATATAACCTGTACGTGGAAGACCTGGCTTCAGGAGCCATAAAGGCATTAACTACCGACGGTAACCGTAAAAACATCAACGGTACCTTCGACTGGGCTTATGAAGAAGAGTTTTTTTGCAGGGATGGCTTCCGCTGGGCGCCGGATAGTAAGAAGATAGCTTATTGGAAGATCATCGCAGGGGATACCAAGGTATATAATATGGTAAATAATACCGACTCAATTTATCCCAAACTTATACCGATTGAATATCCTGTAGCCGGAGAAAAACCTTCAGTATTTAAAATAGGTGTTGTCTCATTGAGCGATGCTAAAACTCAATGGATGAATATAGCCGATGATGCCGTTTGGGGATCGTATGTGCCGCGTATGGAGTGGGCAGGCAATACCAGTGAACTGATTGTACAGCATTTAAACAGGAGGCAAAATGAAAGCAACCTGATGCTATGCAATGCAGCATCTGGTGCCGTACAAACTATTTACACCGAAAAAGACAGTGCCTGGATTGATATCGTAGCCAACTGGGACCAGGACTATACCAGCGGCGGCTGGGATTGGCTGAACGGGGGCAAGGAGTTTTTGTGGCCTGCTGAAAAAGATGGCTGGCGTCATTTGTACCGCGTGAGCCGGGACGGTAAAAAGGAAACATTAATTACAAAAGGTAAATATGATGTGATGGACATTGCAGCTATAGATGAAAAGGGTGGATATCTTTATTTTCATGCTTCTCCTGAAAATGCCACACAGAAATACCTGTATCGTACCAAATTAAATGGAACAGGCAATGCAGAGCGATTAACACCTGCCGATTATCCGGGAACCAATAGCTATAACCTTTCACCAGGCGCTACGTACGCAGTGCACAACTTCTCCAACTATTATACCCGCCCGTCCATGGAATGGATTACGGTAGCAGATCATAAGCCGATCGGCGAGGGTATTAAAATGGATGCTGCTACAACAGCAAAAGCTCAATCTAATGTTGAGTTTATAACTGTGACTACCGAAGATGGTGTGCAGATGGATGCGTGGATGGCGAAACCTGCTAATTTTGACGCATCAAAAAAATACCCGGTTGTTTTTTATGTGTATACCGAACCCTGGGGACAGACTGTAAAAGATAGCTATGGGGCCGGGCGTAACTTTTTATACAAAGGGGATATGGCCAAAGACGGCTATATATATGTGTCTATAGATAGTCGCGGAACACCTGTGCCCAAGGGCAGAACCTGGCGCAAAGCCCTGTATAAGAACATTGGTATCCTGAATATTCACGACCAGGCCATGGCTGCAAAGGCGTTGTTGAAACAGTACCCCTATCTGGATGGCGAGCGTACCGCAGTATGGGGATGGAGTGGTGGTGGTTCCACTACGTTAAACCTGATGTTCCAGTTTCCTGAGATTTACAAAACGGGTATCGCGGTAGCAGCGGTAGGTAACCAGCGTACTTATGATAATATTTACCAGGAGCGTTATTCCGGTATTCCGCAACAGGATGAAACGCCTTATATCAAAGGTTCTCCCGTTACGCATGCTAAAAATTTAAAAGGCAACCTGCTTTATATTCATGGCACCGGCGACGATAATGTGCATTATAATAATGCAGAAATGTTGTTTAATGAATTGATCAAATATAACCGGCAGTTCCAGATGATGAGCTATCCTAACCGGTCTCACAGTATTGCTGAAGGCGAAGGCACTTCAGCGCATTTACAAACTTTGTATACCAATTACCTAAGGCAGTATTGCCCGCCAGGTGCTAAATAGTGTTATAAAAGGAAAGTCCGGTTTCAAAAAACCGGACTTTATTTTAGGTATTAATTTTTACATTCCTTTTCTCCGCTCTGCCCATAACTCATTGAATGATTTTTTGGGAAACTCCAGTTTACTGCGCTCTTTGGTCCACGCGCCTGCAACAGAGTTGATCAGTTTGGTTTTCATATTCCCGTTGCCCATATTCATCCAGCTACGCTTCAGCATTGCTGTTTTCCACATTTTCCAGGCCACTGTTTCTGTAAAGGGAGCGTAGCCTTCCTGCTGGGCTTCGTGCCGGTTTTCCAGCAACAGCTCGTGCAGGTTTATTTTTACAGCACATACTTCGGTACAGTTGCCACAAAGAGAGGAGGCCTGACTTAAATGTTTCCATTCTTTCATGGGCTTTAAATGCGGCGTGATAACCGACCCGATAGGGCCACTATACGTGGTGTCATAAGTATGGCCACCTATATTTTTGTACACCGGGCAGGCGTTAAGGCAGGCGCCGCAGCGGATACAGTATAACGCTTCTCTTGTTTTTTCGTTGGCCAGCATGTTGGTGCGGCCATTGTCCAGTAAAAGCACATACATTTCTTCCGGCCCATCTATTTCACCCGGCTGCTTAGGGCCTGTTACAATTGTGCTGTAAGAAGTAATACGCTGACCCGTGCCAAAAGTAGCCAGTAGCGGCCAGAACAGTGCCAGATCGGTCATGGATGGAATGACTTTCTCAATACCCGCAATTACTATATGTGTTTTAGGCATGGAGCAGCTGAGCCGCGCATTGCCCTCATTCTCTGTAATGGCGATGCCGCCGATATCTGAAATAATGAAATTAGCACCTGTTACACCTACCTCTGCCTCGGCATATTTTTGCCTGAGTTTATCCCTGGCAATAAGTGTCAGTTGTTCGGCAGTTAAAGAAGGATCGGTGCCGAGTTTGTTGGCAAACAGTCGTGCAATGTCATCCTTACTTTTATGCATGGCCGGCGTTACAATATGGTAGGGCGTTTCGCCATCCAACTGTTGAATGTATTCCCCCAGGTCTGTCTCGATGCTTTCTATACCCTGCGCTTCCAGGTTCTTGTTGAGGTGGATCTCTTCAGTAACCATGCTTTTGCTCTTCACCAGGGTGCGGCAATTCTTCTCTTTACAGATCTTCACAATGGCTTCAATGGCCTGTTGGGCATCCTCGCACCATATTACTTTAGCGCCACGTTTACTAACCTGTGCCTCAAAATTCTCCAATTGCGTATCCAGCGTTTCAATGGCTTTCCACTTCAGGTTTTTAGCCCTTTCACGCGCCAGCGCAACGTCCAAAAACTGCGTTTTGCCTGCGGGCACCTGGGCATTATACCTGCCAATATTAAAATTGATCACCTCGCGATGATCCCTGTCTGCTGCTTTCTCTTTACTTTTTTTATTAAATAGGATGGCTGTTTGCGACATGCTTGAATA
>JAESFO010000938.1_pt1 | contig 11027 bp, 9 predicted proteins | sample 9269421 | NCBI WGS metagenome assembly JAESFO01 (sample SAMN14502839, study PRJNA617101) | algae metagenome | isolation source: Nostoc desertorum CM1-VF14 and co-occurring heterotrophs from rocky... | place: USA: Clark Mountains, San Bernardino, California | collected 2000-06-05 | reverse complement strand
CGCACGGAGGTCTCGACGTCCTCGTCGGGACCCAGGGTGCCGCCGGGCAGTGCCCAGCGTCCGGCGTCCGGGTCCAGGGCCCGCTGCCAGAGCAGGGCGCCCGCCCGGCCCTCCCGGATCCTGAGCACGACGGCGAGGACCTCGTGCAGGGCGGGTGGCGGTGTCACGGAGCCAGCCTAGGGCGGACCGGCCGCGGCACCGGGACGTGACGGCGGGGTGTCCGTCAGGTGAGGTCCCGGTCACGACGGAGGTGCCGGTGGCGCGCGAGCGGTGCTACGATCGGACCAGTTTCCGCCCGCTAGGCGAAAACCTGACACGGCCCGGGAGGGCGCAATGACCGGAACGCTGACGGCACCCGGCGGCACGGGGACCGACCCCGGCTGGGCCGACGAGGTGCGTGCGCTGGCCCGCGAGCGGGACGCGGTCCTGCTGGCGCACAACTACCAGCTGCCCGAGATCCAGGACGTCGCCGACCACGTGGGGGACTCGCTCGCGCTGTCCCGGATCGCGGCCGAGTCCCACGCGTCGACGATCGTGTTCTGCGGCGTGCACTTCATGGCCGAGACCGCCAAGATCCTCAGCCCGGACAAGACCGTGCTGATCCCCGACGCGCGGGCCGGCTGCTCGCTGGCCGACTCGATCACCGCCGACCAGCTGCGGGAGTGGAAGGCCGAGCACCCCGGCGCCGTCGTCGTCTCCTACGTCAACACCACCGCCGCGGTGAAGGCCGAGACCGACATCTGCTGTACCTCCTCCAACGCCGTCGAGGTCGTCGACTCGATCCCGCGCGACCGCGAGGTGCTCTTCCTGCCCGACCAGTTCCTCGGCGCGCACGTCCGGCGCACCCTGGAGCGGGAGAACATGCACGTGTGGGCCGGGGAGTGCCACGTGCACGCCGGCATCAACGGCAAGCAGCTCACCGAGCGGGCCGCGGCCCATCCCGGCGCCGACCTGTTCGTGCACCCCGAGTGCGGCTGCGCGACCTCGGCGCTCTACCTGGCGGGCACCGGCGCGGTGCCCGCCGAGCAGGTCAGGATCCTCTCCACCGGCGGGATGATCGACGCCGCCCGCGCGACCGGCGCGACGGAGGTGCTCGTCGCGACCGAGGTCGGGATGCTGCACCAGCTGCGCCTGGCCGCCCCGGAGATCGCGTTCCGCGCGGTGAACGAGAACGCGTCCTGCCCCTACATGAAGATGATCACCGCCGAGGCGCTGCTGCGGTCGGTCCGCGAGGGCACCGACGAGGTCCACGTCGACCCCGACCTCGCCGTCCGCGGCCGCGCCGCCGTGCAGCGGATGATCGAGATCGGTCAGCCCGGAGGTGGGGAGTGACGGCGCGGGGGGTGAGCTGGGAGGCCGGCGCCGACCTGGTCGTCGTCGGGTCCGGGGTGGCCGGGCTGACCGCCGCGCTCGACGCGGCCGCGGCCGGGCTGCGCGTCGTGGTGGTCACCAAGGACGGCATCGGCGAGGGCTCGACCCGCTGGGCGCAGGGCGGGGTGGCCGTCGTGCTCGGCGACGTCGCCGGGGACTCGCTGGGCGCGCACGTCGCGGACACCCTGGCCGCGGGCGGCGGGCTCAACGACGCCGACGCGGTCGACATGATCGTGCGCTGCGGGCCCGGCGCCGTGCGGCGGCTGCGCGAGCGCGGCGCCCTGTTCGACGCGCGCGGCGCCCGCCTGGACCGCACCCGCGAGGGCGGGCACTCGGCGTTCCGGGTGGTGCATGCGGGCGGCGACGCCACCGGCGCCGAGGTCGAGCGGGCGCTGGTCGCGGCGACCCGGGAGGCGGGCGTCACCGTGCTCGACGGGCACGTGGCCGACGACGCGCTGCGCGACGTGACCGGCCGGGTCGTCGGGCTCTCCGTTCTGGCCGGGGACGGCGGTGCGGAGACGGGCGTGCTGCGCGCCCCCGCGGTCCTGCTGGCCACCGGTGGGTACGGGCAGCTCTACTCCTCGACGACCAACCCGGCGACCTCCACCGGCGACGGCGTCGCGATCGCGCTGCGTGCCGGGGCGACGGCGGCCGACCTGGAGTTCGTGCAGTTCCACCCGACCGTGCTCTGGACCGGGCCGGCGGTCGGGCGCCGCCCGCTGGTCACCGAGGCCGTCCGCGGCGAGGGCGCGGTCCTGCGCGACCGGGCCGGGCACGCGTTCATGGCCGGGGTGCACCCGCTGGCCGACCTCGCCCCGCGCGACGTCGTCGCGGCGGCGATCACCCGGCACACCGCCGAGACCGGCAGCGAGTGCGCCTGGCTCGACGCGACCGGTCTGGCGGGCTTCGCCACCCGGTTCCCGACCGTGTTCGCCTCCTGCCGGGAGGCGGGCATCGACCCGCGGACCGAGCCGATCCCGGTGAACCCGGCGGCGCACTACGCCTGCGGCGGCGTCGTCACCGACACCTGGGGTCGCACCGGCGTCCCGGGGCTGTACGCGGCGGGCGAGGTCGCCCGCACTGGGCTGCACGGGGCGAACCGGCTCGCGTCGAACTCGCTGCTGGAGGGGCTGGTCGTGGGGGAGCGGGTGGTCCGCGCGGTCTGCGAGGACCGGGCCGCGGCCGGGCCCGCGCTGCTCACCGCGCCGGTCGAGCCCGCCCCGGCGCTGCCGGTCGCGGACCGCGCGACCCTGCAGCGCGCCCTGTCGCGCCACGCCGCCATCGGACGGGACGCGACCGGGCTGGCCGCCGCGTCCGACGCGGTCGAGGCCGCCACCGTCGTCGGTGTCCCGGTGGGCCGCGCGGGGGTGGAGGACGCGGCGCTGACCCTGCTGGCGCAGGCGGTGCTGGCCGCGGCGGGGACCCGGCGCGAGTCGCGGGGCTGCCACGTGCGCACCGACTTCCCGGACCGCGACGACGTGCACCAGGCCTCGTCGCTGCGGGTGCGCCTCGACGCGGCCGGTCGGCCCGTGGTGGTCGCCGACGCCCTGGTGGGTGCGGCATGACCCGGGTCGCCGCCGGGGTCGGCGGGGCCACCGGCATCGGGGCCCCGGACGCGGCGGACCTGCGGCGCGTGGTGCGCACGGCGCTGGAGGAGGACCTGCGCTATGGCCCGGACGCGACGTCGGCGGCCACCGTCCCCGCCGACGCCGTGGCCCTCGCCTCGTTCACCCCGCGCGCCGACGGCGTGCTCGCCGGGGCCCCGGCCGCGCGCGCCGTGCTCGACGAGGTGCTGGGGGCGGGCGGCTACGTGGTGCTCGCCGAGGCCGCCGACGGTGACCGGCTCACCGCCGGCACCCCGGCGCTCACCGTGCGGGCCCCCGTGCGCGGGCTGCTCACCGCCGAGCGCACGGCGCTGAACCTGCTCACCCACCTGTCCGGGGTCGCGACGGCCACCCGCGCCTGGGTGGACGCCGTCGCGGGCACCGGCGCCCGGATCCGGGACACCCGCAAGACGCTGCCGGGCCTGCGGCTGCTGGAGAAGTACGCCGTGCGGTGCGGCGGCGGGGTGAACCACCGGCTCGGCCTGGGCGACGCGGTGCTGGTCAAGGACAACCACGTCGCCGCCGCGGGGTCGGTGTCCGCCGCCCTGACCGCGGCCCGGGAGCTGGCCCCGGACCTGCCGTGCGAGGTGGAGGTCGACTCGCTCGACCAGCTCGACGAGGTCCTCGCGCTCGGCGCCGAGCTGGTCCTGCTCGACAACTTCACCGTCGCGCAGACCGCCGAGGCGGTGCGCCGGCGCGGCGCCGGACCGACGCTGCTGGAGTCCTCGGGCGGGCTGTCGCTCGACGTCGCGCGGGACTACGCGGCGACCGGGGTGGACTTCCTGGCCGTGGGCGGGCTGACCCACTCGGTGACCGCGCTGGACCTGGGGCTGGACCTCGTTCCCGGATCCTGACGAACGACCTCGTGGTGACTCTGCGTTACGGAACGTCGAGGTGGGGCCACTGACGGGTACGGATCGCGGACACGTCGCGAACCGCGTCCGTGATCTTGGGCGATGGTGTCACAATCCCGCATGGCCATCGCTCCCCCCGAGTTCGCCGGCCCGTTGCGGTACCGGACGGCGGCTGCACCGGCACGGCGCCGTCGCCGTCTGTTCCGGCCGCTCGTGCCGTCGGTGCCGTTGCTCGTGGCGGTGGGTGCGGGCGTCACCACGCTCGCGGTGTTCCCGCTGGTGTCCGGGGCGTTGGTTGACGACGCCTACATCACTCTCACCTACGCCCGGAACCTCGCGTTCCACGCGCACTGGGGGGTGAACCTCGACGGTGTCGCCCACACCGCGACCTCGCCGTTGAACGTGCTGCTGCTCGCGGCCGTGGCAGCGGTGGTGCGGCAACCGGTCGTGGCGGCGGGAGTCGTGTTCGCGCTCTGCGTCGCGGCGACGGGCTGGTGGGCGGCGCGGACCGCCTCCGTGCGGAGCTGGCCGGTGTGGACCGGGCCCGTGGCCGCGGCGGTCGTGCTGGTGAACCCGCTGCTGCTGTCCACCGTCGGGCTGGAGACCCACCTCGCGGTCGCGCTCCTGGTCGGGCTCTGCTGGGCGGCGACCGTGGGACGGCCCGGTGCGGCCGGGGTGCTGGGCGGGCTGCTCGTGCTCACCCGCCCGGATCTGGCCGTGGTCGTCGTTGCCGCGACGGCCGCGGTGCCGGCGCTGATGCGCCGGGCCCAGGTCGTGTTCGCCGCCGCGGTGGCGACCGCCCTGCCGTGGTTCGTGCTGGCCTGGATCCTCCTGGGGTCGGCGGTGCCCGACACGATGCTGTGGAAGGTGGGGGCGGACTGGGGTGGCACGACCGTCCTCAACGGTCTCGGTCTCTATCTCCGGGTGTTCCCCGTGGCGACCCCGCTCGCGCTGATCGGTCCGGTCGCAGGGGCGGTCGCCGGGGTGCTGTGGGTGTTCGCGCAGGGAGTCCGCGCGGTTCCCGCACTGGTGCTGGGCGCGGGTTCCGCCGCGCACCTGCTGGTCTTCTGCTTGCTCGGCACGGCGCCGTACCACTGGTACTACGGCCCCGCTGTCGGTGCGCTGTCGGTACTGGTCGTGTTCGCGCTCGCCGCGGTGTCCGGCTGGGCCTGGGCGCACGCGCCCGAGATCGCCCCGGTCGTGGTCCGCGCGGGTTGCGGGGCGGTCGTCCTGCTCGTGCTCCTCTCGGCGGGTTACGCGGGGCACGACGGGGCGCGCTGGCGGATCGCGCCGATCTCCACCAACCACGCGACGTCCGAGGAGTACGCACGGGTGGCGGGCGGGCTGCACGGCAAGGTCGTCAGCGCGGGAGAGGTCGGTGCGCTGGCCTACTTCTGCGAGGACCGGTGCGCGATCGACGATCCGTTGTCCGAACGTGCCGCCCTGCTGGGGCGGGTCCGGGACCGGATCGACCGCTCGGGCCCTGTCCTCGGCGCCCTGCTGCGGGTCAACTACCTCTTCGTGCGCCCTGCTCGGTACACCCCCGGGACGAGCACGCTGGTGATGCGGCGTGGGACCTTTCCCGACGGGGTCGACGTCGCCACACCGTGGAGCGGAGCCGGCAACCTGGTCGTCCTCCCGCGGTGAGCACCCGGCTCACGGCCCGGCCAGCAGCTCCGACTGAACCGGGGCCGGGAAGCGGGCGGAGACCCGCGCCCCGCCCAGCAATGCCCGCAGGCGCTCCGCGGTGTCGTCGACCGCCCGGCGGGCGGCTGGGTCGACGTCGCCGAACAGCCGGGTCACGACGGCGCCGTCGGGCCGCTGCACCCAGGTCCCGGCGACGGCGCCGTCCACCCAGACCGCGGGGCCGCCGTTGCCGTTGCGGTCGAACAGCAGCGGTGCGTGCGCCGGGTCGAGGTACCAGCCGCGGGCCTTCCATCCCATCGTCGTCGGGTCCAGGCTCGGCAGCAGCGCCACCGACGGCCCGGGGTCGGCGACCGGGTCGAGGTCGTCGGGGAGCAGGTGACCGGTGCCGCCGTCGTCGAGCCCGACCTCGACGGCGCCGACGTCGGCCAGCGCGGTGCGGGTGGTGGCGACCGTCCAGCCGGCCCACCACCGCAGGTCGTCGCGGGTGGCCGGGCCGAACGCGCGCAGGTGGGCACGGGCCAGCCCGGCCGCCGCGGCGCGGCGCACGCCGTCGTCGGCGGTGGCGGGCGGGGGAGCGCCGATGCCGCCGGGCACCCAGTCGTCGGCGGCGGCCCACCGGTACTGCCCGTTGACCCAGGTCCCGACCGGCTCGCCGCGCAGCACCCGCCCCTCGAAGCCGAGCACCAGCAGCACCCGGCCGTGCGCGGGCTGGGTCCCGCCGCCGGGCAGCGTGACCCGCCGGGCGAGGTCGGGCAGCGCGGCGCCGACCGCGCGGGCCGGGGTCGGGCCGTGCTCGCGCAGCAGCGTCAGCACCCGGTCGGCGGCCTCGGCGTACCAGGCCTGCGGGTCGTCGACGCCGTCCGCCGCGAGCTGCCGCAGCAGGTCACGGCGCTGCACCGCGGCGACGTCCACGGTGGCCGCGTGGTGGGCCAGGGCGGCGTGGGCACGACTGAACACCCACAGCGTGCGGCGCATCGCGTGGTGGCGCAGCAGGGTCCGGTCCTCGTGCAGCGCCGCCGCGACCGGTGCCAGCGACGGCGTCGCCATCCGGGCCGCCGCCGACAGGTACACCGAGACCGGATCGGTGGAGTGCAGCGCGACCAGGTCGTCGCTGATCGCGACGACGTCGTCGGCGCGGGTGTGCGGGGCCAGCCGGTGGCGGGTCACCAGGCGGGCCCGGCGTTCGGCGTCGCTCACGTGGCGGGTCACGCCGCGGAGACTGCCACGGCCCACCGACGGCGAGGACGTGGCTCACCCCGCCGGGATGGGACCGTGTCGGACCGCCGCCGTACCCTGGGGCCATGCTCCGCCGCCTCGACCTGCGAGCCGAACCGCTGCCCCGTCCGGCCACCCTGCGCGGCATGATGCCGCGCGCCGAGCTGGACATCGACGCCGCTCTGGAGCGTGCCCGCCCGCTGGTGGAGGACGTGCGCGACCGCGGCGCCGCCGCCGCGCTGGACGCCACCGAGCGCTTCGACCGGGTCCGTCCGGAGACCGTGCGCGTCCCGGCCGAGGCGATCTCCGCCGCCCTGCGCGACCTCGACCCGGACGTGCGCGCGGCACTGGAGACCTCGATCGAGCGCAGGCCCGACGTGGTCACCCAGGTCGTCCCCGGCGGCACCGTCACCGAGCGGTTCGTCCCGGTCCGCCGGGTCGGGCTCTACGCCCCGGGCGGGCTGGCGGTCTACCCGTCGAGCGTGGTCATGAACGTGGTCCCGGCGCAGGCGGCGGGCGTGGAGTCGCTGGTCGTCGCCTCCCCGGCGCAGGCGGAGTTCGGCGGACGCCCGCACCCGACGATCCTGGCGGCGGCCGCGCTGCTCGGCGTCGAGGAGGTGTGGGCCGTCGGCGGCGCCCAGTGCGTCGCGCTGCTGGCCTACGGTGGCACCGACACCGACGGTGCCGAGCTGGAGCCGGTCGACATGGTCACCGGCCCCGGCAACGTCTACGTCACCGCGGCCAAGCGGATGCTGCGCGGCCTGGTCGGGATCGACGCCGAGGCCGGCACCACCGAGATCGCGATCCTCGCCGACGACACCGCGGACGCCGCGCACGTCGCCGCGGACCTCATCTCGCAGGCCGAGCACGACCCGAACGCCGCATCGGTGCTGGTCACGACCTCCGACGCGCTGGTGGAGCGGGTCGAGGCCGAGCTGGAGACCCGGGTCGGCGCGACCAAGCACACCGAGCGGGTGCGCACCGCGCTGACCGGGCCGCAGTCCGGGGTCATCCTGGTGTCCTCGACCGCCGACGGGGTCGCCGTCGTCGACGCCTACGCCGCCGAGCACCTGGAGATCCAGACCGCCGACTCCGCGGGCGACGCGGCGAAGGTCCGCAACGCCGGTGCGATCTTCGTCGGGGCCTGGTCGCCGGTGTCGCTGGGCGACTACTGCGCCGGGTCGAACCACGTGCTCCCGACCGGGGGCTGCGCGCGGCACTCCGGCGGGCTGTCGACGGCGACGTTCCTGCGCGGCATCCACGTCGTCGACTACGGCCGCGCGGCGCTGTCCGAGGTCGCCGGCCGGGTCGTGACCCTGGCGAACGCCGAGGACCTGCCCGCCCACGGCGAGGCCGTGACCGCCCGGTTCGAGGGGGCCGGGGCGTGACCGCCGGGTCGACGGTCCGGCTCGCGGACCTGCCGCTGCGCGAGGACCTGCGCGGGAAGAGCCCGTACGGCGCGCCGCAGCTCGACGTCGCGGTGCGGCTCAACACCAACGAGAACCCGTACCCGCCGCCGCCCGAGCTTGTCGCCGACGTCGCCGCCTCGGTGGAGGAGGCGGCCCGTGAGCTGCACCGCTACCCCGACCGCGACCTCGTCGCGCTGCGGGGCGATCTCGCCGCCTACCTGTCCCGGCAGACCGGGGTCGAGCTGACCACGGCGAACCTGTGGGCCGCGAACGGGTCCAACGAGATCCTCCAGCAGATCCTGCAGACCTTCGGCGGTCCCGGCCGGACCGCGCTCGGCTTCGTGCCCAGCTACTCGATGCACCCGATCCTCGCCTCCGGCACACAGACCGAGTTCGTCCCGGTGCCGCGCCGCGACGACTTCACCCTCGACATCGACGCGGCCGTCGCCGTCCTGGCCGAGAAGGCCCCGGATGTCACGTTCGTGACCAGCCCGAACAACCCGACCGGGCAGTCGGTCGCCCCGGCCGACCTGGCCCGGCTGGTCGACGCCGCCCCCGGCATGGTCGTCGTCGACGAGGCCTACGCCGAGTTCGCCGAGGCCACCGGCCGCCCGAGCGCCACGACCCTGCTGGCGACGCACGGCCACAAGCTCGTGGTGTCGCGGACGATGAGCAAGGCGTTCGCCTTCGCCGGCGGACGGCTGGGCTACCTCGCCGCCGCGCCCGCGGTGATCGACGCACTCCAGCTCGTGCGACTGCCCTACCACCTGTCGGTGCTGTCGCAGGCCGCCGCGCGGGCCGCGCTCCGCCACGCCGAGGCCACCCTCGGCTCGGTGGCGCTGCTCGCCGCCGAGCGGGACCGGATCTCCGGCGAGCTGGCCGCCGCCGGCTACGACGTCGTCGCCTCCGACGCCAACTTCATCCTCTTCGGACGCTTCGCCGACGCCGGCCGCGCCTGGAAGGGGTTCCTCGACCAGGGCGTGCTGATCCGCGACGTCGGCATCCCCGAGCGGCTGCGGGTCACCGTCGGCACGCCGGAGGAGAACGACGCCTTCCTCACCGCCGCCACCGACCTCGCCACCCAGGAGCTGTTGTGATGACCGACAAGGTGAGCCGCATCGGACGCGTCGAACGCGTCACCAAGGAGACCCGCATCGTCGTCGAGATCGACCTCGACGGCACCGGGCGCACCGACATCACCACCACGGTCCCGTTCTTCGACCACATGCTCGACGCGTTCGGCAAGCACGGCAGCTTCGACCTGTCCGTGCACGCCGAGGGCGACATCGAGATCGACTCCCACCACACCGTGGAGGACGTCGCGATCGTGCTGGGACAGGCGATCCGCCAGGCGCTGGGGGACAAGAAGGGCATCCGCCGCTTCGGCGACGCCTGGATCCCGATGGACGAGGCCCTCGCCCAGGCCGTCGTCGACGTCTCCGGCCGGCCCTACACCGTGTGCACCGGCGAGCCGGAGATGATGCGCGGCTTCGTCGTCGGCGGGCACTACCCGACCGTGCTGAACAAGCACGTGTTCGAGTCCCTGGCCTTCCACGGGCACCTCGCCCTGCACGTCCGGGTGCTCGACGGCCGCGACCCGCACCACATCACCGAGGCCGAGTTCAAGGCCGTCGCCCGCGCGCTGCGGGCCGCGACCGAGCCCGACCCGCGGGTCACCGGGGTGCCGTCCACCAAGGGCGCCCTCTGACGGAATGTTGAGCCCTCAACTTCTGTTGCAGAGGGCATGACGAAGATCGGGTTCCTGTCGTTCGGGCACCACGGAGAGGTCCCCGGGTCCCGGACCCCCACCGCCGCCGACGCGCTGCGCCAGACCGTGGAGCTGGCGCGTGCCGCGGAGGACATCGGCATCGACGGCGCCTTCGTGCGCGTGCACCACTTCGAGCGCCAGCTGGCCGCGCCGTTCCCGCTGCTCGCAGCGATCGCGGCGACCACCAGCCGGATCGAGATGGGCACCGGCGTGATCGACATGCGCTACGAGAACCCGCTCTACATGGCCGAGGAGGCCGCCGCGACCGACCTGCTCTCCGGCGGGCGGCTGCAGCTCGGCGTGAGCCGGGGCTCGCCCGAGATCGCGCTGAACGGCGCCGAGGCCTTCGGGTACCGGCCCGCCGACGGGCAGACCCACGCCGACGCCGCCCGCGCCAAGGCCGAGGTGTTCCTCGCCGCGATCCGCGGTGCCGGGGTGGCGCCCGCCGACCCGTCCCGCACCCGCGGGCGGCACGTCGCGTTGCCGGTGCAGCCGCAGTCCCCGGGCCTCGGCGACCGGATCTGGTGGGGCGCGGGCACCCGGGCCACCGCCGAGTGGGCCGCGACCCAGGGCATGAACCTGCAGAGCTCGACGCTGCTCACCGAGGACACCGGCGAGTCGTTCGACCGGCTGCAGGCCGAGCAGATCCTGCGCTACCGCGAGGCCTGGGCCGCCGCCGGGCACGACCGCGCCCCGCTGGTGTCGGTGTCGCGCAGCGTCATCCCGGTCACGACCGACCTCGACCGCCGCTACTTCGGTGAGCGCGGCGAGGACGACCAGGTCGGGGTCCTCGACGGCGCCCGGTCCCGGTTCGGCCGCAGCTACGTCGGCGACCCGGACCGGATCGCCGCCGAGCTCGCCGAGGACGCCGCGGTGCGGGAGGCGGACTACGTGCTGTTCACCGTGCCCAACCAGCTCGGTGTGGAGTACAACGCGCACCTGCTGCGCTCGATCGCCGAGCGGGTCGCCCCGGCGATCGGCTGGGCGCCGGCCGGCCACCGGGTGGCGGCTGCGGTGTCCGGCAGCTGAGACGGGCCGGGCGCCGGGGCGGGCCGGGGGCGCGGGCGTCCTAGGGTGGGTCCGTGGCCGGACCCACTGCGCTGAGCACCTACCTGCAGGCGCGGCGGGCGCTCGTCACCCCCGCCGAGGTCGGGCTGCC
>JAESFO010000937.1_pt1 | contig 11030 bp, 8 predicted proteins | sample 9269421 | NCBI WGS metagenome assembly JAESFO01 (sample SAMN14502839, study PRJNA617101) | algae metagenome | isolation source: Nostoc desertorum CM1-VF14 and co-occurring heterotrophs from rocky... | place: USA: Clark Mountains, San Bernardino, California | collected 2000-06-05 | reverse complement strand
CGGGAGGGGGCTCAGCGGCCGGCGCCGGCGGTGAGGCCGGCGAGCAGGAAGCGGCGCCCGAGCAGGTAGACGACGAGCAACGGCAGCAGCGAGAGCAGCACCGCGGCGGTGATGAGCGGGACGTTCGTGCCGTACTGACCCTGGAAGTCCCACAGCCCCAGCGTCAGCACGCGCACCGAGGCGTCCTGGGTCAGGACCAGCGGGAACAGGAACCCGTTCCACGCCTGCAGCGCGGTGAAGATGCCGATCGTCGCGAGCCCGGGGCGGGCCAGCGGCAGCACGAGCGACACCAGCACCCGTCCGGGGCCCGCCCCGTCGAGCACCGCGGCCTCGAACAGCTCGCCCGGGATGTCGCGCAGGCTCGAGGACAGCACGACCACGGCGAGCGGCAGGGCGAACGCCGCCGTCGGCAGGATGATCGCGAGCAGGGTGTCGTACAGCCGCAGCTGGGTGACCATCAGGTACAGCGGGACGATCACGGCCTGGGCGGGCACGGCGAGTCCGAGCAGCAGGACGGTGAAGCCGCGGGCGACCCAGCGGCTGCGGCTGCGGACGATCGCGTACGCCGCGGGCAGGGCCAGGACGAGCACGATCGCGACGCAGGCCGCCGCGACCAGGACGTTGTTGAGGAAGTAGCGCGGGAAGTTCGAGGACAGCACTTCGAGGTAGTTGTCGGTCGTCAGGCCCGACGGCACCGCGAGCGGTCCGTCGGAGAGGTAGTCCGACGACGCCCGGAAACTGGTGACGAGCAGGAAGTACAGCGGGACGGCGACCACGACGAACCAGACGCCCGCCCCGAGGCCCCCCACGAGGTTCGGACGGGCGCGGCGGACCCGGCCCGGCCGCGGCGGGCCCGCGGGCGCGGGGGGTGCGTCCCGCCCGGGCGCGGGACCGGTGGTGGTGGTGGCGGACATCGTGCTCACATCCCCTCCCGTTGGCTGGTCATCCGGCGGTAGCCGGTCACCCGGGCGATCACCAGCGAGAGCGTGGTGCCCAGCACCAGCAGCACGACGGCCAGCGCGCTCGCGTAGCCCATGTCGAAGCTGCGGAACCCCTCCAGGTACATGTGCAGCGGGAGGATCCGGGAGGCGGTGCCGGGCCCGCCGCCGGTCAGGATCAGCACGACCTCGAACGTCGTCATCGAGCCGACCACGATCAGCACGCCGGAGGTGATGATCGTGTCCCGCAGCTGCGGGACGGTGATCGAGACGAAGGTCCGCCAGCGTCCGGCACCGTCGATCAGGGCCGCTTCGTAGAGCTGCGCCGGGATCGCCCGGGCCGCGGCCTGGTAGAGCAGGGTGTGGAACGGCATGTACTGCCAGGCGATCACCGCGATCACCGCGGCGAAGGCGTACCGGTTGCTGCCGATGATGTTGCCGTCCTCGATGCCGACCAGCGGGCCGAGCACCGACGCCAGGCCGAAGTTGGGGTCGAACAGGGTGCCCCACAGCACCGCGATGGCGGCGCTGGACATCAGCAGCGGCACGAAGAACAGCGCCGCCAGCACGGCCCGCGACCGGCCGCGGCCGGCGAGCCAGACCCCCAGCGGCAGCGCGACGGCGGTCTGCACCACCCAGGAGACCCCGGTCAGGACGAACGACAGCTGCAGCGACTCGGTGAACAGCGGGTCCGACCCGAGCCGGACCCAGTTGTCGAGCCCGGTCCACCGCGGCGCGGACAGGCCGTCGTAGGCGGTGAAGCTGAGGACGACGACGGCGAGCATCGGCAGCAGCGCGAAGAGCGCGAAGAAGGCCAGGGCGGGGGCGGCCCAGACGAACCCGGGCCGCCCCGACCCGGTCACCGACGTGGTGCTCATCGGCCTGCGCTGTCCATCGCCTCGGCGAACTGCTGCGGCGTCAGCTCCTTGGTGAAGACCTTGGAGAGGTTGGTCAGCATGGTCTGCGCCTCGGCGGCGGGCAGCGCCTGGTCCCAGGACTGGACGAACGTCGCGGCGTTCTTCGTCTGGTCGTAGGTGTAGGTGTTGAAGTCCGCGAACGGCCCGGTCGAGGCGACCTGCTGCTCGATCCCGGTCAGGGCGGGGACCTGCCCCTTCTCCAGCATGCCCTGCACGTACTGCGGGTCGGTCATCTGCGTGAGCAGGAAGTCGGTCGCCGCCGGGACGTCGGCCGACCGCGCGCTGACCGAGTAGTAGTTCGACGGGTTGCCGATCACGGTGCTGGGGTCGCCCGCGCCGCCCTCGACGGCCGGGAACGGCGCCCAGCCGAGCTTGCCCTGCTCCAGGAAGTCGGGGAAGTTGTCGTTGAGGCTGGTGACCTGCCAGGACCCCATCAGCTCCATCGCCGCGCGACCGCTCGTCAGCAGCGCCTGCGAGGCCTGGTTGTCGTAGTCGACGGCGGTGAAGTTGGTGCCGAACGCACCGCGGTCCACCAGGTCCTGGACCATCGTCATCGCCTGCACCACGGCCGGGTCACGCCAGGCGCCGGGCTTGCCGTCGGCGATGGCCTGGAACTTCTCCGAGCCGCCGACCCGGTCGAGCAGGTACTCCGGGTACATCATCTCGGTCCACGACTGGGCCCCGGCGAGCGCGATCGGCTGCACCCCGGCGGCCTCGAGCCGGTCGACGGTGTCGAGGAAGCCCTGCCAGGTGGTCGGGAACTCGGTGATGCCCGCCTGCGCGAACACGTCCTTGTTGTAGAAGAACGACAGCGGCTGCACGCCCTGCATGGGGATGCCGTAGACCTTGCCGTCGATCGTGCCGGTCTCCAGCACCTGCGGGAGGAAGGCCTGCTTGACCTCCGGCCGGGCGTCGAGCGCGGCGGTCAGGTCGGCGGCCTGCCCGGCGTCGGCGTAGCCCTTCAGGTTGCCCCCGCCCCAGTTGTAGAAGACGTCCGGTCCGTTCGGGGAACCGATGGCGGTCTGCAGGGCGGACTTGTAGGGGTCGTTGAGGTAGGTGGTCAGGTCGATCTGCGGGCCACCGGTGTCGTTGAAGCGGTCCACGGCGGCCTGCTGGACGGAGTTGATCCCCTCGTTCTGCAGGGTCCAGAGGGTGAGTTGGCCGGCCTCGCCACCGGCCTGTGGACCGGCGGTACCCCCGCAGGCGGCGACGGCGGCGAGGCCGGTGGCGAGTGCCGCCGCGAGGACGGTCCGGCGGACGCGTGACCAGGTCGACATGGGCTCTCCCTTGAGCAGTCGATCGAAAGTTTCCGAGACTTGCGAACGCGATGAACGCAAGTTAGAGCGCTCGTACGGGGGCGTCAAGGTGCGATGTGTCGACGACGATCTTTGAAACTTTCGATAAGGTGCGGGCGTGAAACGCAGCCGTGTGACGATCGCCGAGGTCGCCGAACAGGCGGGTGTCTCGGTCCCGACCGTCTCGAAGGTCCTCAACGGGCGGGCCGACGTCGCCCGGTCCACCCGCGAGCTGGTGCAGCAGGTCGTGGCCGAGAGCGGCTACCGCCGTCGCGGCGGGGCGTCGCGACGCCGGACCGGGCTGGTCGACGTGGTCGTCGACCGCCTCGACTCGTTCTGGGCGATGGAGGTGCTGCGGGGCGCCGAGGCCGAGGCCCGGCGCACCGACCGGCAGGTCGTGCTCAACACCACCGGCTACGACGACCCCGGCTCGCGGGCCTGGCTCGACCGGATCGCCGGGCGGGGCAGCGACGGTGTCGTGGTGGTCGTCGGCGACCGTGACCCGGAGACCTCCGACCGGCTGGCCGCCCTCGAGGCGCCGGTGGTCCTGCTGGACCCGGTGGGTGACGCCCCGCCCTCGTTCCCCACGGTCGGGGCGACCAACTGGGCCGGCGGGCTGGCCGCGACCGAACACCTGGTGGCGCTGGGGCACCGGCGGATCGGCATCGTCTCCGGGCCGCCACGGCTGAGCTCCAGCCAGCAGCGGGTGGACGGCTACCGGGCGGCGCTGCGGCGCGCCGGCGTGGAGGCCCACGAGGAGCTCGTGCGCCACGGGGACTTCCTCGTCGGGGGCGGGCGGGCCGGGGCCGCGGCCCTGCTGGACCTGCGCGACCCGCCCACCGCCGTCTTCGCCGGGTCGGACATGCAGGCGGTAGGGGTGTACCAGGAGGCCGACCGTCGTGGCCTGCGGGTGCCGGAGGACCTGTCGGTGGTGGGGTTCGACGACATCACCGTCTGCGAGTACCTGAGCCCCCCGCTCACCACGGTGCGCCAGCCGCTGGCCCGGATGGCGGGGGAGTCGGTACGGCTGGCACTGGACGAGCCGCGGGCCGACGTCACCGGAGCCGCGGCCCGCCTGGAGCTGGCCACCGAGCTCGTCGTCCGCGCCAGTACGGCCGCCCCCGGCGGCTGAGCCGCGCCGTCGCGTCACGGCGCCGGGTCGCCGGTGATCCAGGCCCACGGGTCGGCGATCACCGGGGCCAGCGCGGCCCGTCCGGCGCCGCGCAGGGCCGCGTCGGCGCCGAGCACGGACGGGACGACCCGGTCCGCCGGGATGCCGTGCCGGTGCAGCTCGGCGGTCACGGCGGCGACGAACGCCGGTCCGGCGGCGGCGAACCGGCCGCCCAGCACCACGCGGTCCGGGTCGCTGGGGGCGGTGAACCCGGCGAGGACGCGCCCGAGCAGCCTGCCCGATCGGCGCGGGTCGGGCTGCACCTCGGGTCGGGTCTCGACGGCCAGACAGCCGCGCCGGCCGCACGGGCACGCGGTGCCGCCCGGGCGGGCGACGAGGTGCCCGAACCGGGTCGCGGCGCGGCCCTGGGACCGCCGGTCGCGCACCAGGGTCACGCCGATCTCGCTGCGCCCGCCGATGTGCACCGTCGTCGTGCCCGGCGGTCCGGTGTCCGGTTCGGCCTCCGCGGCCAGTGCGGCGCCGCAGCGGACCGCCAGTGCGATCCCGCCCGCTCCGAGCTGCTCGGCCTCGGCCGCGACCAGCGTGCCGATCGCGGCCGCGTCCCAGCCCAGCGCCGGAGAGGTCACCGCCGTGGTGGCGGCGGAGCCGGACACGACACCGGGCACCGCCAGCACGATCCCGGCGGCGGGCCGGTCCCCGACGGCCGCGGCGATCAGGAGCTCACGCAGGACCGGTGCCAGGTCCCGTGCGGCCCGCTGTGGCGGGGTCCCGGCGATCCCGGCCCGGTGCCATCGGCCGGCCCCGGCCCGGCCGGACAGGTCGACCAGGCAACCGCCGACGCCGTCCTCCTCGATCTGCAGGGCGATGCCGACCGGTCCGGCCGGGTCGGGGACCAGACGGCGGCCGGGGCGTCCCGAGGTGCCGCCCGGGCCGGCGCCGATGTCGCGGACGAGGCCGCCGGCGAGCAGCTCCGCGGTGAGCCCGGAGACCGTCGACCGGGTCAGCCCGGTCGCCGCGGCGATGCCGGCGCGGCTGATCGCGGACCCGTGGACGACCTCGCCCAGCACCAGGCCCAGGTGGTGTCGCCGCAGGTCACCGGCGGCGATCCGGCTGCTCGCGTCCATGCGTGCTCCGGTCTTAGTTCGTACGGAAGACGAACAAACTCTAGGCGTGTGGCCGCTCGTGGGCCAGGGTCGGAGGGGCCGGCAGCGGAGCCGGTTCCCAGCGAGAGGACGACGATCATGGCCGAGGTCGCCTATCGGGCCGCGTCCCGTGTCTATCCGGGGCCGCCCCCGGTGCGCGCGGTCGACCGGCTCGACCTGGACATCGCCGACGGGGAGTTCCTGGTGCTCGTCGGCCCGTCCGGGTCCGGCAAGTCGACGGCACTGCGGATGCTCGCCGGGCTGGAGGACGTCGACGAGGGCGGCATCGAGATCGGGGGCCGCGAGGTGTCCGGCGTCGCGCCCAAGGAACGGGACATCGCGATGGTGTTCCAGAACTACGCGCTCTACCCGCACATGACCGTCGCGGAGAACATGGGCTTCGCCCTGCGCCTGCAGAAGGTCGGGAAGACCGAGCTCACCCGGCGGGTCCGTGCCGCCGCCGACCTGCTCGACCTCACGGCCTACCTCGACCGCAGGCCGAAGGCGCTCTCCGGCGGCCAGCGCCAGCGCGTCGCGATGGGCCGCGCCATCGTCCGCGAGCCCGCGGTGTTCCTCATGGACGAACCGCTGTCCAACCTGGACGCCAAGCTGCGGGTGGAGACCCGTGCGCACATCGCCGCCCTGCAGCAGCGGCTCGGCACCACGACCGTCTACGTCACCCACGACCAGGTCGAGGCCATGACGATGGGGCACCGCGTCGCGGTGCTGCGCGACGGTCTGCTGGAGCAGTGCGCCGCGCCTCGCGAGCTCTACGACCGCCCCGCCACCGCCTTCGTCGCCGGGTTCATCGGCTCGCCCGCGATGAACCTGCGTACCGCGGTGCTCACCCCTGATGGCGCCGACCTGGCCGGTGCCGCCGTCGCGCTGCCACGGGACGTGCTGGCCGACGCGGCGGGGGCCGGGCTGTCGGAGGTCCTGCTCGGGGTCCGCCCGGAGGGCCTGCGCCCGGCCGACGACGCCGAGCCCGCCCTGGAGCTCACCGTCGAGCTCGCCGAGGAGCTGGGGTCGGACACCTTCGTGCACGGCCGGGTCGGTGCCGACGCGCAGCGGTTCGTCGTCCGGCTCGACGGCGGGGCGGGACCGGCCGTCGGTTCCCGGCTCCGGGTCGCGGCCCGTGAAGGCCGCACGGTGCACGCGTTCGACCCGGCGAGCGGCCGGCGGCTCGGCGGATGACCACGTATCTGCCCGAGGGGCTCGTGCTCGGCGCCGCCACCGCCGCTTACCAGATCGAAGGGGCGGTCGCCGAGGGCGGACGCACCCGCAGCATCTGGGACACCTTCGCCCACACCCCTGGTCGGACCGCGGACGGCGAGACCGGCGACGTCGCGGCCGACCACTACCACCGGGTCCACGAGGACGTGGCGCTCATGCGCGAGCTGGGCCTGCAGTCCTACCGCTTCTCCGTCAGCTGGAACCGGGTGACCCCGCAGGTCGGACCGGACGGCCTCGGACCCGTGTCGGCCCAGGGGCTCGCCTTCTACTCGGAGCTGGTCGACGCGCTGCGGGCCGCGGGGATCGCCCCGGTGCTCACGCTCTACCACTGGGACCTGCCCCAGGCCCTGGAGGACGCCGGTGGCTGGGCGGCACGGGCGACGGCGTACCGGTTCGCCGAGTACGCGGCCGTCGTCGCCGCCGCGCTGGGTGACCGGGTGGAGCTGTTCACGACGCTCAACGAGCCGTGGTGCAGCGCCTTCCTCGGCTACGCGGCCGGGGTGCACGCACCCGGTCGTACCGAGCCCGCCGCGGCACTGGCCGCGGTGCACCACCTCAACCTCGCCCACGGGCTCGCCACCACGGCGATCCGGGAGCTGCTCCCCGGCGCCCGGATCGCCGTCAGCCTCAACCTCGCCTGGGTGCTGCCGCAGACCGGGTCCGACGCCGACCGCGACGCCGCCCGCCGGGTCGACGGCCTGCAGAACCGCCTGTTCACCGGCCCGATGCTCGACGGCGGCTACCCGGCCGACGTCCTCACCGACACCGCCGGGGTCACCGACTGGTCGTTCGTCCTGCCCGGCGACGAGCGGCTGGTGCACGCCCCGCCGGACGTGCTGGGGGTCAACTACTACACGCCGACCGTCGTGCGGCACTGGACGCGCGAGCGGCCGAAGGAGACCGCCGACGGGCACGGCGACGGCGCCGCCACCCCGTGGGTCGCCTGCGAGGACGTCGAGTTCCCGCGGCCCGCCGGTCCGCTCACCGACATGGGCTGGGGGGTCGACGCCCGGGGCCTGGGCGCGTTGCTGCGCCGGCTCGCCGCCGAGCATCCCGGCCTGGACCTGGTGGTCACCGAGAACGGCGCCGCCTATCCCGACGTCCCCGCCGCCGACGGTGCGGTGCACGACCACGACCGCGTCGCCTACCTGCACGACCACCTCGCCGAGACCGCCCGGGCCGCGGCCGACGGCCTGCCGGTCCGCGGCTACTACGTCTGGTCACTGCTCGACAACTTCGAGTGGGCCCGCGGCTACGCGATGCGCTTCGGCATCGTCGCCGTGGACCCGGTGACCCACGCCCGTACCCCCAAGCTCAGTGCCCGGTTCTACGCCGGCGTCCTGTCCACCGGCTCGCTGCCGGACCGTCCCGCACCCCCGTCCCAGGAGTCCCGCCCCATGTCCGTTCCCGCCCCCACCCCCGCCGACCGGTTCTCCTTCGGGCTGTGGACCGTCGGCTGGACCGCGGCCGACCCGTTCGGCTCGCCCACCCGCCCCGAGCTCGACGTCGTCGAGGCCGTCGAGGAGCTCGCCGCGCGCGGCGCCTGGGGTCTCACCTTCCATGACGACGACCTGTTCGGCTTCGCGCCGGACCCGGCCCACCGGGACCGGCAGATCGCACGGCTGCGGAAGGCGTGCGAGGCGACCGGCATGACCGTCCCGATGATCACCACGAACCTGTTCTCGCACCCGGTGTTCAAGGACGGCGGTTTCACCTCCAACGACCGGACCGTGCGGCGCCTCGCGCTGCGCAAGGTGCTGCACAACGTCGAGCTGGCCGCCGAGCTCGGTGCCCGCACCTTCGTGCTGTGGGGTGGACGGGAGGGTTCGGAGTTCGACTCCGCCAAGGACGTCCGCGCCGCCCTGGACCGTTACCGCGAGGCCATGGACCTGCTCTGCGGGCACGTCCTGGAGCAGGGGTACGACATCCGGTTCGCGATCGAGCCGAAGCCCAACGAGCCCCGCGGGGACATCCTGCTGCCCACCGTCGGGCACGCGCTGGCCTTCGTCGAGCGCCTCGCCCACCCCGAGCTCGTGGGCGTCAACCCCGAGGTCGGGCACGAGCAGATGGCCGGGCTCAACATGACCCACGGCGTCGCCCAGGCACTGTGGGCCGGGAAGCTGTTCCACATCGACCTGAACGGCCAGCGCGGCATCAAGTACGACCAGGACCTGGTGTTCGGCCACGGTGACCTGCTGAACGCGTTCTCGCTGGTCGACCTGCTCGAGACCGCGGGCTACGACGGGCCACGGCACTTCGACTACAAGCCGGCGCGCACCGAGGACCGGCGCGGGGTGTGGGACAGCGCCGCCGCGAACATGCGCACCTACCTGCTGCTGCGCGAGCGGGCGGCCGCGTTCCGGGCCGACCCCGAGGTCGTCGCCGCGCTCGCCGAGGCCGGGGTGCCCGCACTGTCCGAGCCGACGCTGGGGGCCGGGGAGACCGCGGCGGACCTGTTCGCCGACCCGGCGCTGGACACCGTCGACCCGGACGCGCTGGGCCGTCGCGGGTACGGCTTCGTCCGGCTCCACCAGCTGGCACTGGAACACCTCGCCGGAGCACGATGACCCCGTGCACGACCGACCGGCTCCCCGCCCGCAGGCCCCGCCCGCGCGCCCACCGGCGGTGCGCCGGCACAACCTCGGCCTGCTGCTGGGGGCGCTGCGGGCGGCGCCGTCGTCGCGGGCGTCGCTCGCCGCGGCGACCGGGCTGACCCGCGGCACCGTCGCGGGTCTGCTGGACCCGCTGGTCGCCGCGGGCGTGCTCGCGGAGGGCGAGCCGGACCGCAGCCGGGTCGGGCGGCCCGGCACCCCCCTGGCGTTCGCCGGCAGCGGGCCGGTCGTACTGGCCGTGTCGGTCGAGGTCGACGGCGTCGACGCGCTGGTCACCGGTCTCGACGGGCAGGTGGTGCACCGGTCGCGCCGGCGCCGCGACCACCGCGGCCTCGACCCGGATGCGGTGTTCGGGCGGGCCGCGCGCACCGCGGCGAACCTGGCCGCGCGCACCGGCCGCACGGTCGCCGGGGCCGGGATCGCCGTCCCCGGACCGGTGCGCGGCTCGGACGGCGCGGCGGTGCTGCTGCGGGCCCCGAACCTGCCCCGGCTCGACGGCTGCCGCCCCGCCGAGCACGCCGGTGCGCTCGGTGAGGTGCCGCTGCTCGTCGGCAACGAGGCCTCGCTCGGGGCGCTCGCGCACCTGGGGCAGGCCGACGACTTCGTCTACGTCTCCGCCGACGTGGGGATCGGCGGCGGGATCGTCGTCGACGGCCGGGTGCTGCCCGGGGCCCGCGGCGTCGCCGGGGAGATCGGGCACGTCGTGATCGAGCGCGACGGGCGGCGGTGCGGCTGCGGTGGCACCGGCTGCGTCGAGGTCTACGCGGGCCTGCCCGCCCTGCTCGGCGACGCGGGCGCCGCCGACGTCGCGGCGCTGCGGACCGCCGCCCGCGCGGGGGACCCGGCCGCGACGGGGGCGCTGGCCCGGGCCGGCGCCGCGCTGGGGACGGCGCTGACGTCGGTGCTCCACGTCGTCGACGTGGGCACCGTCGTCCTCGGTGGCAGCTACGCCGAGCTGGGCACCTGGCTGGTCCCCGCGGTGCACGCGGAGCTGGTGCGCCGCGGGGTCGCGACCGGGCCGGACGTCGCCGTGCTCGTGTCCCCGCACGGCCGGGCGGCCACCGTCACCGGGACCGCCCGCGCCGTCGCCGACCGGGTGCTGGGCGAGCCGGACCTGCTGCTCGCCGGCTGAGCCCGGCTCAGGCCAGCACCCAGGTGTCCTTCGCCCCGCCGCCGCGCGAGGAGTTCACGATCATCCCGCCGGGCGGGGCGACCCGCGACAGCGCCGCGGGCAGCACGTCGACCTCGGGCACCCCGCCTGCGCCGGGGGACTGCACCGCGAAGACCCGCAGGTCGACGGCCTGGGGCCGGAGGGCGCCGTCGGTGAAGGTGGGATGGGTGGAGATCCCGACGAGGTCCTGGGCGACCCAGCCGGCCGGGGAGTCCCGGATCGCCGCGGCCACCCGGTCCAGCTCGGCGCGCCCGGCGTGCGGGCCGATCACGATCCCGGCGCCGCCGTAGCCGTCGACAGGCTTGAGCACCAGCCGGTCGAGCCGGTCCAGGACCTGCTCACGGGCGAGCGGGTCGACGCAGGGCAGCGTCGGCACCGAGGCCAGCACCGGCTTCTCGCCGAGGTAGTAGCGGATCATCTCCGGCACGTAGGCGTAGACGAGCTTGTCGTCGGCGACGCCGTTGCCGGGCGCGTTGCGCAGCGCCACCCGCCCGCGGGCCATCGCCGCCCACAGCGCGCGGCCGAGTGGGCGGTGGTCGGCGCCGCGGGCGATCGCGAGCTCGTTCTCGTCCATCCGACGGTAGAGGGTG
>JAESFO010000935.1_pt1 | contig 11079 bp, 10 predicted proteins | sample 9269421 | NCBI WGS metagenome assembly JAESFO01 (sample SAMN14502839, study PRJNA617101) | algae metagenome | isolation source: Nostoc desertorum CM1-VF14 and co-occurring heterotrophs from rocky... | place: USA: Clark Mountains, San Bernardino, California | collected 2000-06-05 | reverse complement strand
CGTTCCGTTCCTCCGGTCGTTCGACTGTGCGTTCGAACGAGCGCTGAGCACAAACAACCCGAATGGGGATAATTCGGGTACGGTCCGCGACGCAGCACAGCGGCCGTACGACGGGGGTTCCGACGATGACGACGAACGACGACAGCGGTCCCGAGCCCGGCACGGCCACGGCGGCCCCTCCGGCTCCGGGAGCGGCGACCGCGGCCGACGGCAGAACCCCGCGGGCGACGTGGTCGCTGCGTCTGCTCGGCGTGGCGCTCGCCCTGCTGACGTGGCTGCTGCTCGGGGCGGCGCAGGAACTGCCCCCCGAGGCGCGGATGGTCGCGGCGATCGGTGTCCTGATGGCGACGTGGTGGGTCACCGAGGCCATCCCGCTGTCGGCGACCGCGCTGCTGCCGGTGGTGCTGTTCCCCGCGTTCGGGGTGGTGTCGGTGGCCGACACGACCGCCCGCTACGGCGACCCGATCGTCTTCCTGTTCCTGGGCGGGTTCCTCATCGCGATCGCCATGCAGAAGTGGCACCTGCACCGGCGGATCGCGCTGCTGACGCTGCGGGCGGTGGGCACGACACCGACCCGGATCGTGCTCGGCATGATGGTGGCGACGGCGTTCCTGTCGATGTGGGTGTCCAACACCGCGACCACACTGATGATGCTGCCGATCGCGCTGTCGGTCCTGGCGCTGGTCGCCGAGCGTGCCGGGGGCGGCGGCGACGAGGTCCGTCACGGCGCCCCGCTCAGTGAGACCATCCGCGACCCGGCTGTGCGCTCGTTCGGCATCGGGCTGATCCTCTCCGTGGCGTGGGCCTCGTCGATCGGCGGACTCGGAACGCTGCTGGGCAGCCCGCCGAACGCCATCGTCGCCGGCTACGTACAGGACGAGCTCGACCGCGACATCAGCTTCGTCGGCTGGATGCAGCTCGGGGTCCCGATCGTCGTGGTGTTCGTGACCGTCGCGTGGCTGCTGATCACCCGGGTGCTGTTCCGGACCACACTGACCGAGATCCCCGGCGGCCGCGAGATGATCGACGACCAGCTCCGGGAGATGGGCCCGGCCAGTACGGCCGAGAAGCGCGTACTCGCGGTGTTCGCCTCCGCGGCGTTCCTGTGGATCGTGCCGGGCCTGCTCACCGAGTTCGACGCCGTGGACGCCGCGCTGCCGTGGCTGGGCGGGCTGAACGACACCGCGATCGCGATCGCCGCGGGTGTCGCGCTGTTCTTCCTGCCGTCGGCGACCACCCCGCCCGACGAGGCCGCGACCGGCCGCCGCGGCGGGTACCGGATGTTGCTGGCCTGGCCCGACGCCCAGGCGGGACTGCCCTGGGGCGTGCTGCTGCTGTTCGGGGGCGGGCTCGCCCTGGCCGGGGCGGTCGCCTCCAGTGGGCTCGACGAGTTCATCGGCACCAGCGTCGCCGGCCTCGGTGTACTTCCGGTCCTGCTGCTGGTGGCCGCGGTGGTGACGATCGTGCTGTTCCTGACCGAGGTCACCAGCAACACCGCGACGGCGGCGACGTTCATCCCGGTGCTCGGCGGGGTCGCGATCGGCATCGGCGCCGACTCGATGACGCTGCTCATCCCGGCGGCGCTGGCCGCGACGTGCGCGTTCATGCTGCCGGTCGGCACCCCGCCCAACGCCATCGTCTTCGGGTCCGGTGTGGTCACCATCGGTCAGATGGCCCGCGGGGGTCTGCTGCTCAACGTGGTCGGGGTCGTGCTGATCACCGGGTTCGCGTTCCTGCTCGGCGGATGGGCGCTGGGCCTGCAGTTCTGAGCCGTCTCACCCCGCCCCGGGGCCGGCCGGCGCGGTGATCCCGCGACGGACGGCGTCGGGGTGGGAGTGGGCGAGCAGGTGCCCCGCGTCGGCGACGAACTCGACGCGGGCCCCGAGCAGCATCCGGGCGGGGCGGGTCAGCTCCTCCGCCGGGAAGATCGGGTCGCGACGGCCGGCCAGGACGACGCACGGGGTGTCGCGCCAGGCGGTGAGGACCGCGTTGGGCAGGGGTGCCGGGTGGTCGGCGGCCAGAGCCCGTACGACGTACGCCGATGCAGCGGCGCCGAGGGTCGTACCGGGCAGGAGCACCACGGCCGGCCCGGAGCCGACGGTCGTGAGGTGGGTCGGCCCCAAGGGGGTGTCGATCCACCGGCAGCGCGCGTCGGGCAGAAGGCGGCTGATCTGCAGGCTGCTCCAGTCGCGCAGCAGGGTACGGCCGGGTTCGGAGCGGTAGATGTCCATCGCGGGGCTGCCCTTCGTCGAGCGTGCGTGTTCTGCTCGCCGACCAGGCTTCCCGGCACACCGAGGCCACCGTAGGCACGTCGAGTCGCGTGAGCGAACGAGGGGTCCGTAAAGATCGCGCAAAGACGCTGCGCACGGATCGTCGTCGCAATTGTTTCGTCATGCGGCGACAACGGTGGCGTGGATCGCATCCGCCCAGCGCGACGACAGCCGCAAGAATCGCGTAGTCTTTGGGCGTGATTACTCGATGCGCCTACCGAGCCCTGCAGTGGCTCGTGCCGCATCCGGGCACCAATGGTCATCCCTCGTCGTGGGGAGCCATCCTCGCCGGCGTCGCTCCCGACGCCTGAGCTCGCGACTCCGCACCGACAGGCGGCATGTCGCCGCGACCTGACCGCATGCGCAGCATCGCGGTGCGCGGGTTGCAATGTTTCGACACGTCGGCGATTCCCATTCCGGGTTTCGCCTGATACTTGTGCCCGAAATTCGCGCGAGGAGCTCTTTCCCCGATTTCGTTGTTCTGTGTTCTGGCGGCCCTGTGGCTGCTCGTTCCCGCGGTCGCAGTACTCGCGAACCGGGTCGGGGCGCGCGGCGGATGGCTCGCCGTCGTGGTGCTGACGGCTCTGACCGCCGTCGTCGCCGCCGGCGGACCCGGCACGCGCACCGAGGCGGTGCCGTGGATCCCCTCGCTGGAGATCGCACTGCGGCTGCGTGTGGACGGGCTCGGCTGGCTGTTCGCCCTGCTCGTCCTCGGAGTCGGCGCGGTGGTGCTGGCGTACTCGACCTCCTATGTCACCGAGGAGCGGGCGGGCGGCTTCTTCGCGCTGATGACCGCGTTCGCCGCGGCGATGCTGACCCTGGTCCTCGCCGACGACCTGGTCGTGCTGTTCGTGGCGTGGGAGGTCACCACCCTCTGCTCCTATCTGCTGATCCTGCGGGTGGGATCTGCGGGGCGAGCACCGGCGGCACGGACGTTGCTGGTGACCGTCGCCGGCGGCCTGGCGCTGCTGGGTGCGGTGTGCGCGATCGTGGTGCGGACCGGGACCACACAGCTGTCGGCCGCGCTCGCCGACCCGGCCTGGACGCAGGATCCGGTGTTCGCCGGTGTCGTCGCCGTCCTGGTCGCCGTGGCCGCGATGACCAAGGCGGCGCAGTTCCCGTTCCACTCGTGGCTGCCCGACGCCATGGTCGCCCCGGCCCCGGTCAGCGCCTACCTGCACGCGGCGGCGATGGTCAAGGCCGGCATCTACCTCCTGATGCGCTTCGCCGGCGCGGCGTCGGCGTCGCCGCTGTGGCCATGGCTGCTGGTCACGGTCGGTGTGGTGACGGCGCTGCTGGGCGGCGTGTTCGCGTTGCAGCGCAGCGATCTCAAGGAGATGCTCGCCTACTCCACGATCAGCCAGCTCGGTCTGCTCGTGGCCGTCATCGGCGTCGGGACCACGACCGCGCTGCTGGCCGCGAGCGCCCACGTCGTCGCGCACGCCCTGTTCAAGTCCGCCGGCTTCATGACCGTGGGGCTGGTGGAGCGCCGCGCCGGGACCCGCGACCTGCGTGAGTTGCGCGGCCTGTTCCGGTCGATGCCCTGGACCGCCACGATGATCGCCCTGATCGCCCTGAGCATGGCCGGCGTACCGGTGACGCTGGGCTTCGTCTCCAAGGAGTACGTCCTCGACGCCGCCCTGTCCGCAGACGGGGGCCCGGCACTGCTCGCCGCCGTCGGGCTCGGCGCCGCCGCGGTGCTGACCGTCGCCTACAGCGCACGGATGGTGTTCCCCGTGTTGTTCGGGTCGCCGACCGCGCTCGGTCCTCCCGGCGGTGGACGGACGATGGCCGGGACGGTCACCGTCACCGCGCTCGCCGGTGCCCTGCTCGGGCCGGCGGTCTGGCTGCTCGACGGCGCGCTGCGGTCCTCGGCGGCCGCGGCTCTCGGGGTGGCCCCGGCGGCGGTCCCGGCCGTCTCCGTGTGGCACGGCGTCACCCCGGCGCTGGTGGTCTCGGCGATCGCCATCGCCCTGGGGACCGTGGTGGCCGTCGCTCACCGGTGGGTGGACCGGGCACTGGACCGGGCACTGTTCCCGGTCACCGGCGTCGCGGTCGTGGAGCGGCTGCGCAGCGGTGTCGTCGGCCTGGGCCGGGCCACCGGCCGCCCCTACCGTGGTGACGCCCCTGCCCGGCACCTGCTCATCCCCCTCCTGCTGGTTGCGGCCGGCGGTGGCGGGGCTGTCGCGGCGCAGACCGGCGGACTCGCAGCAGCGCCGGACATGTCGCGTCCGTGGGACGTGTTCCTGCTTCTGCTCACCGCGGGTGGGATCGTCGCAGTCCTCGCGGCTCGCACCCGCTTCGCCGCCGTCGTCGCGTCCGGGGTGATCGGCTTCGCGGTCGCCCTGTGGTTCTACGAGCTCGGCGCCGCCGACGTCGCGCTGACCCAGCTGCTGGTCGAGGTACTGACCGTGGCCGTGATCGTGCTGGTCCTGCGTCGCCTGCCCGCGCCCTTCGCCGCCCGCAGCGCACACCGCGGGCGGGCACGGCGGGCCCTGCGGATCGTGCTGGCGGCAGGGGCGGGGGGCGCCGCGACGCTCGCCACCCTCGCCCTGACCGGGTGGCGAGCCCCGTCGCCGGCCGCGGAGTGGTTCCTGGCCGAGGCCGAGGACCGGACCGGTGGCACCAACGTGGTCAATACGATCCTGGTCGACTTCCGCGCCCTGGACACCTTCGGCGAACTCGTCGTGCTGGTGCTGGCCGCACTCGTCGTCGCGGTCCTGCTCGACGCACGCCGTCCGCAGCCGGTCCGCGAGGCCGAGGGCGTCACCACCGCTGCGCCGGTACGTGATCCGGAGGCGAACGCGGTGTTCCTCGCGGCCGCGGCGAACGTGCTGGTGCCCGTGCTCCTGGTCGCCTCCGTCCTTGTCCTCCTGCGTGGGCACAACGCCCCCGGCGGGGGTTTCATCGGCGCCCTGCTCGGCGCCGCAGCCCTGGTCCTGGCCTACCTCGCCGCCCCGTCGGACTCCTCCGGCCGGGTGCGGCTGCCGTTCCTGCTCGTCGCCGGGGCCGGTGCCGTGGTGGCCGCCGTCGTCGGTCTGTTCGGCCTGGCCGACGGGTCCTTCCTACGGCCCCTGCACGTGGACGTGCTCGGCGTGCACCTCACGACGGCCCTGGTCTTCGACGTCGGGGTCTACCTCGCCGTGCTCGGCGTCGTCGTCGCAGCCCTCAACCTGCTCGGCACCCCGGGGGCCGGCCCACAGGGCGTGCACCCACATCCCGGCCGGTCCACACCCGGACAGCACACCGAACCCGATGACCAGCACGACCCGATGCCGGAGGAGGCCCTCCGATGATGCTCGCCCTGACGATCGGCGCCCTCGTGTCCGGCGCCGCCTACCTGCTTCTCGACCGCAGCTACCTCCGCTCCGTACTGGGGTTCCTCATGCTCGGCCACGCCGTCAACCTCGTCCTGTTCTCCGCCGGCGGTGTCCGGCGTCGCGGCGAGCCGCTGGAGGGCACCGACGCCGCGTCCGCCGCGGATCCGCTCCCGCAGGCGTTCGCGCTCACCGCGATCGTGATCGCCTTCGCCGTCACCGTCGTCATGCTCGTCCTCGCCGTGACCGGCCGGCCGGGCGACGACACCACCCTCGACGCCGGTGACCCCGCTCACCCGGCCGGTGACGGCGACACGCGGGACCGCGCCGAGGACAGCGACGACTGCGGTGACACCGGCGTATCCCGCAACGGTGCCGCTCCCGCAGAGACGGAGGTCATGCGATGACCGCATCCCTGCTGCCGCTGCTCGCCGGCCTGCCGCTGCTGGCCGCCGGCGCCACCGCTCCGGCCCGGACCGGGGCCCGCTGGACGTACACCGTCCTGCTCGTCACGCTCACGGCCAACGTGGCCGCCGGCGTCGCGCTGGTCGTCGCCACCTCCGACGGGACCGTGCTGTCCGAGCAGGTCGGCGGCTGGCCCGGCGGGATCTCGATCCCGTTCGTCGCCGACACCCTGGCGGCGCTGATGCTGACGGTCACGGCGCTGCTCGCTCTGGTGTGCACCGTGTTCGCACTCATGACCGCCGTCGGCGGCGCCAGGTTGTTCATCCCCCTGGTCCTCGCGCTGGTCGGTGGGGTCAACGGCGCACTGCTCACTGCGGACCTGTTCAACCTGTTCGTCTTCATCGAGGTCATGCTGCTGCCCAGCTACGGGCTCCTCGTCCTCGCCCGTACCGGGCGCGGCACCCTGGGGCAGGTCACCGGCACGCGGCTCTACGTGGCGTTCAACCTGTTCGTGTCCACCCTGTTCCTCGCCGGCGTCGCGCTCGTCTACGGCACGGCCGGAACGGTCAACCTCGGCGAACTCGCCGGCGCGGCACGGGAGTCGACCACCGTCGCCGTCGCCGCAGGCCTCTGTCTGGCCGCACTGGCCATGAAGGCGGCGGTCGTGCCCGTGCACGGCTGGCTCGCCCGTGCGTACCCCGCCACCACACCCGCGGTCACCGCCTTGTTCTCCGGGCTGCACACCAAGGTCGCGGTGTACGCGATCTACCGGATCTACGCGGTCGTGTTCGACGGCGACACCCGGTGGCTGTGGTTGGGGGTCGTCGTGTTCAGCGCGACGATGCTCGTGGGGGTGCTCGGCGCGGTCGGGGAGACCACGATGCGCTCCATCCTGGCGTTCCACATGGTCAGTCAGATCGGCTACATCCTGCTCGGCATCGCCCTGTTCACCCCGCTCGGACTGGCCGCGGGCATCTTCTACCTGCTGCACCACATGATCGTGAAAGCGGCGCTGTTCCTGTCCGCCGGCGCGGTCGAGGAGCGGCACGGCACCGGTGCGCTGGACCGGATTCGCGGCGTCGCGCGCCGCGACCCGCTGCTCGTCGCCGTCTTCGGCCTGGCCGCGCTGTCCCTGGCCGGGGTCCCACCGTTCTCCGGGTTCGTCGCCAAGCTGACCCTCATCCTGGCCGCGCTCGACGCGGATCAGGTCGCCGCGGCCGCTGTCGCGATCGTGGTCAGCCTTCTCACCCTCCTGTCGATGATCAAGATCTGGACTGCGCTGGTCCGGCGATCCGACGAGGACGACCAGGACGGGAGCGGTGGCGGCACCGGAGTCCTGGCGCCGCCCGTCCCCCGCGTCGGTATCCGGCTCACCCTTCCCGCCCTCGTACTGGCCACGGTCACCCTCGGTCTGGGGCTCGGCGCCGAACTGCTCTACGGGCTCTCGGCCACGGCGGCCGCCGGCCTGCTCGACACCAACCCCTATGTGGAGGCGGTGCTCACCTCATGACCGACGTCCTCACCCGCCCACTGCGCGTCGTGGCGTTCCTGACCTGGTTCGCCGGGCAGATCGCCCGCTCCGCGCGCGACGTCCTCGGCGACGTCCTCACTCCAGGCTCCTCGGCCACCCCGCGCCTGGTGCGACTGCCGTTGACCGGCGGCAGCCGGACCACGGCCGCGACTCTCGGAGCTCTGATCACCATGACACCGGGCACCCTGACCCTCGGCGTCGTCGACGGTCAGGACGCCCTGCTCGTGCATTCCATGCATCACGCCGACGACAACATGGCACTCGCCGAACTGCACGACCTGCAGTCACGGCTCCTGCATGCCCTGGGCCGCAGCGAGGTGCACTTGTGATCGGCATCGACATCGCCCTGGTCCTGTGCGGTCTGGTCGCCCTGCTCGCCGTGATGCGCATCGTGCGCGGGCCCGACCGCGGATCCCGGGTCGTCGGCGCTGAACTGCTCACCGTCGCCGTCGTCGCGATGATCGCCCTCGGTGGTGTCCGGACCGCCAGCACGTCGACGTTCGACATCGTCCTGGTCGCCACCATGGTCGCGTTCCTCGCCACTGTCTCCTTCGCCCGTGCCCTCACCGGAGGTGCCCGATGACCGTGTTCGGACAGGTCCTCACCGTGGCGGGCGCACTGGTCCTGCTGCTCGCCGCGGTCGGGCTGCTGCGCTTCGGCGACGTCTACATGCGGGCATCCGCCGTCGCCACCGCCACCGGCGGCGGCATCACCCTCGTGCTCGTCGGCTCGTTCCTGGTCTCCCCCGGTGTGGCCGACGGCCTCATGGTCCTGCTCGCCGTCGTCCTGCAGCTGGTGACCTCCGCCGTCGGCGGCGTTCTGCTGGCGCGCTCCGCGGTTCAGACCGGGCACCGGTTCCGCCCCGACACCGCGTCGACCGCCTTGGCCGGCCCGGCCCGAAACGGAGATGACCCGTGCTGATGCGCCGGCCCTCGTGGTGGTCACGCAACGGTGGACTGCTCGTTCTCCTCGCCGCGATCCTGCTGATCGCGCTCGTCGCAGCCGTGCTCCGGCTGTGGATCGGTCCGCCGGGGCCCTACGACGGTGAGCTCCTCGTCAGCCTCGTCAGTGCCGAAGCGGCAGCGCTCATCCTCTTCCTCCGGCACATACGTACCGACCGGCGGCACACGATGCCCGGGCGACGAACGTAGTCGGGGTGCCCGCGCGGGGCCGCACCCCGGGAAGCTCCGCGCAGCGATGACGGCGACGAACGAGCCGGTCAGCAGATTCGTGATGGGCACCGTCCTCCCGAGGTTCTCCGCTCCGGTCATGCCGTGGCGCATTCCCGGGCCTGCCTACGGAGCGAGGCCTCGTCGACCCGGAGACCACAGCGGGTGCCACGGGCGATGCGGGCTCTGCCGATGAGCAGGCTCTGAGCGGGATCGTCGTCCCTGACAGGTGGCGCGATGGCCGGGGCGACGGGAATCGAACCCGCGTAGCCGGTGTGGAGGCGGAGGGCATCTCCGTCGCCTCTGAGCTGCCCCTCCCCCGACAGGTGCCTCCGGCTCCAGCAGACCGACGGCAACCGTGAGTCGCCGCGAGTGTGCGTCTGTTCTGGCACGCATATGGCACACAACCGCCCGTCTGGGTAACCGCCATCGGCGGCGCGGATCCGGCACGGGGATGCACCGGGCCGGACAGCACTGAACCGGGTGGCAATGTCCACTGAAGTTGACCCCGGGGTGACGGCCGTCGTTGGCTCCAGCGGCGGAGGTGCTCGTAGTGCCGGGTGACGAGCCCGCCGTGCCGTGGTGAGGGAGTGGCCTGATCTTGACGGTTGTTGTCCGTCCAGCCACTGGAGTTCGCGGAAGGCGATCGACGATGCTGGGTCGCTCGACGCGCGAGAGCGTGCGTCGGCTCGCGGCTCGGGTCGCGGGCAAGCGTTGCTGGAAGGAGCGTGTTCTCCATGTCGACGGGCGCCCCGGTCGATGGGTTCACCCTGAGCTTCGACCGTCGAGGATCGGTGGGTCGGCCGCCGGTGGTCCTGCTTCATGGTTGGCCCGGGGACCGGACGGACATGGCGTCCGTCGCCGAGAGGCTCGGGGACGAGTTCGACGTCGTCGTGCCGGACCTGCGCGGTTTCGGCGCCTCGGACAAGCACCTCCGCGACCCCGGCGACTACTACGGTCTGGTGGCCCAGGCCCGCAGTGTCACGGGACTGATCGAAGAACTGGGGCTCTCCCGAGTCGTGCTGGGCGGTTACGACATCGGCAGCAGGGTCGGTCAGCAACTCGCGAAGGACAGGCCCGACCTGCTCAGCGCCATGGTCATCACGCCACCAGCTCCAGGCGTCGGGTCACGGATTCTCAGCGAAGGTCCGTTTCGCGAGTTCTGGTATCAGTCATTCCATCATCTCGACCTGGCAGAGAAGCTCCTCGACGGGAAACCGGACGCTGTGCGGGACTATCTGGAGTACTTCTGGAACCACTGGTCCGGCCCTGATTTCGTCGTGGACGCCGCCCGGCTCGAACACCTGACGTCGGTGTATGGCCCCGCCGGCGCGTTCGTTGCTTCGATCGGGTACTACCGAGCGGCCGGAGACGTCGTGGCGCGCTACCTGGGCGAGACGGTCCCCGACGGGAAGATCGTGGTCCCCACGACGTTCCTCTGGGCCAAGCACGACCCCCTGTTCCTGGGCGCCTGGTCCGACCGTGTCGGAGAGTTCTTCGCGCAGGTCACCGTGCAGCACGTGGATGGGGTCGGCCACTTCGTCCCGGTCGAGGCGCCCGACACGTTCGCCGACGCCATCGTGCAAGCAGGCAAGTGAGCCCCTGAGGGGCAGGTGGTCGGAGCCGTCCGAGACCGCGAAACACGGCATGGTCCGAAGGATCAGGAGGCCGCTCCTCGTCGAGCGCGGGCGTGGGCACGTCGGTGGGACCGGGTGCCGGTCGGCGAGCTCCCGGATCGAGAGTTGATCGCGGCGGATGGCCTCGTAGACCTGCACCCGCGACCCCACATCCGGCCCCCCACCCGTGGTCGCCGCCAGCATGGCGCCGACGCGACAGGGGTGGGGCCCAACAGCGCCGTCACGTCCTCCCGGGCGTGTCGCAGATGGGGCCAACCAACTCCGGCACTCAGATCTTGGCCTGATCATTGCACGAAGGGGACTGCCCAGGGTTCAGCTGACTCCGGCCGTGTAACCGCATCGATCAGCAGGTCGGCAGATCAAGCGTCAGGGACGCCACCGACAGGTAGAACGGTGCGGGCACCGGCGGGCGACGCAGCCGGGAGACCCGCCCGAGCATCAGGCGGGGCCATCGCGGGGTGTCCCGGACGCCCGTCAGCAGCACCGTGGCGCGAGCGGGGTTGGCAGGATCGAACGCGAGCCCCGGGCCGTAGGTTCCGCGGGCCGTCCAGATGGGAGTACCCGGCGCGTCGGTGTCGAGGAACCGCCGCGGCTGCGACCAGTCCGCGCGGTCGGCGCTGGGGCGCGCCGCTGTGCTCCACCAGAGGCCCTGCGGCGGGAAGCCGCCCGTGTTGTGCAGGTCGGACCCGCGTGCAAGCAGCATCACCCACCTGTCGCCGCGCGGCGCGATCGCGATGTCGAAGAAGCCCT
>JAESFO010000934.1_pt1 | contig 11095 bp, 9 predicted proteins | sample 9269421 | NCBI WGS metagenome assembly JAESFO01 (sample SAMN14502839, study PRJNA617101) | algae metagenome | isolation source: Nostoc desertorum CM1-VF14 and co-occurring heterotrophs from rocky... | place: USA: Clark Mountains, San Bernardino, California | collected 2000-06-05 | reverse complement strand
ACTCTGCTTGTCCAGACTGGCCGCTGGGCTCGCGACCCTGATCCTCATCTTGCGCTTCTGAGCTGGGGTCCTGCGCCCGCGCCTTGTCGGTCGGCTGCTCCTCGTTGCGCTCGTTCTGCTCGATACCGTGGGCGCTCTTCGGTTCTTTGGGCATATTGGCTCCTTTTGCTGGGTTAGCAATCGAAGCTCAGGTGGAATGTTCCCTCTCTGCTTCTTCCTCCCCTGGCGTTTACCCCTTTCCCGGCACTGAATATGCCTTGCCTAGCTCGGCAAGAGACATCGTGGACGCTTTTTCTTCTGGCTTTGGCGGGTGTTCGAAGCCCGCGATTTCCTTCTCAAGCTGCTTCTGAAGATCGAGCTCTTCTTTCAGCTTCTTATCCTGCTCAAGAATCAAAATGAGCGATTGTCGAAGGACCCGGAAAAAGCCAAGGCATTGTTCTTCCTCCAGCTCGTGAATCCCGAGGCTTAAGATTGAATAAATCCTAGCATTCTTCACTAGAAAGGCCGGCAGATGATTCTTTAGCAAGGAAATCTTATCTTCCATGCGTCCGCCGTAGAATTGATCGTTGGACCATCCCTCTGATGCCTTGAACTCCTCGAAGCGGTTGACAATGATGCGTTCGAAGATCCGGCGGAGATAAACGTAGGAGCCGATGCCGACGTTATGAGCTGCGAGCCCGATAGCTTTATGAAATTCGGCAGCATCCTGTTTGGTCAGAAGCTTTGAGTAGTCTTTACTCTCATCGAGCGCAATGTCTGCAAATGAGGGCCATTGGCCTATTTTCTGCAGCCGCCCCTTATAAATATGAAACTCGAAAATCAGCCTGTGATTGCCGTGGCGAGTGCATTTCCAAGATATTGAATCTAGATCCGCGCTCTCGCCTTCCGGCCCGTGGGCGGCAATCCAGTCGGGAGTCTGAGATCCATTCGCTCGATCAAATGTTCGCATTTGACGACAATGAGGGCAGTAGCCATCCATTTTTACGCCCATCACGTGGGTGAATAGCGCCTGCATGTGCGCCTTACCCATCTGCAACTCGGTGTAGGGGGGCGTTCTGAAGAAAAAATCTTCGTGTGTCGTGTATGGCGAGATTGATTGCGTCACAGGAACACTGGGGCCTGCCAAGAGAATCATGAATGTGCGCATAATCAGCGAGTGAACAGCGGAAAAGCAGCGGCGCAGAAACGAACAGACGGTATGCCGGTCGGCAAGCCGTTTCAACCTGGAGTTTTGGGTAATCCAGAGGGGAGGCCAAAGGGCGCCCTCAACCTTTCCGCACCCATCCGCAGCATTCTTGAGGGTGACGTCTCTAAGCTCCCCAAAGCCATTGCCGACACCATCCGCGGTGCCGTGGGAGAGGATCGTCCTCCGCTGGACGCCATGGTCATTGTCGCCCTGTTGCAAGCATTGCAGGGCGAAAAGGCCTGGGCGGACTGGCTAAGCCAGAATGGATACGGCAAGCCCGTTGAGACACATCGGCTGGAAGGGGGCGATCCCGACAGCCCGATAAAACAGGAGCACACATTCCGCTGGCAGCAACCAGACGAAAGCGGGGGCAATCGCTGAGATCGTTCTCCCGTATAGCCCCCGCAGGCTCATGTTGCCGTACCATGGCCGCAAGCAGCGGTGGGCGGTCTTGGTAGCTCACCGCCGTTTTGGCAAGACCGTTGGATGTGTGAATGACGATAGGAAATCGTTGGCTCGATTGATGAGCATGTCATCGAGATTCCAGGCATACTTTTGCGCAAACCGCAGAATATTGCGGTTGCATCCCTTCGCAAAGACCGTCGTGCTACAGGAAAAGAGTTCGTTTTCCATCTGCTCCGTATTGCAGGCAATGAACGCTTTTGTGGGGACTATTGACATAACGGGGCTCACTCCTGGCCAGCCTGCGGCTTCTTGCTCTGGCCGTCCGTACCGTGGCCCTGTTCTTCGTCCTGGGCTTCCGAACTGGGATCTTGGGCGCGGCCCTTATCGGTCGGCTGCTCCTCATGGCGCTCGGTTAGTTCGATGCCGTGCGCGGTCTTTGGCTCTTTAGGCATGTTCGGCTCCTACTTGGATTCACAGGTCGCAATGAGCAGGATGCCCAAAGCGAGGAAGGCTGAGCCCCAGCCGAGAAATCCCATGTCCCATAGGAACTGCTCGCTGAGCGGGGCGGTCTCGTTGACATGATGGGCAACCAGGACGTCGTGCATGATGATGCCCTCGACCAGGTTGAACCCCCCGATGCCCATCAATATGCCGCCTGAGACGCAGAGCAGCGACCAGCGGCCGTAACGGTGAGTGCTTCGCCAAACCAGGAACAGGCCAGCGCTCAGTACCGCATAGGCGATGATGTGATAGACGCGGTCCCACACCGCGTTGATCCGGATGTTCTCGCCTGACGTGAGTGGGTACCAGGTGCTGACGGTTCGATGCCAGTCCAGTAGCTGGTTGAACACCACGCCATGAAACATACCGCCGATACCAACCCCAAGCACGATCGCAGCAACGATAGGGGCGGGCGCGCTTGGCGGTTCGATATACTGCATTGATCCTCTTCCAAACCAATGAAGGAGGAGGTTCTTCGTTCCTGGGCACTGAAAAAGGCCCTCAATCCGGGCCTGTTGTGTGCGGACCTTACAGCCTGTTCTTCTCTTCGATTGAGGTGAAGATGTTCTTGGTGTCCGGGCATCGCTGGCCGGCGTTAAAGCTGATCGCGCCAACGCCAATTACGGCGGCGACAACCAAAATGAAGATACCTGCTGCAGAACGTCAACTACATGGACAACGGTTGGATTATCTAGATGGCCTGGATCTGCATCCGGCCCCCTTACGCTCCAAAGGATTTCCTACGACAAATATCTCTTCCCTAAACAACAGCTTCTTTCTTTCTCAAATGGAGAGCTGTGTCATGTCAGAGCATCAATTACGCTTCAAAGGCCCTGGCTTCGATTTCGATGCCAAGGGTTGGGTCGCCATACTGGCGCCGATCGTAATCGTAGGCATCATCGTGGTGGTGGTGAAGCTGCATTGACCATACTGCCTTCCTTATAAGACGCCGCGCTGCAGTGGAATTTTCTCTGCATGACGCAATGACCATCGACGCCGATAGCGTGAGTCCAGAGGTCGCGCGTATATCGATCCGACGGTTTGTTTCATGGCTGACGCAGCGAAGGGGAAGTCGGATGTCCGCGACTGGCGCAAAGCGGACTTCAGTTGAAGAAACTCTATCTTCGAATTCCTATTTTTCCCGCCTTGGCTCAACCACTCGAATGCAACTGATTAGCAGATTCACTCCCCCATATTCACCTTGCGGCTTCTGCCGCTTGCTCAGGGGGCGAGAAGTTTCGGTGCTTCTCGATTTTCTTAAACTGCGGCCACGTGCCAGCTAGTAGGGTAGTCAGATGCCCTGCGTGGATGGAAAGAATGTCGCGCATTTTCCTGATTTCCTTTTCACGAAATCGTTCGCGGGGGCCAGAAAGAGAAAGTGCTCCGAGAATTCCTTCTGGACCAAAGACCGGCGCGGCAACACCGGCGCATGCAGGATCACGCTCGCCGAGAGATAGTGTCCAACCGAACGCACGAATATCATCATAACGTTTTCCAGTTGCTCCTGCGAATGCAAGAAGTACGTGGCCGGCGGCGCCGCTGTGAAGGGGGAAAACATCTCCAGCCGTTACCCGGTCAAGCGTTGAGTGGTGCGAATCTTCGCGGAGCAGGCATAGCCGTTGCGCCGCATCTTGGCGAATATGGAACGATGCGCTTTCAGTGCCTTGCGCGACGAGCCTACGTAGTACAGGCGCGACCGAAGCTCGCAATCGGTTTTTCCGCTCATAGGCGATGCCGAGCCGGAAGGCGATCACGCCAAGATCGTACCGACCATCCTGGAGCTTCATGGCATAACCGTTGCGTTCGAGCGACGTCATCAAGCGTAGTATTGTGCTTTTGTAGAGCCCCGTTGTGCGCGACAGCTCGGCTAGGGTGATGGGCGCGTCGGACGATTCTAGTACCCGCAAAACAGTTAAAGCTCTCTCCAGCGCGGCGACGCCTCCATCAGAGAAGATAAAGTTCTGCGTATCGGTCATCGAAATTCCAGCCCGCGGGATGCGGCGTTTCTGGCGCGCCGCTGTTGCGCGATAATTACACGAGTGTCGGTCGCTTTGAAATCAGCTGCGAGTGATTGCCTTGTCGAGTTGTTGGTTCGAGATGAGCGATGCGATCGGCCAGCGTTCTGTCTGTACGAACGTCGTAACTACAATTCGGCTGCTTGATGTGCGTGCGACACGAACGTCGCATGACAACGCTTGACGACAAATCATTCTAAACTCTACGATGCAAAAAAGAGAACAAGTGTTCTGTTGAGCAGAACAGCCGGCGGTGCCTTTGGGATCCGCCCGTCGACCGTGGCGATGCGCAATCATTCCACTTCCGTGAATGCTCACTGACATCGAATTGATAATTGGCTTCCGAAGGACGGGAGTCGAGGAAACGAGCATGAGGGACGTAATGACGTTGGCTGTATCTTCGCGGAAGATGTTGATCGCGAACAGGGGCGAGATCGCTATCCGCATCGCGAGAACTGCTGCAACGCTGGGAATCCGCACCTGCGCGATCTCTCCCGAAGACGATGCCGGATCACGTCACGTTGCGACGGCCGACGAGGCCGTCCGTATTCCCGGCCGGGGCGCTGCCGCCTATCTTGACCATGCCGAAATCGTTCGCACAGCCGTGCGCGAGGGATGCGATCTCGTTCATCCCGGCTATGGTTTCCTCTCAGAGAACGCCGAATTCGCCGATGCCTGCAAGGCGAACGGCCTGACTTTCATCGGCCCCGGCGGCGACGCGCTCAGAGCGCTGGGCGACAAGGCGCAGGCGCGCCAGATCGCGCGCAAACTGTCAGTGCCGCTGATCCCGGGCCTCGATGTCATCAATTCGCCGGAAGACTTGACGGCGTTCTTCGACGCACAGGGCGATGGCGGCGGGATTGTGATCAAGGCCGTGTCCGGTGGTGGCGGTCGCGGCATTCGCATCGTGAAGAACCGCGGTGACATCAAGGCGTCGCTGAAGAGCTGCCGCGCTGAAGCGCTGGCCGCGTTCGGTGACCAGAATGTCTATGTCGAGCGCCTGATCGAGCGCGCGCGGCATGTGGAGGTTCAGGTCATCGCTGATGGTCAGGGTGGGGTGATACATCTCTGGCATCGCGAATGCAGCCTGCAGCGTCGCAATCAGAAGATCATTGAGATCGCGCCATGCCTGTGGATCGCGCCCGATGTGGCCGATGCCATGCTGCAGGACGCATGCCGGATCGTGCAGGCGGTCAACTATGTCGGTCTCGCCACCGTCGAATTCCTCTACGATGTCGGTCGCAACGACTATGCTTTCATGGAGGTCAATCCGCGTATTCAGGTCGAGCACACGGTCACCGAGGAAATTCTCGATCTGGATCTTGTCGCCTTGCAGATCGGCGTCTGCACCGGGACGAGCCTGGAGATGCAGGGGCTGAGCCAGCGTGCCGTCCCGAAGCCGCGCGAGATCGCGATCCAGGCGCGCGTCAATGCGGAAAGCATGAGCGCCGATGGCACCGCGATCGCGGCGGTCGGTCTAGTCTCGCTCTATGAGCCGCCAGGCGGACCGAAGGTGCGCATCGATGGTGCCGGGTTCTCGGGCCTGACGCTGACTCCATACTATGACTCGTTGCTGGCGAAGGTCATCGTCCGCGCGGATGGCGGATGGGATGCGGCGCGCGCAAATCTCGACCGGGCGCTGTCCGAATTCCAGGTGGCCGGCGTCGAGACCAATATCGGCTTCCTGCGCAGCGTGCTGAGATTGCCGGAGGTGAAATCGGGTGAGTTCACCACGCGCCTGATCGACCAGAAGACACGCGAACTCGTCGAGGGCGATGCCCCCGCGCAGAAATTCAAGACGGCGCCTGCGACAACACAGGCTGCTGCGCGCACGAAGTTGAACATCGAGAGCGGCAATGTCGGCGTGCCATCGCCGATGCCCGGTGTACTCATCAGCTTGCTGGTCGCCGAGAATGAGCCTGTCGGCGTCGGGACGCCGATTGCGGTGCTCGAGGCCATGAAGATGGAGCACGTGGTCACGTCGGAGGCGGCGGGATATGTGCGGCTGTTGGCGCAGATCGGCAGTACCGTCGGCAAGGGCGATATGCTGATCGTCATTGAGGCGGCTGATGTCGAGGTTGCGGCTGAGACGGTCGAAACCGCTTTCGATCCGGACGCGATCCGTCCTGATCTTCAGGAAGTGCTGGATCGTCTCGCTCTGTGCGACGACGCGGCGCGTCCCGCAGCAGTGGATCGTCGGCACAATACAGGCAAGCGCACCGCCCGCGAGAATATCGCGGATCTTTGCGATGAGGGATCATTCGTCGAATATGGTGCGCTTGCGGTCGCCGCGCAGCGGGGTCGGCACTCCGAAGAATATCTGCGCGCGAATAGTCCGGCTGACGGCATCGTTGCCGGCATCGCCAGCATCAATGCGGAAGAGTTCGGGGCCGAGCGCAGCCGCGTGGCCGTCATGGCCTATGACTACAGCGTGTTCGCAGGCACGCAGGGGCATTTCGGCCATCGCAAGACGGATCGGCTCCTGAGCATCGCCGAGAAGGCGGCGCTGCCCATCGTGATCTATGCCGAAGGCGGTGGCGGTCGGCCGGGTGACACCGACAACAAGCCCGGCGTCAATCTCGCCAACCCAACCTTCTGGAAGATGGCGCGCATGTCCGGGATCGCGCCGCTGGTCGGTATCGCAGCGGGTCGATGTTTTGCCGGTAACGCTGCTGCGCTTGGCGTCTGCGATGTGGTGATCGCCACGGAGGATGCATCCATCGGCATGGGTGGCCCGGCGATGATCGAGGCCGCCGGTCTCGGCACATGCTCGCCGGACGAAGTCGGTCCTTCCAACGTTCATTCTGCAAATGGCGTCATCGACGTGCTGGTGCGTGACGAGGCGGAAGCCACGACCGTTGCGAAAAAGTATCTGTCCTATTTTCAGGGCGATACCCATGACTGGGAGGTATCGGACCAGCGTATGCTGCGCGGCGCCGTGCCGCCTGACCGCAAGCGCGCCTATGACGTGATGCCGATCATCGAAACCGTGTTCGACGTCGGCTCTGTGCTGGAATTGCGGCGTGGCTTTGGCCGCGGCGTCATCACGACTTTTGCGCGTCTCGAAGGCCGTGCTTGCGGCGTCGTCGCCAATGTCTCGGCCATCAATGGCGGCGCCGTCGATCGCGACGAGGCGGACAAGACAGCGCGCTTCATGCAGCTTTGTGACGCCTATGACATTCCCATTGTCAGCTTCATCGATACGCCGGGTTTCATGGTCGGGCCGGAAGCCGAGACCCGCGCCAATGTCCGGCATTTCAGCCGCATTTTCCTTGTCGGCGCGAGCCTGACCACGCCGATGATCAGCGTCATCCTGCGCAAGGCCTATGGCCTCGGCGCGATGGCCATGAGTGGCGGCAGTTTCCATGAGAGCAGCCAGATGACGTTTAGCTGGCCGTCCGGTGAATTTGGCGCCATGGGCCTCGAAGGGGCGGCGCGCCTCGGTTTCCGCAAGGAGCTGGAAGCGATCGAGGATCTCGGCGAGCGCGACAAGCGCTATCGCGAGATCGTCGATGGCATGTACCAGGCCGGCAAGGCCACCAGCATCGCGCCCTATCTCAGCATCGATACGGTGGCCGACCCCGCCGATACGCGGGCGCTGATCGCAAGCGGGCTGAAGGCCTTTGTGAAAATCCATGACGAGAAGCAATCCAAGCGGTCGTTCGTCGATGCCTGGTGAGCCGCCGGATGCATGTCCGGTGACAAGAAATGCAAGAGGAAACGAAACACATGACTGACACACAGTCCGAGGCAATCCGCCATCTCGCGGTCGCGCGTAGCGAGGCCGAAAAGGGGCCGTCCGGCCAGACCATTCGCGCCATCCGCAAGGTCGGCGTGATCGGCGCCGGCACGATGGGGACGGGCATTGCCATGGCGATGTCCAATGCAGGTCTACCCGTCATGCTGATGGAGACGAGCGAGCAGGCGCTGGCGCGCGGGCTTGGCATGATCCGGAAGAATTACGATGCTACGGCGGCGAAGGGGCGCCTGACAGCCGAGCAGGTTGAAGAGCGCATGGCGCGCATCACCGGCCGAACCGATATGGACGGGTTTCGGGACGTCGATCTGATCGTCGAGGCTGTGTTCGAGGACATGAAGGTCAAGCTGGATATTTTTCGCCAGCTTGATGCCATCGCGCCGTCCGACGCCATTCTGACCACGAACACGTCGCGCCTCGACGTCAACGAGATCGCGCGTGCGACCTCGCGGCCGCAAAGCGTGGTCGGCATGCACTTCTTTAGCCCGGCGCATGTGATGAAATTGCTGGAAGTCGTGCGCGGCACGGCGACCGATCCCGCGGTACTTGCTACCGTGATGGCGCTGGCGAAGCAGATTGGCAAACAGCCGGTGCTGGTCGGCGTCTGCGACGGCTTCGTCGGCAATCGCATGGTCAGCCACTACACGCGGGAAGCGCAGTTCTTAGTAGAGGAGGGCGCCTCGCCCGGTCAGGTGGACAGCGCGCTGGAGCGCTTCGGCATGGCGATGGGGCCGCTGCGCATGCAGGACATGGCCGGCCTCGATATTTCATGGGCGGCGCGCAAGCGGGCGGCACCGACCCGTTCGCCAGATATCCGCTACTGCAAGATCGCGGACACGATCTGCGAAGCCGGCCGGTTCGGCCAGAAGACCGGCGCGGGTTTTTACCGCTACGAGCCCGGCAGCCGAACCCCGCTTGCCGATCCGCGTGTCGAGGAGATCGCCATCGCCTGTGCGGCGGCATCCGGCATCAAGCGGCGCACCATCTCCGATGAAGAGATCGTCGAACGCACGATCTTCGCGCTGGTGAACGAAGCCGCCAACATTCTGGCGGACGGCATCGCCGCGCGGGGCAGCGACATCGATGTCATCTATGCCGATGGCTACGGCTTTCCGGCCGCGCGCGGCGGCCCACTGTTTTATGCGGATGACGTCGGCCTCGCAAAGGTCGCCGCGCGCGTCGAGGCGTTTCATGCGGAGCATGGCGTGTTGTGGACGCCGGCACCGCTGCTGCTCTCGCTCGCCCGCGGCGGCAAGCGGCTGTCCAGTTTCGAGGCCGCGCAATCGGCATCGGCGCCATCGAACTAGTTCCGACACAATCACAAAAACCTCAGGAGGAGACATCATGATAAGGACCAACACGCCCAAGCGCTTCGCGACATGGACCGCGAGCGTCGCATTGGCCGCAATCATCGGGTTCGCGGCCAAAGCGCCAGCCATGGCCGATACATTTCCGTCCAAGCCGATCCGCTTCGTCGTCGGCTTCAGCGCCGGCAGCTCGGTCGATACGGTTGCGCGCATCGTGGCGGAGGGGCTGCGCACAAAATACAATTGGAACGTGGTGGTCGATAACCGCACTGGCGCCAATGGCCAGATCGCTGCCAGCGACCTGCAGTCGGCGCAGCCCGACGGCTATACGATGCTGATCTCGAATTCGAGCACCATCACGGTCAACCCGCTGATCTACAAGAAGCTGAACTACGATGCGTCGCGATTTGTGCCGGTGACGGCGGTGGTCGCCGTCCCCTTCATCCTCACCTACAATCCGCAGAACACGCGGCTTGCCGGTGTGAAGACGCTGGCGGATCTCATCGAGCGCGCCCGCCAGAAGCCTGACGAACTGATGTATGGTTCGGCTGGCAATGGCAATCTGATCCATCTTGCGAGTGCTTTGCTGTGTACCTCTGCGAAGGTCCAGATGCGGCATGTGCCTTATCGCGGCGCTGCGCCGATGCAGACTGCCATTTTGGGCCGCGAGATCGACATCAGCTTCGACACCACCTCGGCGGTGCCACTGATCAAGAGCGGAAACCTGAATGCGCTGGCCATATCGGCGGCCGAGCGCTGGCCTGACCTGCCGGATGTGCCGACTGTCGCCGAGCAGGGCTATCCTGGCTATGACGTGTCGTTCTGGGTCGGCGCATTTCTGCCACCGAAGACGCCGGCCAACATCGTCGAAACCTTCAGCAAGGCGTTCAAGGCCGTTGCCGAGGATCCGAAGATCCAGACGCTACTTTCTCAGCAGGGGCGCATCATGTCTCTGACGCCGGATCAGTTTGCGAAAAAGATAGACGCCGAGATGGGGCGCAACGCAGCAATCGTCAAGGACGCAGCAATTCAAGTTGAATAGCGGCTGCTCAGTCTTGGCGGCAATATTTGTTGCCAAGACTGTCAGTGATGGAATTGTCCGTTTCTGGCGCAAAGCGGACCTAACGCGCGGCGCTGCATTGCTAACCTTGCGGCAACTGCGCGATACAGCCCGTGCCAACGTTGAGCAGGCCGAAAGACCACCAGGACGATGACCAGGATGGCTAAGGATCTCCCCAACCATAGTGGCCAATCGGTTAGACCACGCCGCCGGTTCAAGGCTTCCATGTGACAGCTACGACTGCATAACGACAGCACAAATTCCCAACATTCTGATGCACCATGACAGACGCACGGCCAGGCTATGCGAGGGCAAGCGCTCGCTTGGCAACTTCTCTAAGCCGCTAGTTAGACGAAGCAATTGCCGCCTCGAGCGTTGCGCATGCCGCATCAACGATCTTGGGCCGGAGGTTGGTCACACCAAGCAGCAGGCCCGGCGCCATCTTCGCCCGATCGCTCCACCATATTGACAATGGCATCGGAGCGATTCCCTGCGGGACAACGGATCGCACCAGTGCGACATCGTTGATCGTCGGCGGAAGTTTGATCATGACGGCAAGCCCTGACATCGCTTCGACAGTGATCCGGTCGCCGAGCCGTTTGCGCAGGTCATCGCGACGTTCGGAATAGAGGGCCTTCATGTGACGGAGGTGCCGCAGATAGTGACCGTCCGCGATGAAGCCTGCGAGAGCCAGTTGAGTCGTCGTATTGGGCGCGGGCTGCAGGTAGGTCGCGATTTCCCAGAGGCGTCCAACAAGCTCTAGCGGCGCGACCACGAAGCCCAGACCGAGCGCCGGGCTCATCGTCTTGCCGAAGCTGCCAATATGGATCACGCGATCGCCGCCAGGCTCACTCGCCAGCGCCG
>JAESFO010000933.1_pt1 | contig 11133 bp, 10 predicted proteins | sample 9269421 | NCBI WGS metagenome assembly JAESFO01 (sample SAMN14502839, study PRJNA617101) | algae metagenome | isolation source: Nostoc desertorum CM1-VF14 and co-occurring heterotrophs from rocky... | place: USA: Clark Mountains, San Bernardino, California | collected 2000-06-05 | reverse complement strand
CGCGCGGTCCTGGAGCGGCTACCGGTCGCGGCCGGCGCCTGAGTCGGCGGCCTCCCGGCCGAGCAGCCGGTACTCCCGGATCACCATCACGATGATCGCGATGTCGAGCGCGGCGAGGAACGGCAGCACGACGGAGTGCGTGTGCCAGGCGTGGACCAGCTCGTACACGACGAACACCGCCAGGATCACCACCGCGGGCGGGTAGGCGGGGCGCCAGCGGGTCAGCAGCGCCGCGACCAGGCCGAGCTTGAGCACGCCGTGCAGCCCGAGGTAGACGATGACGAAGGTGCGGTCCCCGCCGGCGAAGCGGTCGACGCCCTCGGTCAGGTGCCGGGCCAGGGTGCCGTCCGGCGGACCGATCAGGTCGCGGGCGAGGATCTGCGCGACGACCCGGTGCAGCCAGTCCCCCGACACCAGTACCAGCGCGACGGCGCCCAGCAGCTCCGCCGCCCCGTCGATGCCCTTCACGACCAGGGCGACGCGGAACAGCTGCTCGGTCCGGCGGGCCGAGGTCGTCGTCGCCGGCGGTCCGGCGGTCACCGGGTGATCCCGGTGTGGCCGAGGGGGTAGCGGCCGGGCTGCGGCCACATGCACAGCCCGTGCGGGCCGTCACCGACCGGGATCCGCCGGATCGGGTGGCCGTCGTCGGTGGAGAGCACGTACACCTCCCGGTCGTAGTGCCCGGACGGCCACAGGGTCCGGCCGTCGGCCGAGACGTTACCCATGTCGGGACCCGCCTTCCCGGGGATCCGCCGGAGCGCCTCCGTCACCGCGAGCAGGGCTGCGGCGGCCGCCGCGCGCAGCACCTCGCGCCCGGGACGTCCCGGCGGACGGCTCCACCCCTCTCGACCTCACGCCGCGGACTGTAGACCCTGCCCGACCTGCGAATTCGGTGACCCGAGGGAGGATCGGGACGGACCGGACGAGCCGGGCGAGACCGTGGCGCGAACACGCGCCGGGGCGCTACAGTTATTAGCGATGCTCAACAAATCGGGACCGGTCGACCGGTACAAGTGGGTCGCACTGTCGAACACCACGATGGGCGTGCTGATCGTGACGATCAACATGTCGATCCTGCTGATCGCGCTGCCGGACATCTTCCGCGGCATCGGGATCGACCCGCTGGCGCCGGACAACATCGACTACCTGCTGTGGCTGATCATGGGGTACCTCGTCGTCACGGCGGTGCTGGTGGTCAGCTTCGGCCGGCTCGGCGACATGTACGGCCGTACCCGCATGTACAACCTGGGCTTCGCCGTCTTCACGGTGTTCTCGGTGCTGCTGGCCGCCACCTGGATGCAGGGCGACGCCGGCGCGGTCTGGCTGATCACGATGCGGGTGCTGCAGGGTGTCGGCGGGGCGCTGCTGCTCGCCAACTCGACCGCGATCCTCACCGACGCGTTCGGAGTCCACCAGCGCGGGCTCGCGCTCGGGATCAACTCCGTCGCGGCGATCGCCGGCTCGTTCCTCGGACTGGTCGTCGGCGGGGTGCTCGCCCCGGTGAACTGGCACCTGGTGTTCCTGGTGTCGGTCCCGGTCGGGGTGTTCGGCACGATCTGGGCCTACGCCCGGCTCCGCGACACCGGCGCCCGCCGCGCGGCGCGGATCGACTGGTGGGGCAACCTGACGTTCGCGGTCGGGCTCGTCGCCGTCCTGATGGGCATCACCTACGGCATCCAGCCCTACGGCGACGACGTCATGGGCTGGACCAGCCCGCTCGTCCTCGGCCTGATCCTCGGCGGGATCGCGGTGCTGGCGCTGTTCACCTGGATCGAGCGCCGGGTGCCCGAGCCGATGTTCCACGTCTCGCTGTTCTCGATCCGTGCGTTCACCGCGGGCAACATCGCGAGCCTGCTGGCCGCGCTCGGCCGCGGCGGGCTGCAGTTCATCCTGATCATCTGGCTGCAGGGCATCTGGCTGCCCGAGCACGGCTTCCCGTTCGAGACGACGCCACTGTGGGCCGGCATCTACATGGTCCCGCTGACGATCGGGTTCCTCGTCGCCGGACCGGTGTCGGGCATCCTGTCCGACCGCTACGGCGCCCGCGCCTTCGCCACGGTCGGGATGCTCGGTGCGGCCGCGACGTTCCTCGCGCTGCTGGCGCTGCCGGTGGACTTCGACTACCGGGCGTTCGCGCTGCTGCTGGCACTCAACGGCCTGGCGATGGGTCTGTTCAGCTCCCCGAACCGGGCGGCGATCATGAACTCGCTGCCCGCGCACCAGCGTGGTGCCGGGGCCGGCATGACCTCGACGTTCCAGAACGCGGCGACGGTGCTGTCGATCGGGGTGTTCTTCTCGCTGCTCATCGCGGGCCTGTCGACGACGCTGCCCACGTCGCTGCACGACGGGCTCGTGGCACAGGGCGTGCCGGAGCTCGCGGCGGACCGGGTCGCGGCGCTGCCGCCGGTCGGGATCCTGTTCGCGGCGCTGCTGGGCTACAACCCGATCGCGACGCTGCTCGGCCCGCAGGTCCTCGGCGCGCTGGCGCCCGCACAGTCGGCGTACCTGACCGGGCGGGGGTTCTTCCCGCAGCTGATCTCCGGCCCGTTCGCCGACGGGCTGACCTTCGCGCTCGGGTTCGCCGCCGTCGCCTGCCTGGTCGCCGCGGTGGCGAGCGCACTGCGCGGCGGGAAGTACCACCACGTCGACGGGCCCGTGGTGACCGACGGCGACGCGACCGACGGCGACGGAACCGGCGCGGCGCGGCCGGCGGCGACCCGCGGCTGAGGCCCGCCCGGCACACCGCGACCCCGGCCCGGCGGTGCCGGCGCCGGGGTGTCACGGCGCGGGGTCAGTCCGCGGCGACCTCGCTGCCGTCCTGGCTCCAGCGGGTGTGGAACTTGCCGTCGGCGTCGGTGCGCGCGTAGGTGTGCGCGCCGAAGTAGTCGCGCAGCCCCTGGATGAGGTTGGCCGGGCCGCGCTCGCGACGGTAGCCGTCGTAGTAGGACAGGCTGGAGGAGAACGCGGGGATCGCCACGCCCTGCTCGGTCGCGGTCACCACGACCCGGCGCCACGCGTCCTGTGCGTTCGCGACGGCCTCGGTGAAGTACGGGACCATCAGCAGGTTGTCCAGGTCCGGGTGGGACTCGTAGGCCTCGGTGATCCGGTTGAGGAACTGGGCGCGGATGATGCAGCCGCCGCGCCAGATCCGGGCCATCGCGCCGAGGTCGAGGTCCCAGTCGTTGGCCTGCGAGGCGGCGCGCATCTGCGCGAAGCCCTGGGCGTAGGCGACGACCTTGGACGCGTAGAGCGCCTGGCGGATGTCCTCGACGAGCTCGTCGCGGTTCTTCCCCGAGCCCGGGGTCGGGCCGCCCAGAGTCGTCGAGGCCTCCCGGCGCTCGTCGCGCAGATTGGACAGCGTGCGGGCGAACACGGCCTCGGTGATGCCGGTCAGCGGGACGCCGAGGTCGAGCGCGTCGATGGCCGTCCAGCGGCCGGTGCCCTTCTGCTCGGCCTGGTCGACGATGACGTCGACGAGCGGCTTCCCGGTCTTCTCATCGGTCTTGGCCAGCACGATGCCGGTGATCTCGATGAGGAAGGACTCGAGGTCGCCCGAGTTCCACTCCTCGAAGATCTTCCCGATCTCCGGCGCGGACAGCCCGGCGACGTGCGTGAGCAGGTCGTAGGCCTCGGCGATGAGCTGGATGTCGGCGTACTCGATGCCGTTGTGCACCATCTTCACGTAGTGCCCGGCGCCGCCGGGGCCGACGTGGGTGCAGCACGGGGTGCCGTCGACGTTCGCGGCGATCGCGGTGAGGATCTCCTCGACCTCGCCGTAGGCCTCCTGCGGGCCGCCGGGCATGATGCTCGGCCCGTTGAGGGCGCCCTCCTCGCCGCCGGACACGCCGATGCCCATGAAGCGCAGCCCACGCTCCTCGCAGTACGCGGCGCGACGGTCGGTGTCGGGGAAGTGCGAGTTGCCGGCGTCGATGATGATGTCGCCGCTGTCGAGCAGCGGGGCCAGCTCGTCGATGACGGCGTCGACCGGCTTGCCCGCCTTCACCATGACGACGATCTTGCGCGGGGTCTCCAGCGCGTCGACGAACTCCTGCAGCGACTCGGTGCCGGTGAAGGCACCCTCGTCGCCGTAGTCCTTCATGAACTCGGTCGTCTTCGAGGTGGTGCGGTTGTGCACCGCCACCGGGAAGCCACGGCGGGCCATGTTGCGGGCGAGGTTCGCCCCCATCACCGCCAGCCCGGTGACCCCGATCCGGCTCTTCTCCGCCATCAGTGCTTCCTCCATGTCGTTCGGACGCCGCTGTACCCGACCCATCCTGGCCCGCGGCCCACGGCGGCGCAGCGAGGAGCGCGTGTCCCCTCGGTCACCCCGCGAGGAAGTCGGCGAGCAGCGCGCTCGCAGCCTCCGGCGCCTCCTCCGGGATCCAGTGCCCGCAGCCCTCGACGCGCTCGAAGCGGAAGTCGTCGACGTACGCCGAGGAGCCCCGCATCTGCCCCTCGGTGAGCGCGAGGTCGCCGTCGCTCCACACCCCCATCGTCGGCACCGTGATCCGCGGGGGCTGCGGGATCGTGGTGGGCACGAACGTCGCCGGGTCGATGTTGGCGCGGTACCAGTTCAGCGACGCCGTCAGGGCGCCCGGCCGGGACAGGTCGGCGAGCTGGCGGGCGGCCATCGGATGTCCCTCGGGCAGCGTCGCGTGCAGCCAGCCGCGCAGGAACTGCCAGTCGTCGGCCGGCATCACCTGCTCGGCGACGCCGGGGAACTGGAACCAGAGCATGTACCAGGACATCGCCTTCTGCCGGAACCCCGCGGTGGCGAACGCGGCCGGGTGTCCGACGGAGAACGCGGCGTAGCGGGTCACCCGCGGCGAGGCGAGGGTGAGGGCCCAGCCGAGTGAGGCGCCCCAGTCGTGCCCGGCGAGGGCGAACCGGTCGATGCCGAGCGCGTCCGCGACGCCGAGGACGTCGGCGGCCAGGGCCCGCATCCGGTAGTGCTCGACCTCGGCGGGCCGGTCGGAGTCCCCGAAGCCGCGCAGGTCCGGGACGACGACGCGGTATCCGGCCCCGGCGAGCGCGGCCGCCTGGTGGGTCCACAGGGCGGCCCGATCCGGCCAGCCGTGCAGCAGCAGGACGGGGCTGCCGTCGCCGCCGGTGTCGTGCACGGACAGGGTGATCTCGGGCAGGGTCGTGCCGGGGACGGTGATCCGCTGCGGGGCCGGGAGCGTCATGGGCCGACCGTATCCCCGGTTCCCGCCCGCTGGGACGCCGCGCACGGCGGGACCGCCGGTGGGGTGACACTGGCCCGATGGTCCGCCTCTCCCCCGACACGGACCGGGACGGCCGGGCCGTGCCGGTGGGCGTGACCGGCCTGCTCGGCGGCGTCGTCGGCGGGCTGATCGGCGGCGGCAGCGGAGTGCTGTTCGTGCCCGCGCTCGACCGGTTCACCGCGATGTCGCGGGCCCGGATCCACGGCTCGTCGACGATCGCGAACATCGGGGTCTGCGTCGCCGGTGCGGCTGCCTACGCGCTCGGCGGCGGGTCGCTGGACCTGCGGACCGGCGCCGGGCTGATCGTCGGTGGCACGGTCGGCGGGTGGATCGGCCCGAAGCTGCTGGCGCGCGCGTCGGAGACGCTGCTGCGGGTCCTGCTGGTGGCCGTGCTGGTGCTGACGGCGGCGAAGCTGCTCGTCGACGCGCTGGGCGTGCCGCTGCTCGGCGGGGCGGTGGTGCCGGCGTCGCTGGTCGCCGATCCCTGGTTCCTGTATCCGACGGCGACGGTGGTCGGCCTGGTCATCGGCGCCTGGGCGGGTGCGATGGGACTCGGCGGCGGGCTGCTCGCGGTGCCGGCGATGGTGCTGCTGTTCGGCACGGACCTGCACGTCGCGGCCGGGACATCGCTGCTGATGTTCATCCCGAACTCGATCGTCGGGACGGTCGTGCACCTGCGTCAGGGCACCGCGTCCGGGAAGTGGGGCACTGTACTGGCGGTGACCGCCGCGCCGGGCACGGTGGCGGGCGCGGTCCTCGGCCTGGCGCTCGACGCGGTCGTGCTGGGGCTGGTGTTCGGCACGTTCGCGACCGCGATGGCGGCGCGCGAGACCGTCGGACTGGTCCGCCGACGACGGGAATGAGTGCGCAGACGACCCGGAACGCGCTACCCTTCAGGGTGCGCTCAGAACACGAGAACGTGGACCAGCACCTTAATTATAACACGGATGGCAAGACCCCGGCGACCTCCGCTTCCGCCTACGAGGCGGAGCTGACCCGCGAGACCCGGCACCTCCGCGGGCTGCACGCCCTGCTCGACGACGAGCTCGCCGCCGCGGGCGCGCAGGCCCGGGGCGCCGCCGCCGAGCGTGCCGGGGAGCAGCTCAGCGCCCGCTGGGAACGCGACGTGTCGGTGCACCGCGCCTCGGAGCGGGTGCGCACGCTCACCGCGGCCCGCGCGGGACTGTGCTTCGGGCGTCTCGACCACGTCGACGGGGCCGCCCCGACCCGGGTCGGCCGGATCGGGCTGACCGACCCGGCCGACGGCGAGAGCGCGCTGGTCGACTGGCGGGCGCCGGCCGCGCAGCCCTTCTACTGCGCCACCCCGGTCACCCCGCTCGGTGTGACCCGGCGCCGGCACTACACCGTCGCCGGCACCGCGCCGCACGAGCGGGTCGCCGGCTTCCACGACGACCTCCTCGACGGCGACGGGCCCGGCACCGGGACCGTGTCGGCGTCGGACCCCGCGCTCCTCGCCGCCCTCACCGCGCCGCGCGGGACCCGCATGCGCGACATCGTCACCACCATCCAGTCCGAGCAGGACGAGATCATCCGTCTGCCGCTGTCGGGCACCGTCGTGATCGAGGGCGGCCCCGGGACGGGCAAGACCGCCGTCGCGCTGCACCGGATCGCGTACCTGCTCTACACCCACCGCGACCGGCTCGCCCGCAGCGGCGTGCTCGTCGTCGGGCCGAGTGCGGGGTTCGTGCACTACGTCGGCGGGGTACTGCCCGCGCTCGGCGAGTCCGCGGTCGTGTTCACCACCCCCGGACGCCTCGCGCACGGCGTCGTGGCGGAGGCGACCGACCCGCCAGGGACGGCCCGGCTCAAGGGCGACCTCGCGATGGTCGACGTGCTGCGCCGCGCCGTCGACGACCGCCAGGAGCTGCCCGAGGCACCGGTCGCGATCGAGATGGACGACGTCACCGTCGAGATCAGCACGGCGCCGGCCGCCGAGGCGCGCCGCCGGGCCCGTGCCACCGGGCAGCCGCACAACATCGCCCGCGCCACGTTCCGCGACACCCTCGGGCGGCTGCTCGTCGACCAGGGGCTGGAGCGGCTCGAGGTCGGTCTGGAGGACCCGCCGGAGCTCGCGGAGCTGCTGGCGGGGCTGGACATCCCGGAGATCGAGCCCGCCGGGGCGGCCGAGGTGTCGGCCGAGATGCGGGCCGAGCTGCGCGACGCGTTGCGCACCGACCCCCGGTTCCACGCGGCCGTCGAGCAGCTGTGGCCGGTGCTGACCCCGCAGCGGGCCCTGGCCGAGCTGTACGCCGACCCGGACCGGCTGGCCGCCGCGGGTGCTCCGGAGTCGCTGCGGCGGGAACCGGGCACGCCGTGGACCGTGGCCGACGCGCCCCTGCTCGACGAGCTCGCCGAGCTACTCGGCCCGGTCCCCGACGGGACACCCGCCACGGCACCGGAGCCGGACAGCGCCTACGCCGCCGAGGTGCTGACCGTGCTGGAGTCCGCGGACCGGTCGCTCGCCGGGGAGGACCCGGACGAGCTGCGGCCCACCGACTTCGTGACCGCGGACATGCTCGCGCAGCGGCACGTCGCCGGGGTGCCGCTGACCGTGGCCGAGCGCGCGGCGTCGGACCGGGACTGGCGCTACGGGCACCTCGTCGTCGACGAGGCGCAGGAGCTGTCCGCGATGGACTGGCACGTGCTGCTGCGGCGCTGCCCGGCGCGGTCGATCACCGCGGTCGGCGACCTCGCCCAGCGCAGCGCCCCGGCCGGCGCCCGGGCCTGGGCCGACGTGCTCGCCCCGCACCTGGCCGGACGCTGGACGCACCGCACGCTGACGGTGAACTACCGGACGCCGTCGGAGATCATGGACGCCGCCGCGCGGGTGCTGGCGACCTACGCCCCGGACCGTCGCCCGCCGGAGTCGGTGCGCAGCACCGGTGAGCAGCCGTGGACGCGCACGGTCCCGGCCGGGGAGCTCGGCGCCGCGGTCCGCGCCGCCGTCGACGACGAGCGGGCCCGCACCGCCGACGGGACGGTCACCGTCATCGCCCCGCCCGGCACCGACCTGGGGGCCCCCGGCGTGCCGGTGCACACCCCGGTGTCGTCGAAGGGCCTGGAGTTCGACGCCGTCGTGATCGTCGACCCGGAGCGGATCCGGGCGGCCGACCCGGCGGACCTCTACGTCGCGATGACCCGCGCGACGCAGCGGCTCGGGCTCCTGGAGGTGACCGGCTAGAACGCCGGCCAGGGGATGGCCGGGCCGTAGCCGTCCGGGCCGGGGAAGCGCGGCTCGGCGAGGAGGTGGTCGATCCGGGAGCGCAGTGCCGCGACCTCGCGGCGGGTGACGTGTTCGCCGAGGACGTCGGCGAACTCACCGGCCAGCCGGGCGCGCAGCTCCTTGAGGACGGCCGTGTGCTCCTCGCCGAGCTCGTCCCCGACCCAGCCCCACAGGACGGTGCGCAGCTTCGGCTCGGTGTGCAGGGTCAGGCCGTGGTCCACGCCGTAGACGTCGCCGTCCCCGGCGAGGATCACGTGCCCGCCCTTGCGGTCGGCGTTGTTGACGACGACGTCGAACAGCGCCATGTCGCGCAGCTGCGGGTGGTCGGCGTGGACCAGCACCACCGGGTCCCCCGCGCCGTCCCGGGCACGGAGCACCGGCAGCCAGCCGCCGGGGATCTCGTGCGGCTCGCACAGCTCGACCAGCGACTCGGTGGCGAGCTGGACGGTCTCCTCGGTGATGTCGCCGTCCAGCTCGTCGCCCGCGTCGTCGGCGGGCGGCTCGGACAGGGCGCTCTCGTCCCCCGAGGAGACCCAGGCCTGCACCATGCCGGTCCCGAACGGGGCCTGGTCGCGCAGCACCGTGGGCGGGACGACGTCGAGCCCGGAGATCTGGGAGACGAGGAAGGCGCCGACCTCGCGCCCGGCGAGGGTGCCGTCCGGGAAGTCCCAGAGCGGGCGCTCCCCGCGCACCGGCTTGTACACGCAGCGCAGCTCGACGCCGTCGAGGGAGACGGTGCCGAACAGGGTGGCGTTGGAGGCGTCGACCATCCGGCCCGTGATGTCCATGCGGCCGGTGCGCAGGACCTCGAACACGGCGGGGTCGCGCAGGTCGAGCGTCACTCCGTCCCGGCCACGGGGTTGCGGTCGTGGTAGCCGTTGAGGCGCACGCAGACGTGGCCCTCGGGGTCGAGCGGCTCGGCGCAGAGCGGGCACGGGGCACGGCCCGCGTCGACGACCTTCTCGGCGCGCTCGGCGAAGGCCTTGGCCGCCGTCGGGGACAGGAACACGCGCAGCGCGTCCGGGCCCTCCTCGGTGTCGTCGAGGACGACCGACTCGTCGATCTCCTCCTCGGTGACCGCGAGCAGCTCGACGACGATCGAGCTCGAGTCGGCGTCCCAGCCCAGGCCCATGGTCCCGACCCGGAACTCCTCCTCCAGCGGGACCGCGAGCGGGTCGCTGTCCGAGGACCCCGTGGCCACGGTCGCGCCGAGCAGGTTGTCCTCGCCGAAGCGCTTCGACACCTCGCCCAGCAGCGCCGTGATGCGTTCGGCCAGCACCGAGACCTGCTGTTTCTCCAGCAGCACACTGATCGTGCGGCTGCTCTCGATCGCCTGCAGGTAGAAGGCGCGATCGCCGGGCTCGCCGACGGTCCCGGCCACGAAGCGGTCGGGTCGGCGGAAGACGTGGATGACGCGTGCCATGACCCTTCCAGGGTAGGCGTATCCGGCTGCGGGGGCATCCCCGCGGTCACCTGTGGGTGCGTCCACCAGGGACGATGCGAGGTGGATCACCCCCCGCCTCACGCGTTCGTGGAACCCCCGACCACGGCGTCGGAGGTGTTCACCGGCTGTTCCTCGCCCTCGGCGGGCTTCGGCTTGGGGACCAGGCTCGCGACGTCGCCGGACTGCTCGTTCATCCGCGCGACGAACGGCCGCAGCTCGGTGTAGGTGACGACGCTCACCGAGCAGGTGTCGACGACGATCCGCTGGAAGTTGTCGAGGTGGCTGGCCAGCGCGTCGGCGAGGATCGCCTTGATCACGTCCCCGTGGCTGCAGGCCAGGACGATCGCGTCCTCGCCGTGCTCGGCCCGGACCCGGGCGACGTGGCGGCGCACCGCCGCGACCGCGCGGGCCTGCATCCCGGCCAGGGACTCGCCGTCCGGGAAGGTCGCGGCCGACGGGTGCGCCTGGACGACCTTCCACAGGTCCTCCTTGAGCAGGTCGGTGATCTTCCGCCCGGTCCACGCGCCGTAGTCGACCTCGGCCAGATCGTCCTCGACGACCGGCTCCAGCCCGCGGGCCGCCGCGAGCGGCGCGACGGTCTGGCGGCACCGCTCCAGCGGGGAGGTCACGACCGAGGCGATCGGCAGGGTCGCGAGCCGGTCGACGACGGCCGCCGCCTGCTCGCGGCCGCGGTCGTCGAGCTCCACGCCCGGGGTGCGCCCGGCCAGCACGCCCGCGGTGTTCGCGGTGGACCGGCCGTGCCGCAGCAGGATCAAGGTCGTCACGCCGACCGAGGCTACGGGAGTGACGGCGGTCAGTACGCGCTGACCGCGCCGAGCGACAGGGCGGCGAGCAGGGCGACACCGAGCGCGATCCGGTAGGCGACGAACACGTAGACGGTGTTGTTCTGCACGAACCGGAGCAGCCAGGCGATCACCGCGTAGCCGACGACGAACGCGACCACCACCGCCACGAGCATCTGCGCCCCGGACGGGCCGTCGCCGGCGAACACGTCGGGCAGCGTGAACAGGCCGGCCCCGAACACCGACGGGATCGCCAGCAGGAACGAGTACCGCACGATCGCGGGCCGGGTCAGCCCCAGGAACAGGCCGGCGGTGATCGTGCCACCGGACCGCGAGACGCCCGGGATCAGCGCCATGGCCTGGGCGAAGCCGAGCAGGATGCCGTCCTTGACGGTGATCCGTTCGACCGGTTTGACC
>JAESFO010000931.1_pt1 | contig 11146 bp, 8 predicted proteins | sample 9269421 | NCBI WGS metagenome assembly JAESFO01 (sample SAMN14502839, study PRJNA617101) | algae metagenome | isolation source: Nostoc desertorum CM1-VF14 and co-occurring heterotrophs from rocky... | place: USA: Clark Mountains, San Bernardino, California | collected 2000-06-05 | reverse complement strand
CAACATCGGACTCGCGGTGGGTCTGATGTTGTTCGTACTCATGGCCGGTGAGACCGTCTTCCTCCTCCGACAGATGATCGAGACGACCGGGCTCTACCTGTCGAGCCTGCCGAGGCTGTCCTTCTGGAACGACTCCCTGGCCCCCTACACCGACGAGGACGGCTGGGGCTGGCAGGCCGGGTGGACCGTCTTCTACTGGGCGTGGACGGTGACCTGGGCCCCGTTCATGGGGGTCTTCCTCGCCCGCATCTCGAAGGGGCGCACCATCCGCCAGTTCGTCGGCGGGGTGCTCGTGGCCCCGGCGACCTTCACGGTCGTCTGGTTCGTGATCTTCGGCTGGTCGGCGATGGCGATCGACGGCATCGGCGGGACCGGGGGGCCGATCTCGGCCGCCGTCGCCGACAGCGTGCCGCTCGCGATGTTCGCCTTCTTCGAGAACTTCCCGGCGGCGACACTCGTCTCCGGTATCGCGGTCGTCGTGGTCGCGTTGTTCTTCGCGACGTCCGCGGACTCGGCCGCCCTCGTCGTCGACATGCTCTGCACCGGTGACGACCGGCCCAGCCCGATCCGGCAGCGGGTGTTCTGGGGGCTCACCATCGGTGCACTGGCCGCCTCGCTCATCGTCCTGGGCGGTGATGCCGCGCTGGATGCGCTGGAGCAAGTGATCACCGTGGTGGGGCTGCCGATCTTCACCATGGTCTTCGCGATGGTCTTCGCGCTCGTCGCCGGGCTCCGTTCCGAGGTCCCGCCCCGGATGGTGACGGTGCGGGGGCATCTCTCCGAGCAGCCGGTGGACGGGACCGGGACGGATGGCACGGCCGCCACGCGTGACGTCGCCGGACGGCCTGCGTCGTCGACCGACTGACGTGCGACATCCGGCCGGGCCCGGACTCCGTATCCGGTCGGATGTCATCCGGGACTCACCAGGGCCCCGGTCGACGCGGCGGTAGACCAGGTGGTCACGGACCCATGGATCGGAGCGAGCGAACGACCCCCGACAGGGCCGGTGCTCAGTCGCGCGGGTCGCGCTCGGCCCGCTCGCGACGGAGCCGGTCGAGTTCGTCGTTCGCCAGCGCGCTCCAGAACCGCAGGGCGGCGTGCTCCATCTCCAGGCCCAGCTCGATCGTGATCATGCGCGGCTCGGCCCACTCCTCGCGGCCGTGCCGGGCGACCATGTCCTCGTAGTCGGCGATCCGGCTCTCGTGCTGGCGGATCTGCTCGCGGGCGAGCTTCTCGACGTCGTCGGGGGATCCCGCCTCGTTGAAGAACAGCTTGAGCTCGGCGATGTCGCGCATCTGGAAGTGCTCGGCGGTGGGTGCTGCCAGCCACTCGCGCAGGGCCGCCCGGCCCTCGTCGGTCAGGGAGTAGGTCTTGCGCCGCCGTCCGTGCTCCTCGGTGTCGAGGGCGAGCAGGCCTGCCTCGGCGAGCCGGTCCGGCTCGGAGTACAGCTGCGCGTGCGGGAAGTGCCAGAAGTAGCCGACGGAGCGGCTGACCGCCCGCTTCAGGTCGTACGGCGTCGAGGGCCCGCGCAACGCGATCATGCCCAGGACCAGATACGACGTCGTGGACAGTCGCATCCGCGCTCCTCTCGTGCCGGCCGGTGCTCCGCGGACTCTAGACGAGGCGGGTCGTCGATCCGCGGATGCGGCTCGACCCTCGCACGTGCGTCCCGTCACCGATGACCGCCCCTTCTCCCGTCGGATGCCACCGGACGGGGTCGCTCCCGAGGCCGGTGGAATCCGGGGCTTCCCCTCTGACAGTATGAACCGTATGGTCTGAAACAGACTAACGACGAGGGGGTCGGATGGACCTGGTGACGACGCTGCGATGGGCGGTCGAGCGCAACCCCGACCGGCCGGCGGTACGAGGAACCGGCAGGTGGCTCTCCTACCGGGAGTGGGACGCGCGGACCGACCGGCTGGCCGGGGCCCTGCGGAGCCTCGGCGTGGAGCGGGGGGCCCGGGTGGGCCTGGTGATGCACGGCGGCGAGCAGCTCGCGAGCCTGCACCTGGCCGTGCAGAAGCTCGGCGCGGTCTCGGTGCCGCTCTCGACCCGGTTCGGGGTCGAGGAGCTCGGCTACTGCCTGGGCGACGCCGACGTCCGCCTGGTGGTAGCCGACGCCGCGCACGCCGAGCGGGTCGCCGCCGCGGGCCTCGGGGACCTGCTGCGGGACGTGGCAGCCGTCGACGAGCTCGCCGAGCGTCTCGACAGCCCCGTCTGCGTCGCCCCGGACGAATCGGACCTCAGCGTCATGCTCTACACGTCGGGGACCACCGGGAAGCCGAAGGGCGTCCCGCGTACCCACCGGGCCGAGCACCTGGCAGCGGTCGCGCACGTGATGCAGACCCGGCAGCGGCAGGGGGTCGCGACCCTCGGGGTGATGCCGCTGTTCCACACGATGGGCCTGCGTACGCTGCTGGCCTCCGTCGTGGTCGGGGGCACGTGGGTGGGCCAGCCCGCCTTCGACGCCGACGAGTCGATGCAGCTGATCCTCGAGGAGAACGTCGGTTCCCTGTACCTGGTGCCGACGATCTACTGGTCGCTGCTGCGCACCGGACGGCTCGGTGACGCCCGTGCGCTCGACAACCTCGCCTACGCCGGTGCCGCCATGACCCCGTCCCTCGCCGAGAAGCTGGTCGACCAGGTCGCGCCCACCTCGTTCGTCAATCACTTCGGCTCGACCGAGATCTACACGTTCACCATCGGGCCCGACGTCGCCGCCAAGCCCGGCTGCGCCGGCCGGGCGGGGCTGTTCTCCCGGGTCCGGCTGATCGCGCCCGACGCGGGCGCCCCCGTCGACGAGGAGGTCCCGCGCGGGACGCAGGGTCAGGTGATCGTCTCGATGGCCTCGCCCGAGGCCTTCGGCGGCTACCGGAACCGGCCGGACGCGAACGCCAAGGCCATCCGGGACGGGTGGTACCACACCGGTGACCTCGCCGTCGCCGACTCCGACGGCGACCTCTGGGTCTCCGGCCGCACCGACGACATGATCAACTCCGGTGGCGAGAACATCTACCCGGACGAGATCGAGTCGGTCCTGACCCGCTGTCCCGCCATCGACGACGTCTGCGTGGTCGGACTGCCCGACGAGCGATGGGGACACGCGGTGACCGCGTTCGTGGTCCCCGCCCGCGGGACCGACCCGCTGGCCGCGGCCGAGCAGGCCCTGGCCTGGGCCCGGGAGCAACTGCCGTCGCTGAAGCGGCCGAAGCGGGTGATCGCCGTCGACTCGATCCCGCGGTCCGGGGTCGGCAAGACGCTGCGCCGCACGCTCGCCGCGGGCGAGTACGACCTGAGGGGAGAAGCACGTGTCTGATGTGTCCGATGTGTCTGTGGCCGCCCGCACCTGGGTCCCCAGCCGGGACGAGGACGCCGCGCTGGTCACCGGCCGGGGCGCGTTCCTCGACGACCTGGACCCGCTGCCCGGCACGCTGGTCGCCACCGTCGTGCGCTCCACCCGTCCGCACGCCCGGTTGCGATCGGTCGACCTGAGCCGGGCCCGTGCCCATCCGGGGGTGGCGGCGGTGATCGGCCCCGACGAGGTGCGCGCCGCGCTGCGGCCCTTCCCCCTGTCGACCGGCGCGGTGATGCCCTACCTGCCCACCGGTGTGGACAAGGTGCGCTTCGTCGGCGAGCCGATCGCCGTCGTCGTCGCCTCGGACCGCTACGTCGCCGAGGACGCCGCCGAGCTCGTCGCCGTCGAGTACGACGACCTGGGTGCGGTCACCGCGGCCCGCGCCGCGCTGGAGCCGGACGCGCCGCTGCTGCACGAGGACGCCGGGTCCAACGTCGCCACCGACCGAACCTTCTCCTTCGGTCCGGTGGAGGAGCGGTTCCGCGACGCCGCGCACGTGGTGACCGGCCGCTACGACTTCCCGCGCTACTCCTCGGTGCCGATGGAGTGCTACTCGGTCATCGCGCAGTGGAACGAGGGCGACGCCGGCCCCTCGGTCGAGGCCTGGGCGAACTTCCACGGACCGTTCTCGATGGTCCCGGTCATGGCCGGCGCGCTCGGGATCCCGACGTCGCGGGTGCGGCTGCACGTCCCCGCCGACATCGGCGGCAGCTTCGGGATCAAGGCCGGCATCTACCCCTACGTGGTGCTGATGGCGCTGGCCTCCAAGCACTCCGGCACGCCGGTGCGGTGGGCCGAGGACCGCGTCGAGCACCTGATGGCGAGCTCAACCGGTGCGGACCGGGCGATGACCTTCTCCGCCGCGGTCGACGCCGACGGCACCGTGACGGCCCTGCGCACCGACCTGATCGACAACGTCGGCGCCTACCTGCGCCCGCCGGAGCCCTCCACGCTCTACCGCTGCTACGGCAACATCACCGGGCCCTACCGCATCGACGCCGTCGAGATCCGGGCCCGCGCCGTGGTCACGAACACCATGCCGACCGGGCTGAACCGGGGCTTCGGCGGCCAGCAGCTCTACTTCGGGCTGGAACGGCTGATGGACGCGGTCGCCGCGGCGACCGGGCGCGACGTCGTCGAGGTGCGGCGGCGCAACCTGGTGTCGACGTTCCCGCACGAGACGGCGACCGGGGGCGTCTACGACTCCGGCGACTACGCCGCGGCGCTGGACCTGGCCGTGAAGAACGCCGACCTCGCCGAGCTGGAGCGCCGGCGCGAGGCGGCCCGGGCCGAGGGCGCCTTCTACGGCATCGGCACCGCCCTGGTCGTCGACCCGTCCGGCACCAACATCGGCTACGTCGGCCTGGCCACCCCCGCCGAGGACCGCAAACCGGGCCGGGACAAGTCCGGCTCCACCGAGCACGTCCGGATGTCGGTGGACCTGCAGGGGATCGTCACCGTGCTGCTCGGGTCGGTCCCGCAGGGCCAGGGCCACGCCACCGTGGCGCGGAAGGTCGCGGCGCAGCGGCTCGGGCTGCCGATCGCGCAGGTACGGGCGGTCGTCGACATGGACACCGCGACGACCCCGTGGACGGTCACGTCCGGGTCGTACTCGTCGCGGTTCGCGCCGCTCGTCACGAGCGCGGTCGTCGCCGCCGCGGACACCATCGCCGCCACGGTGAAGGCGGCCGGGGCCACGCTGCTGGAGGGAGCCGACCCGGGCGAGCTCACCCTGCTCGACGGGAAGGTCGTCCACCCGGACGGTCGTTCGGTCGCCTTCCGGCACGCCGCCGGTGTCGTGCACTGGGACCCGGCGTCGCTGCCCGACGGTGTCCCCGCCCGGCTCTACGCCGAGGCCGAGTTCTCCCCGCGGGAGACCCGCGCGGCCACGGCGGACGACCGGATCAACTCCTCGCTCTGCTACGGCTTCGTCGCCGAGATCGTCGCGGTGCGGATCGACCCGGACACCCTGGAGATCGAGGTCGACCGGGTGTCCTCGGTGCACGACGCCGGGACCGTCCTCGACCAGACCCTGCTCGACGGCCAGGTCTACGGCGCGCTCGTGCACGGCCTCGGCGGTGCCGCCTACGAGGAGTTCACCCACGCCGACTCCGGGCAGCCGACGGCGGCGACGTTCCTCGACTACCTGTGCCCGACCAGCGCCGAGGCCGGGTTCGACCTGCGAACCGACCACGTGGTGACCCCGTCACCGCTGACCCCGCTCGGCGCCAAGGGCTGCGGCGAGGGGTCGTCCATGAGCTTCCCGGTGGCCTACGCCAACGCCGTCGCCGACGCGCTGGCCCCCCACGGGATCGAGATCACCCGCCTGCCGCTGCACGGCGAGGTACTGCACCGACTGCTCACCGAGAAGGAGAACTCCTGACATGGCACTCACCGGCGGCGACGTCGTCCTGGAGCGCGCACACGACGGGCGGGTCGCGTACCTGACCCTGTCCCACGGCAAGTACACGGTCGTCACGATGGAGATGCGCCGGCTGGTCGCCGAGCGCTTCGCCGAGATCGACCGGGACCCGCAGGTCCGCGTCGTGGTGATCCGCTCCGACGGCCAGCACTTCACCTCCGGCGGCGACATCGCCGGGTTCATGGAGGTCGACCCGATCGACCTCACCGACCTCGGCCAGGACGTCACCGCCCCGGCCCGCAGCACCAAGCCGGTCATCGCCGCGATCGACGGCTACTGCTTCGGCGTCGGGCTGGAGATGGCGCTGTCCTGCGACATCCGGCTCGGCACCGGCCGTACCCAGCTCGCGCTGCCCGAGATGAACCTCGGCATGATCCCCGGCTCCGGCGGCACCCAGCGCCTGGCCCGGCTGATCGGCCTGTCCCGGGCGAAGTTCCACATCATGACCGCGACCCGGATCCAGGCCCAGCAGGCGCTCGACTGGGGCATCCTGGCCGGCCTGTACGACGACCGCGACGCGCTCTACGCCGAGGTCGACGCGCTGGCGCTGAAGATGGCCGGGTTCTCCCCGGCCGCGCTGCGCACCGCCAAGGAGGTCCTCGACCGCGGCGTCGACGGCCCGCTCTACACCGGCATCGAGCTGGAGCGGAAGGCCTACTCGATGCTGCGGGCGACCGAGGACTTCGCCGAGGGCGTGAAGGCCTTCGGGGAGAAGCGCACCCCGAACTTCACGGGCCGCTGATGAAGGCCGCACCGTTCGCCTACGTCCGCCCCGGCCGGCTCGACGACGTGCTCGGCGAGCTCGCCGGCGGCGACGGCAAGGTGCTGGCCGGCGGCCAGTCCCTGGTGCCGGTCCTCGCGATGCGCCTGGGCCGCCCCGGCACCCTGGTCGACATCACCGCCGTGCCCGAGCTGACGGCAGCGGGACCGGAGCAGGACGGGTACCGGATCGGCGCGGCGGTGCGGCAGCGCGCGGTCGAGCACGACCGGTCCGCCCGCGCGGTCCCGCTGATCGGGATGGCCATGCCCTTCGTCGGGCACCGGGAGCTGCGCAGCCGGGGCACCGTCTGCGGCAGCCTCGCCCACGCCGACCCGGCCGCCGAGCTGCCCGCCGTCGCCTGCTGCGCGCAGGCGACGGTCGAGCTGGCCGGCCCGGCCGGGCGGCGGAGCATGCCCGCCGAGGAGTTCGTGACCGGCGCGATGACCACCGCGGCCGGGCCGGAGGACGTCGTCGTCGCGGTGACGTTCCCGCACGCCCGGCCGGGGGAGGGCTTCGGGTTCGCCGAGATCGCCCGCCGGCACGGCGACTTCGCGCTCGCCGGGGTGGTCACCCGGGTGCGGGTCGGCGACGACGGCGCGGTGACCGAGGCCCGGCTGACCGGGTTCGGGATCTCCGACCGCGCCGTGACCCGCGACGTGACACCGCTGCTCACCGAACACGAGGACGACCTGCGCCCGGCCACCGCCGCACTGGCCGACGAGGTCGTCGACACCGGCGGGGACACCCACGGATCCACCGGCTACCGGCGCCGGTTGTTCGGGGTGCTCGCCGCCCGCGAGCTGTCCCGTGCGCTGCACCGCGCCCGGGACCGGAAGGAGCGTTCATGACCACGGTGGAGCCGAGGCGAACAGGTACTGCGGAGCCGCGGGACCGCGTCGCCGCCGACGAGACCGTCGGGATCACGATGACGGTGAACGGCACCGAGACGACCGTCACCGTGCCGCCCCGCGCCCACCTCGGTGACGTGCTGCGCGAGCAGCTCGGCCTCACCGGCACCCACCTGGGCTGCGAGCACGGCGTCTGCGGCATGTGCACCGTGCTCGTCGACGGCGAGGCCGCCCGCGCCTGCCTGCTGTTCGCGGTGCAGTGCGAGGGCGCCGAGATCGTGACCGTGGAGGGCCTGGGCACCCCCGAGGACCAGCACCCGCTGCAGCAGGCGTTCTCCGCCCACCACGCGCTGCAGTGCGGGTTCTGCACCCCCGGGATGCTCATGAGCAGCTACGACCTGCTCAGCAACACCCCGGAGGTGGAGAGCGAGGAGCTGCCCGAGCAGATGTCCGGCGTGCTCTGCCGGTGCACCGGCTACCGCGGGATCCTCGCGGCCGTCGACGACGTGCGGCAGAGCCACCCGGACGGCGTCCCCGGGCCCCGGGCGTGCGGCGCGCGGACCCTGGTCGGGCGGGGGACCGGTGGCGGCAGCGGCGCCGGCGCCCCCGCCGAGGACGTGCCGGCGGCGGCGCTCGCGCAGGAGGTGCGGCTGCCCTCCGGGCCGCCGTCCGCGGTCGTCGAGGTCACCAGCGCGCTCCGGCAGCCGGTCGAGCGGGTCTGGGCGGTGCTCGACGACTTCGACCTGCTCGCCCGCTGCCTGCCCGGCGCCCGGCTGACCGAGGTGCTCGACGGCGACCGCTACCGCGGCCGGGCCGTCGTCGCGCTCGGCCCGGTGAAGCTGTCCTTCGACGGTCTGGCCCAGGTCGTCGAGCGGGACCCGGCCGCGCACCGGCTGCGGTTCCACGCCCAGGGCGCCGACGCCGGCGGCAGCGCCACCCAGGCCGACGTCGTGCTGGCCGCCGAGGCCGGACCGGACGGCGGCACGGTCCTGACCGCGCACGCCGACGTCCACCTCACCGGCCGCGTCGCCCAGTTCGGCCGGGCGCTGGCGGGTGACGTCTCGCGGCGGCTGTTCGAGCAGTTCGCGACGAGCGTCGACGAGGCCGCCGAGACCGGTTCGGTCACCGAGCCCGGCCGCGGTGCGCAGCTCCGCCTGGTGCTGGGGACCGTCCGGGACACCGTCGGCGCGCTCGTCCGCCGGGGCCTCACCCGCGTCCGCACACTGCGGCGCCGGTAGCCGCCCGCTCCCTGCCCGGTGAGTGATCGCAAGGAGGCGACACCATGACCGCACCGACCGACGAGCCCGCCGAGGGCCCGGCCGCCGCACCGCCCACCCCGCCGGCCGAGCCGCGGCCGAGCCGCCGCATCGAACCCGGCCCGGGGATCAGGTCCGGGCTGCGCGGCCTGCCCCGGCGGCTGAACCCCGCAACGGTCGGCGCCGGGGTGGTCGCGGCCGTGTTCGGCTGCACCGGGCCGGCCCTGATCGTGATCGACGGTGCCGCCGCGAACGGCCTGGACAGCCAGGTGATCGCGTCGTGGATCTTCGGGATCTACGTCTTCGGCGGCCTGATCTCGCTGTTCCTCGCCCTGCGCTACCGGATGCCGGTCGTCGGCGCCTTCTCCATCCCGGGGGCCGTCCTGGTGGTGGGGGCGCTGGGGACGTTCCCGTTCTCCGCCGTCGTCGGCGCGTTCCTCGTCGCGGGACTGCTCGTGCTCGTGCTCGGGCTGTCCGGCCTGATCGGCACCGTGTCCCGGTGGCTGCCGCAGCAGATCGTGATGGCGATGATCGCCGGGGCGCTGATCCGCTTCGGCACCGGCGTGGTGACCGCGGCCGAGTCCGCGCCGTGGATCGTCGCGGCCGCGGTCGCCGGGTTCCTGCTGCTGTCCCGGTTCGTACCGGCGGTGCCCGGCGCGCTCGGTGCGCTGGTCGCCGGGCTGGCCGCGGCCGCGGCCACGGGCGGCTTCACCACGCAGGCCACCGCCGTCGAGGGCTGGACGGCACCGGTGCTCGTGGCGCCGACGTTCGACCTCGCCGCGATCCTGGCCGTCGGGATCCCGCTGGCGGTCCTGGTGATCGCCGCGGAGAACGCCCAGGCCTACGGCGTGCTGCTCAGCCAGGGCTACCGGCCCCCGATCAACGCGATGACGGTCGCGAGCGGCGTGGGCGGGCTGCTGGCCCCGCTGACCGGCGGCCACAACGCCAACGTCGCGGGCCCCATGACCGCGATCTGCTCGGGTCCGCAGGCCGGGCCGGACCCCGACGCCCGCTACGCCGCGAGCGTGGTCAACGGCGTGCTGTTCATCGCGTTCGGCGCCCTCGCCGGGATCGCGGTCACCGCGGTCACGGCGCTGCCGACCGAGCTGGTGGCGGTGGTCGCGGGGCTCGCCATGATCGGGGTGCTGGTGTCGTCGTTCCGCGGCGCGTTCGGCGACGGCCGGTTCCGGACCGGTGCGCTGACGGCCCTGGTGGTCGCGATGAGCGGGGTCGCGCCGCTGGGGATCTCCAGCCCGTTCTGGGCGCTCGTCGCGGGGGTCGCGATCTCCGCGGTGGTCGAGCCGGGTGACTTCAGGGTGCGGTCCGCGACCGGGTGAGTCGCGGGTGGTCGTGTCCCGACGGGGCGCTGTGGCCGACGTGCTCGATCGGCGAGCCGGAGGGAAGGGCGCGCCCGCGCGGAACTCAGGGACTTCTCAGCGTTCGATACTTGAGGGTATTCAGTACTCGCTAGTATCGTCGTCGGTATGGCTGTGGAGCACCCGTCCGGACCACCGGCTCAGTTGAAGGGCCGCGACCTGCGCCGTCATCTCGCCGACGCCGTCCTGCCGAACATCGCGTTCCTGGTGGGGTACGAAGCGCTGGGCGTGCAGGAGGGGGTGATCGCCGCCGTCGCCGCAGGTCTGGTCCTGGTCGTCGTGCGTCTGCTCGCGCGCCGACGTCTGACCATGGTCTTCGCCGCATTCGGGCTCGTGCTGCTGCACGTGCTGATGGTGCTGGTCACCGGGGAGGGGCGCGACTACTTCCTCCCGTGGCTGGTCGTCAACAGCCTGGCGACGACTGTGTTCGCCGGATCCTGGCTGATCGGGAGGCCGATCTCGATGCGACTGTCCCGCTTCTCCGGCATGACCGACGAGCCGTCGGCCCATCTCAGGGTCACGGCGCTGTGGACCGCGCTCTGGGTGCTGCACCTGCTCGTCGGGATACCGCTGTACGTGGCCTCCGAGGTCGTCGCCCTCGGGGTGGCGAAGTTCGTGCTCGGCCCGCCCGCGATCATCGTGTGGGGCTACCTCACCTGGCGTCTGTTGGACGACCGGCGGGTCGCGCTGCCCGTCGCCGACGGGGAGCGCCGGTGACCACGTCGTCGCGCTCCTGTCGACCGCCATCGGCGCGACGGCCACCAGGGCCGGTCGTGGATGCGACGAGCACGAAGCGCCGCCGCCCGTCCAGTCGTCCGCGATCGCCGACACCGTCGGTGGCTGCGTCGTCCGCGGCCTCGACGACCGCTCCACTCCTGCCCCGGCGGTCGAGGCCCATCTCGCCTCGTCGACCGCCGGGACCGACCGGGAGGTGGCGCGATCAGGTCTCCACGACCACCCGCGCCCTGCTGCACGACGAGGAGAGGAACCACCGTGACCGGTGACCGTGCACCCCTGACCTCCGACGCCTCGACCCGCCTCGTCCTGCTCGGGACAGCGGGGGGACCCAACTGGTGGCTCGACGACCCCCGTTGCGGGATCTCGTCCGCCGTCGCCGTCGGCGACCGCT
>JAESFO010000930.1_pt1 | contig 11159 bp, 10 predicted proteins | sample 9269421 | NCBI WGS metagenome assembly JAESFO01 (sample SAMN14502839, study PRJNA617101) | algae metagenome | isolation source: Nostoc desertorum CM1-VF14 and co-occurring heterotrophs from rocky... | place: USA: Clark Mountains, San Bernardino, California | collected 2000-06-05 | reverse complement strand
CGGGAGCGTGCCGCCGTCGAGTTCGATGGCCGTCCGGTCGATGCGTGTGACCCGGCCGAGGCGGACGACGTCGGTGATCCTGCGCAGCTGTTCCAACTCGGCCCGGGAGACGGTGGCGCAGCGGAACGCCGTCGGCCGCTCGTCCGGGGAGATCCTCAGCAGCGCTCCCGCCGCGTCGAGCCGGTCGAAGAGGTCGCGTACCGACTCGGCGCCCATGATCGCGGAGTGCTTCGCGGCGTGGTCCGCCGCGATGTCCGCGGCGCGGCGCAGCGGTTTCGGCTGCACCGTCGCACGGTCGATGAGCCACGGCGCGCGGGGCATGATCCAGGTCAGGTCGGCGGGGTCGACGCCCTGCTCCAGCAGCCAGAGGCAGGCGTCGATCCCGGTCTTGCCCGCTCCGACGACGACGTAGCGGTCGGAGGACTCGCGAACGGCGGGCAACTCGTTCGGCGGCACGACTCGGATCCCGTCGGCGACCGGGAACGCCGGCGGCCGCATCGCGGGCACCGTGACGCCCTGGTAGGTGGTGTCCACGATCCTGCGCCGCACGGTCACCCGGTACCGGGTGCCCGAGGTCGTCACGTGGAACCGTCCGCCACCCCGGTACTCGGCCATCGGGAAGTAGGAGACCCGCCCGGACGGCAGGAACGTCCGGCGCATCACCTGGTCGAAGTAGTCGCAGATCTCGGCGGCGCCCGCCAGCTCGTACATCCCGGCGTTCCAGCCCGTCCGGTCGACCCGGTCCTCGCCGAGCGGGCGGGAGTTCACGCCGTACATCGCCGACGGTTGGTGCAGCCGTACGAAGGGGTAGGCGATGGTCCAGTGCCCGCCGGGTCGGTCGTAGCGGTCGACCATGGTGACGGTCGCCCGCGACTCGGTCAGCACCGTGTCGACGAACGCCATCGCGGTCGCACCTGCGCCGATCACGAGGTAGTCGGTGTCGATGTCGGTCACCATCATGTCGCTCCTGTCTGTCTGTCTGTCTGTCCGGCCGGTCGGCTCAGCCCGAGGCGGCCATCGCAGCGACGGCGCCCTTCGTCCGGGCGATCGCCGTGCGCACTGCGGGACCGACGGCCTGCCCCGTGGCGATGTCGCCCATCCGTGTGCGGACCTGCCTCCGGTGACCGGTGGGCAGCGCGCGGCGCCACAGCCTCGCGGCGTGCAGCACGCCGATCAGGGCAGCGGTGCGCTCGTCGGGCTCGTGCCCGTCGAGGACGGCGTCGGCGAGCCTGCTGCGGATCTCGGATCCGGCCGAGGAGTCCTGTGTGGGGTAGCGATGCGCCGGGACGAGACCGAGCAGCCGGCCGCGTCGGCGCCGGAGCACACCGCGTTCGACGAGCGCGGCGATGGCGCGCCCCGGCGCCCCGGCGCGCGTCCGTCGCAACAGCGTCGAGACCTTCACCCGGCCCGCGACCTCGGCGAGGACGGTGTCGAGGTGCCCGGCCCCTGTCGGAGCCGGGTCCACGACCGTGACGACGTCGTCGTCCCCCACGGCGATGCGCTCGGCGAGGGCCAGCTCGACGACGACCGCACCGGCCACGGCCCAGTCCAGGCCGAGGCGGGTCCCGCCCCTGCCGGTGTCCTCGTCGAGGGCGATCAGGACGACTTCCTCGGCGACGGTGAGCATGGGGATGTCCTTTCCGGTCCGGCGGGTGGTGCGGGGCGGACCGCCGGGTGGCGAAGCCCCTATCGCTGACTGCGTACGCTGTAGCGAACTACGCGTACACTGTCTCCATGAGGATGTGAGCCGGGCAATAAATCGTGCTCAAACGCCTCTGCGAAGTGAACTAGTGCGGCGGAAGTGAACTAGTGCACTTCCGCCGCTGTCGACGACGACGCTCAGGAGGTCCGCATGTCGGAGGACGCTCAGCCGGAGCCGCTCTACCGGCGGATCGCCGGGGAGTTCGCCGCCCGGATCCGATCCGGTGATCTGAGGCCGGGGGACCGGATCCCGTCCATCCGGCAGATCGCCGACCGGTGGAACGTCGCGATCGCGACCGCGACGAAGGTTCTTGCTGTCCTGCGCGACGAGGGCCTGGTCGAGGCGAAGGTGGGCTCCGGCACCGTCGTCAGCGCCCCCACGAACGGGCCGCGCCGGCCGGGCCGGGCGCAGCCGTCCGCTTCCCGGCCGTTCCCGCCGCGTCCGGCCGGCGGAGCGAGGCAGGCGCTCAGTCGCGAGCACGTGCTGCGGACCGCTGTCGCGATCGCCGACGTCGAGGGTGCGGGCGCGGTGTCCATGCGGCGGGTCGCCGCCGAGCTCGGCGTGGGGGCGATGTCCCTCTATCGCCACATCGCGAACAAGGACGATCTGATGACCGAGATGGCCGACCTGGTCTTCGGGGAGCTGGAACTCCCCGACCCGGGGCCCGACGGCTGGCGAGCCAGACTGGAGCTGATCGCGCGGTGGCAGTGGGGGCTGTGCCGGCGACACCTGTGGCTGCCCCGAGCGGTGTCGTTCACCCGGCCCTCGATGGCGCCGAACATGATGGCGCACACCGAGTGGACCCTGCGGGCGCTCGAGGGTCTCGGCCTGTCACTGCGCACGCGGATGCAGGAGGCGCTCGCGCTGCACTCGTTGGTGATCAACGCTGCACTGTCCACAGCGGACGAGGTGGAGGCCGAGCAGGAGACAGGTGTGTCGCTGGGCCGGTGGCGGCAAGCGCAGCGTGCACGGACCGACGCGTTGTTCGCCGACGGGCGCTTCCCCTTGCTGGCGCAGGTCCATGAGCAGGTCGTCCCCGACGTCGACGAGCTGTTCGACTACAGCCTGGCCCGGCACCTGGACGGGTTCGCGGTCCTGGTGGGGGAGCCATCGTCGAGCAACTCGCGGTCGGCCCCGTGACCGCCGGCTCCGTGCCGGGACTCCTCGACGGGTCAGTCCGTGACGGGTTCGAGCAGCACCACCGGCACCTCCCGGTCACCGGTCAGGACGGCGCGCTCGCGCAGGTCGGCGAAGAACGGGTACAGCCCGTCGGCGTAGGCGAGCCAGTCCGCGCGTTCGGTGCCCTCGGCGACGCGCGCGGTCATCAGCGCCCGGCGCGCCCCGTCCTGCAGCTGCACCGTCGGGTGGGCGGTCAGGTTGTGGAACCAGCCCGGGTGCCGGGCCTGCCCACCGGCCGACGCGCCGAGGGCGTAGACGCCGCCGCGCTCGATCCGCATCAGGGGGGTCTTGCGCAGCGTGCCCGACCGTGCCCCGCGGGTGGTCAGGACGACGACGGGGCCGCCCAGCATGGTCGCACCCTCCCGGCCGTCGGTGCGTTCGTAGAGCTCGACCTGGTCGCGGGTGGTGGGATCGGAGCTGGGGACGTACTCGCCGTCCAGCAGGTTCGGTGTCATGCCGGGTCGTTCCTTCCGTCGGTGGGTCCCGGACCCTGCGGGCCGGGGTCAGAGAGTGATCACGGTCTTGCCGACGCTCCGGCCGCTCTCGACGAGCGTGTGTGCGGCCCGCATGGCCTCGGGGGTCAGTCCCTGCAGCGTCGTCGTCCCGATCGGACGCAGGCGGCCCGCCACGACGTCGCCCGCCGCGCGGGCGAGGATCCGGCCCTGACGGGCGGCGTCGCCGCCGGTGACGATCGTGCTGAACACCATCTCGCCGTGCAGCGACAGCGACCTGACGGCGACCGCCTCCAGGCCCCAGCGCCCCGGCGCGTCGACGAAGGAGAGGTGTCCGAACGGGCGCAGCAGCTCGACGTACGAGGTGAGCCGGCTGCCGGTGTCCGAGGTGGACAGCACGAGGTCGACGGGGCCGACCCCGGCGTCGCGCAGCTGGGCGGCGAGGTCGCGGTGGTGGTCGACGACGAGGTCGGCCCCCAAGGCGGTGGTCCACTCCCGTGACTCGGGCCGCGACGCCGTGCCGATCACGAATGCCTGCGTCCACGTCGCCAGCAGCTGCGTGGCCATCGAGCCCACACCGCCCGCGGCGCCGACGACCAGGACGTTCCCGACGCCGGCGGGCAGTGCGTCGCCATCGCGGACGAGCGCCTCCCACGCGGTGAGCACGCCGATCGGCAGGGATGCGGCGTCGGCGAACGTGAGCTCGTCGGCGATCGGGGCGACGACCCGGTGGTCGACCGCGACGCGTTCGGCCCAGCTCCCGTCGCGGGTGATGTCGCCGGTGCCCATCACCCGGTCCCCGACCGCGAACCCGGTGGCCGCGGGCCCGGTCGCGACGACGACGCCCGCGAACTCCCATCCGAGGACGACGCGACCGCCCGGCGGCGCACTGCGGGTCCGCCGGATCGCGGCCTCGCCGGGGTTGACACCGATCGCCCGCACCTCGACCAGCAGGTCGCCGGCCCGCAACCGCGGTTCGGCGACGTCGACCAGATCGATGGCGAACGCGTCGAGCAGGTGCGCCCGCTCGTAGGCGAGTGCCTTCACCGCGCCTCTCCGTCCGGGTCCTGGCGCAGGGCGTGCAGGGCCGAGAGGGGGCCGCCGACCTGCATCAGCCGTCCGCCGTCGCGCAGCGGTCCGGCGTCGACCGGGGCGAACCCGATGCGGTCGGCGAGCTCGTGGAACGTGGCCTTGGCCGCGGTGTCGTCGCCGGCGTGGAACAGCAGCTGCCGCCCTGCCGGGTGCCGGGGGTCGGCGGCGATGTAGCGGGCGTAGAGCGTGTTGAACGCCTTGACCACGCGTGCGCCGGGGGCCAGCGCCGCCACGAGCTCGCTCGGCGTCGTCGCGCCGGGATCGACGTCCGCCGACTCCGGCATCCGGTTGGTCGTGTCCACCAGGATGCGGCCGTCCCAGGGTGGGAGTCCGGCCAGTGCGTCGCCGACCCGCGGCCACGGCACGGTCAGGAACACCATGTCGGCCCGCGCGGCGTCCTCGACCGGCGCTGCCCGCACCGACGACCCCAGTCGCGCCACGACATCGCGCAGCGAGTCGGGGCCGCGGCTGTTGCTCAGGGTGACGGTGTGCCCCGCCCTCACCAGATGAGCGGCCACGGCCTGCGCGACCGTCCCGGCGCCGATGGTTCCGAACCGCACGACAACCCCTCCTTTGATGATGAACGACATCAATAACTACACGACCGGAGGTGGGTGCCGTCAAGCCGGACGGCCAGTTTTGATGGTGGCCATCATCGAAATTCGGCTAGACTTGGCCGGGTCCTGGCCTGGGAGGTGGTCGACATGCCCCGCGTCACACGGGAGCAGAAGCAGCGCAACCGCGAGCGGATCCTGGCCGCGGCGGGCGAGGGGTTCCGGCTGCGCGGCATCGACGGGACGGGCATCGACGGACTGATGAAGTCGGCGGGCATGACCCACGGCGGCTTCTACAACCACTTCGCGTCCAAGAGCGACCTCGCCGTCGAGGTCCTGCATCAGGGCTTCATCGACTCGCTGGCGGTGCTCGACGGCCTCCGTGCGGCACATCCCGGTTCGGCGCGCGCCGCCCTGGACGGCATGATCGACCAGTACGTCGACGCCCAGCACCGGGACCACCCCGAAGCCGGATGTCCCTCGGCCGCACTCGTCTCCGACGCGGGACGGCACGGTGCCGGCGCGCAGGCCGAGTACCGCCGCGGTCTGGACGGCTACTTCGACGCCATCGCGGAGATGGTGATCGAGTGCGGCCGGGAGATCGGTACCGAGATCACCCCGGCCGAGGCCAGGGAGCAGGCGGTGGCACTGTTCAGCCAGATGGTCGGCGCGCTCCTGCTCGCCCGGGCGGTGGCCGACGTCGCCCCGGATCTGTCGGACGAGGTCCTCGCGGCCAACCGGAACCAGCTCAAGGACCGGTGAGCGCGCGGCGCAGCGGGCTCACGGGCCGATGATGCGCCGCTCGCCCGCGTGGTGATCGTCGGCGGCTCAGGTCCCCGAGCGCTCCACCGGCGCCTCCCGGCGAGGCGGGTAGGCGCCACGGATGCGGTGCAGGGTGTCCGTGACGACGGCGCGGACGTCGGCTTCCTGCAGCGGGGCCGGGCTCAGCGCCGAACCGAGCGAGAAGCCCTCGACCAGGGTGAGCAGCAGGAGCGCTTCGCGGTGCAGTGCCTCCTCGTCGATCACACGGTCGGCGAGTGCCGCGCGCAGGAGCGACCGGATCGCCTCCGCGGCCGCGAGCGAGGTCGTGGCGACCTCGGCTGCGAACCCCGGGTCCGTGCGTGCCATCACCCGGTACTCGACGAGTGCGATGTTCTCCTTGCGTTCCTGCTCGCTGGTGGGTGCGACGAGGACGACCAGCTCGGCGACCCGGCTCGCCGGATCCCCGGAGAGTTCCGGGTTGCGGTGCTCCGCGCGCTGGAGCAGGACGCCCAACGTGAACGACATGACCTCCCGCAGGTTGTCGCCGAAGTAGTGCCGGATGCTCCCGATGGCCAGGCCGGAGCGTGCGGAGATCCGGGCGAGGGTCACCGAGCGGAGTCCGTGCGCGGCGATCTCGTCGATCACGGCGTCGGCGACCTGCGCTCGCCGGGCATCCGGGTCCACGCGTCTGGGCATGGCCCCACTCTATCGCCCGATGTGGCATGAGCATGCTACGTTTCTAGCACGTTCATGCTAGAAACCGCGTCGGTCCGGGCGTAGCACCCACCCGGCCGCGCCGCCGTCGAGCCCACAGCGGTCCGCGTCCGGCGCATCCCGGTCACGGTCGGCAGGTCCTTCCGCACCTGCAGGTCGTCGACCCGGTCGGACGCACATCGCCGCCGCACCCGGACCCGCCCCAGGAGAGACATGTCCTCGTATCGCCGACGCCCGCACCGATCGCGACGGACCGTGCCGCGTCTCGCCGTGGCCCTCACCGTCATCCCCCTCGTCCTGTCGGCGGCCTGCACGTCGGCGACCCCGCCGGAGCCCGCTGGGCAGGCGGACATGGCCGCCTACCTGACGCAGGAACTCGACTGGGGCAGCTGCACCGACACCGCGACCAACGCCGCGGACGCCGAGCTGTTCGCGAACCCCGCACTGGAGTGCGCGTCGGTCGAGGTCCCACTCGACTACGACGCCCCGGCGGGGGAGAGGGCACGGATCGCCCTCACCCGTCTCCCCGCCCGGGGAGAGGCCGAGGGATCACTGCTGATCAACCCCGGCGGCCCCGGCGGATCCGGCACCAGCTTCGTGGCGTCCTTCCTGCCCCAGTGGCAGAACGGTCCCGTCGCCGAGCGCTTCGACATCGTCGGCTTCGACCCGCGCGGGATCGGGGCGTCGACCCCGGCCCTCGACTGCTACACGGACGAGGAGTACGACGCAGGGGACGTGCCCCGGTTCGGCGCCGTGTACGACATCACCAGCGCCGAGCAGGCGGTGGACCACGCGCAGCGCTGCATCGAGGGCTCCGGAGGCGTCGAGAACCTCGTCAACGCCGGATCGGCGAACGTCGTCCGTGACATGGACATCATGCGGGAGGTCCTCGGCGACGAGCGGCTGACCTTCCTCGGCTACAGCTACGGCTCCGAGATCGGCGCCATGTACCTCGCCGCGCACCCCGACAAGGTCCGTGCCGTCGTGCTCGACAGCGCCGTCGGGCCCGACTGGACACCGAGCGAGCTCCGCCTCGCCCAGTTCACCGCCTCCCAGGCCCGGTTCGACGAGGTCGCCGCGCTCTGCGCCCGGTCACCCGACTGTGTCCTCGGGCCCGATCCCGCGGCGGCGAACGAGCGTCTGCACGAGATCGTCGCGCCGCTGGTCGGGACGCCGGTGCCCACCGCCGACGGCAGGGACGTGAGCGTCTGGGACGTCTACCTCGGGATCACGGCGGGCCTGGCGGCGGAGGCCCACTGGCCCACGCTGATCTCCGCTCTGACCGCGCTCGACGCGGGGCGGGCCGAGGAGATCCTCGCCCTGCGCGACGGCTTCTACAGCCGTACCGCCGACGGCGTCTACACCACGGACATCGATACGAACATCGCCGTGCGCTGCATGGACTGGCCCCGCCTGACACCGGAGGAGCAGACCGCGCACGCGCGCGAGGTCGCGAACGTCGCACCGATGTTCGGCATCGACCTGCTGACGGCCGGGACCCACCACAGCGAGTGCGAGGCGTGGCCCGCCCCGCCGACACGCGACGTCCCGTGGCTCCCCGCCGATCTCGAGGGCCTGCCCGAGGCGCTCGTCGTGTCGCTCACCGGCGATCCCGCGACGCCGTATCCGGGTGGCGTCTCCATGGCACGAACCCTCGGCGCGAGCCTGCTCACCGTCGACGGCAAGCAGCACGGCGCCTACCTCCTCGGTGGCAGCGCGTGCGTCGACGATGCGGTCAACGCCTATCTCCTCGACCTCGAGACCCCGCCGGCCGATGCCCGATGCAGCCTCTGACCCGCTCGGGACCCCGTTCCCGCAGACAGGAGAAGGTGACGATGGCCCTCCGACCCGTTCGGCTCCACCAGGCACTGAGCCGCACCGTCCACACGATCACGCTGCCGGACCCCGACGGCCCAGCCGTCTGGGCCGTCGAGACCCGCACCACCGAGGACCACCGCGCCCGGCTCTACCGGGACGGGCAGCGAACCAGCACAGCCGAGATGCCCGCCACCTTCACCGTCCCCGGAGGGAGGATCGAGGTCGACGCCGGGTTGTACGGCGTCACCCGGGTCCATCTCGTCACCCCCGACGGACGGGAACGCAGACTGGCCCCGGCCCCGGGGACCCTGGAGCACCGGCGCGCAGCCCTGACCCGGGACCGCCCGCGTACGAGCCGGGCGATCGCCGTCACCGCCGTAGTGATCCTGCTGGTCAATCTCGTCCTCGCCACACCCGTATGGCTCGAGATGGTCACCTCGATCCCGGAGGTGGCGGACCGGGTCGGGACGTTCACCTCACCGGTGCTCCTGCCCGGCTGGCTGCTCGGGACCCTCACGGTCGCCGGTGTCGCCGCCGCCGTGGAACGAGCAGTCACCTGGCGGCACCACCGCATCGTCGACGCCGAGACCATCTGGACCTCGCTCTAGCCCGCACCTCCACCTCGTGACACCCCACCGACCGGGGAGACGACCGGCGTCTGGTCCGGCATCCTGTCGGCCCCGGACAGGAGCCGCACCGACGTCCTGGTGATCGGCGCCGGCCGTCCCTGCCACAGTGGCTCGCACACGTGCACGAGGGGGCACGTGTGCGGGCCACCTCTGTGGAGACCCCGGGTCAGACGTCGGTGGCGGACACCGCCCGGGCGCGTGTCCCGTCGAGGTGTTTAACCGTGCCCACGACGGGTCACCCCGACGGGTGGACCTGACGAGGCCAGAGCTGAACGGAACGCCGGACGAGTCGGAGCGCAGCACCGACGGCGCGTCCCCCGCCCCGTACGCCGCCACGGTCGACGCCGACGTCGACGTCGTCGGGCAATTCCGACGTCTCGCACCGGCGCTCCTGGACTGTGCGACGGTCGCCGAGGTGCTGGACCGGGTGCTCGACGCCGTGACACGCGTCGTGCCCGTGGCGGCGATGGCGAGCGTGACGATGCGCGACGACGCAGGCCACTACTACACACCGGTGTCCACCGGCGGGCCGGCCGAGGAGATCGACGTCGTGCAGTACCGCAGTGGTCGCGGTCCCTGCGTCGACGCCGCCCGCGAGGACGGCCCCGCGTCCGCGGTGTCGGACGACCTGCGGCACGAGGAGCGGTGGCCCGAGCTGGCCGGGACCGCGGTGGGTCACGGGTTCCTCTCGGTGGCCGCGGTCGAACTGCTCCCCGACGCCCGGCCGCCCCGGCTGCCGGGCGCGCTCAACGTGTACGCCTCCGGACCGCAGGCCTTCGGCCGCGCCGACATCGACCGCCTGACCATCCTGGCCGGCTACGCCTCGCTCGCGCTGGCGACCACCGACGCGGTCTCGGCCGCGGAGCTCAAGCAGGCACATCTGCAGACGGCGATCGAGACCCGTGATGTCATCGGCCAGGCCAAGGGCATCCTGATGGCCCGCCGCGGGCTGGACGCCGACCAGGCCTTCGACCTGCTGCGGCGGACCTCGCAGGACATCAACGTGAAGCTGGCGCGCCTGGCCCGCACGGTCGCCGAGCGTCCCCAGGACATCGACTCCCTCTAGCGTCGGCGGTCCGGCGTTTGGGCATCGGCGCAGCGGGCAGACGCGCCGCATCCCGAGCGTCGACCCGGGGCGATGCGAGGGTCAGGCCGGGGCGGTTGAGTTCGTACAGCCGTCCCGGCCGACAACACGTACTCCTACGCCGGCAGCCCTGACCGCACCCGTAGTCGGTAGGGGTTCTCCGTGAGGGTCGGCGTCGGGCTGATCCGGTGAGACCGTTGCCGAGCCGAGATGACTCCTGGTCACACCCACCGCGCATGGTCCGGCAACGATCTCCGCAACCCCCGACAGGTGGACATCAAGGGCTTTATCGGACATCTTTTGCGCGACTGCGCCGTCGCCGTCCGCCCTGCCTCCGACGACCCGAGGCGAACACCACCACTGGGCGGACCGGTCGGCGGCCGGAGGAGGAGCGCGACGTGCAGGAACTCGCGCGCAGGCTCGGCCTGCGCACCCACCCGCAGATCTTCTTCTGGTCTGCAGGTCTGATCATCGCCTTCCTCGTGGTGCTGCTGCTCGCGCCCGGCCCCATCGGCGCGGCGTTCGACGCGGGTCGTGGGTGGATCACGACGAACCTCGGCTGGTACTTCGTCATGGGCGTGACGACCTGGCTCGTGTTCCTGATCTGGGTGGCCCTGAGCCGCTACGGCACCCTGCGCCTGGGCGGTGACGACGCACGTCCCGCCTACTCGAACGTGTCCTGGTTCACCATGCTGTTCGCCGGGGGGATCGGGACCATCCTGATGTTCTGGGGGGTCGCGGAGCCGATCTCGCACTTCACGACGCCCCCGGTCGACGGTGTCGAGCCCTACAGCGCCCAAGCCGCGCAGGACGCGATGTCCTTCGCGCTGTACCACCTGAGCCTGCACACCTGGGCCATCTTCACGCTGCCGGGGTTGGCCTTCGGCTACTTCATCTACCGCTACGACCTGCCGATGCGAGTCTCGTCGGTGTTCTATCCGTTCCTCAAGGAGCGGATCCACGGCCCGATCGGGCGGGCGATCGACATCTTTGCGGTGCTCGGCACGGTGTTCGGCGTCGCGGTGTCGCTGGGCCTCGGCACCTCGCAGATCAGTGCCGGGCTGAGTGCGCTGCTGGGGGTGCCGGACTCCGTCGGTGTGCGGGTGGCGGTCATCACCGTCCTCACCCTCGTGGCGACGGGGTCGATCGCGGTCGGGCTGGACAAGGGCATCC
>JAESFO010000929.1_pt1 | contig 11169 bp, 6 predicted proteins | sample 9269421 | NCBI WGS metagenome assembly JAESFO01 (sample SAMN14502839, study PRJNA617101) | algae metagenome | isolation source: Nostoc desertorum CM1-VF14 and co-occurring heterotrophs from rocky... | place: USA: Clark Mountains, San Bernardino, California | collected 2000-06-05 | reverse complement strand
GATGCCGACCTCGCCGTGTCGATCGCGCAGGCCACCTGTTCGGAGACGGCGTACCGGGTCGCCGCCGACGCGGTGCAGCTGCACGGTGGGATCGGCTTCACCTGGGAGCACGTCGCGCACCTGTACTACAAGCGCGCCGTCGCCGACGCGGCGCTGCTCGGGTCCGCCGAGGCCCACCGCGAGCGCATCGCCGCGCTGGTGCTGGACACCCTCGGCGACGACGTCCGCGAGCCCCGGGTGGCGACCGGCTGAGCGCCGGGGGCCGGGTCAGACCTTGTTCAGGCCCGGCTCCCGGTCCGGCACCACGAACGACGCCGCCGTGCGCACCGTGGCACCGGGCTCGCTGATCCGGGACACGGTGCGGAAGTCCGCGCGCATCTGCGCGGAGGTGAACGTCGCCAGCACGTAGCCGCGTCGGTCGAGCGACCACACCGAGCTGCCGCTGCCACCGGACTTCGCGTCGCCGTCGCCGTCGCCGCCGGAGGTGACCGAGGTGGTGACGAGCTCGGTGCCGGCGATCCGGTCGTCGGCACCGGGGATCTCGTTGGCGTGGTGGACGTGCTCGTCGCCGGTGAGGACCACGGCGTTGCGCACGCCCGCCTCGGTCCAGCCGCGGACGACCCGCTCCCGGGACCCGGTGAACTCCCCCCAGGTGCCGGACTTGCCGCCCCGGCGCGGGGCGAAGAACACCTGCTGGGCCAGCACGTCCCAGCCCGCGGCGGAGTCGGTCAGCCCGCGCAGCAGCCAGCGTTCCTGGTCGGCGCCGAGCATCGAGCCGCGCATCCGGTACTGGCGGGTGTCCAGGACGTGGAAGGTGGCGAGCGAGCCCCACTCCAGCCGCCGGTAGAGCTGCATGTCCGGGCCGTCGGGCACCGAGGCGCGGCGCAGCGGCATGTGCTCGTAGTACGCCTGGGCCGCGGCCCGGCGCCGGTCGGGCGTCGCGCCGTCCCAGTCGTTGACGACCTCGTGGTCGTCCCACACCACCACCCACGGGGCGACGGCGTGGGCAGCGCGCAGGTCGTCGTCGGAGCGCTGGTGGGCGTGCGTACGCCGGTACCCGGCGAGGTTCTTCGGCTCCGGCGGGCCCGGGTCGCGGACCTCCCCCCGGTCGGTCTCGTAGAAGTAGTCGCCCAGGTGCAGGACGAGATCGGGGGCGTCGGCGGCCATCCCGCGGTAGGCGGTGAAGTGGCCCGCACCGAACTTCGCGCACGACGCCGTCGCGATGGTCAGCGAGGCGGCGGCCGCTCCCGCCGCGGGCGCGGTCCGGGTGCGCGCGACGGGGGAGAGGTGGCCACCGGTACGGAACCGGTAGAAGTACTCGCGGCCCGGGGCGAGTCCCGCGGGCTCGGCGTGCACGCTGTGCGCGAGCTCGCGGGTGGCGGTCTCCGTGCCGCGCGACACGACGCGGGCGAAGCGCTCGTCCTCGGCGACCTCCCACTCGACCTCGACCGCCCGGTCGGGCATCCCGCCGCGGCCGTCCTCGGCGTCGGGCTCGGGGGCGAGCCGGGTCCACAGGACCATCCCGTCGGGCGACGGGTCGCCCGAGGCGACGCCGAGGGTGAACGGGTCGGGCGTCGTCGCCTGGCGCAGGGCACCGGCGAACCAGCGGGGCACGGCGGCGGGCTCACCGCCGGGCGTGGCCGGCACCAGCCCGGCGACCGCGGCCCCGAGGGTGCCGAGCAGCACGCTGCGGCGTGGCAGTGCGGTCACACGTCCTCCTGTGCGTGGTGGTCGGGGAGAACCGTCCATGCTCCGCCCCGGCGACCCCGACGGCGGTGCGCACGCGCCGGGGCCGGTGTCGCCGGACGAGTGAATCACCGCGGGTACCCGGCCACGGGCGATCGGCCGGAACCGGCCGGGTGCACACCCGGTCCCCCGCGGCACGCCCGCACCGACGACTGATGTGCAGTGACCTGCATCACATCCAGGCTCACGTCGAACCTCCGCTCGTCGAGTCACGAAAACAGTTCATCGGGATCGCGTCCGCTCGCGGCCCGCGACCGCGACGCCCTCGACGTCGCGGTCGGAATCGTGCCGCTCTGCCCCCGAAAATGTGTGAGTCGGAGGTCGGTCGATCATAAATATTGACTATGTAACGCGCTGGAAATGGTCGACGATTCTGCCCGTACACGCTCGTACTGCCGGGGGATGACGATGGTGTCGAAAGACGGGGTGATGACCGCCGGGCCTGTGCGCGAACAGGAATCGCGCACGGTGTCCGAGCCGGAACACGCTGTCGTGATCGCTTTCACAGCGATCATCACGGACCTGCTCGACGCACCCGTGCGGCCGGACGACCACTTCTTCGTCGACGCCGGTGCCGACTCGATGGTCCTCGCCCGGTTCTGTGCGCGGGTCCGGCAGCGGCCCGACCTGCCGCACGTCGCGATGACCGACGTCTACGCCCACCCCACCGTGGCCGGGCTGGCCGCGGCACTCGCCCCGTCGGTCGCGCGCTCCGCTCGCACCGTCGACGACGTGCGCGAGGGCTACCGGGCGATCCTCGCCGAGCTGGTCGGCGCCGACGTCGGGGCCGACGCCGACGTGTTCGCCGACCTCGGTGCCGACTCCATGACGATGACCCGGTTCTGCGCCAGGGTCCGCCGCCGCGACGACCTGCCCGACGTCGCGATGACCGACGTCTACGCCCACCCCACCGCCGCCGGTCTGGCCGTCGCGCTCGCCGGCGACGCCGGTCCCGTGCCGGACGAGGCACCGCCCGCGCTGCCGGTCCCGACCGGCACCACCCGCGCCTACGTACTGTGCGGCGCGGCGCAGCTGCTCACCTTCGTCGTGTTCACCCTCGCCTATGGCACCCTGCTCGGCGCCGTGTTCCAGTGGATCGCCCTCGGCACCGGGCTGCTGGACTTCTACCTGCGCTCGCTGGCCGCGGTGGCGGTGGCCTTCACGGTGTTCGCGGTGCTCCCGATCGCCGCGAAGTGGCTGCTCGTCGGCCGGTGGACCGAGCGCGAGATCCCGCTGTGGAGCGCCGCCTACTACCGGTTCTGGCTGGCCAGGACCCTGGTCCGCACCAACCCGCTGCTGCTGGTCGCCGCGGGCTCGCCGCTGCTGCCGCTCTACCTGCGGCTGCTCGGCGCCCGGATCGGGCCCGGCGTGGTCATGCTGGCGCGCACCATCCCGGCCTGCCCGGACCTGCTCACGATCGGCGCGAACACCGTGCTGCGCAAGGACTCGATCCTGTCCTGCTACCGCGCCGAGCCGGGCATCATCCGGACCGGCCGGGTCACGATCGGTGCCCGCGTCGTCGTCGGCGAGGCGTCGGTGATCGACATCGGGACCGAGATCGGCGACGGCGGACGGCTCGCCCACGCCTCCTCGCTGCACACCGGCCAGGTCGTCCCGGCCGGTGCGACCTGGTGGGGCACTCCGGCCCGCCCGGGCGGCGGAGACCCCGGCGCCGGGGTCTCGGCGACGGTCGGCCGGGCCCGGCGCGCCGGCTATGCGACCGGCCAGCTCGGCTGGCTGCTGCTGGTCTGGCTGCCGCTGGGCACCGGTGTGGTCGACGTCGTGCTGGCGTCCGTGCCGACGCTGGCGGCGGTGATCGGCAGCGGGGCCGCCGGGGTGGTCTCGTCCCAGCTCTGGCTCGACGCCCTCGTCAGCTCGACCGGCCTGCTCCTCGCCGGGACGGCCGTCGGTCTGTTCGGGGCCGCAGTGGTCGCGCGCGTGCTGTCGCTCGGGCTCACCGAGGGTCGTCCGTACCCCCTCTACGGCCTGCGATACACGTTGCAGCGCACCGTGTTACGGATCACGAACGTCCGGTTCTTCACCTATCTGCTCGGCGACAGCTCCTACATCGTCGATTACCTCCGGATCATCGGACACGATCTCCGGCGGACCCCGCAGACGGGGACGAACTTCGGGACGGCGGTGAAGCAGGAGACGCCGTTCGCGAGCTCGATCGGAACCGGCACGATGGTCGCCGACGGTTTGTCCATCGTCAATGTCGACTATTCGGACACCGCATTCGTCGTGAACCGGACACGGATTGCGTCGAACTCGTTCCTGGGCAACAGGATCGTGTGGACGGCCGGCTCCAGGGTCGGCGACGACTGCCTGATCGCCACCAAGACGCTCGTCCCCACCGACGGCCGGGTGCGGACCGGGGTCGGGCTCCTCGGCTCGCCGCCGTTCGAGATCCCCCGCACCGTCGCCCGGGACTCGATGTTCGGCCACCTGCACACCGGCCTCGACCTGCACGACCGGCTGCGCGCCAAGAACCGCTACAACCGCCGCACCATCGCCCTGGCCGTGGCGTTCCGGTGGGGTGCCCTGTTCGGGGTCACCCTGCTCACCCTGGTCGTCGCCGCCCTGCTGGCGCCGCTGGGCCCGGTCGCGGTCGGGGTGCAGCTGCTGCTGTCGCTGCTGTTCACGATGACGTACACGATCACCGTCGAGCGGCTCACCGTCGCCGGGCGCCGCCGGCTGCAGCCCCGCTTCTGCTCGGTCTACGACCCGTACTTCTGGTGGCACGAGCGGTACTGGAAGCTCGTGGTGCAGGGCTGGGACCGGATGCTCGCCGGGACCCCGTTCAAGAACCTCGTCACCCGCGCCCTCGGCGTGCAGATCGGCCGCCGCGTGTTCGACGACGGGTGCAACATGACCGACCGCACGCTCGTGCGCATCGGCGACGACGTCGTCCTCAACGCCGGGTCGGTGCTGCAGTGCCACTCCCAGGAGGACGGCACCTTCAAGTCCGACTTCATCTCCGTCGGCACCGGCGCCTGTCTCGATGTCGGCGCCTTCGTCCACTACGGCGCCGTCGTCGGCGACGCCGCCCGCATCGGCTGCGACGCCTTCCTCATGAAGGGCGAGGACGTCCCCGCCGGTGCCGTCTGGGAGGGCAACCCGGCCGCCGCCCCGCGGTCCCGCCCCGCCCCGGCCCCGCTGCTGAACGGAGAGACCGCACGATGACCGGCACGCTCGCCGACCCCACCACCACGACCACCCGCGAGTACTGGACCCGGGTGCTGCTCACCGGCGGCGCCACCCCGGCCCCGTCGTGGACGGCGACACCCCGGCCCGGGACCGCCGTGCACACCGAGCCGATCCCGCGGGACGCGGTCGCCGCCGTCGCCGCGGTGACCGGCGTGGAGCCCGGCGCGGTGCTGCTCGCCGCGCACGCCGCCGTCCTCGCGGCCCTGTCCGGCGACACCGAGGTGACCGCCGGTGTCCCGGCCCGCACCGGCGCGACGCCGCTGCCGGTGTGCCTGGACACGGCCCGCAGCTGGTCCGCGCTGGTCACCGCGGCCGCCGACGCACTGGCCGGGCTGCGCGCCCACCCCGGGCCCGACCTGGGACGCCTCGCCGCCGAGCTCGGGACCGCGGTGCCGTCGTTCGGCACGGTGCTCGACCCGGGCGCGGACCTGCGCGGCGCCGAGATCGCCCCCGGGGCGCTCGGCCGCACCGGCGACCGCGGCGCCGACCCGTGCCCCACCACCGGCGACGGGCCGGCCGCCGCCGGGTTGCACGTCGCGGTGTCCGGGGCCACCCTGCGCCTGACCCACCGGCTCGACCTGCTCGACGAGGACGCGGCCGCCCGGATCGCCGGCTACCACGCCGCGGCCCTGGCGCTCGCCGCCGCCGACCCCGGCGCGCCCGTGCGCCCGTCGGCGCTGGTCGGGCCGGCCGAGCGCGACGCCCAGCTCGGCGACCTCGCCGGCCGGCCCCGGGACCTGCCCGACCGCCGCCCGCACGAGCTGCTCGCCGACCGCGCCGCCGCGGCCCCCGACGAGGTCGTCGCCGAGCACGCCGGGGTCACCCTCACCCGCGCCGAGCTGGAGGACCGCGCCGCCCGCGTCGCCTCGACCCTGCTCGCCACCGGGCTGGCGCCCGAGGACGTCGTCGCCGTGGTGTGCGACCGCGACCTCGACTGGATGGTCGCGGTGCTCGCCGTCCTGCGTGCCGGTGGCGCCTACCTGCCGGTCGAGCCGCACTTCCCGGCCGAGCGGATCGCCCGCACGCTCACCCGCGCCGGGTGCCGGATCGCGTTGACCACCGACGCCACCCGCGCCCACCTCGACGAGGCCGGCGTCGCGACGACGGTGCTGACCGTGCCGGACGCGGTCGCCGCCGCCGACGGTCCCGCACCCACCGCCGACGTCCCGGCCGACGGACTCGCCTACCTGTACTTCACCTCCGGCTCCACCGGCGAGCCCAAGGGCGCGATGTGCGAGCACGCCGGGATGCTGAACCACCTGCTCGCCAAGATCGAGGACCTGGAGCTGGAGCCGGGCTGCGTGGTCGCCCAGACCGCGCCGCAGTGCTTCGACATCTCGCTGTGGCAGCTCGTCGCGGGTCCGCTCGCCGGTGGCCGGACCCTGCTCGTCGAGCAGGACGTGATCCTCGACGTCCGCCGCTTCGTCGACACCCTGGTGCGGTCCCGGGTCACCGTCGCCCAGCTCGTACCCAGCTACCTCGAGGTCGTGCTGACCTACCTGGAGGAGCACCCCACGGCGCTGCCCGACCTGCGGATGGTCTCGGCCACCGGGGAGGCGCTCAAGACCGAGCTGGTGCAGCGCTGGTTCCGGGTGCTGCCCGGCGTCCCGCTGGTCAACGCCTACGGCCTGACCGAGACCTCCGACGACACCAACCACGCCGTGCTGCGCGAGGCTCCCGCGGACGGCCGGGTCCCGCTCGGCGCCCCGGTGCCCGGGGTGAAGGTCTACGTCGTCGACGCCGACCTGGCGCCGGTCCCGCTCGGCGCGCCCGGGGAGATCGTGTTCTCCGGGGTGTGCGTCGGCCGCGGCTACGTCAACGACCCCGACCGCACCGCCGCCGCGTTCGGCTCGGACCCGCACCGGCCCGGCGAGCGGCTCTACCGCAGCGGCGACCACGGCCGCTGGCGCCCCGACGGGCAGCTCGAGTTCCTCGGCCGCCGCGACAACCAGGTCAAGATCCGCGGGTTCCGGATCGAGATCGGCGAGATCGAGAACGCGCTGCTGGCGGTGCCCGGCGTCCGCGACGCCTGCGTCGTCGTCGCGACGACCGCGGGCGGCCCGCAGCTGGTCGCCTTCCACGCCGGCGACGGCCCGGACGCGCCCGAGGTCCGAACCCGGCTGGCGCGCAGCCTGCCCGCCTACATGGTCCCGCCGACGGTCCACCGGCTCGACCCGCTGCCGGTCACCGCCAACGGCAAGATCGACCGCAAGACCCTCACCGCGCACGCGACCGCGGCCGCGGCGCAGGCCGCCGTCGCCGGGAGCGCGTCGGCCGGCCCGACCGGTGGCGAACTCACCGCGGCCCAGCGCCGCGTCGTCGACGCCGTCACCCGCGTGCTCGACCTGCCCGCCGGATCGGTGGGCGCGGGAGACGACTTCGCCGACCTGGGGGGTAGCTCGCTGTCCGCGGTGAAGCTCGTGATCGCACTCGGCCGGGCCGTCACGGTCCGCCAGGTGCTCGACCATCCCGTCCTCACCGACCTCGCCGGGTTGCTCCCGGCCGACCAGCTCTGACCACCACAGGGGGAGACATGACCGGATCACTGCTCGGGGTGCGCCCGCACCCCGGACGACCGCCCGTCCTCGACGCGGGCCCGGGCGGCGATGCCGCCGGATGGACCGAGCGCCACGGCGACGCGCTGCGTGACCTGCTCGACGACCACGGTGTCGTGCTGGTGCGCGGGCTCGGCCTGCGCACCGTCGCCGACGTCGCCGGTGTGGCCGCCCGGCTGGGGACCGGCAGCTACGTCGAGCGCGAGGCGATCGCCGCCCGGACCCTGCTGTCGGACGGCGTCTACTCGGCCACCCCGTGGCCCGCGCGCCAGCCGATGTGCGCCCACCACGAGCTGTCCTACGTCCTGGACACGCCCGCCACGCTGCTGTTCGCCTGCCTGCGTGCACCCGAGACCGGCGGCGCCACGCCACTGGTCGACACCAGCCGGGTCGCGGCGGACCTGCCGCCCGCACTCGTCGACCGCGTCGAGCGCGAGGGCTGGATCCTCACCCGCTCCTACGGCGACGACATCGGCGCCTCCTGGGAGCAGGCGTTCGGCACCGCCGACCGCGACGCCGTCGAGCGCTACTGCCGGGCCAACGCCATCGACACGGTCTGGACGCCCGACGGCGGGCTGCGCACCCGCCAGCGCCGGCACGGCGTGCTGATGCACCCGGTCACCGGGCAGCGGGTCTGGTTCAACCAGATCGCGTTCCTGTCGGAGTTCGCGATGGACCCCGAGGTCCGCGAGTTCCTGCTGGAGATGCACGGCCCGGACGGGCTGCCGTTCAGCACCCGCTTCGGCGACGGCTCCCCGGTGCCGGAGGCGGTCGTCGACGAGATCAACGCCGCGCACGACCGGCACGCCGTCCGCGAGCCATGGCAGGACGGCGACCTGCTGGTCGTGGACAACCTGCGGTTCGCCCACGGCCGCGACCCCTACACCGGTGACCGGCACGTCGTCGTCGCCATGACCGACGGCGTCGCCGTCCCCGCCTTCGAGGGAGCCCGATGAACGCCCCGGCCGAGTCCGTCCCCGCCTTCTCCGTGATCTCCGGCGCCCAGGTGGCGCGGGCGCTCGGCGGGCGGGAGAAGGAGCTCGTCGAGCTCGTCGAGGACACCTACCGGGTGCACGGCGCCGGCGCGACGGTGAACCCGCCGTCGTACTTCCTGCGGTTCCCCGACCGGCCGTCGTCGCGGATCATCGCGCTGCCCGCGTCGCTGGGCGGCACCGGTGACGACACCGGCGTCGACGGCATCAAGTGGATCTCCAGCTTCCCGGAGAACGTCGCCCGCGGCGTCCCCCGGGCCTCGGCGGTGCTGATCCTCAACGACCCCCGCACCGGCTACCCGTACGCCTGTCTGGAGAGCTCGATCATCTCCGCGACCCGCACCGCGGCGTCGGCGGCCTCGGCGGCCGACCGGCTCTCGCGCGACGGGGCCCGCCCGCGTCGCGTCGGGTTCGTCGGGACCGGGCTGATCGCCCGCTACATCCACCAGTTCCTGGTCGGCACCGGCTGGACCTTCGACGAGGTCGGCGTGTTCGACCTGTCGGCCGACTCCGCGGAGGGGTTCCGGGGCCACGTCGAGCGGACCGCGCCCGGCGCGGTCCGGATCCACGACTCCGCCGAGTCGCTGGTCCGCGGCAGCGACCTGGTGATCTTCGCGACCGTCGCGGGCACCCCGCACGTGCACGACCCCGCCTGGTTCGACCACCACCCGCTGGTGCTGAACGTGTCGCTGCGCGACCTGTCCGCGGACATCGTGCTCAGCGCCTTCAACGTCCTCGACGACGTGGAGCACTGCCTCAAGGCCGACACCTCCCCGCACCTGGCCGAACAGGCCACCGGGAACCGCGACTTCGTCGACGGCACCCTCGACCAGGTGCTCGACGGCACGCTGGCCGTCCCCACCGACCGCACGGTCGTGTTCTCCCCGTTCGGCCTCGGGGTCCTCGACCTCGCCGTCGGACGGTTCGTCCACGCCGAGGTCGCCCGCGCCGGCGAGCTGCACACCGTCGACGACTTCTTCCACGAGCTGAGCCGGCACGGCTGAGCCGCCACCACTGGTACACGAGGGGTCGACGATGACCGTCATCTCCGCACCCGAAGACTTCAACACCGACGACCTGTACGTCGACCTGACCGGGGTCCTCGGACTGTCGCTCTACCTCAAGTGCGAGGGCTTCAATTTCGCAGGATCGGTCAAGCTCAAGGCCGCGCTCGGCATGGTCACCGACGCCGAGCGGCGCGGCCTGCTGCACCGCGGATCGGTGCTCGTGGAGTCCTCCTCGGGCAACCTCGGCGTCGCGCTCGCCATGATCGCGGCGAGCCGGGGCTACCGGTTCGTCTGCGTCACCGACCCGCGCTGCAACCCGGCCACGCACCGGCTGATGGAGGCCCTCGGCGCGGAGGTCCGCGTCGTGGACAACCCGGACGCCGCCGGTGGCTTCCTCGCCACCCGGATCGCGCTGGTCCGCTCGCTGGTCGCCGGCGACGACCGCTACGTCTGGCTCAACCAGTACGCCAACCCGGAGAACCAGGGCTCGCACCTGGTCACCACCGGGCCGGAGATCGAGGCGGCGTTCCCGCAGCTCGACGTGGTCTTCGTCGGCGCGGGCACGACCGGCACGCTGATGGGCTGCGCCCGCTACTTCCGGTCCCGGCCGCGGCCGGTCCGGGTGGTCGCGGTCGACGCGGCCGGGTCGGTCACCTTCGGCGACCGGCCGACGCCCCGGATGATCCCGGGGCTGGGCACCAGCGTCCGCCCGGAGGCGCTCGACGAGTCCTACATCGACGACGTCGTGCACGTCGCCGAGCCCGACACGCTCGAGGCGTGCCACGCCCTGGCCCGCCGCGGGTTCCTGTTCGGCGGGTCGACCGGCACCGTCGTCGCGGGGGCCGCGGACTGGCTGCGCCGCCACGGCGACGCGACGACCACGGCCGTCGCGCTCGCCCCGGACATGGGGGAGCGCTACCTGGACACGGTCTACCGGCCGTCGTGGCTGGCCGAGCACTTCGGCCCCGAGGCGGCGGCCGGGATGCCGCAGCCGCGCGAGGCCACGATCACCGAGGTCACCCCCGCCGGCGTGGTCACCGAGATCCTGCCCGGTGGCCCGGCCCTGGTCGCGGGGTCCCGCTGATGGCCCGCACCAGGACCCCGCGGGCCCCGCTGGTCCCGCCGCGGCGCGAGGCACCGGCGGAGACGGCAGCCGGGTCGTCGCCGTCGCGGCCGACGCCCTACCGCCGCGAGAACGCACCGCGGGAGCCGGCCGGCGGAGCCCCGGGTGCCGTCGACGACGCCTCCGCGACGACGGCGCTGCCCGCGGTGACTCCGTCGCCGGCCGGTGCGGCCCCGGCGCGGGGCGACGAGCGACCCCCGGTGCGCGCCGCAGACCCGGCGTCGCCCGGTACCGGTCCCGCTGAGCTGTCGCGGCCCGCCGAGCCGTCGTCGCGCTCCGGCACGCCGGACCGGGCCCGGTCGCGACGGCGGGGGCTGCTGCCGCCGCCGGGTGCGGTGACCCGGGCCGAGCCCGCCGCGTCGACGGCGGGTCCCGGTGCCCTGGACGGTTCCGGTCCTTCCGGGGTGGAGGACACCGTGCAGACGCGACCGCGCACCGGCGCCGACCCGCGCGGCGGCACCGACGCGCAGCACGGGACCGAGCCGCGCACCGCGGCCGGGGCACGCACCGGAGCCGAGACACGCAACGGCACCGAC
>JAESFO010000927.1_pt1 | contig 11178 bp, 12 predicted proteins | sample 9269421 | NCBI WGS metagenome assembly JAESFO01 (sample SAMN14502839, study PRJNA617101) | algae metagenome | isolation source: Nostoc desertorum CM1-VF14 and co-occurring heterotrophs from rocky... | place: USA: Clark Mountains, San Bernardino, California | collected 2000-06-05 | reverse complement strand
TTAACAAAGTTAGTTCAAATTTAGAGATTAACCGCGGAGGAGAGAGAAGCGGAGATCACGCAGAGTAGTTCAGATTATGTACTCTTAGCCCAACTTTGCTAGAGTTGAGCTATACCTCTGCGTATCCTTTGCGTCCTCATATCTCTGCGGTTAAAGAAGAGCCACGGAGAACCCGGGTATAGCGATATGTTTTAATCTATTTCTTTCCTACAACATCCAGGCTTACTTTCACATTGTCGCCCATGGTCATGCTATTACCCCCAACGCCATATTCTTTCCTGTCCACACTGAATTCTGCCTTAAACTGGTAACCACCTTGTACCGGTGTTGCAGTAAAATCGAATTGAATGTTCTTAGATACGCCATGCATGGTTAGCACCGCTTTAGCAAAATACACATTGTTGCCTTTGGCCTGTATGCTGGTTGTTTTAATACCGATAACGGGATATTTTTCTGCATCGAAGAAATCATCCTTTTTTAAATGATCGTCTCTGCGTTTATTATCTGTATTGATTGTGTTCACATCAACGGTGACGTCAAACTGGCTGGACGAGAGTTTTTTAGGGTCAAAGCTCATCTTCCCTTTAAGACCTTTTAAAGAGCCGTCCACATTTACCCCCATATTTTTTATAACAAAAGAAATTTTGCTATCTGCATCAGAGGGAGTAAGATTTTGGGCAAAACTATTTATAGATAATAATGCCACTAATAAGATTAAAAAGGTCTTTTTATACATAAAAATTTAATTTAAGTAAAAATGGATATTTTGAGTAAAATTATACAAATTCGAACAATGGTTAAACATTGATTTTAAAGTGCCCCAAAAGTCAACTATACAACATTTGCGGTTTGGGTTTTCTCTGTTCCTCATGCCTGTATTTTGGTTTGCTTTGAGCCAGGCTCCGGTAATCGATTGGGCCGATGCCTGCCTGATCTTCATCATACTTCATTTATTGGTATACCCATCCAGTAACGGCTATAATTCGTATATGGATAGAGATACAGGTAGTATAGGGGGAATAGAAAAGCCGTTACCGGTTCACAAAGAACTATTTTATGTAAGTGTGGCAATGGATATGCTTGCATTGTTGCTGTCCTCTCTGCTGGGATGGGCGATTTTGGTGGGGGTTGGTGTATATATTATTGCTTCGAGGTTGTATAGCTACCGCGGTGTGAGACTAAAACAATACCCGGTTGTAGGTTACCTGACGGTGATCATTTGCCAGGGAGCGTTGGTGTACTTTATTGTGAGCAATAGTGTGAGTGATGTATTGGTGTGGAAAGATGCCTGGTTGCCCGCTATTGTTACTTCCCTCCTCATCGGGGGTACTTATCCTTTAACCCAGGTATATCAACATCAACAGGACCTGGAGGACGGAGTGATTACATTGAGCTATAAACTGGGAGTAAGAGGCACTTTTATTTTTTGTGGTATCATCCTTTTTGTAGCATTATTATTGCTAACTCTTTACTTTATAGGAGTAAACCAGTGGTGGTCTCTGGTGGCTTATGGAGTGGCGATGTTACCGGTTGCCTTTTATTTTACCAGCTGGTTTTTAAAAGTGGAAAGGGATCCGGACAGTGCCAATTTCAAAAACCTGATGAAGATGAATTATGTGGCTTCGGTTTGCAGCAGTATTGCTTTCATTGGCATATTAATTATCAACAGAACAGGATAAACGATAGTGGTGTGTGAGGAGTGTAGTGATTGTAGTTTTAACAACTATTTACTCTTCACTAATTACCTGGTAAATTAAACATGAGTAAAATTACGTCTATTGCAACAGCAGTGCCGGTATACCAGCAAAGCCAGATGCAGATATATGATGCCGTACGTGCCGTGCATGCAGGCACTGAGGAGGAAGCAAGAGTATTGCGGTTTATGTATAAATCCAGCGGTATAGAAACCCGTTACGCGGCCGTTCCGGATTTTAACCTGGAGAATGGCCGCAACGAAATTCTACATGCTACCGGTGCAGATATTAATACAAGTGGACTTGAAGACCGGCTAAAAATATATGATAAAGCAGCGCTTGATCTTTCTATTGATGTGATCAGGAAATGTTTGCACGAGGATATGAACCCTTCGGATATTACACACCTGATTACGGTTAGTTGTACCGGTATGCAGGCGCCCGGACTGGATCTTTCTATTGTAAAGGAGCTGAAACTGTGTTCCAATATTTATAGAACCTCAGTAAATTTTATGGGCTGCTATGCGGCCATTCATGGATTGAAGCATGCCCATTATATCGCAGAGAAGGAGCCGGATGCCAAAGTATTGGTGGTTTGTGTGGAGTTGTGCACTTTGCATTTCCAAAAAGACAGATCCATCGACAACATAACCAGCACCGTCATATTTGGTGATGGTGCCGCAGCTGTATTGGTAGAAAATTCAGGAAGTAAAAGAGCCGGCTGGGAGTTGAAAAAATTTTACAGTGAGATCAACTTCGAAGGCATCGATGATATGGCCTGGAAGATCTCGAAAGATGGCTTTTTGATGACACTTACCAACAAAGTGCCTGAGATTCTTGAAAAGAAATGCAAAGACATTATGGACCATGCGCTGCAATATTATGGTATCACATCTGAAGCTGTAGATAGCTGGTGCGTTCACCCGGGCGGTAAAAAAATATTGGAAGCAGTAGAGCGGGGATCTTCCGTTACCCGCGAGCAATTGCAGGAAAGTTATGCTGTATTGAAGGAATACGGCAATATGAGCAGCCCTACCGTATTGTTTGTGCTGGAAAAGATTTTAAGAAGGGCTGAACAAAATGGTTCCGTTAAAAATATAGTAGGAATGGCCTTTGGTCCGGGGCTTACATTAGAAACATTTCATTTAGCCCATGCCTGATTTTTCAACAAGAAGTAGTGAAAAGGAATTGCTGGATGATCCCCTGATTCCTTTTAAAGATATCAGGCAAAATATGCGGGAGCTGAATGCTATTAATACCTTACTAGGAGGACATGCTATTACTAAAAGAGGGTTTAGAAAGATACTGGGCACCCGCCAGGAAGTCAGTATTTGTGAAATAGGCTGTGGCGGTGGCGACAATTTATTTGTGATTGATCGGTGGTGTAAAAGAGCGGGGGTGAAAGCAAAGCTTACAGGCATCGACATTAATGCACATTGTGTTGAATTTGCCAAAGATCGGTATAGAGATATTGGGATTGAATTTATTTGCAGCGATTATAAAGCCAGCGCTGTTTACCCGGATATAATATTCAGCTCTTTATTTTGTCACCACTTTACCAATGAAGAACTTGTTTCGATGTTGCAATGGATGCAGCAACATTGTAAGGCCGGCTTCTTTATTAATGATCTTCATCGTCACCCCCTGGCCTGGTGGAGTATTATGGGGCTGACTAAAGTTTTTTCGCGTTCTTACCTGGTTAAGAATGATGCGCCTTTATCCGTACTAAGGGGCTTTAAAAAAAAGGAATGGCGGCAGTTATTACAAAAGGCCGGGGTTGACGCAGATATTAGTTGGCAATGGGCATTCAGGCATTTGATCGCGTACAAAAAATGAACGGTTATGACTACGATATAGGAATTGTAGGAGGTGGCTTAGCCGGGTTGACAGCAGCTATCCAGCTAAGAAAAAAGGGCTATACCGTTTCATTATGGGAAAAAAATAAGTATCCCTTTCACCGGGTTTGCGGAGAGTATATCAGTAAGGAAAGTTGGGACTATTTGCAACGATGCGGCATTGATTTGCCGGCCTTGCAATTACCGGAGATCAATAAACTGGAGGTGAGTTCGCCCAGAGGTTCTGTGTTAAAAGCAAAACTAGACCTGGGTGGTTTTGGCATCAGCCGGTATCGGCTGGACTATTTGTTGTACGAAGAGGCGAAAAAGCTGGGAGTGGCTGTATTTGACGGATGTAAGGTGGAGCAACTGTTCCGCAGGCACGACAGCTTTGAAATACTTGCCGGGAATCAATCTTTTAAAGTGAAGCTGGCCCTGGGGAGCTTTGGAAAACGAAGCAATATAGATGTGAAATGGCAGCGGAAGTTTGTGGTACAAAAACCTAATACGCTCAATAATTATATCGGTGTAAAGTATCATATTAAAGCGGATCTTCCCGATGACACTATTGCGCTTCATAATTTTAAGGGCGGATATTGTGGTGTGTCGAAAGTAGAAGCAGATCAATATTGTCTTTGTTATCTTACTACTGCTTCTAATTTGCAGGCGGCGGGAGGTATTAAAGAAATGGAAGAGCATATTTTGTTTCGTAATTTTTATTTGAGAAAAATATTCGAACAAGGCGCGTTTGTTTTTTCAGACCCTGTTACCATTTCGCAAATTTCTTTTAATAGAAAGGAGCTTGTATACAACAATATTCCCCTGGTGGGTGATGCCTGCGGGATGATCACACCTTTATGCGGCAATGGCATGAGTATGGCTATGCATAGCGGAAAAATTTTTACCGAACTGGCTAACGACTTTTTGCAACATCGAATTTCTTTTGATGGCATGTTAGGCCGATACGAACGAATGTGGACCAACCAATTTTCAGCACGCTTGCGCGTGGGCCGTATGGTTCAGGCTAATTTTGGCAAAGAATGGCAAACCAATTTATTTGTTAATACGCTTAAACGTTTGCCGGGGCTAACGAATCGGATCATCAAAGCAACACATGGACAGCCTTTTTAGAAGTATTGAGAGACGTCGCAGTAATATTGTATTCACCCTTGAGCGAAGCCTATAGCAGCAGCATCCACTATTTTACTGATCACTCATTGCTTGTTAGTCACCCCTAATATTGTCCTGTGCTCAACATCACCAGTGTACAGGCTTCTATTGTTTGTATGCCCTGTTGTTCAGCTTTATGCGCTAATGTATAGTTTTCCGCGCCCGGATTAAAGATGATTCTTTTAGGCTTGAGTGACAAAATATAATCTTCATATTCTTTTTGATTGTACTCATTCATGTACATGGTTACCGTATCGATATCTTGTTCTTCCGGTTTTGCTTTATGGATGACCACATCACCTACCTGCCCTTCGCGGCGACCGATAGCCACCACATCATGACCACTGGCACGCAACCTTCTCAGGGCCATATTGCCGTAGCGTGAAGTATTTTCCGACGCGCCCAGAACCAATGTTTTTTTATTTGCCATATATAGAATATTAATGGTTGAATACTGTTTTCGTGGTTGTTGTTACAATATTAATGCCATTGGGCATTACTTATTTAAAACAAAAAAGCCACAATGTAATAACACTGTGGCTTATATAAAGTTTCAGATACTGTTAAACCAGCATACGCAATGGCTCTTCCAGGAAGCTCTTTAATGTTTGAAGGAAAGCTGCTCCCACTGCACCATCTGCCACGCGGTGGTCACAGGTAAGTGTTACTTTCATGATATTCCCGATAGTGATCTGTCCGTTTCTAACCACAGGTACCTGACTAATAGCACCTACAGCGAGAATGCAGGAAGCAGGAGGGTTGATGATAGCAGTGAATTCCTCAATGCCAAACATGCCCAGGTTGGAGATAGTGAAGGTATTGCCTTCCCACTCTGCCGGTGCCAGTTTCTTTGATTTGGCACGTCCTGCAAGGTCTTTAACCTCGCCGGCAATCTGCGACAAAGATTTAGTATCGGCAAAGCGAACTACCGGTACCAGTAAGCCTTGGTCTACTGCTACTGCAACACCAATATCTACATGGTGGTTAACGCGGATGGTGTCACCCTGCCAGCTGCTGTTAATATCCGGGTGTTGTTTTAAAGCCAGCGCCGCTGCTTTAATTACCAGGTCATTAAACGATATTTTATTAGGAGATACTTCGTTGATCTGCGCGCGACTGGCAACTGCCTTGTCCATGTTGATTTCCATGGTCAGGTAGATCTCAGGAGCCGAGAACTTCACTTCAGAAAGACGTCTGGCGATTGTTTTTCTCATTTGAGAAACAGGAACATCTTCAAAAGAAACCTGGCCGGTAATTGCAGAACCTGAAGACGCCGGTGCCTGGGTAGCAGGTGTTTCCTGTGCTGCTGGCTTAGCCGCCGATGGTTTATAGTTGTCTATATCTGATTTGGTAATTCTTCCACCATCTCCCGAGCCTTGCACGCTTCCCAGGTCGATACCTTTTTCGGCAGCCAGTTTTTTAGCTAAAGGAGATGCCTTGATACGGCCATTTTCTGTGGAAGGCTTTCCTGATGTGGTGTCAGGAGCTTCATCTTTTACCGCAGGTGCACCTTCTGCATCCTGAACAGCTGCATTGGTTCCGGCTTCTACATCATCGCCTTTACTGCTGATAGAACCGCCGCCTTTTACAGCCGCAACAATCTCATCTACATTTACTTTTCCTTCTTCACCGATAATGCAAAGCAGGTCATTAACCTGTATCTTATCACCGGCCTTCGCACCCTGATATAATAATTTGCCGTTTTTATAGCTTTCCAGCTCCATAGTGGCTTTATCAGTCTCTATTTCGGCCAGCAAATCACCTTTTTTTACATCATCGCCAATATTTTTGGCCCAGCTGGCAATTACACCTTCTGTCATGGTATCACTCAGGCGGGGCATTAATACTACCTCATCCAGCTTCGATACATCTATTGTTGATCCTGAGGGAGCTGCTTCTGTTTTTTCTTCAACTTTAGCTGCTTCTTTAGCAGGTTCTTCTTTTGTTTCTTCTTTAGGTTGAGCGCTTCCGCCAGATTTTCCGTTTACCAGCCCCGAAATATCCTCACCTGCATCACCCACAATTACCATCAGGTCATCTACCTGCAGCTTTCCGCCGGTATCTGCACCCAGGTACAAAATGGTTCCATCTTTATAGCTTTCTAACTCCATTGTGGCTTTATCGGTTTCAATTTCAGCCAGCAAATCTCCTTTTTTTACACTATCGCCTACTTTTTTATGCCAGGCAGCAATCACCCCTTCAGTCATTGTATCACTCAATCGGGGCATTAAAATTTTATCAGCCATGTATATAAAATATTTCGCCCGAAATTAGTGAATTATAGTGAATGGGCAATAGTGAAATGTCTGCCGCTGCAGATTCCACCATTTATAAATAGAATAGTAAAAAAACACAGGAAAGCGGCAAAAAATTACCGGAACATTGAAGAGGAGTATGGAGTATTGAGAACTAAAAATGCCTTATGGAGCATTCACTTTTGCAACATCTTTTATTATTATTGTCCAATACCGGTATTTAGATTAGACAGCTCCACCTGAAATATTACCTTAGCTTTTAAGGCGGTAAAAACTCTCAACAAAGTGTCCATTGTTACATTACCTGAGTTGTTTTCAAGTCTTGAAATTTGAGCTTTTTGAACTCCAATTAGTTTTCCTAATTCTTCCTGCGTTAAATTACGTTCCTGCCTGGTTTGTTTAATAGCTTTGCCAATTAAGTCTATTTGAAGTTCATACTCAAAAAGATCTCTTTCTGGGGTTCCTTTCTTTCCAATAAGTTGATCTTGAACCTGATCTAATGTGTATGATTTCATTTTTTGTTATTTTTCAATTGTTTTTCTTCAAAATATTTTGTTCGTTGCTGAATGGCTTTTTGAATTTCCTTTTTAGGAACCTTGCTTCGCTTTTTTATGAATCCATGTGTTGAGACTACTAAAGTCTCAATAGGAGAGGACTTATCCCAAAAAGCAAGTAACCTGTATTGAAGCCCCTGGTATAAAGTTCTGAATTCCCAAATATCATCATTAAGTTTTTTAAATAATTCAGGATCAGGTTCAATCTGCACTTTACGGATGTTGTAAAGCACTTTTTCATAGTGCTTCCGTTCCAATCCTTTCAGAAACTCAAACACGTCGCTTAAGAATATTATTTCAAAAAGTTTATCCATAGGTTATGCTCAATACAAAGGTAACGAAAGTTTCATTATAGTGAAACTTTCGTTACTATAGGTTGTGTGCAGCCTATAGCATTGGTTGCGGTTATATATTGTAATTGATTCAAAAGTTACTGACTCGGAGCGCTAGCGACCCAACTCCAGCTTGAGCTTATCCTTTAATTGTTGAACTAAAGGATATTTAGCGATCATTTTCTGATATTGTTCCACTACAGATAGTGGACGCTCTATCACTTCCTGCTGTACTGGCTGGCGGTTCGCGTCAATGAGGTTAAAGAGCTGTAACTGGGTATTCTGCAGTTCTGTTTTTAAAAACTCAGCCGCTTCATTTTTGGTGATTTCTACAAACCGGTTTTCCAGCGGATTGGAAGTATACACATTAAAAGAATTGGCATCCAGGATCTCAACAGTGGCCAATGAAAAACTCTGGGCAGCAGGGTTGCGGTTGTCTCTTAATAGTTGTGTGAATTTTTGCCAGGCTGCTATAAGCGTAGCTTCTTGCAGCGGCTGATCTTCTTTTTCAGGAGCAATCTCCTTGAATTGCTGCCTGAGCTTTTCCAGGCTGCTCAATTTTTTCCCGGCTGTAGGCGTGGGAGAAGGCTGGCTGATCGCAGCAACCTGGGAGGTCTCGGTTATTTTTGTTACCGGTTGCTGCATCCTAACAGGCGGTTCATCAGCGATCGTCAATTTTGCCGTTGGTGGAGTAACCTCCTGAGCTTTTGCAGGTCTTTCTCTCAACAGTACCGGCTGAATTTGCCTGAAAGCCAACGCAGCTCTTGACTCAACTAGTTTTTTTTTTGATACTGAATTTTCGTCCAGTGAAAGTTGCATAGCCTGTTGCAGGTAACATAGTTTAATCAGTGTAAGCTCTACATGCAATCTTTTATTACGTGCCGACCGGTAATTGATCTCTGACTCGTTTAAAATATTCAAAGCACTGATTAATAGCGCCGTAGGAATTTGCTGAGCTGCGGTAAGATATTTTTCCCTGAAACTTTCAACGGTGTCCAGTAAAGCTACTACTTTCTCATCCTTACTTACCAGCAGGTTACGGATAAAAGCTGCCATCCCGTTCAGTACCAGGTCGCCCTCGAAACCTTTGCGGTTAATGTCGTCAAACAAAAGCATGGCGCTGGCCAGGTCTTGTTGCTGCATATAGTCCATTAACCGGAAATAATAATCCTCGTCCAGGATGTTCAGGTGCTCCAGTGTGCTGTTATAGCTTACTTCGCCATTGCTGAAGCTTACTATTTTATCCATGATACTCAAGGCATCACGCATACAGCCCTCGCTCTTTTGTGCAATGAGTTGTAAAGAGGCTTTATCGGCTTTTACGTTCTCTTTACCACAGATACCCTCCAGATGCTCCACGGTATCATTAGTAGTGATACGTTTGAAGTCGAATATCTGGCATCGGCTCAGTATCGTAGGGAGAATTTTATGTTTTTCGGTGGTGGCCAATATAAAAATGGCATAAGAAGGAGGTTCCTCTAAAGTTTTCAGAAAAGCGTTAAAGGCCGCCGAACTTAACATGTGTACCTCATCTATAATATATACCTTGTATTTACCGGCCTGCGGGGCAAAACGCACCTGGTCTACCAATGTGCGGATATCATCCACCGAGTTATTGCTGGCAGCATCCAATTCATGAATGTTCAATGAACTGCCGTGATTAAACGATACACAGGAGGTACACTCATTACAGGCTTCTCCATCGGGAGTTGCATTTTCGCAGTTGATAGTTTTCGCCAGGATACGGGCACAGGTAGTTTTACCTACTCCCCTGGGGCCACAAAACAGGAAAGCATGCGCCAGCTGGTTTTGCTTTATCGCATTCTTTAATGTAGTGGTGATATGCCCCTGGCCTACAACGGTATCGAAGTTCTGGGGCCTGTACTTGCGTGCTGAAACAATAAATTTATCCATGATTACTCCTCGTGACAAAAGTAACGTATTGCAGCCTGATTTGTTGGGGCTGTAGCAGCTATGTGGAAAATTGGTGATTGCGCGTACCGTAAAAAAATATGCAGTTTATAAATAACTAGTTTTAAATTGATTGGATTATAAACCCGCGGGCTTTAACAAAAAGAACTGCCGTGTTGGTACGGGGTTTGTTTAAATAAGTGTGAATTTATTTTTTAATCAAATCCCAATCTTATGAAATCAATTTTGAAAATGCTTGGTGTGGTGCTTTTTGCATCATTTGTGTTAACAGCTTGCAGTAAGGACGATGATCCGGCCGACAACCGCTTTTTTGTAGGTACTTATAATGGAAAAGTTACTTATAAAGGTGCTGGTGATGACGTTTCCAATACGAATGGTTCAGTTACTGTGGTAAAAGGAGGATCAGCAACTACCTATAACTTTAAGTTTTCTGATGGAATACCCGATATTAATAATGTAGAATTCAGGCAGAGCGGTGATAATACCTGGGTTAGTACAGGCGAATTGGCCGGTTTGATCAACGTTACTAATAACAGGTTAGTTATTGGTGTTACTAAAAATGGTAATACTTGGACAGCCGATTGTAACAGATAAAAAGTTTAATATTTTGAAAAGCCCGTGACTTCAACATCACGGGCTTTTGCTATAACTACAATCCTACTTATTCGTCCATAGGGTCCATTTTTTATCAAACTTGTACCATTTGCCATCACTACCTTCCCATTTCCATTCAGGTACTTCACTCCATTTGGTTCCGTCAGTGCTCCACACCAACTTGCCTTCATGTATTTTTAACCATTTGCCGTCTTTATCTGTCCAGCTTTGACTCTCTACTTCTGCCCATTTAGTTCCATCTGTGCTCCACCATAGTTTGGCAGATTTATCCAGTTTATACCAATAGGTTTTACCTTCAATAGAACCCGCCCATGTTTGGGTTTTTGATTTTACCCAGTCTGCTTTTATCTCGTATGAAACAGAACTTGTGTAAATTTCAGCTGCCTGAGCACCAGCAGCCAAGCCGCTGCAAATAGTGAATGCTAAAAGTATTTTTTTCATTGTGTGATTTTTAAAAGCTTAATGATCTATTTTTTATTATAACCTGAATGCAGGTTTAAGAAACAGGTTGGCAATAGTAACTACATTAGCTGTCGCCAGTGGCTCGTCGAAGCTCTCCGCTGCTGCAGCTTGTGTAACGCCTGCGGCTATATTAGTGATAGGTACATTTGCCTGCGTTGTATTTTGTTCGCCTGCATAAACCGCATCAGCAGGTGCAACGCCGGTATCATTACCATTAGCGGTATAAGTGATCCATGGCTTGATCGTAAGACCAGCCCCGGCAGCCATCTGGCGTAAATGGGAGGCGTGGCGGGCTTCTACTGCATGTATCTGAAGCGCTGCTGTTAATA
>JAESFO010000926.1_pt1 | contig 11228 bp, 7 predicted proteins | sample 9269421 | NCBI WGS metagenome assembly JAESFO01 (sample SAMN14502839, study PRJNA617101) | algae metagenome | isolation source: Nostoc desertorum CM1-VF14 and co-occurring heterotrophs from rocky... | place: USA: Clark Mountains, San Bernardino, California | collected 2000-06-05 | reverse complement strand
GAATAATAGCTTCAGTGCCCTATCGTACTTCCTATGGATATGGTCCGCTGCCTATGTACGATTCGTATGCCAACGGAAGCTATTATTCTGCACCACTGGTTTTGGTAAAGCCTGATTTAAGACCATTGCGAACGGTAGCATATGAAGTAGGGGCCGAATTGCAAATGTTTAAACGGCGTCTTGGTTTAGATATTGCTGCATACATGGGCAATACAAAGGACCAGATATTGCAATCGATTATAGACCGCTCTTCGGGTTACAGCGGTGAAATTATTAATGCCGGAAAGGTTCGCAATATTGGTTTGGAAATAGCCCTGAATGGTACGCCTGTAAAAGCTAAAGCAAAAAACGGGTTTAAGTGGGATGTCAATGTTACGTTTTCTTCCAACCGAAACAGGATTATGGAGATACCCGATTCCTCGGTGGTGTTAGGGACCGGAGCTGTAGGTAGCGGCCAGATTGTGGCAAGAGTGGGCGGTAGTATGGGTGATATGTATGGCCGGGGCTTTGTACGTTCACCTGACGGGCAGGTAGTGTTTGATCCCGTTACCGGTAATGCTAAGATTACCGAAGGGGTTGTGTTCATAGGCAACACTATACCTAAAGGAAAATTAAGTATTCAAAACGCTTTTTCATTTAAGAACTTTAGAGTTTCTGCCTTGTTCGATGGACAATGGGGCGCCGTGGGGCACTCATTAATGCACTATAAAATGGTAGAGCAGGGCAAGCTTCAGGTAACGGTACCGGGCCGTTATAACGGCATTATTGGTAATGGTGTATTGGAAGTGTTGGATGCAAAAGGACATGTAACCGGATATAGGAAAAATGATGTAGTAGCAACTGATATAGATGAGTACTATCGTTCGATGATGGGGGTGGATAATGCAGAAGGAAGTTCATTCAGCACCGACTTTATTAAATTTAGAGAAGCCCGTATCGATTACACAATTCCCGCCAGGTATTTAAAAAGGCTGAAGATTGATAGAGTAACGCTCGGCCTCTATGGCAGAAACCTGTTCATCTGGTCGCCCTGGCCCATGTTCGACCCCGAATTTGGTACTTTGAGCGGAACCGATATTACACAAGGATTTGAAGTGGCTCAATTCCCTTCCACACGAACTGTTGGAGCCAATCTGGTAATTACGTTCTAAACATTAAAATACTTAACATGATAAAGAATATATTATTGGGAACTTTATTGCTGGCATTTGTGCTGCAATCCTGTACCAAAAGATATGACGAAATCAATACGAACCCTAACCTTGAAACTGTTGTAAGTCCCGAGCAATTATTTGCGCCCGCGCTTGTAAATATTCTAAGCATCAATATGTCGCGTAATTATAGCTTTAATAACGAGCTGATGCAGGTTACGGTGAATATGGGCGATGGAGACGGTAAGGTTTTTCGTTACGATATTCGTACCACCTGGGGCACCCAACCCTGGAACAATCTGTATTTGCAGCTTACCAATCTTAAAAACATATACAGCATAGCCGATACAAGCAGCAGGTATAAAAATGATAGCTACAAAGGTGTTTCTATAATTCTGCAGTCCTGGGTATACTCTATACTTACAGATACTTATGGTGATATACCTTATTCAGAATCGAATCTCGGCAGGCTTGAAGATGGTGCCAATCGCCGGCCAAAGTTCGATAAGCAAAAGGACATCTATATGGCAATCTATGATAGTCTTGAAGTGGCAAATAGCATTTTGGCCCAAAGTACAGATACCATTAACAGTAATTCAGACCCTGTATTTAAAGGCGATATAGCCAAGTGGCGTAAATTTGGCAACGCTTTATACCTGCGCTTGTTATTACGTTTGTCTGGTAAAAGTGAAGTTGCTGCAACGGTTATTTCCAAATTTCAAAATATTGTAAATAATCCTGTACAGTATCCTGTTATTTCCAGTAACAGTGAATCGGCAATTTTACGTTGGTCGGGCAGCGCAATAGCTGCAGAGCCTTTGTCTTCACCGTTTAACTCTATGCGTGTGCAGGATTTTCGATCTCCGGGCCTGGGCGAATTTTTTATAGGAAATTTGCGTAACTGGAACTCTCCTCTTATACAAACCAGTGCGCCACACGGAACCAACAGTATTAATCGTTTAGGTATCGCCCAGGGCTCTAATGCCTGGTCCGGTATACCTTCAGGTTATTCTCCCGGCCAGGACGTTTCAAAATCATCCTACTTTTTTAGTAGTGATCAGAATACAACTAACCAGGTTACCACGCCCAGAATTAATATGCAAACAGAGCCACTTACAGGCCAGATGTTAAATTATGCCGAAGTGCAATTTATGTTAGCCGAAGCAGCACTAAAAGGGTGGATTACCGGTGGCGATTCTCTGTATTACAACAAAGGGGTATTAGGCTACATGCAAATGTGGTTGCCTACATCATTTACTGCGGCAGCGCTTACCTCCGGTGGTGTTACCGGCGGCGGGTTTTTAGGCGATGCAGATATATCCTACCTGCCGTACCTTTCTTTCGATGAAAAAATGGATCTTATTCATCTGCAGAAATATTACGCTTTGTTATGGTGCGATATGCAACAGTGGATTGAGTACCGCCGTACCGGGCATCCGGTTTTGCCTAAAGGCCCCGGCTTAATACCACCTGGTATTATGCCGGCGAGATTAAACTACCCGGTAGAGGTACAATCTACCAATCCTACTTACTACAAGGAGGCGGTAGCATCGCAGGGCCCCGATAATATCAATACACAAGTGTGGTGGCAAAAACCGTAACATACTTTATTAAGAGCAATATCAGATAACGACAAAAAAGCGATAGATGAAAACAAATATTTTAAACGGCTTTTTTATAGCCTTGATGCTTTTAGCTTTAGGTAGTTGTAAAAAAGGAGGTTTTGGCAACTATCCCGGGGGTGTGCCCTACGAATATATAGCCATATTCGATGTTAGAAATATATATAAAGGCCAGGATGTGACGCTGACCAAAGAAGCCTTAGCCGGAGCATCATATTTATATGCTATAGTAACTTCAGACCACGCCGGAGGTAATTTACCCGAAGGTATGTTGGTGGTGCAGGATAATCGCCGCAACAATTGGCTCAGGGGCATCTGCATAAACATGGGTGCCGAAGCAGCTAAATACCACCCGGGAGATTCTGTGAAAATAAAAATTGAAGGAGCTACACTAACCCGTAAAGAGGGTATTTTGCAGATTACCGGCGTACCCAATAATGATGTGGTTGTAACTTCTTCGGGAAATGAAGTAACGGTTACAAAAATCGACGCAGGAGCTATTTTAGCTAATCCCAATACGTATGAAAGTATTTTTGTGATGGTTACAAAAGCGGGATTTACACCGGTACCACCAGAAGGTGCTGTTATGAAGGATGGCGAATATGTGAATGATGGGTTCGCTACTATTAGATTGGTTACCAATCCTACCGCCGTTTTTGCCAGTGACCCGATTCCAGGTTTGGCGGTTTACAAGGGAATTACTTTTAATACAGAAGATGCAGCAGGTAAATTAACTACACAAATACGGCCCAGAATTAAAAGCGATTTAATTTCTATGGGTGACATCTCTTTGGCTCAACCGCTTATCATTACAGGACTACAGCGAGATCCCGAAGGTGGTGATGGCAACTACGAGTATGTGCAGATGATGGCTACTACCAGCGACATCGATTTTTCTGTAACGCCTTACTGTATCGTATTTACCAACAATGCAGGCGCATCCACACCTTTAGGTGCGCCGGCAAACGGGTGGGCTACCGGAGGCCAGCGTACAATTAAATGGAATATAACTTCCGGTGTTGCCAAAAAAGGACAATTCTTTTATTTTGGAGGAACTGCTAAAATGATCAATGGTTCAGCTTCTACTCCATACACCGGAGATAGCTGGTATGGAAAACAGTTTATTACAACTACCGGTTACTTTAACGCGGGAGATGGAGGTCTTGTAATTACTTCTGCTTTTGGTTCTGCCACCAGTACTCCGTCCGGTCCATTTGCAAACTCGGGTAATCCATCTGGCGTAGCCATATTTAAAGGCATCAACATCAATAAAGAATCCATTCCTGCAGATGTGATTTTTGTGAGTTTAAAAGGTACGGGAGGTTCTTTGTACCAGGCTGCTGTCGGAGCAACAGCTGCAATGGGGTATAGAATTACTACAAATGATTGGTACGATGCCGTAAATCCGGATAATTTAAACCCACAACCGTTTGCCAGGATGACAACGGGTGCTCTCGGTATTAATACGAAAAGTGTTCCATACCGCACCGAAAATTTAGGGCATTTTGATCTGTTGGGCGGTGTGTATAATATAACATTAGGCAGATGGACGAAAGCACGCTCCGAAACTGAATATGTAGACTTATCAAAAACATCTACATGGGCTGAAATAGAAGCGGGTGATAATGTTACAAAACTGGTAGAATAGTATATCCGGTACTTTATTATCAACTGTTATAAAATCGGGTTGCCTTAGGACTGGCGGTTACTTTGTACTCTTGGTTTCAGGGCATATTACTTACTTAATAACTTAAAAAAAATTTAAAATGAAAATCAGAAGCTTTTACACTCTATCTGTTATGTTTCTTATTATAGTAGGGAACACATTCGCTACACAAGCTAATGCAACAAAGCGCGCGGATGCCTGCTTATCTGATGGCTATACATCATTAATTGGTCAGGGTACTATAAATCCACTTGCCCGCATTAAAACTGATCCAACGAAACCATATTTGAAATTAAATATATTGGACAAGGATACCGTTGTTGTGGAGGAGGATAGCGAGCAAAAGATTGTAGAAATACGGGGAGATATTGTTTTACACTTCTATACAGATGCAACAATGCAGCAATATGGCAATCCTGCATACGTATCTGCAAGCATCAGTATAACCGGAGAGTCAAGCCCATTGGTAACTACAATTGAAGAAGTAGAGAATTACATTCTTTACGGTGCAACATTAAGCAGAAGCCATTACTATAAGGATGGAAATGGCAATTGGGTCTTGGTTGCCCCTCCCGTTAACACGTCATACACGCTTAATCCCAGCAGTGAGTATAATGTATTATAAAGTTTAAAATTAAAACCGACAAGTTTGGATAGCGTTTTATCTTTCGTTGCAGTAAAAAGGGTAAGGAAAATTACCATATACCGGGGTATACTTATTTTATCCTGTTTATTTACAGCAGCTTGTTTTGGTCAAACAAAATTTGACACCCAGGCTCATCGCGGCGGTCGCGGCCTCATGCCGGAAAATACGATCCCTGCCATGCTGGATGCTATTGATCGTGGCGTTACTACTCTTGAGATGGACCTACAGTTGACCAGGGATGGGCAAGTGGTTGTTTCGCATGATCCTACCTTCAATGCAAATTTTGTTACTACACCAGAGGGGGATACGTTGACTTCCGCTGCCGCTAAAAAAATTGTGCTCCATCAGTTGTCTTACGATTCGATAGCAAAGTATGATGTAGGGTTGAAGTTTAATCATGAATTTCCGCGACAAAAAAAGGTGTCAGCAGTAAAGCCACTTTTATCTGTTTTGCTGGATAGTACAGAGGCCTATGCTAAAGCAAAGGGACGAACCATTCATTATAATATTGAAATAAAGTCACGTTCGGCTGGGGATGGTATTTACTACCCCGATCTGGCCGGGTTTGTTGATGCTGCAATGCAAGTGATCCGTCGAAAAGGCATGGCTGATAAGGTGGTGATTCAATCTTTCGATACCAGGGCCTTGCAATTGCTGCATAGTAAATACCCGCAGTATGCACTATCTTATTTAATAGATGCAAAAGAAAAGCGTTCTCCCAACCAATTGATAGATGCTTTGGGATTTAAGCCAGCCATATTAAGTCCTAACAGTGCCCTGGTAACTCCCGAAATGATTAATAACTGTCATCAGCAAAAGCTGAAAGTAATACCCTGGACGGTGAATGATCTTGAGGAGATCAGGAAGCTGAAAAAAATGGGTGTAGATGGAATTATTACCGACTATCCGGACTTGTTTTCTCGGTTGTAAGTTTTATCTTGGTAGAATAAATTAACGATTGAATGAATCTTGCAGGCTATATGAATTTATAAATATTTCAAATCTGTTTTAAACCATTGAGTTAAGGAAAATCAGGTGTAATTCCTACAGGTTCAATGGTTGATTACTGTTATAAGTAATAAGAACCGGTTTAAATAATTTAATAGTTAAGGATGATCAGGAGCATTTTCTCAATAACCTTAATGACTTAATGGTTCGTCCATGTGATCATTGTGAAGTGGTATTTAGAAGATAAGATTGTTCCTGATCCTGAACAATAAAAAAACGATTGATTATGTCAAAATACATCCTGTCATTTGATGCGGGCACCACAAGTTCGCGCGCTATTGTTTTCGACAAAAAAGGCGACATCATTGCAGTTGCCCAGAAAGAGTTTCAGCAAATATTTCCTAAGCCCGGTTGGGTAGAGCATGATGCCAATGAGATATGGAGCACCCAGATAGGGGTAGCTGCAGAAGCTATTGTAAAAGCCGGGATAACAGCTGCTGATATTGCGGCTATAGGTATTACCAATCAACGCGAAACTGCCGTTGTATGGGATCGGGCTACTTCCCAACCTGTTTATAATGCTATCGTATGGCAAGACCGCCGCACCAGCGATTATTGTGATGAGTTAAAAAAAGATGGAACAGCTGCAATCATTAAAGAAAAAACAGGACTTGTAACTGATGCTTATTTTTCCGGAACCAAGCTCAAGTGGATATTGGATCATGTAGATGGAGCCAGGGAGAAGGCTCAAAAGGGAGAACTGTGCTTTGGTACTGTTGATACCTGGCTACTCTGGAAGTTAACCAATGGCAAATCCTATGTAACAGATGTAAGTAATGCATCACGCACCATGATCTTTAATATCCATACCCTGCAATGGGATGAGGAGCTGCTACAGAAAATGGATATACCGGTGGCTATATTGCCTGAAGTGCGCTCCAGCAGCGAGGTGTATGGTTATACGCAGCACTTGCTTACGTCTGCGGAAATACCGGTTGCGGGCATTGCGGGTGATCAGCAGGCGGCTTTGTTTGGACAGATGTGCACCCACGAGGGAATGGTAAAAAATACATACGGTACGGGTTGCTTTATGCTGATGAATACCGGTACTCAACCGGTTGCTTCAAAGAATAACCTGTTAACCACTATTGCCTGGAAGATCAACAATGAAGTGCACTATGCTTTGGAAGGTAGTGTGTTTATAGCAGGAGCAGTAGTACAGTGGCTGCGGGATGGATTAAAAGTAATTAATAAATCGTCAGATGTAGAAGCACTGACGGCAACCGAACCAGATAATGGCGGGGTATATATGGTGCCTGCATTTACCGGTTTGGGCGCGCCTTACTGGAATCAGCATGCAAGGGGGATTATTGTAGGCCTTACCAGGGGATCCAGCGATGGCCATATTGCCCGGGCAGCTATAGAAAGCATTGCTTACCAAACGATGGATGTATTAAAGGCAATGGAAGCCGACTCAGGCATTACCATTAAAGAGGTGCGGGTAGATGGCGGCGCTACCATTAACGACTACCTGATGCAGTTTCAGGCCAACCTGCTCAACACTGCGGTAGTAAGGCCCACCATTACCGAAACCACCGCGCTCGGTGCTGCCTATCTAGCGGGGCTGGCTGTAGGCTTTTGGGAAAGCATTGATGAAGTGCAGGCTTATTGGAAAAAAGAAAAATCTTTTGAACCTTATATGAAGGAAGAAGTTCGGGGCATGCTTCAGAAAGAGTGGAAACGTGCGATAAAAGCAGCGCAGGCCTGGTCCGGCGAATAAATTCAAAGTCAAATGTTCCCTGACTTGCGTAGGGGTAAACCTTGAACTATCAAAACCTTAAACTTTAAACAAACTTCAATGAACATATTTACAAGCGAGCTGGTTGGTACCGCCATTCTAATTTTGCTGGGTAACGGGGTAGTGGCCAATGTAGTACTCAATAAAACGAAGGGCAATAATAGCGGTTGGATCGTTATCACATTTGGCTGGGCCATGGCTGTTTTTGTGGGTGTGTTTATCTCCTCCAAAGCCAGTGGCGCCCATTTAAATCCTGCAGTAACAGTGGCGTTAGCCTACCTCGGTAAAATTGATATTGCGCTCATCCCTTCTTATATCGGAGGACAAATGTTGGGTGCTATGCTGGGATCTCTGATGGTTTGGCTAACTTACAGGCAGCACTATACAGCCACGGAAGACACTGCGGCCAAGCTGGCCACTTTTAGTACAGGACCAGCTATAAGAAATACTTTTCATAATCTGGTTACAGAGGCCATTGGCACTTTTGTGCTCATATTCGCAGTATTATTTATTATAGCTCCGGCCAATAGTTTGGGCGCCCTCGACGCTTTGCCTGTTGCCTTTATAGTATTGGCAATTGGCTTAAGTTTAGGCGGAGCAACAGGGTATGCTATCAATCCGGTCAGGGATCTGGGACCTCGCATCATGCATGCTATATTACCTATTGGCAAAAAAGGCAGCAGTGACTGGGCTTACAGCTGGATACCAGTTGTAGGACCGGTTATAGGTGCTTTAATAGCGGCAATGATTTTTAAACACTATATGATGTAAAGTTGAGCACCCACGGAATGCGGATGTCCCGTTAGGAAATGCGTATTATAGGGAGCCATAGATATAGAAGTGTGGCGTGCTGTAGGTACGGAACAATATACCGGTTACATTTAAATCCTGTCCAGGATAATTTTGAACCAGGGGGTATAATGGTCAGGATGATCTGCTATATCTTTTTTAATGGCATCAAGTGGCATGTATTTCCAGTCGGCCACTTCGTCTGGATTTATAACAGGATTGCCTGAGAACGACCCAAAGAACACATGATCAAATTCATGTTCCGTAAGGCCATTGTCGAATTCGGCTTTATAGATAAAGTCAAATGATTTTTTCAAGTCGCATTCAATACCCATTTCTTCTCTTAAGCGTCGCAGCGCTGCATCTTCTGCCTCTTCCTCCGGACGGGGATGGCTGCAGCAGGTATTGGTCCACAATCCTCCACAGTGGTATTTATCAAAGGCTCTTTGCTGCAAAAGCAATTCTTCTTTATCATTAAACAGGAGTACCGAAAAGGCACGGTGAAGCAGGCCCTTTTCATGGGCTTCCAATTTGTCCATTAATCCAATACTGTTGTCATCTCTGTCAACAAGTACTACCTGCTCATTTAATGAATTCATACGGCGAAGATAAAGCTTAGTATGGGGCGCACTATATAAATCAAAAGAAAAGTCCCTGCAATTGCAAGGACTTTTAAATTATTCTAAAGAATTTTTATTTGCTCAGGAACATGCTTCTGTCTTTATAAAGCTGTCTGAAATAAGGGTCCTTTAAATCTTTGATAAAGCGGATAGCTTCACCCGTACTTTTCATTTCAGGGCCTAACTCTTTGTTTACACCCGGAAACTTGTTAAAGCTGAATACCGGCTCTTTAATCGCAAAACCGTTTAGCTTCTTCTCAAACTTAAAGTCGGTCAGCTTGTTGGCGCCCAGCATTACTTTAGTAGCAATGTTCAAGTAAGGAATCTGGTATGCTTTGGCAATAAATGGTGTGGTACGTGAAGCGCGTGGATTAGCCTCAATCACGTAAACATTACCGTCTTTAATTGCAAACTGTATGTTGATCAAACCTTTAATATTCAGGGCTCTTGCAATCTTTTCCGCGTAGTGCTCCATGGTGGTCACTTCCATTGGAGAAAGATTGAAAGCGGGCAACATAGCGTGGCTGTCGCCACTGTGGATACCTGCAGGTTCAATATGCTCCATCACGCCCATTACGTGGAAGTTTTCACCATCAAAAATGGCATCTACTTCTGCTTCCTGGCAACGATCCAGGAAATGGTCAATCAGGATCTTATTACCAGGAATATGTTTCAGCAGGCTGATTACTGCTTTCTCAACTTCTTCGTCATTAATCACGATCCGCATGCGCTGACCACCCAATACATAAGAGGGGCGAACCAATACAGGGTATCCTACACGATTGGCTACTTCCACCGCTTCATCTACGGTCCAGGCCGTACCATAATCGGGGTAAGGGATCTTTAGCTCTTTCAACATATCGCTAAAACGGCCACGGTCTTCTGCAATATCCATATTGTCAAAAGAAGTACCGATGATCTCCACACCCATTTCCTTGATTTTCTCAGCCAGTTTTAAGGCCGTTTGCCCACCCAGCTGAACAATAACACCAGCAGGTTTTTCATATTCGATCAGCTCACGTACATGCTCCCAATATACCGGCTCGAAATATAATTTGTCCGCCATATCGAAGTCTGTACTCACTGTTTCAGGGTTACAGTTCATCATGATAGCTTCATATCCGGCTTCTTTAATAGCCAGCAAACCATGTACACAACAGTAATCAAACTCAATACCTTGCCCGATACGGTTAGGGCCGCTACCTAAAACGATAATCTTTTTCTTATCGGTAATTTTTGATTCGTTATGTGTTAATCCATCAGTACCAAACGAAATGCTGGGGCTATCAAAAGTGCTGTAGAAATAAGGGGTTTTTGCTTCAAACTCAGCGCTGCAGGTATCTACCATTTTATAAACACGGTTAATACCCAGTGTTTTACGTTTAGTATATACCTCATCTTCCTCCGAGCCAACTAAAGCAGCAATCTGTGCATCGCTAAAGCCATTTACTTTTGCTTCGCGAATGATATCGGCCGTCAGATCTTCCAGGCCCAGCTCTGCCAGTTTCTTCTCAATTACGCACAATTTTTGAATTTCGGATAAGAACCAGCGATCGATTCCATTGGTTGCTTTAGATATAGTACCTACTGATACACCAGCCATCAGGGCATCTTTGATCCTGAAGATTCGGTCCCATTTCGGTGTCTTAATATATTCCAGCAGCTCTTCACCGTGCATCAGGCTTTTACCATAGTAACCCAGGCCAATAGCGTTATTTTCCAGGCTCTGGCAGGCTTTCTGTACCGCTTCATTAAAGCTACGGCCGATGGCCATCACCTCACCAACACTTTTCATTTGGAGCCCTAATGTATCATTAGCGCCTTTAAATTTATCGAAGTTCCAGCGGGGTATTTTCACAATTACATAGTCCAATGCCGGCTCGAAATAAGCTGAAGTTGTTCTGGTGATCTGGTTTTCCAGCTCATCCAGGTTATAACCAATGGCCAGCTTCGCAGCAATTTTTGCAATTGGGTAACCGGTAGCTTTA
>JAESFO010000925.1_pt1 | contig 11245 bp, 7 predicted proteins | sample 9269421 | NCBI WGS metagenome assembly JAESFO01 (sample SAMN14502839, study PRJNA617101) | algae metagenome | isolation source: Nostoc desertorum CM1-VF14 and co-occurring heterotrophs from rocky... | place: USA: Clark Mountains, San Bernardino, California | collected 2000-06-05 | reverse complement strand
GCGAACCTCGTTTCTATGTAGGTGTAACCTACAACAGAAGCTACTGGCTGTTTCAGCAAGGTAGCAGTACCCAGGTAATTACCATTATGGAGTATAACGGCAATTCCGGCCGGGTGCAAAGCCTGTCTGATGTAACGCCCACAGGATATATTGTTCGTAAAAACACTGTAGGTAATGGGAACAACCGCGGTGCTTTATTACTACGCCTCGCCAATATTTATTTGAATTATGCTGAAGCATTGAATGAATCAGAACCAGGTAATGCCGATATCCTTAAATACGTAAACCTGATCAGAAAAAGAGCAGGCATACCAGAATACGGAAGTGCTGAATTAGAAGCACCTACAGGGCAGGCGGCTGTACGGGAAGCCATCCGTAAAGAAAGGAGAATTGAATTGGCCTTTGAAAGTGTGAGGTATTTCGATACGCGCCGTTGGAAGATAGCTGAACAAACCAATTCAGGTGAATTTTACGGAATGAACCTGCAAGCAAGCGGTGATGCATTTTATACCAGAACCTTGCTGGAAGTAAGAAAGTTTTTACCAAGAGATTATCTATGGCCTATTCCTAATAATGAAGTACTGAAGAACGAACTATTGGTACAAAATACTGGATGGTAGATCTCTCAATTTAAAAAATTCGAAGCAATGAAAATGAATATAAAAAAACTAAGCCTCGCTACCCTTATCGCCGGCACATTGTTAGCAGCCTGCAATAAGCCGGATGAAATCAAAATTGATAGCGAAGGCACTTTATATATGGCAACCGCCGTTGAAGAAAAAGCCAAGTTCAATCTTTTCCTGGCCGACACCGCTCAAACTATCGCGTTTGGCGCAGCCTATAGCGGTCTGGGATTTCCCGATAGCGATATCCCTGTTTCATTTACGGTGCAAAAGGATCTTATTGCAGCTTTCAACCAGGCCAATGGCACCAGTTATCTGCCTTTTCCTGAAGACGCTTATACTATATCAAGCCTCAATACATTGATTAAGGCGGGCAAAACCACTTCTGTTCCATTGACCATTTCTATTCTTTCCAATAAATTGACCAGAGGCCTTAAGTATATACTACCCATTAGGCTGGAAGCACCGGCCGGCGCTAAAGTTTCTTCTAACTTACAGACGACTTATTTCAGATTAGAGAATATCGTTCGTAAAGAAACAGATATTACTGATCTGTCCAAACTGACCGTTTCACAGGAACACAGAGATGGATCCGGCGCTAATGAAGCTTCTCCCAAACTGGTGGATAATAACGCCGCCAGTAAGTTTCTACTTCATACATTCCCCGCCGGATTCTGGGCTCAGCTAACATTTGTAGATGCAAAAGTAGTTGGCGGTTACAGGTTAACTTCGGGTGGCGATGCGTCTGAAAGAGACCCAAAAGACTGGCAGATACAGGGTTCGAATGATGGAAACAGCTGGACTGTTTTGGATACAAGAACCGGTTTTATGTTTGCAGCCAGGGGCCAAACGGAATTCTTTGAGTTCCCTAACGAGAAAGCTTATAAATACTATCGCCTTTCCATTTCTGCATTGAGAGCAAATGCAATAGGAGGCCTGTTTCAACTGGCGGAATGGAGGTTAATTACGTTCAAATAACATACAACAATTATTTTTAACACTTTGATATAGCCGGTGTAATGCGCGTCAGAACATCGGCTATTTCTTTATTTCTCCGGCAATGAAAAACAAATTACACAACTTGCTTCGCGTATTAATACTTACAATTTGGAGTTTCACCTTGGCCTGCCAAAAAAATGTAGCGAATGCCCAACCCCCTGCCTTAGCAAGACCTTCTAAAGATTCGTCCTTCTACCCTCCCTATACCTGGCAGGAACATTGGTTCGATCATAGGCAGCTGATAAAAAGGGTACACTTTAATAATAATGTAGCCATTTATTTTGATGATGATGTGAGCCGTGAAAAAACCAGCTGGCTCTTTGGCCTGGTAGATAGTGCATGGGCCTATACCAAAAAAGAATATGGCAGCTTTGGAAACAGTGACACAACCAACCGTCTATTCGCTATCTTTCATACCAACAAATACGGTGGCGGACACCCGGGTACCTACCTGGCATCACGACATGATTTCCGCAATGTAATTGACCTGGGTGCAGGAGCTAATGCCTGGACGAATCAAACAGACTGGGAACTAAGTGCTACCATACACGAGATCTCACATATTGTGGAGGGTGCATCAAAAGGCGTAAGAGAATCTCCGGCATTCGACATCTGGGGAGATAGCAAATGGGCTGAAATTTACGTGTACGATATTTACAATTACCTGGGAAGAACAGACATTCAAAAAAGAGTATTTGATGAGTGTATGGAAAAAACAGACGCTTATCCCCGGTCCAATACCGCCTGGTTCAGAAATTGGTTTTTTCCTATTTACGAACAAAATGGTAAAGTGAAAGTTTTAAACCGTTTTTTTGAACTGCTGGCTGCACATTTCCCCAAAAGATCAGGAGCCAATGGCATATCAACCTATGCAAGAAGAATGACTATGGGTGAATTTATTCATTTCTGGAGCGGCGCGTCGGGAGCAGACCTTTCCATTCGTGCGCAAATGACTTTTGGCAACAAAGACAGATCGGGGGCGGATTGGTGGCCCCAATTTGAAAAAGCAAAAAAAGATTTCAGCGGGATTACCTATAAAGCCGACTTAACATATGGCACTATTATTTCAAAACAAGCCTTACTGGAAGTCAGTAAAGAAAACGAAAACGGATCCAACGGCACGGAAGGCTCGTCTAAGCTGACGGACCTGGATAACAACAGTAAATTTTTGGTGCAAGGCTTTAAGCCGGCGTTCTTTGCCTTGCAAACACCAGCCGATCCAGCGGTATCAAATGCCTATATACTTACTTCAGGAAATGATGCGCCGGCCAGAGATCCCAAAGCTTGGATATTAGAAGGCTCGCAAGACAAATTGAACTGGACGGTATTGGATCGCAGAACCAAACAGTTATTTACTTACCGTAACGAAATCAAAATATTTGATTTTATTAATACCGTGGCTTATAAATATTACCGGCTGCGTATTATGGAAACCGCAGGTGATGCCGACATGCAGTTAAGTGAATGGATTTTATTGAAGAACTAAACCATTAAATGTGCGTTAACAATTGGTTCAAAATTTATTAGGTACAAAACCGGAGAACTATTTATATTTTTAGCTATTGATAGATACGGTTACTCATTTCTAATAGTACAACGAATGCGGATATTGCCAGCAATAATAATTGACAGCAACCAAACAGTATGATTAAACATTTTTTGTAATGAACAGCTTTAAAAAAAATATATCCACTTTACTGGTGGTCGCCTGCATTGTTTTACAAGCTGTACATACCGCATCGGCCCAATTAAAGGTCATTAATGCCAAATTACCGTCTTTGCAACAGGCATTTGTTGATCTAAGATTCGGCATGTTTATACATTTCAATATTCCCACTTATATGAACCAGGATTGGGCCGACCCGGAGGCATCTCCTTCCCTGTTCAATCCAGCAAAACTCGACTGTAACCAGTGGGCTCAGGCAGCAAAAAGTGCCAATATGAGCTATGGTTGTCTTACCACCAAACACCATAGCGGCTTTAGTATATGGAATACCAAGACTACCCCTTATAATGTAATGAATAGCCCGCTAAAGCGGGATGTAGTAAAAGAATTTACTGAAGCATTCAGAAAGGCAGGATTAAAAGTGATGCTATACTACTCAATTTTAGATACCCATCACGAACTAAGACCTAACTCCATTACACCGGCTCATATTAAACTGGTTAAAGACCAGGTCACCGAGCTATTAACAAGGTATGGTAAAATAGAAGCGTTGATTATTGACGGATGGGATGCGCCGTGGTCAAGAATCAGTTATGATGATATACCGTTTGAAGAGGTATACCTGCTTATAAAAAAGCTACAACCAGACTGCCTGGTAATGGATCTTAACGGAGCCAAGTATCCGGCTGAAGGAATGTTTTATACGGATATCAAAACCTACGAAATGGGCGCCGGGCAAAAAGTACAGGAAGATAAAAACAGGATGCCTGCATTGGCTTGCCTGCCTATTAATTCTTCCTGGTTCTGGAAAGAAGATTTCCCCACCACGCCAGTAAAACAACCTTCGAAACTGGTGAACGATCTAATTATTCCACTTAATAATGCCAACTGTAATTTTATCTTAAATGTAGCTCCAAATAAGGACGGATTGATAGATGCCAATGCTTTGGCGTCTTTGAAAGAAGTAGGCCAATTATGGAGCAATAAAGGTGCTGTTGCTACCCTGCCCACATTAGATGCGCCTATTATTTCGCATAACCTGGCTACGAGAAAACCCAGCAATTCCAGTTGGAGCGACGACATGAACATAATGGATTTTGCCAACGATGACCGTTATACCACATCATGGGTATCTAATCCTACAGTAAAAAATCCCTGGTACGAAATCGATCTGAAAAATACCACATCTTTCAATGCTATATCTATTACAGAATCGCATTCCAATATCAGCCAATATCGTATTGAATACTTTTCAAATGGTAGCTGGACAACGGTAGTAAACGGCAATATCACTAAAAACGTTAAAGTACATCGTTTCCCTCAGGTAAAAGGTTCGAAGATCAGGATACATATCCTGAATGCGCGCCAACAAGTGTCTATTGCTGAAGTTGGCATTTATAATGAAAAAATTTAGTTCCCAAGAAATCAAAATAAAATGAAAAAAATCCTGCTTCCTCTTATATCCTGCGTGTTTTCGATATACGCGCCGGCACAGAGCAATAGTTATCCAACAGAACTGGTCGACTACGTTAACCCATTAATGGGTACTGATTCAAAAGGAAGCCTTTCTAACGGTAATACTTATCCCGCCATTGGTTTACCCTGGGGTATGAATTTATGGACACCTCAAACCGGCACTAATGGTAACGGCTGGCAATACACTTATGCCTCTGATAAAATAAGAGGATTTAAACAAACCCATCAGCCTTCTCCATGGATGAACGATTATGGTATGTTTTCCATCATGCCTGTCACCGGCAAAGCTGTGGCAGACCAGGATGGAAGAGCGAGCTGGTTTTCGCATAAGGCAGAAATTGCGAAACCGTACTACTATAGCGTTTACCTGGCAGATCATGATGTAACTACTGAAATTACGCCTACCGAAAGAGCCGCTTACTTCCGCTTCACTTTCCCTAAAACAGACAGTGCTTTTGTAGTTATTGATGCCTTTGACAAGGAGTCTTATGTTGAAATCATTCCCTCGCAAAATAAAATCATTGGTTATACCACCAAATATGCACGGGGCAAATTGAAGAACTTTAAAAACTACTTTGTAATCCAGTTCGACCGGCCCTTTACCAGCACAGGAACATGGGTGGACAAAGACATTACAAGAGGAACTTTAAAATTGCTGGAACAAAAAAACAGCGGTGCCATCGTTGGCTTTTCCGTTTCTAGAAGAGGCGAAAAAATACAGGCCAAAGTAGCATCTTCTTTTATCAGCCAGGAACAGGCTGAAATCAACCTGAAAGAAATTGGCAACAGGAACTTCGACCAGGTTGCAGCAGCAAGTCGCAGTACATGGAACAAAACACTGGGTACTATAAAAGCTGAAAGTAAGAATACAGACCAGTTGCGTACTTTCTACTCCTGCTTATACAGGATGGTGTTCTTCCCCAACAAACTATATGAAGTTGATGCCAAAGGAAAAATAATGCATTACAGCCCTTACACCGGTGAGGTATTGCCCGGCTATATGTTTGCAGGTACGGGCTTCTGGGACACATTTCGTGCACTCTACCCCTTCCTAAACTTCGCCTTTCCTTCTATCAATAAAGAAATGCAGGAGGGCCTGATCAACGATTATAAGGAAGGTGGCTTCCTGCCCGAATGGAGCAGCCCCGGCTATGCCGATATTATGATTGGCAATAACTCCGCCTCCGTTGTTTCTGACGCATATATAAAAGGCGGTCGAGGTTACGATATACAAACCCTTTACAAAGCCTTACAGCATGGCGCTAACAATGAAGGCCCGATAACTGCTGTAGGAAGAAAAGGTGTTCAATATTATAACGAACTGGGTTATGTGCCTTACGATGTAGGCATTAATGAAAATGCAGCCCGTACCTTAGAATATGCTTATGATGATTTCTCTATCTATCAGCTGGCAAAGGCGCTCAACCGTCCTAAAGAAGAAATAGAGCTGTATAAAAAACGTAGCCTCAACTACAAAAACCTGTTTGATGCGGAGCATAAACTAATGCGTGGTAAAAATAAAGATGGCCAGTTCCAAAAACCCTTCAATCCTCAAAAATGGGGTGATGCATTTACTGAGGGCAACAGCTGGCATTACTCCTGGAGCGTTTTCCACGACATTAATGGGTTGATGCAATTGATGGGTGGCAAAAAAGACTTCATTACCATGTTAGATTCCGTATTCATTATGCCGCCTACTTTCGACGACTCTTATTATGGCGGCGTTATACATGAGATCAGGGAAATGCAGATCATGAATATGGGACAATATGCTCATGGCAATCAACCCATTCAGCATATGATCTATTTATACAACTATGCCGGCGAACCCTGGAAAACACAGTACTGGAGCCGAGAGGTAATGGATAAACTGTATTTTTCAACTCCTGATGGCTATTGCGGTGATGAAGACAACGGCCAAACCTCTGCCTGGTACGTATTTTCGGCCATGGGCTTTTACCCGGTATGTCCTGCTACCGATCAATATGTTTTAGGTGCTCCTTTATTCGACAAAATCACAGTTACCCTTGAAAATGGCAAGCAGGTGGTAATAACGTCTAACAACAATAACAGGAATAATCGTTATGTAAATACGCTGAAGTTCAACGGCGCTAACTATACCAAAAACTGGATCAGCCATTTTGATCTGCAGAAAGGTGCTAAACTGGACTTCTCCATGAGCAGTACGCCTAATAAATTAAAGGGTACTAAAGATTCCGATTTCCCTTACTCACTGTCAACCGATCCTCAATCAAAATAATTTACACCGTCTAAACAATAAATACCGGCAGCCCAACCCGGGCTGTTGGTATAATCATAAATAAACACTACAACAGATGAAAAAAATAATCGCAGGCATAAGCTTCATAGCTATGATAGCCGCTAGCAACAACGTTCAGGCTCAAAAAAGAAGCTGGGAAGATGTTGATGTAGCCGGTGCTATCAGTAACGACACAATCAAAAGAAAAAAATTCACTATCGTTTTTATTAATAAATCCGGGAAGTTCAATCCGAAAACAGGCGATCGTATGATCGAAACTTTTTTTAAAATATATCCGCAGGAAGCAAAACTTTACAATAAGAACACCCGGAAGCTGGTTACATTTGTAATCGATCCTGAATATACTGCTGTAGCTGCAGCTTCAGGCGGTGTGATTAAAGTAAATCCTGAATGGATGATCAAAAACCCGGAAGACCTGGATGTGGTAACACATGAAGCCATGCATATAGTACAGGGGTACCCGGGCGGAGCTGGTCCTGGCTGGGTTACAGAAGGTGTTGCAGACTATGTTCGTTACAAGCTGGGCGTAAACAATCCTGCGTCCAATTGGAGCCTGCCGGCATTGACAGACAAGCATCATTACACCAATGCCTACCGGGTAACCGCGAGGTTCTTTGTATGGATTGAAAAAAACTATAGTAAAAAAATGGTGCAGAAACTGGATCATGCGATGCGAACAAAAACATATACCCAGGATTTCTGGGCGAAAGAAACCGGCAAAACTGTAGACGAGCTTTGGGATCTCTACAAAAAAAATCCGGCCATTTAAATATCAAAAAGAGAACATTGTAGGGAAATACTTTTATCTTTCAAGGAAACATTTCACGCAACCTTAATTAATATAAATAAGTATTTCCGAAATAAATAACAATGAGTTACAAAGCATTCAAATTGTCTATGGCGGCCCTTTTGGCGGGTGGCATACTGCAGGCACAAAACAATAATCTGATTCAATACGTAAATCCATTGATTGGTACTGCTAAAATGGGGCATACCTACCCGGGTGCAACAGTGCCATTCGGAGCCGTACAGTTAAGTCCGGATACAGATACCATTCCTTATGCAGGGCCAGATGGCAAGTACACGGGCACAGCCTACCGCTATTGCGCGGGATACCAGTATGACGATCCTACCATCGTAGGATTCAGCCATACCCATTTCAGCGGAACAGGCCATTCTGACCTGGGTGATTTCCTGATCATGCCTACTACCGGCCCATTGCAGCTAAACCCCGGAACCGCAGACAAGCCTGAAACGGGCTACAGGAGCAGGTTTAGCCATAGCAACGAAGTAGCCGAACCTAACTATTACAAGGTAAAACTGGACGATCATAATATCCTGGCTGAAATGACCACCACCACCCGTGTCGGCGTTCACCAGTATACTTTTCCCAAGTCTGACGATGCACATATCATCCTGGATCTGATGCATGGTATTTATAATTATGATGATAAAAACACCTGGACTTTTGTAAGGGTGGAGAACGATACATTAATTACTGGTTATAAGCAAACCCACGGATGGGCTAAAACACGTACCGTGTATTTCGCCATGACCTTCTCAAAGCCTATTCAAAGCTATGGGTATGCTCAATTTAAGAAACAGGTATACCAGGGCTTCTGGCGCCGGTTTAATGTAACCCAGAATTTCCCTGAAATGATCGGCCAAAACCTTCGGGCCTACTTTAATTTCAAAACAGAGCAGGATGAAAAAATAAACATAAAATTTGCGTTATCCCCTGTTAGTACGGTGAACGCGCTGGAAAATCTTCGTACCGAAACGCCTTCATGGAACTTTGCGGCCATTAAAGCAAAAGGCCAGCAGCAATGGAACCAGGAGCTGAGTAAGATACAGGTTGAGACTTTGAATAAAGATGATATGACCAATTTTTACACCGCAATGTATCATACTTTCCTCGGCCCTACTGTTTACAGTGATCTCAATGGCCAATATAAAGGATTAGACCAGAACGTTCATACCACCGATAATTTCACCAATTATACCACATTTTCGCTTTGGGATACATACAGAACACTTCATCCGTTCTTCAACCTGATACAACCCCAACGTAACAGCGATATGATACAAAGCATGCTGGCGCACCAGCAGCAAAGTGCGCATAAAATGTTACCGGTATGGAGTCATTATGCCAATGAAAACTGGTGTATGAGCGGTTATCATGCCGTACCGGTAATAGCCGATGCTATAGTTAAAGGTATCAAAGGGTTTGATTATAATAAAGCACTGGATGCCTGTATTGCTACAGCCAACGTAAAATATTACGATGGCCTGGAAGATTATATCCGCCTTGGATATATTCCGGATGACAAACGTGGCAACTCTGTTTCTACCACCCTCGAATATGCATTTGACGACTGGAGTATTGCTATGGCGGCTCAAAAGTTGGGCAGGAATGATGTGTATGAAACCTTTATCAAAAGATCACAAAACTGGAAAAATGTGTATGATGCCTCCATTGGCTATATGCGACCTAAATTCAGTAACGGCAGCTTTAAAAAAGAATTTGATATACTTTCTACCCATGGCCAGGGTTTTATCGAAGGCAATGCCTGGAACTTCAGCCTATTTGTGCCTCATGATCCCAAAGGTATGATCGACGCAATGGGCGGCGATAAAAAGTTCCTTCCACATTTAGACTCATTGTTTAGCATGCATTTGCCTGATGAGTTTTTTGCACATACAGAAGATATCACCAGGGAAGGGATTATTGGTAATTATGTACATGGCAATGAGCCTTCGCACCATGTGGCCTACCTGTATAATTTTACCAGTCAGCCCTGGAAAACCCAGGAACGCGTACGCATGATCCTCAAAAAGCAATACAAGGCTGCTATTGATGGTTTAGGCGGTAATGATGACTGCGGGCAAATGAGTGCCTGGTATATCTTTACCGCATTAGGCTTCTACCCTTTTGCCCCCGGTAGCGAAACCTACCAGCTGGGAAGCCCGGCTGTAAAAAAAGCGGTGATCCGTTTGGAGAATGGCAATACACTAACGGTAGATGCCCGGAACCAATCGGACAAAAACGTATATGTATCCAAAGTCACTTTTAATGGTGTTCCCATAAAAGGAACAACTATTGATCATAGTAAGCTAATAGAAGGCGGTGAGCTGATGTTTTACATGTCGGCAAAGCCCACGAAGTAATTTATCGATTTCTCCAAAAAAGCGTGATAATTAACTTTATCACGCTTTTTTCATAAGGGGAGAAGGCACTCTGACACCTCATAAACTGAATACGGCGAAATTTCATCTGTCAGTGTAATGTCATCTTTGTCAGACGTCTTGTCGAACATCATCGATCCTGATCATCTTTTTTAGAGGTTGCAATGGCCACCGCCCTATGTAATTTCTCTTTCAATATTTCAGGTGACGGTAACAAGGTTAAGTATTCCGCTACTTTTATATTAGCTTGCTCTAATTGCATTAATTCGATGTGCTCTTCATTTTTGCCTGTGCAAAGAATTAATCCGATCGGATTATTCTCTCCTTCTATTTGTTCATTTTTTTGAAGATAACGCAAGTACAATTCCATTTGGCCTTTAAAACCGGCTTCAAATTCGCCTAATTTGAGATCGATAGCTACGAGGCATTTTAGCCTCCGGTGATAGAATAACAGATCAATGTAATAGTCGCGGTTATCTATAATAATTCGCTTTTGCCGGGACATGAAAGCAAAATCGCTACCCAATTCGATAATAAAGCGTTGTAACTCAACAATAATGGAGGTTTCCAGATCTTTTTCTGAATACATATCGCTCAATCCTAAAAAATCCAGGAAGTAGGGATCTCTGAAAACCAGATCTGGTGAAAGCTGCTGTTGAGATTTCAATAGCTCTAAATCATATTCTATGGTTTTTTCGGGCTTTTTACTAATTGCAGTGCGTTCGTATAACATAGATTGGATGCGCTCCTGAAAGGTTCGAACACTCCACTTTTCCATTTTACACATTTCAATATAAAACGCTCTCCGTAAGGGATCACTTATTGGAATTAATATCTTAATATGCGACCAACTTAATTGCCCTATCAACGATTCAACGAATTTTTCGTCAGGAAATACACTGGCGAATTGCATCATTCTCCGTAAGTTCTTCTCTGAAAAGGATGTTCCATACTCACTTTGTAATTGTCGCCACAGTGTAGCGACAATTTGCTTACCATAATTTTGCGTCTCTT
>JAESFO010000924.1_pt1 | contig 11260 bp, 10 predicted proteins | sample 9269421 | NCBI WGS metagenome assembly JAESFO01 (sample SAMN14502839, study PRJNA617101) | algae metagenome | isolation source: Nostoc desertorum CM1-VF14 and co-occurring heterotrophs from rocky... | place: USA: Clark Mountains, San Bernardino, California | collected 2000-06-05 | reverse complement strand
GCCGAGGTCGGCGAGGTCCAGCAGCACCAGCTCACCACCGGCCCCGCGCACCGAGGCGCGGCCGCGGGTCACGTCGCGGGCGGTCATCAGCACCCGGGCCCCGGCCCGGGCCAACGCGGTGGACAGCGCGAGACCGAGCCCGGAGGTCGTGCCGGTGACGACGACGGTCCGGCCGGTCTGGTCGGGGAGCGGGTGCACGACGCGACCGTAGCGAGCGGGCCCCCGCGGCCGCCGCCGGTGGTCGGGCGGCGCGGGCGGGCCGGTGCGGCTAGCGTCGCGACCCGTGGACTTCCGGATCTTCACCGAGCCCCAGCAGGGCGCCCGCTACACCGACCTCCTGCGGGTCGCCCGCACCACGCAGGACGCCGGCTACGACGCGTTCTTCCGCTCCGACCACTTCCTCGCGATGGGCGACGGCAGCGGCGTCCCCGGCCCGACCGATGCGTGGGTGACCCTCGCCGCGCTCGGCCGCGAGACCGAGCGCATCCGGCTCGGCACCCTGGTCACCAGCGCGACGTTCCGGCTGCCCGGGCCGCTCGCCGTCGCCGTCGCGCAGGCCGACGACATGTCCGGCGGCCGCGTCGAGGTCGGGCTCGGCTCGGGCTGGTTCGAGGCCGAGCACCGGGCGCTGGGCATCCCGTTCCCGCCGCTGGCCGAGCGCTTCGAGATCCTCACCGAGCAGCTGGAGATCCTCACCGGGCTGTGGGCGACCCCGCTCGGCGGGCGCTTCACCCACCAGGGACGGCACTACACCGTCACCGACTCCCCGGCGCTGCCGCGCCCGGTGCAGGACGCGCCGCCGGTGATCGTCGGCGGGATGGGGAAAAGGAAGACCCCGGCGCTGGCCGCCCGGTTCGCCACCGAGTTCAACGTGCCGTTCCAGCAGCCCGAGGCCGTCGCCGCGCAGTTCGGCCGGGTTCGCGACGCGTGCACCGCCGCCGGGCGCGACCCGGGCTCGCTCACGTACTCGGTGGCGCAGATGCTGTGCCTGGGCAAGGACGACTCGGAGGTCGACCGCCGCGCGGCCGCGGTGGGCCGCGACGCCGCCGAGGTCCGCGCGAGCAGCCTCGCCGGCACCCCCGGCGAGATCGTCGACCGGCTCGGCCGGTGGGCCGAGGTCACCGGCACGACCCGGGTCTACCTGCAGGTCCTCGACCTGTCCGACCTCGCCCACATCGAGGACTTCGCCGCGACGGTGGTGCCCCAGCTCGCCTGAGGCACCCGGGGCCGGGGGATCAGCCCAGGCCGGACATCAGGTCGACCTGACGGACGACCGGGTGCTCGGCCACCGGCAGCCGGCCGTCGAGCGCGTCCAGCACGGCGGCGGCCGCCGGGCCGGCGACCTCGTCGACGGTCACCTCCCGGTCCAGCTCCGCGGTCAGGGTGGTGACGCCGGCGTCGGCGATCCCGCACGGCACGATCTTCCCGAAGTCGCCCAGGTCGGCGTCGCAGTTGATCGCGAATCCGTGCTGGGTGACCCCGCCGGCGATCCGGACGCCGATCGCGGCGACCTTCCGCTCGGGGGTGAAGCCCTGCGCGGGCAGCCAGACGCCGGAGCGCCCCTCGACCCGGCCCGCGCTCGTCACGCCGAGATCGTGACAGACCCGGATGAGGGCCTCCTCCAGGCGGCGGACGTAGTCCACGACGTCCATCGGCTCACCGAGGGCGACGATCGGGTAGCCGACGAGCTGCCCCGGCCCGTGCCAGGTGATGCGCCCGCCGCGGTCGACGTCGACGACCGGGGTGCCGTCGGTGGGCCGGTCCTCCGGCCGGGTGCGCCGCCCCGCGGTGTAGACGGGCGGGTGCTCCAGCAGCATCAGCACGTCCGGCCCGCCATCCTTGCGGGCCTCGGCGTGCGCCTTCTGGGTGTCCCACGCCGCCTGGTACTCCACGCGCCCGAGCCGCTCGACCCGGACGTCGTCGGTTCCGGCGCGGCAGGACAGATGCGGTGCGGGCATGGCGGCGAGCTTACGCCGCGCCCAGCCGGGCGAGGACGGCCTGCGCGGCCCGGCGGCCGCTGACCAGCGCCCCCTGGGTGGACGGGGTGTCGCGGTGGTCGCCCGCGACGAACAGGTTCTCGCCGAGGTCGACGTCGCGGCGCACCGGGCGCCCCGCCTCGAACAGCGGCAGCGCCTCGTCGACCTGCGCGGTGTGCAGGTGCGCCCAGTCGTCGGTGCCGACACCCCAGATCCGGGCCAGCTCGCGGCGCACCGCGGGCTCGTCGGCCCCGGTGGACCCCGGGGTCCCGACGATCGAGGACGCCACCAGCGGGCGCCCGTCGGCGGAGTAGCCGGGCGCGGCCGCGGTCATCACCATCGTGTTGACGACCGGCCCGCCGGTGCCGTCCAGGTGCAGCAGCGGGGAGGCCGTCGGGGCCTGCGGCGGGACGTGGAAGAACGTGGTCAGCGCGTTCATCCGCGGCTCGGCGACCCCGGGGAGCAGCGCGGCGGCCGTTCTCGGGTCCGCCGCGACGACGACCGCCCGTGCGGACAGGGTGCCGTCGTCGGTGTCCAGGGCGGGGGCGGGCCCGCCGCGCACGGCGTGCACCCGCGTCCCGAGCGTCACGGTGCCCTCGGGCAGGGCCGCGGCCAGCCGCCGGGGCAGCGCCTCCATGCCGTCGTCGGGCACGACGATCGTGCCGAGGGCGAAGCTGCGCCACACCAGCCGCACGAACGCGGCCGAGGTCTCCAGCGCGGTCTCGGCGAGCACGCCGGACAGGAAGGGGCGCAGGAACCGGTCGGTGACCGCGCCGCCGAGCCCGGCGGCGTCGAGGTCGCGGGCGGCGGAGGAGCCGACCAGCGTCGCGGTCCGCGACGGCGGCGAGGCCAGCACCTTCGCCGTCCACGCGACGAGCTTGGCCTTCTCGATCGGGCCGAACAGGTCGTCCAGCGCGGTGGCCGGGGCGGATGCGGGGCGGCGCAGCGGGTTGACGAAGCGGTGCAGTGCGCCGTCGCCGGCCCGGATGGCGGCACCGGGCTCGAAGGGCCGCGCGGCCAGGGTGTCGAGCCCGTGCGGGGCGAGCGCGGCGTGCAGCGCCGGGTAGGAGGTGTTGAGCACCTGGAACCCGCGGTCGCAGCGGAACCCGTCGACGACGTCGGTCGCCATCCGCCCGCCGACCCGGTCGGCGGACTCCAGCACGCGCACGGTCAGCCCGTGCCGGTGCAGCACGGTGGCCGCGCGCAGGCCGGACAGGCCCGCCCCGACCACCAGGACGTCGACGTCGGACGGGGTCATGACCCGACCGCGGCCGAGAGCGCGTCGCCGACGGTGTGGTGGCGGAACTGGAACCCGGCCTCGAGCAGCGCCGCAGGCACCGCCCGCTGGCCGCCGAGCAGCATCTCGCGGCCCATCTCGCCGAGCACGGTGGAGACCACCGGGCCGGGCACCGGGAACGGCGCGGGCCGCCCGACCGCCGCGGCCATCTCCTTGGTGAACTCGGCGTTGGTGACCGGCACCGGGCCGGTCACGTTCGCCGGTCCGGACAGCGCCTCGGTCTCGACGGCGAACCGGATCGCCGCGACCTGGTCGTCGAGGGAGACCCACGGCATGAACTGGGTGCCCCTGCCGATCCGCCCGCCGAGGAACCCCTTGAACAGCGGGCGCAGCATCGCGAGCAGCCCACCGGAGGGGGACAGGACCAGGCCGGTGCGGACGAGCACCACCCGGGCGCCGGCGTCCACGGCGGGGGCGGCGGCGGCCTCCCAGTCCCGGCACACGTCGGCGAGGAACCCCGAGCCCGACGGCGCGGACTCGTCGACGACGACCTGGCCGGTGTCGCCGTAGTAGCCGACGGCCGAGCCGCTGACCAGCACCGGGACCTTGTGCCGGGCCACGGCCTCGGCGAGGACGTCGGTCGGGACGTTGCGCGAGTCGCGGATCAGCTGCTTGCGGGCGCCGGTCCACGGCCGGTCGGCGATGCCGGCGCCGTTGAGGTTCACCACCGCGTCGACGCCGTCGAGGGTGCCGTCCTGGACGGTGCCGGCGGGCGGGTCCCAGCCGCGCTCGTCAGGGGCGGCGGGGGTGCGCCGCACCAGGCGCAGCACCTCGTGCCCCGCGCCCCGCAGATGGGCGACCAGGGCTGTTCCGATCAGTCCGGACGAACCGGCCACGACGACTCGCACGGCCGCGATCCTTCCCGGTCCCGGGCGGACGCGCGAGCCGGACATGCCGCGACCATCGTCACCCGGCCACCCGGACCGGTGACGACGGCGGCCCGCCCCGGGGGAACCGGGACGGGCCGCCGTGTGTCGCGGGGAGTGCCTACAGGCCGAGCTCGGCCTCGAAGGCACCCTCCTCCAGCCGGGCCTTGACCGCGGACAGGAAGCGGCCGGCGTCGGCGCCGTCGACCAGGCGGTGGTCGTAGGTCATCGGCAGGAAGCAGACCGAGCGGACGGCGATGACGTCGTCACCCTCGGGGCCGGTGATGACCTTCGGCTCCTTCGAGATGGCGCCGGTGCCCAGGATGGCGACCTGGGGCTGGTTGATGATCGGCGTGTCGAACAGCGCGCCCGCGGACCCGATGTTCGTGATCGTGAAGGTGCCGCCCGACAGCTCGTCCGGACCGATCTTGGAGTCGCGGGTGCGGGCCGCGACGTCGGCGATCTTCTTGGCGATCCCGGACAGCGACAGGTCGTCGGCGTCCTTGATCACCGGCACGAGCAGGCCGCGCGGTGTGTCCACGGCGATGCCCATGTGAACCGAGCCGTGGTAGGTGACCTGCTTGTTGTCCTCGGAGATCGAGGCGTTCAGCGACGGGAACGCCTTGAGCGCCTCGATGGTCGCCTTGGCGATGAACGCCAGGAAGGTGAGGTTGGCGCCCTCGCGACGCTTGAAGTCCTCCTTGACCCGGTTCCGCAGCTTGACGATGCGGGTGAGGTCGACCTCCTGGACGGTGGTCAGCTGCGCCGAGGTCGCGAGCGACTCGTTCATCCGCTGCGCGATGACCTGGCGCAGGCGCGGGAGCTTGACCGTGGTGCCCGGCTCCGGTGCGTTGTCCGCGCGGGTCGGGACGGCCTTCGGCTCCTGGGGCGCGCCACCGGAGGCGGGCTGCGCCGCCGGGGCGGACGGCTTCTCCTGCGCCGGGGCCTTCGCCTGCTCGGCGGCGGCGAGGACGTCCTGCTTGCGGATGCGGCCGCCGACGCCGGAGCCGGTGACCGAGTCGAGGTCGACGCCGTGCTCCTGGGCCAGCTTGCGCACCAGCGGGGTCACGTAGGGCTTCTCGCCCGAACCCGAGCCCGAGCCGTTCGAGGAGGGCTCGATCCTCCCGGCGGGGGAGTCCTCGGAGCCGGCCGGGGCCTTCTCCTGCTTCTCCTCGGCCTTGGGGTGCTCGGCCTTCGGCTCCGGCTTCGGCTCGGCCTTCGGAGCCTCCTTCTTCGGCTCCTCCTCCTCCTTCTTCTCCGGAGCCTTCTCCTGCTTCGGCGCCTCGTCCTGCGCCGGGGCGGCGGAGCCGTCGCCGACCAGCGCGAGCTGCGCGCCGACCTCGACGGTCTCGTCCTCGGCGACGGTGTGCTCGAGCACGGTGCCCGCGACCGGCGAGGGGATCTCGGTGTCGACCTTGTCGGTGGAGACCTCGAGCAGCGGCTCGTCGACCTCGACGGCGTCGCCGACCTGCTTGAGCCAGCGGGTCACGGTGCCCTCGGTGACCGACTCGCCGAGCTCGGGCATCGTGACCGGCGTGCCGGAGCCCCCACCGGACGACGAGCCACCGGACGACGGCTCCGGGGCCTCCTCCTCGGCCTGCTCCGGCTCCGGCTCGGGCTCCGCCTCGGACTCCGCGGGCTCCTCGGCCTTCCCGGAGGAGTCGGAGTCGGACGAACCGGCGTCGTCGGCCTCGTCGGCGTCGCCGATGACGGCGAGCTCGCCGCCGACCTCGACCGTGTCGTCCTCGCCCGCGATGATGCGCTTCAGGACGCCCGCGGCGGGCGACGGGATCTCCGTGTCGACCTTGTCGGTCGAGACCTCGAGCAACGGCTCGTCGACCTCGACGGTGTCGCCCTCGGCCTTGAGCCAGCGGGTGACGGTGCCCTCGGTGACACTCTCGCCCAGGGCGGGCATCTCAACGGTGACGGCCATGTCGGGTGGAGCTCCTCTTGTTCCGCGTGGGTGTTCGGGTTGTGGGGCCGGGATCAGCCGTGGGTGTGCAGCGGTCTCCCGGCCAGGGCGAGGTGGGCCTCTCCGAGGGCCTCGCTCTGTGTGGGGTGGGCGTGGATCAGGGCGGCGACGTCGGTGGGCAGAGCCTCCCAGTTGTAGACCAGTTGTGCCTCCCCGACGAGCTCCCCGATCCGGGAGCCCACCATGTGCACGCCGAGGACGCGTCCGCCCTGTCCGGCGGGCCCTTGGGCGACGAGCTTGACCGCGCCGGAGGTCTGCAGGATCTGCGACTTCCCGTTGCCGGCCAGGTCGTAGGTCAGGGTGTGCACCTCGCCGTGGAGGTCCCGCGCGGCCTGCTCGGTCAGCCCGACCGAGGCGACCTCGGGGTCGCAGTAGGTGACGCGCGGGATGCCGTCGTCGGTGACGGGGCGGGGTGCGAGCCCCGCGACGTCCTCGGCGACGAAGATCCCGTGGGCGAAGCCGCGGTGGGCGAGCTGCAGGCCGGGGGTGACGTCCCCGACGGCGTACACGCCGTCGAGATTCGTGCGCAGCCGCTCGTCGACGGTCACGACGCCGCCGTCCATCGCGACGCCGGCCTCGGCGAAGCCGTGACCGGTGGTGTTGGGGCCGCGGCCGACCGCGACCAGCAGCAGGTCGGCCTCGATCTCCTCACCGGACTCCAGCGACACGGTGACGGTGTCGCCGCTGCGGGTCGCCTTCGCGAACCGCACCCCGGTGCGGGTGGTGATCCGGCGCCGCCGGAACGCCCGGGCCAGCTGGGTGGAGCAGAACTCGTCCTCGTTCGGCACGAGCCGCGGCAGCGCCTCGACGATCGTGACCTCGGCCCCGAACGAGCGCCACACGCTGGCGAACTCGACGCCGATCACGCCGCCGCCGAGCACGACGACCCGGCGCGGGGCCTCGTCGAGGGAGATCGCGGCGTCGGAGGTGACGACGCGGTCGTCCAGCTCCAGGCCGGGCAGTGACCGGGCGTAGGAGCCGGTGGCGAGCACGACGTGGCGGCCGGTGATGCGCTCGTCGCCGACCCGGACGGTGCCGGGGCCCTCCAGGGTGCCGGCACCGGGCACCACGGTGATCCCGCGCGAGGCGACCAGGCCCTGCAGGCCCTTGTACAGCCGGGAGACCACGCCGTCCTTGTAGGCGTTCACCCCGGCCATGTCGACGCCGTCGAACGTGGAACGGATGCCGACCTGCGCGCCGTCGCGGGCGTGGTCGGCCACCTCGGCCGCGTGCAGCAGCGCCTTGGTGGGAATGCAGCCGCGGTGCAGGCAGGTGCCGCCGAGCTTGTCCTTCTCGACCAGGACCACCGACAGGCCCAGCTCCGCGGCCCGCAGCGCGCAGGCGTAGCCACCGGAGCCGCCGCCCAGGATCACCAGGTCGGCGGAACGAGCGTCCGGGTCGGACACCGATCAGCTCCCTCCGGGGGTCACCGCCGGTGGACCGGCTCCGCCGGACGGGACCCCGCTACGCGGCGCCCATCTTGTCATCCGGCCGCGACTGCGCCAGTGGGGTGTCGGGAGCAAATCCGTGATCCCGTTCGTTGGGCACTCGGAGCTACCGTGTCCGGTTCGTAGGGGTGCGACCGGATCGACGAGAGGACGACGCGCATGGGTCTGCTCGACCTGTTCCGGTCACGTGGACCGTCGGGCCCCAGGTCCAGCCGGGGATCCGGCTCCGGCGGGAGGCGTGGCGCGTACGCGGAGGGGGAGGCCCACCTGCGTGAGTGGTCGGCCGCCCGGATCGGGGTCGAGGCCTTCGTCGAACCGCGCACGACCGTGACGGAGACGACGGTGGTCTTCGTCGCCCACGACGGCGAGTGGACCCGCAGGCGGGTCGCGAACCCGAACGCGGCGAAGAAGCTGGCCCGCTCGCTGCAGATGCCGATCTACGACGTGCAGCTCGTCGGGTACCCGAACCGGATGCGCGAGCACGACGCCCGCGACCGCGCCCTGCGCAAGCGCGAGCGCCAGGAGCGGATGCTGCGCGAGCTGCGGGCCAAGGACCGCGACGCCTGACCCGTCTGGTCAGGGGCGCAGCGAGCGGGCGCGCCGCTCGCCGAGCGCGCGCATCGCGGGCTCCAGGCGCAGCGCGGGTCCGGGGGCCAGCGCGGTGAGGCGCAGCAGCGCACCCCGCCAGGCGGGAAGCGTCCGGTAGACCCGGCCGGTGCCGAACATCCCGACCAGCGCCGTCGCGACCTGCTCGGGGGTGACCAGCACCCCGGACCGCACGAGCGCCTGGCCCTGGCCGCCGGGCGTCATCGAGCGCAGCAGCTCGGTGTTCACCCCGTCCGGGCAGACCGCGTGCACCCCGATGCCCTCCCGGCGCACCTCCGAGGCCAGCGCGGACACCATCGACAGGGCGCCCGCCTTCGACGCCGCGTACACCGACAGGCCCGGAACCGGGCCGAGGCCGGACAGCGACACGGTCACGCCGATCTCGCCGCCCCGGGCGGTCCCCGCCGCCGCCTGCTCGCGGAACGCGGCCACCGCGGCCCGGGCACCCCAGATCGGGCCCAGCAGGTTGACCTCGACCAGAGCGCGGGCGCGGGCCTCGGCGATGTCGGTGACGGTGCCGTCGAAGCCGACGCCGGCGTTGCTCACCCAGGCGCCCAGCGGCGCGAGCTCGCGGGCCCGGGCCACCGCCGCCGCGGACGCGGCCGGGTCGGTGACGTCGCAGGCGGTGCCGGCGGCCGCCCCGATCCGGGTCGCGGTGGTCTGCGCCGCGGCCTCGTCGAGGTCGGTGACGAGCACCCGGTAGCCGCGCCCGACGAGCTCGCGGGCGATCTGCTCGCCGATGCCGCGGGCCGCGCCGGTGACCACCGCGGAACGGGGGGCGTGCGCGGGGACCTCGTGTCGACGACGCTGCCGGCTCATGGGCGGCAGTATGCCCTACCCGTGGGTAACCCCCGGTCCGGTGTCGCCACCCGGATCCGGTCCGGCCAGACTCGAGCCCCGTGACGGCCGCGATGCACCTGCCCCGCTTCCTCGTCCGCCAGCGGATCACCCTCGGCGTGAACCGCTACGACGTGCACGCCGCGAACCCCGACGGCAGCGCGGGCGCGCTCATGGCGTTCGCGCAGCAGAAGCGGTTCGCCTTCAAGGAGCAGGTGACCTTCTGGTCCGACGACAGCCGCTCCCGCGCGGTGTTCTCCTTCCGCGCCCGCCAGCGTCTCGACGTCCGCGCCGAGCACGACGTCCTCGACGAGCACGGCCGGGTGATCGGAACCTTCGGCAAGCGGTTCGGGGCGAGCCTGCTGCGCTCGACCTGGACGCTGACCGCGCCGGGCGTCGCCGCGACCGGGCGCGAGCGCAGCCTCGGCGTCGCCCTGCTGCGCCGGGTGGCCGAGAACCTGCCGCTGCCGTACCACTTCGACGTCACCGAGGACTCCGGCGGCACGCTGCTGATGAGCAGCGACCGGCGGTGGTCGCTGCGCGACTCCTACGACGTCTCCGTCCCGGACCCGCGCATCGATTTCCGCCTGGCCGCCGCCCTCGCCGTCGCGCTGGACGCGTTGCAGGACCGCTGAACCGGGGTCAGCCGTTCGCCGCCACGTCCTCCAGGAACGCGAGCAGGGTGCGCACCGGCACCCCCGTGCCGCCCTTGGTGGTGTAGCCGCGCGGCCCGCCGGTGTTGAACGACGGCCCGGCGATGTCGATGTGCGCCCACGGCAGCCCGGCGGGCACGAACTCCTTGAGGAACACCCCGGCCAGCAGCATCCCGGCGAACCGCTGCCCGCTGACGTTGCTGATGTCGGCCACCCGCGAGTCCAGCTCGCCGCGCAGGTACTCCGGCAGCGGCATCGCCCAGGCGTCCTCGCCGACGGCGGTGCCGTGCGCGGCGACCCGGTCGCGCAGCTCGTCCGACCCCATCACCCCGGCGGTGCGCATGCCGAGCGCGACGAGCTGGGCGCCGGTCAGCGTCGAGGTCTCCACCAGGTAGTCGGGGTCGTCCTGGGCGGCACGGACGATCGCGTCGGCGAGGATCAGCCGTCCCTCGGCGTCGGTGTTGAGCACCTCGACGGTGGTCCCGCCGAACATGGTCAGCACGTCGCCGGGCTTGTACGCCGTCGACGACGGCATGTTCTCCGCCATCGGTACGGTCGCGGTCACCGTGACCGGCAGCTCCAGCTTCGCGGCGAGCACGACGGTGGCGACGACCGCGGCCGCCCCGCCCATGTCCGAGGTCATGTCGGCCATGCCGGCGTTGGGCTTGAGCGAGATGCCGCCGGTGTCGAAGGTGATGCCCTTGCCGACGAGCGCGACCCGCTTCGACGCGGCCGGGCCGCCGTTCCAGGTCAGACGCACCAGCCGGGGCGGGTTCGCCGACCCCTTCCCGACGCCGGTGACGCCGCCGTAGCCGTTCTCCCGCAGCCCGGCGTCGTCGAGGACCTCGGTGACCAGCCCGGCACGCTCACCCAGCGCCACCGCGTGCGCCGCGAAGGTCTCCGGGACCAGCACGTTCGGCGCGGTGTTGACCAGGTCCCGGGCGGTGACGACGGCCTCGGCGACGAGCGTCGCCCGCCGCACGGCCGCGTCGTCGGCGCCGGTGAACGACCAGCTGCCGACCGGGGCGGCCGCGGCGTCGGTGGAGGTCCGGTGCCGGTCGAAGCGGTGGCCGCCGAGGACGGCGCCGACGACCGCGGCCTCGGCGTCGAGGGCGGACAGCGTGCTCAGCACCGAGCCGGTCCCGGCCAGCGTGCGGGCGGCGGCACCGGCGGCGCGGCGGACCGCCTCGGACGCCTTCGGTCCCTCGGCGGGGCGGCCCAGACCGACCGCGACCAGCCGCGGAGCGGACAGCGCGCCGCGGGTCGGCAGCGACACGACCTGCTCGGCCTTCCCGGTCGCGCCGACGGTGGTGAGCAGCTCCAGCAGCTCCCCGGAGAACGCCGTGTCGACGCCGGCGGCGCCCGCGGCCAGCGCCGGGCCGGTGCCGTCGGCGGCGTCGGCCGCGGGGGCGTGCAGACCGACCACGACGGCGTCGACGACCGCCTCCGGCTCGGCACCGCTGTGTGCGGCGGTCTGCGGGAGGGTCGGGACGTCGATCGGCACGGGTGGCACTCCTCGGGGTCGGACGGGAACGGTGGGTATCGGACGAGTGGCTCCGGATCGCCCGATCTCACCCTGCGTGGCCGGTGCACGCGTCCCGTCCG
>JAESFO010000923.1_pt1 | contig 11271 bp, 15 predicted proteins | sample 9269421 | NCBI WGS metagenome assembly JAESFO01 (sample SAMN14502839, study PRJNA617101) | algae metagenome | isolation source: Nostoc desertorum CM1-VF14 and co-occurring heterotrophs from rocky... | place: USA: Clark Mountains, San Bernardino, California | collected 2000-06-05 | reverse complement strand
CGAACGTAGTGGGTTTTTTGGACAACGTGACATATCTACATTGCCCTCCTTAGATTTAGCATTTCATACTTTTACTTTGCCATTAACTTTTTTTTATGGCTATAAGCGTGCCAAATGACCCACTAGTAGTTCGCCAACCCAAAATTGCTGGGTGGAGGTCGGCAGAGGAGCAAGGGAGCAGGGGAGCAGAGGAGAGATTTGTACAAGTTCTTTCCCCCTTGCCCCTCTGCCCCTCTGCTGCCACCACGCAAAGTTACCTTGGCAGACTACTAGAACACCAGTTGGTTGAGCTTGGTGAGAGCTTAGGCCAAGCTTGTTGCTAGCGCGAGTGGTGGGACTGACACAAGACAAAGCACCCCAGACAGACGAGGAGTGGGAAGAGTTCATGGCAGTGTGGGAGGATAGTTACGATGGTTCTCTTGGAAAGTGAGCGATTGCCCTTACTTGATTCCTAGAGGAAAAGTTTTGGTTGACAGTCGAATCTGGAAATCGCTCTTGACACCAAGCGATCGCTGCTTAGTCTGGTGCATAAAAGATACCACTGTGGGAATTTGTCTGCTACCCTTCTAAATACTCTCAGAACTTACGCATTGACAAAAAAGACAATAAATGCAGTATAGGAAATCGGAAAAGAATAGGCGATCGCTAGTCAGCAGGGGACTGGAAAGACGGATAATTTACACTGTCTCTATTGAGGATATGGGCAATCAGAGCGACAACTAAGCCATCGACCGCCAAATGTGATCTGAACACTTATGCGATGTCTACTTTTAGGGCTGTGCCTACGCCATTTTTCTAGCTTGAAACTCGAACTGAGGGGCGTATACCGCCAACTCTTGGAGACGCTCCGCGCGTTCGGCATCGTTTCCCTCGGATCACCCCTGCACCCCTAATCATATTTAAGAGCTAGTGTCCAGACGGATAAGCGAAGAAAAAAAGCGATCGCCCACCTCTTCAGTATTGCTGTTATCTCTCTATCGGCTAATACCCTAACTTCTCAATCAAAGCCACACTACCATCGGAAAATGTCAAGATTTTGGGATAGCAGCAGATGATTGATCTCTACACCTTTTACATTTGATTATTTTTTAAGCCGCAAAGCGATGGCTGTGGAGGGCTACACCAACGCCCAAAATATTAGCAAAGAGTAAGGCTTAATGACATTACTTTTGAGCTTATCGAGAAGACTGTTTGCTTGTTGACATGAAGCATCCACACTGAATTTCTTTGAGAGGATGGAAATATTAGAATAATAAAATGCTGCGGTGTAAATATGTAAAAATTTCCTGGAGCAAGAGAATTTATTTTAAACATTGGCTATTTGTTTGAGTCACCGTTTAGTCTCGTTCTCAAAGTCATTAATAGCTCCAATAACTTCAAAAAGTGTATTTACAGCATCATTTAATACTGTCTCATTTGAGTCATTAATAGCTCCAATAACTTCAAAAAGCACATTAGCTGTTTTGTCTAAAATCACTACATTCAAAGTTGTAAAATCTTGAGGAGATTCAAACTTTTGAGCGTCTTGCATAATTTTTGCTTGTCGGAGAGTTTGTTGGCATCCTTTGAGAATTTCCCGAATCTCTGCTGTAGTCAATGTAATTTCCATTATTATTGCTTTTTATTTAGATAAATTATCTAAAAAATACTCAGCATTTATCAAAAACTTCGATCATGCCTAAGTGATTCTTGGATTTTAAGAAACATCAGAATTCAGAATAGTTAATAAGTCAGATCAAGACTTGATAAATAAATATCCTAATTATAATAAACTCCTTATATATTATGGTTCCTGACTCACCTCGGCTATGCTCGGTGGTTGCCGAGCGCAGTCGAGGTGCGGACACCTAGATAGTAATTTCTTACCAAGAAATTAAAAAATCTTATTTAATAAATAAAACTGGGAAATTTACAAATACTTATATAAAATATACTCTAGCCCTAAAAATACTTTCTTCAGAACAGTAATATTCGTTTGCTAAAATCAGCTTCAACTTTAACTGCTGGTGTGCGCGTTGGTCAACTGGAGCATACCACAAAAAAAATGCTGTATCTAACGCTCTTCCATCACTTTGCTGAGAGAAAAATCAAGCCTATTTTTTAACTTTAGATAGGACAAACGTTTAAGAGTTTATTTAGCTTGACTGGTTTATTAGTAAGCGGCTTCGGTTGCCCAAGGAAATCGGCTCAAGTCTGGGTGTTGGGCTTCAAAAAAAATGAACTCGTTCTTGTCCCAGTCGAGATGAAGAGTAAGACGAATTTTGTCAGGGTCTAATCTTTCAACACTTTTGCCCCGCCAACAGTTAGCGCCTGTTAGCTCCCAGTCGAAAGACTCTGTAGAAATCTCTGCTATGGCTGCGTTTGATGCCGCATTCTCAACTATGCTGACTGAAGTGGGAATTTTCTGCTCTTTCTCGTCAACTAAAAATAATCTGTATTCAGGCGGTATCTGAGCAAGACTGATAAAATACTTAATGATTTCTGCTACAGCTTGTTGAAGGGTAAGGCGATCTCTATCAAGTATGACCAGATGCTCCTCTACTGTCGGGTACGAAAACAAGCGATCGCGCACAGCAATATTGGTTTGTCTAACTCCTGAAATATTTAAGCTTTTTTGTAAGCATCGGATACTGTTTATAATTTTGTGCTGAAGATAAATTTCAATGCCAAAATTTGAATAAAATTCTTCACCTATATTTTCAAAGGGTTGGTCTTGTTGTCGCACTTTGGTAAAGTTATACCAAACTTGAGGATTAGACATAATCCGGTAAATCATTAGTTCATCTTCAGCACTACCCTCCAGTCCGGCTATTGCCAAGTAAACTTGCTTGTTTAGTAATGAAGGGTAGGTGAATTTGTGACGGTTAGGGGATTTCATGTGAACACAGTCCCAAAGCAGCGAGGATAACCCTTCGGTAGTGAACAGACAAGGGTTATCTTGGAGGAGGAGTTGAAAAACTGGTACTTGATTATACACAAATTTAGTTTTGTAACAATATGATAGAGCTAGCACATTATTTAATGCCAGTGTTTGTAGTTGTGTCTAGTTAAATATACTTAAACTAATAGTTTGACAGATACATAATTTTTTGGTTTAAATCTAATTTATATTGGTTTTAAATAGCTTCAAATTCTTTATTTAGTGATAAATTTCAGGAATGCCACTACAAGGCTATTCTTGCCTAACTTTTGAAAATTCTCTAAGTTAGACGTGGCTATCCTTTGCAGAAGGGCTAGTTGGGGCAATCGCGCTCTTGTGCGGGGAGCGATCGCTTCTAGTTATTTATAAAAAGCTTCATCACATTGCTCCTATCAAATCACTTATTTCTCAGCTTCCTGCTAAGTCGCGCATAGCACACATTCAATAGTGAATCTGTTAAGTGAATATCACAAACTATGATACTCGTTAATTTTAATAGGGAGTTGTCTGTCTTTAGTGCGTTTTTGGTTCTTCATTACCGCTATCTATTATTTTTAGACCTCTCTTGGTAGCTTTACGTCTTTGATCACCTAATGGCTCAACTTTTTCGCTTTCAGGCAGCTTGCTCAAGCAATGCTCAAACAGAATTTTCTCTACATAAGCATTTACACTTTCATTGGCTTGATTTGCTAAATCTACCAATTGATCCGTTACCCAACTATCAAGCCTGTAAGTTGTTGCAATACGCCTTCTTGCGGTCATGTTTAAAGCTGCACTGTACATTTTCTCCCTCAATTGCAACACAACCACACTATACCTACAATCACTGACTAATAGCAATACAATAACAATACAAAATATTGATGCAATCTAATATATTTATAAATATACTGTATTGCTATTATATTGCATAAATATTGAAGAGCGAGTATATTATTTTTAAGGGCAAAGGAAAACTAGCTGCTTTCCCCCTCGAACCTAAAGGTTTCGCAAAATCAAACCAAGTCAAGCCAACATTCCAACTCGAAACATAGTCTAGAGACATGATCACCGGGGTATAGCACAAGCTCTATTGAGTAGGTAAAGAAGCCTGGAGAAGCAATCAACGGACACACAGCCATTTTGAGCAAGCCTTTTATTAAAAACAGAAGTAATCGCCTTAGTGCAGCGGCTGGCAAATAATACTATTGAAGCCGTCGGTCGCCTGACGCACTATGTCTTTTGCTTAGTAGCTCTAACTACTGGTTAGGAGCAAGAAAAATGAGGCTTCGCCAATTCTAGATTGAGAGTGTTGTGCAAGCACAACAAACTTACCCATAAAAATAGGACGATCGCTCTGGTCTGCAAAACTGTGCGATCGCCCTTTTACCCATTTAAGAGGTATTTGCTAATGATTACACAACTTTCAGCCCCTACGCCAACAAAAGATCCGTTAACCACACGTGATCGCCAAATCATTACAACCATCGTCAATCAGTCGGACTACTCAAAAGAGTGCAAGCCCGAAGATGTAGTAACTATCTGGATCAACAGTGATGATATCGTGTGGGTAAAAATGATCCACGGTTATGCTCGATACCACAAACAATCATTCAAACGCGCTGTTGCAGAGGTAAAAGCGAGTCTTTCTGCTCCAGTAAAGTGCAATCACAAAGAAGATGAGGAATTAAAACAAGCTTCTGAGAAAATTGGCTTGTTGGGTGATTGTGACTGGCTATTGTTGAGCGTCCAATACCATTCTGATAAAGTAATCGGTCATGCTGGCTGCTACACTTCGCAGAAGCCTCAAATATTAACCCCACTTCCTGAATGGGATTTCACCCTGCCGAAGTGGAATATGCCTGCTGCCATCTGTCCAGATTGTGGTGGGCATGGGTGCGGTAACTGTGGATATCGCGGGACTCGTGCAGAAGACTTGTGCAAACCAGTAGACGGCTACCGACTAACTTATGTGGGCAAGACTGACATCCAGACGGCTCATAACGTATATCTAGATGGTGAGTTCTTGGGAATTGTCTTCAAGGTCAGAAACGCTGATGAGTTATGGGAAAACGACCCCAAGACTTACTACTGGCAGTGTAGGGATGGAGTACAGTGTTGGAGCGTCAAAGAGGCTGTAGAGGGACTGTCGAGGGCAACTGCTCCGATTGAACTACCGCAAGCTCGTCAGGAGTTGGTAGCAGCGTAAAAGGTGCGGTGGCGTGACTGAAATTACTTTTTGGTCACGCTGACTGTTTTTAGCTATGCCTCAATGGACAGATGACAAGATGACACAGCGATATGGCTAAAATTATAGTTGAGGATGTCAGCAAGGAGAAAAGATGACAGACGATGTTAGATTTGACGATATTTACCTACGTCTCAATGAACTGACACAAGATGTTACAAACTTAAAAATTCAAGCAGGAACCATTGGAACATCTCAAACTGCCATAGCTCAAACAATGACACTAGCCACTGGTTTAGCTTCGGATATGCGGCAAGTGAAAGCAGATATTAGAGAAATGAAATCTGATCTGAGAAACTTAAACGCAGGCTTAGAAGAAGTTCTCAGGCTATTGCGTCAGAGAAACAGCCCAGAAGAATAGTTCACTTAATACAAATTACCAAGTTTTGAGGCGCTTTTGTTACTACAAGAGCGCTGTTTTATTAGCTCTGCACTTGATACACCTGAAATCTACGGCTTCGCCAATGCGAAAGTAAAATGTATTGGTATTGAACAATGAACCCTCAAGAAAATGCCGAATTACTTGCTGCTTTGATGCGCCAAGAGGAACTACTTAAACAGTTGGTTGCTTCGATTCACGCTCTCCTCGTCAGTTATTCTCGCTGAAGACCGTAATGACAAAAACAACCCCAACTAAAGCTTTACCCTACCAATTAATTACTCGCCTGAAGTAGTAAAAACTGGTGAATAAGTAATAAAAGCTGTAAATAACCCAACTCTCAAAGAAACAGAGAAAAAGAATGCCATTTGGCTGATTCTCAAGAAACATTTGCAAAAATAAAGTTGTAAAGGGATATGTTACACATCGGATTCAATAAAGAAGATAACTGTTTTCATGGAAACACAGATGAGGAGCTTGAATCTATCTGGCGTTCGAGATATGATCCTAAACTTATTAAAAAGCGCGAATCTATGGGTGGCGGAGAAATTCATAAACTTAAGCAGCAACGATTAGCGATTGTTGCTGAATTAATTACTAGAGATATGAGAAAAAATGGCGAGATTGAGTAGGGGATAAAATGTGAGTCAAATATGACACCTGAAATTCCTTGTCCAGATGGTTTGAAGCAGAACTACTCAAGCGAATTAACGGGCAACAAAGGCAGTAAAAACTAATTTTTAAACTATGATTAAAGCGCTTTTGTTTTCACAGAAGCGCTGTTTATTGCTCTACACTCCACTAGAACTTAACGGCTTCGCCAATGCGAAAGTGAAAATGCTTTTGGTACAAACAAATGACCCCTCAAAAAAATTCTGAACTACTTGCTACTTTGATGCGCCAAGAGGAACTACTCAAGCAGTTGGTCGCAGCAATCAATAAGCCAAAACTGGGATTGCACTCTGATGCTGGCAGTTGCAAAATCTACTGCAATCGTCACAATGGTTCGCTGTGGTATACCCTAAACAACAGTGAAGCAAGTGCGATTACCCAAACTGCCTTAACTGGATATCTAAAAGAACTCAAATTTGAGAAGTGTGAGCGCAGAGGTAAAGAAGTTTATAAGTTGCTGATTACAATTCAAGCAGACAGACCCTATATATTAGAAAGTGGGCATGATACTCACTTTGCTAAATCTGTATTAGCCGCGATCGCTACTCTTACTCCACAACAATTATATTCTCCGATCACGCTACAGCCTACTCCGGGGACGACAGATGAAAATGTGTTGTTCTGTCGCGTATGGGTAGAGTCGGAATTAGTCATCGCATCCTACAACGAGGAAACGAACTGGCGCGAGGTCAGTAAACAGGCAATTGCTGTAACAAAAGCTGCTCTTGAAATGGCGTTTTAGTTCAAAGGTAGAGATGAGAAAAGGCAGGTAGTCATTAATCCTGCCTGGCTTACCAAATAAATTATTGCAGCTTAAGTGACAAGCTTATTTCAAGTTATGTCCTAAGTATGATTAACCAGTTAATTGTAAACAGGTCTTGTACCTAGCAATACCATCAGTCGCTCAAGCTTTGTCTACAGCTTGCTGTGCTGTATATTCACTAACACCAATAACAAGGAATGACAACAACAATCGTTCACCCTAGTATCGAAAACTTACAGCAGTTCTCCGACTCATTTGACATCGAGAAGCTATTGCAATCTGAGGGAATTCTACCGTGGCTTCTAGCAAATGGCTGGAACTATGACGATGAATCTTGTTTGATTGCAAATATTGTCGATGAGTCTACAAGTCTTGATGAAGTTTGGGAATCAGACGAGTTTGACTTTAAAGCTTTGCCTGATGAATTAAAAGAAAAATTGAACCAGATTATGCGTGAAAAACTCTCCAGTCAGATTTAATTAGCCTGACTGTAGAGAAAAATCGATTCCACAACAAATTATGGCACACTTCACTGCTAATAAGATGGAATTAAATTTGATTAAAGTTTACGACCCAACGCTATTAAGCTCCTCAAAAGTTTACCAAATCAACGGTACACTTTCCCGATATTTGGGTGATGAAGGTAGTATACAACATCCACAGTATCTATTTGTCCCTCTGCCAAACCAAAGAAAAAAAGCCAGCTTCCGACTGAACCGAAACAAACTCATGACTCGTTGTTATGAGGTCGAAGGCATGGTTTATCAAAAACCTGCGTTACAGAATAATTCACAGCAACTTCAGCTATTTTAGCCATGTCCATACATAAACCACCAGTCATTAAAAGACATATTAGGCTACAAAATAGCTCTACGAAAGTAATTTATAGAGCTACTACAGACGTTCAGAAATTGAGGAATAGTCACAAAGAAAGCTTCGCTGAATTGAAAGTGAAAAATAATGATTGAGGTGAATAATCATGGTACAAACAATTGACAACCTTATTGCTGCAAATTTCTTAACTGATGCAGTAGTCGAGCGCCATAATTTCTCACAGTTAAATAAAACTCGCATTCGCTTTCGTATTCAATTAAAGAAAAGTACAAAATCTGCCGCTCCTAAATGGGCGGATGTGCTAAAAGCTGAGGTTTCTGAAATTGAATCAGACCTTGTGAAAGTTACAAATTCCGAAGTCGGTTTGCGGGGTATCAAGGTATTCAAGAAGCTGGATGAAGCTGCTGCCCAACTGAGGCAAGAGATTGCTTCAGTTCAAGAATGGATGTCTGCTGATACTGGTGATTGGGTTTGTCCGATTGATTTGGCTCCACTCGTTTGGAATCAGTTAATCAATATCAGAGATAATATCGCCCCTGGTTTACGCAATCAATTAAAAGCTGATTACGAAGCGGGACTTCTTGATTATCGAGAGCGGATTGATCAGTTTCTCTCGCTTAATACTTGGGAATTAGCACAGGATAAGCAAGAGTCAGTCAAAGCCAACTTGCTAAGAGCATTTCCGATTCTGACCGATCTTGAAGACTATTTGCAAGTCGTTATTGGTCGCCCGGTGATTATCCCGGCATTGTCCGAACAACTGAACCAGCAGCAAGCCGAATGTCTAGACCAGATTACCAAGTTCATCCAACAGTATGACCAAAATCTAGAGCAAAGGCTACGGGAATCAGCGATCGCTGGTGGTGAACAACTGGCGGCACAGTTGCTTGAAGAGTTGGCTGATTGGGAGCCAGGACGCAAGCCCGTACAGTTTAAAAGGAAAATGGAACGCCATCTGATGAAGGTTCAAGTGCTACTGGCAAACGCTTCACCGGAGGCAGGCAGTAGCTTGGAGGCGATGATGGCGCACTTGGATTCTATCGTTAATGATCCAGCGATTGAGTCAAAGAATATTGGTAGTGAGGGGCGTAGTCAATTGCAACAAAAGATAGATTCTATCCGCACCAAGTTGTTAGATGAACAACGCAATCTACAATCACTTGCGACTGACGACGTGGGCTTATCGAAAGCTACCGTGATGTCGTTTAAGTTTAGGTAAAGAAACCAGTCTTGGGCAAGTGTGCATTCGCTCAAGACTAGCATCTTAAACAAGAAATGCATACACACCCCAAAAGAATACCGCACTTCTACTACTATAGGGACAAAATTCTCATGTCACATTTCTCAACAGTTAAAACCAAGCTTGCTAACCGTGAATGTCTAGTACAAGCTTTACAAGATTTGAAACTGAATCCGCAAGTTTATGAAACAGCACAATCACTAAAAGGATACTACGGTACCTCTCAAGGACAAAGTGCTGAAATTATCATATCTGGTCGCACGATAAAAGCCCGTGCAGACATCGGGTTCAAGTGGAACCAAAATAATGCTGTGTATGATGTAATACACGACAGTTATGAAACAGTTCCGAAGTTGGGACAAGACTTCTTTAGCAACAAGTTGATGTTGGCTTACGGTAAGCGTTTGGTGAGAGTTAAAGCTGCCGAGTTACAAGACCAGTTTGGTAAATGCGCGATCGCTGAAGAAACCAACGGGACTGTGCAAACCCTACGGCTGACTTTTGCCGGACATCAGGAAGTTAAGCAATATCAAAGGAGATAAATATGGAACGTTCAATACTGATTCATTTCGACTCGGCTACAGGTGAAGTTCGCGTAGAGGCTGAGGGATTCGAGGGTTTGACTTGTTTATCGGCTACGCAACCCCTTGAAGAAGCACTTGGAGTTGTGGGCGAGAGCGAGCGCACTTACAAGGATGAAGCTCAAACCCAACAGCTTCGTACAACTTCAACTCACCAAACCAGACTCAGACAGTAATAAGAAAAGGAGAACTACGACCATTGCCAATTGCTTTATTGTCGTGGTTCTCCCAAGAGATTTTATGTACTTACCAAAAGAATACCCATTTGTTCACGTTTACGCACAACAGAAAACACGCTTTTTCCGTGATCATCAAAGCGAATACTGAAGGGCTATGTGTGCTGTTGAATGCCATCGTTACCGCATAGTTTACCACCGTAGGCATCGCTTACCAACAAAACAACGGTACATCGGAAGTTTTTGACGGCGATGCCGAAGTTTATGAGGTAGTCGTGAAAGTGGTCAACACTCATGATGAACTCTCTCCAGTTCCTTATCAAATATCAAAATCATGAACCTCTCAAATCTTCTCTCCACATTAGATTCACAAATCCCTATCGCTGCGGTTGATGTCCTATCTCCTGATGAAGCGACGATTATTCAGTGGCTGACTGCTGAAGCTAACAATAAGCTTTCATGTCCAGTGTTCTTCTGGAATTTGGGAGTATCAACCTTGGAGCAATGTTTAATCGCAGCAGACGGGGGATTGGTGTTTAAACCAGTGCCAGAGTATAAGAAACCACAACACGCTGACCCATTGTTATATGTGTTTGATTACATTGCGAATTTTAGTGCTGATGGAATCTTCATCTTAGGTGACATTCACTCGTTTATTGGTAAGAATTCGCCTTCGTTATCTTGGGAGGTTGTATCGAAAGTTAAGAATCTCTACCATCGTCTCAAACCGACTGATAAACGCATTGTGCTGCTGGGTCAAAACATTCAATTACATGAGTCACTTGTACGCTTAATCCCTTATTGTGAAATTCCTCTACCAGGAGTTGAGCAAATACTTGAGCATATCAATTCTTATTTGCATGACCTACAACAGTCAGCTATTGAACAGGAATTGACTTTTACTATTTCCCTTAATAAAAGTGAAATTGAATCTCTTTCTCGTGCTGCCCTGGGATTAACACTGGAGGAGATTAGCGACTTCCTGCGGTTAACTGTTAAACATAACCTAACATCAGATGGGATTTTAATTGATAGTAATTTTATACCCCAAGCAGTCGAGTATAAAACTCGGCTGTTGTCTCAAATGGGTATTGAATTGGGCAAGCCTGCTAGCATCTCCTTTGGAGGATTGGATTTGTTGCGTGAGTGGCTCAATCGACGGCGGCGGCTGTTCACACAAGAAGCGCGTGAGCTTTCCTTGCCTCAACCGAAAGGTGTGTTGCTTGCGGGGCCTCCCGGTACTGGAAAAACATTACTTGTTAAGAACATCGCTCATATCCTGAATCTACCGCTACTCCAGCTAGATATTGCGTCTCTTCTTGGTTCTTTAGTTGGTGAATCAGAGGGCAATGTTAGCCCGGATTTCTCACAAACTCAGAAAAAAGCGGAGCTTCAAACTGATAAAATGTATATATGGTAAGCATTTGAGCAGTTTTAACCGATGAATCTACCCGCAACGCGATCGCTCCCAAAACAGTT
>JAESFO010000921.1_pt1 | contig 11280 bp, 8 predicted proteins | sample 9269421 | NCBI WGS metagenome assembly JAESFO01 (sample SAMN14502839, study PRJNA617101) | algae metagenome | isolation source: Nostoc desertorum CM1-VF14 and co-occurring heterotrophs from rocky... | place: USA: Clark Mountains, San Bernardino, California | collected 2000-06-05 | reverse complement strand
TGCGACACCAGCAACTGTGGTGCCTGCACGGTTCATCTCAACGGGCAGAGCGTGAAGTCCTGCTCGGTGCTCGCGGTCCAGGCGGACGGCGCCGAGGTCACCACCATCGAGGGTCTCGCCCGCGACGGTCAGCTGCACCCGGTGCAGGAGGCCTTCCGCGAGTGCCACGGCCTGCAGTGCGGGTACTGCACGCCGGGAATGATCATGGCTGCGGTGGACCTGCTCGGGGACAACCCCGACCCGTCCGAGCAGGAGGTCCGTGAGGGCATCGAGGGCAACCTCTGCCGCTGCACGGGCTACCAGAACATCGTGCGCGCCGTGCAGACCGCGGCGAAGAACATGAAGCCGGGAGCCGCTCAGCCCTCCGGCCAGGCCGCCCCGGTTGCGGGAGGTAACTGACGTGACGACGACCGCCGAACCCACCACGACCGGCGAGATCGGCAAGGCCCGGGTCCGCAAGGAGGACCAGCGCCTCATCACCGGCCGGTCCCGCTACACCGACTCCATCACCCCTCCGGGAACCGTCCACATCGCCGTCGTCCGGTCGACGATCGCGCGGGCGACCATCACCTCGATCGACAAGTCCGAGGCCGAGAAGGCCCCGGGTGTGTTCGGCGTCTACACCGCGGCCGACCTCGGTGCGGAGGAGGTCGGCATGCCCTGCGCGTGGCCGATCACCCCGGACCAGAAGGCCCCGCAGCGCCCGGTGCTCGCCGTCGGCCGCGTCAACTTCTCCGGTGAGGGCGTCGCCGTCGTCGTCGCCCGGTCGGCCGCCGCCGCGCGCGACGCCGCCGAGCTCGTCGAGGTCGACTACGAGCCGCTCGACCCGGTCCTCGACATGGAGGCCGCCGCGCAGGACGGCGCCGAGCTGGTCCACCCGGACCTCGGCACCAACGTCTCCGCGACCTGGGTGTTCGACTCCGCCGCCGCCGGCACCGGTGCCGACGTGGCCGAGGCCATCAAGGCCGCCGAGGCCGACAGCGACTCCGTCGTCGTCCGCCGCCGCTTCCGCCAGCAGCGCCTGATCCCCGCGTTCATGGAGCCCCGCTCCTGCGTGGTGGACCCGACCGGTGAGCAGCTGACCATCTGGGCCGCGACCCAGGTGCCGCACATCCTGCGCACCATGACCACGGTGACCCTCGGGGTGCCGGAGTCCAAGCTGCGTGTCATCGCCCCCGACGTGGGCGGCGGCTTCGGCGGCAAGATCGGCGTCCTGCCCGAGGAGATGCTCTGCGTGCTGCTCGCGCAGAAGCTGGGCAAGCCGGTCAAGTGGACCGAGACCCGCAGCGAGTGCATGCTCACCGCGCACCACGCCCGGGACCAGATCCAGGACCTCGTGATGACCGCCAAGAAGGACGGCACCATCACCGGGTTCGACGTCCACCTCTACGCCGACATGGGTGCCTACCTGGGCCTCGTCGGGCCGGGTGTGCCGATCCTCGGCGCGTTCATGTTCAACGCGATCTACAAGATCCCCGCGCTGAAGTTCACCTGCTCCAACGTCTTCACCAACAAGGCGCTGACCGACGCCTACCGCGGCGCCGGCCGCCCCGAGGCGACCTTCGCCGTCGAGCGCATGCTCGACGAGCTGGCCGTCGAGCTCGGCCGCGACCCGATGGAGCTGCGCGAGCAGAACTGGATCAAGCACGAGGAGTTCCCCTTCACGACCGTCGTGGGCCTGACCTACGACACCGGCAACTACGAGCAGGCCACGCAGCGCGCGATGGAGCTGTTCGACTACGCCGGTCTGCGCCGTGAGCAGGAGGAGCGCCGCCGCTCCGGTGACCCGGTCCAGCTGGGCATCGGCATCTCGACCTTCACCGAGATGTGCGGCCTCGCCCCGTCCCGCGTGCTCGGCTCGCTGGACTACGGCGCCGGCGGCTGGGAGGCCGCCAGCATCCGGATGCTGGCCACCGGCAAGGTCGAGGTCACCACCGGTGCCTCCGCCCACGGCCAGGGCCACGAGACGGCGTTCTCGCAGATCGTCGCGGACAAGCTGGGCGTCGCGTTCGAGGACGTCGAGATCCTGCACGGCGACACCCAGGTGGCGCCGAAGGGCCTCGACACCTACGGCTCGCGCTCGCTGGTCGTCGGCGGTGTGGCCATCGTCAACGCCGCGGACAAGGTGATCGAGAAGGCGACGAAGATCGCCGCGCACCTGCTCGAGGCCTCCGAGGACGACATCGAGTTCGCGAACGGCCAGTTCACGGTCAAGGGCACCGACAAGGGCAAGGCCATCCAGGAGATCGCGTTCGCCGCGTTCATGGCGCACGACTACCCGGAGGGTATGGAGCCCTCGCTGGACTCCGACGCCGTCTTCGACCCGGAGAACTTCTCCTACCCGCACGGCACCCACCTGGCCGCGATCGAGGTCGACACCGACACCGGCCGGGTGAACCTGCGCAAGTACGTCTGCGTCGACGACATCGGCAACGTCATCAACCCGCTGATCGTCGAGGGCCAGGTGCACGGCGGTCTCGCCCAGGGCATCGCGCAGGCCCTGTTCGAGGAGGCGAACTACGACGACCAGGGCACCCTGGTCAACGCCACGTTCGTCGACTACACGATCCCGTCCGCGGCGGACCTGCCGAGCTTCACCACCGAGACGGTCTCCACCCCGGCGACGAGCAACCCGCTCGGCGTCAAGGGCGTCGGCGAGGCGGGCACCATCGCCTCGACCCCGGCGATCCTCAACGGCGTGCTGGACGCGGTGCGGCACCTCGGCGTCGACGAGATCGAGATGCCGACCACCTCGCAGCGCGTGTGGCGTGCGCTCCAGGTCGCGAAGGGCAAGAACCCGCAGGAGACCCCGAGCGACACCCACGCGCCCGGTGCCGGCCTCGGTTCCATCGACCCGAACAACCCCAAGGGAGAGGTCCAGTGATCCCGGCGAAGTTCGACTACGTCCGGCCCTCCTCGGTCGAGGAGGCCGTGTCGGCCCTGCAGTCGGCCGGTGAGGACGCGAAGATCCTGGCGGGCGGGCAGAGCCTGCTGCCGGTGCTGCGCCTGCGGATGGCCGCGCCGAGCACCGTCATCGACCTCGGGGGCATCCCCGAGCTCAAGCGGATCGGCGAGGACGACCAGTACGTCATGGTCGGCGCGATGGCCACCCACCACGAGGTCATGCGCAACGACCTGGTGAACTCCCACGTGGAGCTGATCGCCCGGGCGACCGAGACCGTCGCGGACCCGCAGGTCCGCCACCGCGGCACCCTGGGCGGCGCGCTCGCGCACGCCGACCCGGCCGGTGACCTGGGCGCGGCCGCCCTGGCGATGGACGCCGAGTTCGTCATCCTGGGTGCCGGTGGCACCCGCCTGGTGACCGCGGCGGACTTCTTCCAGGACTACTTCACGACCGCGATCGGCGAGGGCGAGATCCTCACCATGATCCGGTTCCCGAAGCGGTCCGGCTGGAAGAGCCACTACGAGAAGTTCAACCGGGTCGCCCAGGCGTGGTCGATGGTGGCCGTCGCCGTGGCGCTGAAGGTGGACGGCGGGACCATCACCGAGGCCCGCGTCGGCCTGACCAACATGGGCAACGTGCCGATCCGGGCGACCGGTGTCGAGGCGGCCCTGGTGGGCAAGGCCGCGGGTCCGGACGTCGCGAAGGCGGCCGCCGAGCACGCGCTCGAGGGCACGTCCGCTCCGAGTGACGCGGACGCCGCCGCCGACTACCGTGAGCACCTGGCGAAGGTTCTCACCGGTCGTGCGGTGCTGGCCGCGGCCGGCTGACGTACCCGAGGAACACACCGACGCCGGCGCCGGCCCCGGAACCCCCGGGACCGGCGCCGGCGTTCGTTCGAGGAGGCTGGGCAGAGAAGATGCAACTGGAGAACAAGTTCACGATCGCGGCGCCGATCGAGGACGCGTGGAAGGCCCTCAACGACCCGGAGCTCATCGCTCCGTGCTTCCCCGGGGCGACCCTGACCGAGTACGAGGGCGACTCGTTCCAGGGCACCGTCAAGGTCAAGCTCGGCCCGATCTCGCTCACCTACAAGGGCAAGGGCACCTACATCGAGCGTGACGACGCGAACCACAAGGTGGTCATCGACGCGTCCGGCCGCGACGCCCGCGGCAACGGCACCGCCAAGGCCGTCGTGACCGGCACGATGGTCGCCGACGGTGCGGACAAGACCTCGGTCACGATGGTCACCGACATGACCGTCACCGGTCGTCCGGCGCAGTTCGGCCGGGGCGTCATCTCCGACGTCGCCGACAAGATCATCGGGCAGTTCTCGAGCTGCGTCGCGGACAAGCTGACCGGCCCCGGTGCGGCGACCTCCAACGGCGCGGGCCCGAAGCACGCGGCCGACCAGACCAGCCCGATCCCGGCCGTCCCGCCGGGCCCGGGTGAGCAGGCCGCGCCCGCCCCGGTGAAGCGGACCTACCAGCCGCAGAGCAGCCCGGTCGAGGCCATCGACCTGCTCGACTCGGCGGGTGCCCCGGTGCTCAAGCGCCTCGGGCCGGTGCTGGGCGGCCTGGGCGCGCTCGTGCTGCTGGTCGTGCTGATCCGGCGTCTGCGCGGCGCGAAGGGCTGAGTCCCCCGCACGTCCCTCCGGGCCGGTACCGCGTTCCGCGGTGCCGGCCCGTGGCGTTGCGGGGAGGATGGAGCGGTGCGAGCGGGCGAGCGGAACGGGCTGACCGACGTCGAGGGCCTGCGGGTCGGGCACGCGGCGGTGAACGGGCCGGGTGCCCGCAGCGGGACGACGGTCGTGCTGGCCCCGCCGGGCGGCGCGGTCGCCGGCGTGGACGTGCGCGGCGCCGCGCCCGGCACCCGGGAGACCGACCTGCTCGACCCGGTCGCGACGGTCCAGCGCGTGCACGCCGTCACCCTGTCCGGGGGCAGCGCCTTCGGTCTCGACGCCGCGTCCGGCGTGATGGCCCGGCTGGAGCGCGACGGCGAGGGGTTCCCGGTGCCGGGCGCCGTCGTGCCGATCGTGCCGGCCGCCGTGGTGTTCGACCTCGGTCGCGGCGGTGACCCCCGGGCCCGCCCGACCGCGGTGACCGGCACGGCCGCCTACGACGACGCGCACGCCGGCCCGGTCGTCCAGGGTTCGGTCGGGGCGGGCACCGGCGCGGTGTCCGGCGGGCTTCGCGGCGGGATCGGGTCGGCGTCCGCGGTGCTCACCGAGGGCTCTGCCGCCGGGACGACGATCGCGGCCCTGGTCGTCCTCAACTCCGCCGGTGCGGCCGCGGACCCGGCCACCGGTGAGGTGTACGGCGCCCGGCACGGTCTGCCGGGCGAGTTCGCCGCCGGGGTGGCCCCGGCCCTCGCCCCGCCGGAGCGGCTCGCCGCGCTGTACGCAGGGCACGTGAACCCGCTGGGGACGGCGACGACGCTGGTGGTCGTCAGCACCGACGCGGCCCTGGACAAGGTCGGCTGCACCCGGCTGGCGACGATGGCGCACGACGGCCTGGCCCGGTCGATCTCGCCGGTGCACACGATCCGCGACGGCGACTGCGCGTTCGCGCTGGCCACGGGCACCCGGGCCGCACCGGACGTCGCCGGGGTGTTCGCGCTGCAGGCGGCCGCGGCGGAGGTGACGGCGCGGGCGGTGGCGCACGCGCTGCTGGCGGCGGAACCGGCGCCGGACCGGCCGTCGTACTCGTCGCTCCTGGTGGGCCCGTGAGCGCGCCGAACCCGTGGCTGGGGCGCCCGCGTGCCCCGCGCCCGCCGCCCGCGCCGGACCCGGATGCGGTGCGTCTGGTGGGGCTGCCCCGGCGGCGGGCCGCGGCCCGGGCGGTGAACGACGTGGTGCGGGGGGTGGACGTGCGCGCGTTCGACGACGGGTGGACCGTCTCGTTCCTCAGCGGCTACTACACGCTCTGCCACACCCTCGACCAGCTGCTCGACGCCGTCGCCCCGGCCGGGGAGCGGGAGCTGCTGCGGGCGACGGTGCTGGCCGCGGCCGACGGGTCCGCGAGCCGCGGCTGACCGCCCGATCGGCGGGGCCCCGTGACCCGGGCCCCGCCGACCTCCGGTCCCGGGGCCGGCTCAGTCGTCGTCGCGGTCGTGCCGGTCGTCGTCGCCGTCGTGCCGGTCGACGTCGTGGTCCAGGACCTGGCCGGTGGCGGCGTCGATGTCGAGATCGTGCTCGGTGGTGCCGTTCACGACCTCGACCTCCCAGTGGTCCCGGTCGTCGTCGCGGTCGTCGTCGTGCCGGTCGTCGTCGCTGTCGGCCCGGTCGAACTCGACCTCGGTGACCCGCCCGCCGCCCGCGGCGGCGAGGGCGGCGCGCTCGGCGGCGGCGCGGTCGACCGCGGGCGCCGGGGCGGGAGCAGGGTCCGCCGGCGCCGTGGCGGCGGCGGTGCGGGGCAGCTCCGGGGGCAGCAGGTCGGCGGTGCGCGCGATCGCGGCGCCGGTCGGGACGACGGTGAGCTCGTCCGGGGCGCCGCCCGCGCCGAGCGCGAGGGCGGTGCCCCCGCCGACGAGCAGGAGACCGGTGGCGGCGACGGCGGCGACGGTGAGCGGGGTACGCACGGTGATCTTCCTCCGAGAGGTTCCGGCTGGTCCGGGTCGGTGCGACCCGGATGCTGGTGGGAACTGTGCCGCCGCCCGCCCCAAGGCCGCGCTGCGTGAGCCCTAAGGCGGCGTTAGGGCCCGGAGCGGCCGAACTACAGTCGTCGGGGTGTCGACCATCAGCCCGGACGAGGGAGTGGCGCGCCGGCTGAAGGCCCTGGCCTGCACGGCGCCGCTGCACGATCTCGACGCCCGCAAGGGGCGGCTGGACTGGGACGCGACCGGCTACCAGATGGCCGAGATCGGCCTGCAGGCGATCGACCAGGTCACCCTGGCCATGGACTTCGACCACGGTGCCGACCACGCGGAGGTCGTCCGGCGGCTGCTGCCGTTCGTGGGCGCGCAGGTGCCGGGGGCGCCGCGGTCGGAGTACGTCCGCGTCGCGCAGTGGGTGATCGACAACCTGATCAACGTGGGGTCGATCGACCGCGGGTTCGCCGTGGAGTACGGCACGACCGACGACGACGGGCGCTACGTGCGTCGCCGATTCGACTTCAAGCTGCTCGTCGAGGTGGCCGCCCCGGACGGCGGGATCTACCTGCGCGCCTCGGACGAGGCGATCAACGTGCTGGTCGGGGCGTTGGACACCGACGTCGAGTCGGCCCAGGAGGCGGCCGAGACGAAGCTGGAGACGCTGATCGTCCGCGGTCGTCTCGGCGACGCCCGGCTGGCGGCCGAGCAGGCCCGCTACCGGACCGTGCAGTACGCGGAGTCGTTGCGGCGCAAGCTGGAGGCGACCCGGCGCGACGTCCGCTCGGTGGACTGGCTCGACGCCGTCCCGCAGCTGCTCGACGAGGCACTGACCCATATCGAGTCCCGCTACCGCGCCGAGACGATGATCAAGGCGAACATCGCCGACGCCCGTGACGAGGCCACCGAGCCCGGGCGCCGCAGGCAGGCCGCGGAGCTGGTGACCGTCGTCGACGACTGCATCCAGCGACACACCCAGCTGCAGGCACGGTTGCAGGAGGCGGGCGCGTCGTTCCGCGCCGAGCAGGACCGCCAGCAGTTCTCCGGGAAGCCGAAGCGGGCCGCCGTCGACGTGTTCGGGCAGCTGCTGCGGCCGTCGCTGGCGCTGACCGTCGAGGCGGCGCACGACCCGGTGACCGGCTACTTCGGTGCCGGGGCCGGCGTGCGGAACCCGTCGGTGCCGAGCCTGGGCGGGCTGGTCGAGACGTTGCTGACACCGCCGAGCGACCGTGACCCGTTCGGCGCCGAGGTGCCCGAGCCGGAGCTGGCGCCGCAGCCGCGCGAGCGGTTCGGGGTGGACACGTGGGCGGCCGCCGACGCGGTGCTGCCCGCGGACGTCGAGCACCCGGTGCGGCTGTCCGCGGCGCTCGCGGCGGCCCGCGCGGCCGGGGCGGACCTGCCGCAGCTGGTCGCGTTGCGGGCGATGCACGCCGTCGGGACGGCGGTGGCCACGGCACGGATCCAGGGCGACCCGTCGGTGCTGGTCGCCGTCGACGACGGGACGGTCCTCGACGACCCCGAGTTCGGCGGCGCGGACCTGCTGCTGGCGCGGGCCGGGGTGCAGGGCGGACAGACGAACCGACGGACGGCGCAGACATGAGTGACACCGAGACCGCGGCCCGCCTGGTCGGCTACGGCATGCGCCCCAAGGCGCTGCCCGGCCGCGACCCCGACTACGCCGACCTGGTCCGGCGCTACCGCGAGGACGACGAGTTCCGCACGACCGTGCAGCGCGTCGCGTCCGGTCTGGGCCTGGTGGTGCTGGCCGTCGACACCGGCCCGGGCATCGTGCTCGCCGCGACCGAGGGCTCGGTGTTCGAGATCCGGATGGACGAGTACGCCCGCCGCACCGCCCTGGCCAACCGGGGCGCCGACAAGGTCCTGCACGGGATCGCGCACCTCGCCGTCGCCGCGCTGGCCTTCCCCCGACCCGACGACCTCGGCGACGACTCCTACGTCGGCCGGGTCTCGGTGGAGCTCGTCGACGGCGCCGTCCGCGAGGCCTGCCGGGTGCTGAACGAGCGTGCCGCGGGTCCCGCCGACCCCGAGTCCGACGCCCCGCAGCTCGAGGAGGTCTGGCGGGTCTGGCAGCGTCGCCCGGAGGCCACCGCGACCAAGGACGGCCGCGTCGGGGAGTCCACCACCCGCGGAATCGTCGGCAAGGCGCTGCGGTTCCTCGCCGACCAGGGCTTCCTCGTCCCGGTCGGCGCGGAGGGCGCCTACCGGACGACGCCGCGCTACCAGGTGCAGGTGCGCGAGCTCGCGGCCCAGCGGGCCTTCGACGAGCTGCTGGCCCTGAACGTCCTGCCCGCCGCGACCGCCGCCGGGACCCTGGTGACCGAGCACGACGGCGTGTTCGACGCGCCCGGGTCCGGTGCTCAGGGCGCGGCCGGGACGGGAAGCGCGCCCGACCTCGACGATCCGCCGGGGTCGGGGGAGACGGCCGGGCCGTCGTCGGCACTCGATCCGGCACCCGCGGCGAGGCAGCCTGTGGGGGAGACCTCCTCGGACATCGTTCATCCGGTGAACGGGGCGAACGGTGCCGGGACCGACGGCTCGGTCGGCTCGGTCGGCTCGGTCGGCTCGGACACCGTGTCCGTGGAACTCGCTTACCCGGTAAGCGAGTTCGTGCAGAGCGGTGTCGGGGGTGACGGCGTGGCCGGTGACCCGGTGGGCGTTGTCGATCCCGTCGGCGGGGCTGTGTCGGGGGAACCCGCTGACCCGGTAAGCGAGTTCGCACAGGACGGTGCCGGGGGTGGCGACACGGCCGGGGACCGACACCCTGCCGATACGGGTACGGAGCGTGCGGATCCGGCCGGCCCGTCGGACACCCCGCCGACCGACCACCGCACGGAGGACCGCGATGTATGAGCTGACCCGGGTCCGCCTGTTCTCCGTCGGTCCGACCGCCGCGCGCTACCAGGACGTCGCACTCGACCTGCGGGGCGTCGGGGCCCCGGTGAAGGTCGCAGTCCAGGAGGACCTGTTCGCCCCGGACGCGCTCGACCGCTCGACGCCGCGTCGGCCGTCGCCGGCGTCGGTGCTGTTCCTGGAGAACGGCGGCGGCAAGTCCGTCCTGCTCAAGCTGATCTTCTCGGTCCTGCTGCCCGGGCGGCGCCAGGTCGTCGGGACCACCAGCACCACGGTGCTGGAGAACTTCGTGCTGGCCGAGGACGTGGCGCACGTCGTCTGCGAGTGGATGCACGTCGGTACCGGGCGGCTGCTGGTCACCGGGAAGGTGTCGGAGTGGCGCGGGCACGTCGCCTCCAGCGACCCGGAGAAGCTGGCCGACGCCTGGTTCTCCTTCCGGCCGGTCCCCGGGATGGGCCTCGACGACCTGCCGTTCACCCACGACGGGCGCCGGGTCACCCTGGCCGCCTTCCGGGAGCGCCTGCAGACCGCGCACCGCGAGCACCCCGACGCCGAGCTCGCCTGGGAGACCGGGCACCGGGACTGGACCCGCCACCTCGTCGAGGTCGGCCTGGACCCGGAGCTGTTCCGCTACCAGCGCGCGATGAACGCCGGCGAGGGCGAGGCCGCCGAGGCGTTCTCGTTCTCCTCCGACGAGGCGTTCGTCGACTTCCTGCTGCGCGCGGTGCTCGACCCGGCGGAGCCGCAGAACGTCGCCGAGCTCGTCGCCGGCTACGCCGACCGGCTCGCCCAGCGCGAGGAGCTGGAGACCGAGCGGGAGTTCGTCGACGGCACGCTGTCCCGGCTCGAGCCGATGGTCGACGCCGAGGCCACCGCGACCGCCGCCCGCGACACCGAGACGGCCGCGCGGACCGAGCTGGCGGCGACCGCGTCGCGGATCGCGGCCCGCCGGATCGCCGAGGAGGCCCGCTCGGTGACCGCCGCCGAGGAGGCCACCGGCGCGGTCGAGGCCGAGCAGTCCGCGGCCCGGACGGCGGAGCGGCTGCAGGACACCGTCGGTGAACTGCGCAGACTCACCGCGGGGCTCGCCGTCGAGGCCGCCGAGCGGACCGCGGCCGAGGCGACCCGCGAGCGCGACGCCGCGTCGGCCGTCTCGATGGCCCGCGACGCCGTTGAACCGGTCCTGGCGCACCGCGTCGCCGCCGCCGATGCCGCGCGGCTGCGCGCCCGCGTCGAGGAGGAGGAGCAGAAGGCCCGGCCCGCGCTCGCCGCGCGGCAGGACGCCGCCCGCGCGCTCGTGGTCGCGCTGGCCCGGGTCGCCGCGGAGGCCGACGCCGCCGCCGACGCGGCGGAGGAGCACCGCGCCGACGCCGAGGAGCGCGCGGCGGCCGCCCGTCGCGAGCAGGTCGCCCGCACCGCCGACGCCGCCCGCGCCGAGAGCGCCGCCGCCACCGCCCGCGAGGCCCTCGACGACCTCGACACCCGGGTCGCCGCCGCCGTCTCCGCCGGGCACCTGGAGGCGGGCTCGACCGCCGCCGACGTCGAGGACTCCGCGGCCGCCGCCCGGACCGAGGCGGAGCGGTGCGCCACCGCGCTCGCCGACGCCGACACCGCGGCCGCCACGATCCGCGAGGAGCGACGGGCCGCCGAGGCCCGCCGCACCGCCGCCCAGGACGCGGCGGCCGCCGCCCGCGCCGACGCCGCGACCGCCGAGGCCGCGCGCTCCGCCGCGGAGGCCGACGCCGTCGCGCTCGCCGGGGAGGTCCGGCCCGCGGAGCTGCTCGGACTCGACGAGATCCGCCCGGACACCGACGCGGGCCTCGTCGTCGACACCCTGACCACCGCGATCCGCGGCGCCGAGCGGGAGCGGACGACCCTGCACGGCGACCAGCGCCGCGACGAACGCGCGCTCGCCGCGC
>JAESFO010000919.1_pt1 | contig 11292 bp, 11 predicted proteins | sample 9269421 | NCBI WGS metagenome assembly JAESFO01 (sample SAMN14502839, study PRJNA617101) | algae metagenome | isolation source: Nostoc desertorum CM1-VF14 and co-occurring heterotrophs from rocky... | place: USA: Clark Mountains, San Bernardino, California | collected 2000-06-05 | reverse complement strand
GGATTTCCTAAAGCCAGGTAACTGCTGGTAATACCTAATGAAGTACCCAGTTCAAGTATAGTTTGGGGCTGGTAAAACTTTGCCATACGGTATAGTAGCTGACCGAACTTTTTTGGCTTTGCAGCATTTTTGGCAATAGAGGCAATGGTCCTTGTATTAGAAGACGTAACAGAAGAGCCTGCTCCCATATCTTCTATCAGTAATTCAGTAGGGTCGGCAAGCAATTGCTTTCTAAGTTGCTCTACTTTTTCATAATCCTCATATTTAGTAAAATCGTTCATCACTTTGGTGATAAACTCATATACAAAAGGAGAATGCATGCCATGCCCCTTGCTATTGGCAGCATGAACATAATATTTGAAATACTTCGCGGCAGCTTGTAAAGGAGAATAAACCAAAATTTTTAATTTAAGGTTTGAGGTTTAAGATTCAAGGTTTAATTATACTTACTAATTATTCACTATTCACTACTTCCGCTCCCATACTTCATAAGTGTAATCGAAAGCATGTTTATCATCAGCCTTATTTTTGATGGTGCTGACCAGCTTCCATTCCTTTTCATCAATCACGGGGAAATGTGTATCGCCTTCCACTACTGTATCAACACGTGTCATATAGATCCGGTTGGCCTTAGGATAATACATTTTATATATCTCGCCGCCGCCTATTACCATTAGTTCTTTTACATCAGCTTCTTTTACCATAAAGGCCACGTCTTTCATACTATTTAATACGATAGCGCCGTCTATCTTTAATCCCTTTTGGTTGCTTAACACTATGTTCTTTCTGCCAGGCAGCGGTCTTTTAAAACTTTCAAAAGTTTTACGGCCCATCACTACCGGCATTCCCCAGGTAACATTTTTAAAATGCTTCATGTCATCTGGCAGGCTCCACACCAGGCGATTGTCTTTACCAATTACATTGTTGTTAGATGCCGCAACTACTAATGAAATGTTCATAATGACAAATAGTAAATTTAAAATAGTAAATGAATGATAAACCAGATACCGGACACGAGATGTTGGATGCTGGGTACCTGATGCTAAAATCAAATTCTGCTAAACTGCTACAGGCGCCTTAATAGCAGGATGACTCTGATAGTTTTCCAATTTGAAATCATCATATTGAAAACCAAAAATATCTTTTACTTCAGGGTTGATCTTCATCACCGGTAATGGGTAAGGTTCACGACTCAATTGCAAGTTTACCTGTTCAATATGATTATTGTAAATATGAACGTCGCCAAAAGTATGTATGAAGTCTCCCGGCTCTAAGTCACAAACCTGCGCTATCATCAAGGTAAGTAAAGCATAGGACGCTATATTAAATGGTACACCCAGAAACACATCCGCACTACGCTGGTACAACTGACAGCTTAATTTATTATCAGCCACATAAAACTGGAATAAAGTATGGCAGGGCATCAAGGCCATCTCTTGTAACTCGCCCACATTCCAGGCACTAACAATTAACCGGCGGCTATCCGGCGTCTTCTTTATCTGGTTGATCAGATCAGCTATCTGGTCTATTACTTTACCATCCTTTCCTTCCCAGCTACGCCATTGTTTACCATACACCGGCCCTAAATCGCCGTCTTCATTCGCCCACTCATCCCAAATACGCACATTATACTCTTTCAGATAAGCGATATTGGTTTCGCCCTTTAAAAACCAGAGTAACTCATGTATAATACTTTTTAAGTGAACCTTTTTAGTGGTCACCAACGGAAAGCCCTTTTGCAGGTCAAAACGCAATTGATGGCCGAAAGTGCTGATGGTTCCGGTACCCGTACGATCCGTTTTTTGGGTACCATTGTCCAGGATATGTTGAAGTAAATTTAAATACTGTTGCATAGTGCAAGATAGTTAATAATCGGTTCCATAAAAATCCGTTGCCGCGGATGTGCGAAACGGGTTAATTTAAAAAAGGCCTGAAACTTGCATTATTCAATATTCGGCTTTTAAGTAGCCTACTGATCGCTTTTCCCTTTATAAAAACATTGATTATCATTGCTGTTACAAGTTTTATACCTTTACCACAAGTTAGAAATCAATCATAATGAAAGCTCAGAATTATAAAAATCATGTGCGGTACTATCCCCCACACCATTTTGTATTTTACCCGGTAGCGCTGATACTTACTTTTCTTGCAGGATACAAGGCTATTAAATCCGAAGGAGAGCTTCAATCCATTTGGCTATTTATCGCGCTGATATTGCTCCTTATTATCTGGGTTTCTTTTATGTTGCGCCAGCATTATGCGCTAACCCTTCAAAACCGCCTGGTTCGCCTTGAAATGCGTCACAAATACTCCATGCTTACCGGTAAAGACTTTGAGCCGATGGAAGCCAAATTATCTTTTGCACAAATTGCCGCGCTACGTTTTGCTTCCGATGCCGAATTGGTGCCACTGGTTGTAAGGGCTGTCAAAGAAAACCTTTCGCCCAAAACTATAAAAGAAAGTATTATTAATTGGAAAGCAGATGAAAGAAGGGTTTAAGACTGCCTGCGACGCTTCAGCTCATTTTGGATCAGCCCCAACTCACGACCAGTTTGCCCTTTAACAGAAGTATTTTCCTGTGCCCGGCGCATGAGGTAAGGTATTACATCTTCAATAGGCCCAAAGGGAAGGTATTTACTTACATTACAACCCGCTTTGGCAAGGTTAAAAGTAATATTATCACTCATGCCGTATAGCTGGCTGAAGCTTATGTGCTTATGATCGGGTGGAATATTTAATTGCCGGAGCTTTTCTACAGCCAGCATATTACTGTGTTCATTGTGAGAGGCCACCAGGAGGCTTACTTTTTCTAGATTTTCAATGCAAAGCGATACACCTGAATCAAAATCGCGGTCACTACTAGCTTTGTCGGGCTGAATGGGTGAAGGATAGCCCTTATCTTCGGCACGCTTTCTTTCTTTTTCCATATAGGCACCACGTACCAGCTTCACACCCAATATAAAGTTTCGCTCCTTTGCAGCATCGATGCAATCTTTCAAAAACTGTAACCTGTCGTGCCTGTAATGTTGCACCGTATTATATATAACTACCCGTTCCTTGTTAAAAGAATCCATCATTAACATTACCAAAGCATCTACCGGGTCCTGTATCCATGTTTCTTCGGCGTCTACCAGCATACCGATATTACTTTCTGCTGCCTTTTCGCAAACCCTCATCATTCTTAAACGAACCTGGTGCCACTCTTCACGCTCTTCTGCGCTTAACTCTTCCAGCGCAGCCAGGTATTTTTTTATAAGCGACCCATGTTTGCGATGCATGAGCTCATCCAGTTTCTCCAGTAAGGCAAAGCGGGTAAGACCAGTAACTTTTACGCTCATAAAAGGTATATTCGGCTGTGTTGCTGCATAGTCAATCACCTTAATAAACTCTGTAGCAGCCTGATCGTATTCAGCATCGCCTCCCTCTCCACCTTCTACTCCATAATCAAGTATCACATCCACGTTATACTTACCTAAAACCTTTGCTACGCCCGCTGTTTGCTGTAGCGTTTCGCCCCCTGCAAATTGCTTGAAGATAGTTCCACGTATTAAACCCTTAACCGGCAATTTAGCTTTGATGGCCCAGGGCGTGAGCCGCGTGCCCAATTTTACCAATAAGGGATTACCCATCAAACCAAATAAGGTACGAGCCTCTTTCAGCTCTTTATCTGATTTATACTGAAAAGCAAATTCTGTATTATTAAATGAAATTGGGGGTACGCTCATGGCGGCAAAAATAGTGTGAAGCTTTTTATTTTTAATGCAATTGTTTGCACAAACGTTTGAGCAGGGATTATCTCACACTTTCCGGTGGCAACTCGTAACTTATTTCGATGATATACGGCCACAAGGCGGTATAAACGGCAATAAATAATGCCATGCTTTTACACATGGCATATAAACAAATAAAACAGATACGCTCTTTTATAATAATCCCGCCAATTCCAGGCTTTTCTTTCTCAGTTTACGCTCCTCAATGCTTTCCAAAATAGGATCCGGCTCCAGAATTAAAGAAGTACCATTTTCTTTCCACCAACTACTGCCCTTCAACTTTTTTAAAGCGATCACGCCCGACAAGTATTTTCTATCCTCCTGCGCATGCCACTGTTCAATCCACTCAAAATCTTCAGTCGGAACGTCCTTAACATCACTGAAACTTACATAAACCTTCAGGTAGATATCGTCATTCAATTGATTAGGTTCATGATGATATAATTTCTTGTACTCGTATTTATAGCCATACCGCAAAGCAGATAAATCGCTCAAAACAGCAGACGCCGTAGGGAAACTACCTGCTCCTTTTCCGTAAAAAAACTGCTGGTCTGCGAAACCGCTTTCAATTACAACACCATTATATTCATTCTTTACAAATGATAACGGGTTATCCGCTGTAACAAACTGAGGTAATACAAACGCCCCAACCCCACCATCAGTCAGTTTTTTAGCCTGAGCCACCAACCGTATCTGCTGTCCACGGGCTTTTGCCACTGCTGCATCCGACTTATGTATGTTTTGAATGCCGGTAAATAAAATCTGATCGGGTGTTGTTACAATACCATAGGCGTGGCAAAGGAAAATAGCCCATTTGTTCAAGGCGTCAAAACCTTCCACATCCAATGTTGGATTGCTCTCGGCGAAACCCAGCTGTTGTGCCAGCAACAGTGCTTCTTTAAAACCAAGATTTTCATCGAACATTTTAGTAAGAATAAAATTGGTGCTGCCGTTTACAATAGCACGTATGCTATGTAATAAGTCATTATCATAGTACTCTTCCAGATTACGGATAGCAGGTATAGAAGCACATGCGGAAGATTCATATAAGAAAGACCTACCGGTTTTTTGCTGTAAATCCAACAACTCCTGAAGGTGCTCCGCAATCATTTTTTTGCTGGAACTCACCACTTCTTTTTTATTCTTTAATGCAGTTTTCACAATGTCGAAAGCGGCAACAGAATCATCGATCACTTCCACTATCACATTGATCTCCTTATCTTCCAGCAACTCATTTTTATCAGTAGTAAAAAGCTCATCCTGTGCATTTCTTTTCTTACCAGGATTCTTAATACATACTTTTTTAATAGAGGCGCTTAAAGACGGCGTTTGCTTTAACACTTTATATAGTCCTTCTCCCACCACGCCAAAGCCAAACATCCCTATCACCAATTGTCTATGTTTACTCATTATATTATGATTGTAAATTTTAAATTATTCCCGCACTCATTACTTATTACTCATCACCTGCTCTTTCTCTAAAAAATGGCTGATCGCTTCCGTCAGCTGTTCAAATTCCAGTAAAAATCCGTCGTGTCCATAATCAGACAAGATCAGTTTTACATGTGCCTCCGGAATATGACTGGCTATAAACTCCTGTTCGTAAGGAGGGAACAGGATATCTCCTTCCATACTTAGTGCCAGGGTTTTTGCTTTAATGCTGTTTAAAGCTGCCACTACTCCGCCTCTGCCCCTGCCCAGGTTATGAGAGTCCATACTTTTCGTTAAAGCATAATAACTAAAAGCATTAAATCTTGCAGAAAGTTTAGATCCCTGGTATCGCTGATAGCTTTCACTTTTAAAACCTTCTATCAGATCATCATTGGCTTCCGATTGGGTTTTATTGTAAGCCATATCCGTTCTGTAAGATAGTAAGGCAATACTCCTGGCCACCTCCAAACCTTTTCTACCGGCATCGTCTGCCTGGTTCTGCCAGCTGCTGTCTGCCTCAATAGCCAATCTTTGTGATGCATTAAATGCTTTTCCCCAGGGTGAGTGCACCGCATTGGTAGCTATGGGAAAAATGTATTCAAAGAGTTCCGGATCCTGCACAGCCCACTCCATTAACTGTTGCCCTCCCGTACTTCCGCCTATTCCAACCCTGATCTTTGTAATTCCCAAATAGGTTTGCAAAAGCCGGTATGCATGCACCATATCCCTAATTGTAAAAAAAGGAAATTGGTGATAATAAGCAGCTCCTGTTGAAGGATTAATATCAAGCGGGCTGATACTGCCATAGCAGCTACCAGGCATATTTACACAAATTATAAAATGTTTGGAAGGGTCGAATACCCGTCCTTCACCTATCATGTCGGGCCACCACTCATGCGGACAACTATTTGCTGTTAATGCATGAAAGATCCATACAATATTATTGGCCTCACTATTTAACGTTCCATACGTAGTATAAGCCAGGTGCAGGTTCTGCAATACTGCTCCACTCTCCAGCACAAATGATCCGCTATACTTAAAAACCTCTTGCTTCATATTTTTAAAAAACTGTCTTAAGGCAACCGACCTTAAGACAGTTTCATTTTTTATGCGAATACAGCAGCAAAAGCCTGCTCAAAATCCGCTTTTATATCATCTATATATTCTATACCGGCACTGATGCGTATCAGGTTATCCAATACACCGGCACCTTTTCTTTCTTCATCGCTCAATTGCTCATGCGTAGTAGATGCGGGATGTATGGCCAGTGTTTTAGCATCGCCCACATTAGCCAGGTGGCTTACCAATTTCAAACTATCAATAAATTTCTTGCCGTTCTCTATTCCTCCTTTGATACCGAACTGCAATACTCCCCCAAAACCATTGGTCAGGTATTTTTTAGCCAGTTCATGATACTCGCTGCTTTCAAGGCCCGGATACCATACAAACTCCACCTTATTGTGCGTTTCCAACCATTTAGCTAGAGCCAACGCATTGTCTACCGTGCGTTGTACGCGCAATGACAAGGTTTCAATACCTTGTAACAGCAGGAAAGAATTAAAAGGACTCAGCGCCGGACCAAAATCTCTCAAGCCTTCTACGCGTGCCCTGATTGCAAATGCTATATTAGGCAGACCAAGCGGGTTACCTTCACCAAAAACTTCCCAGAATTTTAAACCATGGTACCCTTCTGAAGGCTCCGTAAACTGGGTAAATTTACCATTGCCCCAATTAAAGTTTCCACCGTCAATAATAACGCCGCCAATACTTGTTCCATGTCCGCCAATCCATTTGGTAGCTGAGTTTACTACAATGTTAGCACCATGCTCAATGGGTTTGAACAGGTAACCGCCTGCTCCAAATGTGTTGTCAACGATCAATGGAATATCGAACTCTTTCGCTAAAGCCACGAACTTTTCAAAATCGGGAATATTCAATTTGGGATTGCCAATTGTTTCCAGGTAAATAGCCTTGGTTTTACCATCAATTTTGGTTCTGAAGCTATCCACATTATCGCCTTCGGCAAAGCGGGCTTCAATACCCAGTCTTTTGAAAGCAACTTTAAACTGGTTATAAGTACCCCCGTATACAAACGAAGTACTGACAAAGTTATCTCCGGACTCCAGGATATTGGTAATGGCTAAAAACTGGGCTGCCTGTCCTGAAGAAGTTGCCACAGCGGCCACACCTCCCTCCAAGGCAGCAAGCCTTTGTTCAAATACATCCGTAGTGGGATTCATAATACGGGTGTAGATATTGCCAAACTCGCGTAATCCGAAAAGGTTGGCTGCATGTTCTGCATTTTTAAACTGGTACGAGGTAGTTTGATAAATCGGCAAAGCCCGGCTTCCGGTAGTAGGATCGGGTTGCTGACCTGCATGCAATTGTAAAGTGTCGAAATGTAGTTTCTGACTCATAATAATGTTTATAAGAATGAAGTAATAAAATGAAATAACCGTAAAATAGTTTGGAAAGGCCTGAGCCTTAGAAGATATATTATGCCCGCGCGGGCATACAACGTATACAACAACACATTGCAGCAGCAATGGCAGAAGAACTCATATGTGTGTGCTGAAACATCTCCTCTAAAATATTTCCATTTTTCGTTATTACAAAATAAAATTCATTTTGGCTTTCGATTCATGTAATACACCCGGCACAAAAGGCAAAAAAAAAGCCCACCAGATAAGCAGGCGGGCTTCACATATTAATGAGATGTTTGAATTTGAAACTACCGGCTTATCTTTCCCCGAACAAAATCCGGAGTAGGAATTGGCACCTTGTTCCATTAAACCGAAACAGGTTGCCAAGGCTTCACAGGGCCATACCCTCTGCCTTTCTTGATAAGTATATAAAAGAACGAGGCGCAAATATAGGTTAGATTTGGGAAATAAAAAAAATACCAGGAACAGCAACATGAATATTGGTACCGCGATACTATTTTTGCCTGCATATTATAATTGTACCGGTAACTTAAGAAAACAAACTGCCCGATACTAACTTTTATATGATTGTATCACCCGATAGCTGCCGTTTTATTTTAGCTACTTAATGTCATTCTATGCACAAAGAAAATAATTTTGACTTTTTAAGGTTCTTTTTATAGTCATTGGTGATCATTTCTCACTCTTATCTGCTCACCAATAATCCGGAGATTTTATTTGTGAATACGAATGCTCAGGTGCTATGAACTCAAAGTCAGACCGATTACAAAAGCTAAACAAGCCTTATATTAAAATCATATTGTCACTTTTACTGGCAGCCTCCTTTACCCTGCAACTGCTTTATTCAAGCTCGCCCCGTTCGTACTTTCATTATTGATTGTACTCGTTGCTATTTCTTATTCGAAGCAGCTGGCATACCTGCTCCAAAAAATGGGGGACATATCGTATCGCATTCATATATATACGGTTTCCTGGTGCAGCAAATGCTGATGAACTATTATAACTTTCCGCCGCTACAATTAAACATTCTAAGCCTGATCGTCACGTATACTTTGTTTTACCTATCCTGGCATTTGATAGAAAAACGCTTCTTAAAACTTAAGCAACGGTTATAAAATTAAAAAATGAGGGATATGAAGAGATGTAGAAAGTATGCAGTCTCGTACTTGGCTGAACGTATGATCTTTGCTCAGCCATTCGCTACAGAATCTCCAAAAGCAGGCCTATATTTTTTGTCATTCTTGGGTTGATGATGCCACTAAAAAGCCCTGCAAGATGCAGGGCTTAAAATAATATTATCTATAAAAGTTTTAGAATTTGTACCCTAAAGAAATACCAAATCCAACATTATTAAATTTGCTACCTGTTTTTTGCCCGTTTGCAGTTGGCTCAAGGTTAGCCAGCCCTAACTGAGCATTTAATTGCGCAGAGTATTTGTCTTTAAACTCGTAGCCGGCAACAAGATTAGCCCCATAGTCAAATGGTTTACTTAGATAAATCTTGTTGGTTTCCCTGTCATTAATATCCTCCAGGAATTGTAATCTTATATTTTCTTTGGTAGTCACAATAATGGGATCTGCATTCTCAACCGGCTGCAACCAATCTTTTCTTGTTCTGATAAACCGTCCCCCTACTCCATAAGCCACGTATGGTCCGGCTCCTAAAAGTAGCTTTCCTGTTCCTAATTCAGGCTTGAAAATAACATTAACCGGGACTTCTATATGATGAGATGTGATTGTACTCGCCGTAGTAACCGTAGGTGTAATAACTTCCGATTGATAACCTTTTTGAGTAAATAAAAGACCAGGTTGCACAGCAAATTGATCAGCAATTGCAATATCAACTGTAGCTCCTACATGAAAACCTGGATTTAAAATAAAGTCTGCTTTAGTTCCGGCCGGATCTTTGGATATCACGTTATAAAAATTGGCTCCGGCTCTTACACCGAATCGCACCTGCGCTTCTGACAGGCTAGCATTAAACAGGAAGCCAGTAATCAATCCGGCTGCCAAAAGAGGTTTTAATCTCATAAGCTTGTTATTTTTTAAAATTAGTCGCAAATATAATTATATGTTGGAAACTAAGACGTAACAAGCTTTATATACGCAACAGTACTACAAAAAATTACAGCTCAGCATATTTACCTATTCAAACAACAAAGCCCTTGGCTGTAACCAAAGGCTTCATCTATCTAATATTTATCTAACTTAGAATTTATATCCTACTGTTACTCCAAAAGAAGTATTATTGGTAGTAGGTGGGTTATCAACATCTGCCAATTTCACCAGACCCAGGTTTGCATTTAAGTTTAAGGATAAACCGTTGCTTAACTGGTAACCTGCCAATAGCTTACCACCCGCATCAAACTTTCTTAATTTAGCATCATCCCAATCTCTTTTTAAATCTGCGTTGTCTGAGGCATATTTAACCTGTCCGATTCCCATTCCCACGTATGGGCCAACACCCAGCAATAAATGTCCGTTGCCCAATTCCGGCTGATACTGAAATGTAACAGGTAGTTGAAGGTAATTCAGGTGCACTTTAGGGTTACCCGCCAGCTCTTCAAATGCTCCATCGTATTTTGCTCCATTTTGCACATAGCTCAAACCTGGCTGAATTACAAAATCATCTGCAATACCAATATCGTAAGTAATACCAGCCTGAAAACCCGTTTTAAGAGATCCTTTTCCAAACGCATTATCTGCATCTTTACCGGTAATATTTGAGAAGTTAACACCTGCATTTACGCCAAAACGTCCCGCCTGTGCATTAGATTGTAAAGCTGTTAAACTAAACGCTGTAAACAACAGCCCTCCGAATAGTAATTTTTTGAGTTTCATCAGTATAATTTTTATGTAATAAATAGTCTGACGGAACCTGATACGACATCTCTGTCATTATAGTTCCATAAGATACGGATTAAAAATGCGATCGATTTACAAGGTAAACGGACCAAAAGACCGTTTACCTTAAAATTTCATTATTATTTTGTGCCTGCTTCTTTAGCGGCGTCAGATTTCATTTTGTCATTAGCAGTGATCAGGAACTCAACCCGGCGGTTTTTGGAACGGCCATCAGGTGTATCGTTGGTGTATTTAGGGTTTCTTAAACCATAACCAATAGTGCTTAACCTTTGTAAGCCAATTCCTTTATCTGCCAGATAGTTTGATACTACAGAGGCTCTTCTTTCAGATAAGGACTGATTGTATTTCTCTGTTCCTGTGTTATCGGTATGCCCCTGTATTTCTACATCTGTATCAGGATATTTGTTGAGAATAGTGATCAGGTCATCTAAAGTAGATTTAGATGCAGTGGTCAATGCAGCCTGATCAAAACCAAATAAAACGGCGCTGCTAAATTCTACCACAATGCCTTCTTCTACCCTTTCAACTTTTGCACCTGGAACCTCCTGCTTGATCTCTTCAGCCTGTTTATCCATTTTTTTACCAATAATAGCTCCTGCAGTACCGCCAACAGCAGCACCAATAATAGCACCTAAAGCGGTGTTACCAGTTGCTTTTCCTATAACCGCACCAATAGCGGCACCACCACCAACACCAATGGCTGCACCTTTTTGAGTTCTGGTTGCGCTTTCGCAGCCTGCCAATGTTAAACCTGCAAAAGCAGTAGCGAATAATGTTGTTTTA
>JAESFO010000918.1_pt1 | contig 11298 bp, 13 predicted proteins | sample 9269421 | NCBI WGS metagenome assembly JAESFO01 (sample SAMN14502839, study PRJNA617101) | algae metagenome | isolation source: Nostoc desertorum CM1-VF14 and co-occurring heterotrophs from rocky... | place: USA: Clark Mountains, San Bernardino, California | collected 2000-06-05 | reverse complement strand
GATGAATGGCTTTATTTTTTCGATGAATCGCTTTTTTCATTCGATCAATCGCTCCCTGTAATGCGCCATATAGCGGTATTGAATTAACTTTAATGTTATACGGCTAAGTAGCTTAGGCCCCTATTAAAAAATAGTGGTTATATAAAATAAAGTGATGATGATCCAATGACAAAAGCAAGTATTTACACATTCACGGCGTCCCTAGGGCTTATAGGCATCAACCCCTTTGTATTGTTGCCCGACCTCATCCTTAAAAGTATTTTCGAAGCCGCAGGCAGGGAGAAGGGACCGATACCTGTTAAAGGCACAGTCAATAAAGAGCCTTATAACCAAACCCTGGTCAGGTTCAGAGGTCAGTGGCGATTGTATATCAACACCAGTATGCTGGCCCGCTCCCCGCAACGCATCGGTGAAAAAATACATATAACTATCGCTTACAATCACATCGCCCCGCCTGACACAAAAGCCCCGGCTGCATTTGAACAGGCACTTATAAAAGATAAGGAAGCAAAAGCGGTATACGACCAATTGGCACCCTACCTGCGAAAAGAGATTAACCGGTATCTTTCAGGCTTAAAAACACAGGAGAGCATTCATAAAAATATTATTCGTGCACTTAATTTTCTAAAAGGCAAAGAGCGATTTATTGGGCGCGACAAACCTTAATACACCACTCAACTATTGAACCATGACTATAAGACAAGCTCAAACAGAAGATATTCCTCAAATACAGATCATAAGAAATGCTGTGAAAGAGAACAGGCTTTCTGATCCCGGCCTGGTTACCGACGCAGATTGCGCACACTTTCTACAGGAAAGAGGAAAAGGATGGGTTTGTGAAGAAGACGGAAGAATGGCGGGCTTCGCTATCGCCGACTTGCAGGAGCACAATATATGGGCTTTGTTTGTACATCCTGATTTTGAACATCGGGGCATTGGCCAACTTTTGCACTACACAATGATGAATTGGTATTTTTCGCAAACCCCGCAAAGGGTATGGCTGGGCACTGCGCCTGGAACGCGGGCCGCTGCATTTTACCAAAAAGCCGGATGGAAAGAAACCGGTACTAACGGGAAAAATGAAATCAGGTTTGAAATGACTGAAACGGAATGGCTTCAACAATGCTTAAAAAAGAAGTAGCAATGAAATCCTACCTGCCCGCTTACAACCCGGCCGATTTTGAAACGGTGAAGCAGATCGCATTGTCTTTTCCTGAAACGGAAGAGTCGGTTTCACACGAAGGAACACCATCGGTGAAGGTGAGAGGAAAATTAATGTGTCGCCTGCACGAAACCGGTAGCTTTATTCCAATACGCCTGAACTTCGACCTAAGAGATCAGTATTTAGACAGTCATCCCGAATTGTTTCACCTTCCAGATCACTTTAAAAATTATCCTTACGTCTGTATGTGGGTGCATTCTTATGACACCAAACTATTGAAACGGGTATTAACATTAAGCTGGCGCGGGCTGGCAACAAAAAAAGCCATCAAGGCATTCGAACAAACTAATAACCAACTGTAGTTTAATTCTGATGCCTTAATGGCTTCCACTGTTAAGGCTTTTAATTGCCTGTACCCAGTTGCTTTAAAGTATTTTCAATTCTTTTAATAGTTTCGTCTTTGCCAATGATCTGGGCAATGTCGAACACGCCGGGTCCAAATTTGCCTCCTACCAGCATAATGCGCAGGGGTAACATTACCTCACCGGGTTTAAGCTGGTTGGCCGCTGCAATCTCCTTAAAATTATTTTCAAGCTCATGGGCCTCCCAAATGGTAGCCAACTGATAGTTTCTTATTACTTCCTGGAAAAACAGGGTCTTTGCTTCATTCCACTTGGGTTGAATTGCCGCCAGATCAATTACCTGAGGTGTAGCAAAAAAGTAGGAAGCCTGCTCATAAAAGTCGGAGAGTAAGGTGCATCGGTCTTTTACCAGTTCTATCACCTTACCAAGTAAAGTACCGTCGGTAACGTCAACTCCTTTGGCTACCAGTATCTCCCGCACCTGGGGAAGTAACACCGATCCATCCAGTTTTTTGATCCATTCCTGGTTAAACCATTTTGCCTTTTCATAATCGAATTTAGCACCTGCGCTATGCACACGATCCATCGAAAACCTGTCAATCATTTCCTCCAGTGAAAATAGTTCCTGCTCGGTGCCATCGTTCCAGCCCAATACGGCAAGCAGGTTAATAAAGGCTTCGGGCAAAAAGCCCTTTTCTTTAAACCCTTCCGTTAGTTCACCGCTCTTAGGGTCTTTCCAGTTCATCGCAAATACCGGGAAGCCATATTTAGCGCCGTCTCTTTTGCTGAGCTTTCCGTGAGGGCCTAATATAAGCGGGAAATGTGCCCATTGAGGCATCTTATCTTCACCAAAAAGATATTTCCAAAGTAATACGTGCACCGGTGCACTGGGCAACCACTCCTCGCCGCGAAACGCATGACTGATCTCCATTAAATGATCATCCACTACTACTGCCAGGTGATAGGTAGGCATCCCGTCTGCCTTTAATAGCACTTTATCATCGACTACAGAAGTATTAAAGCTCACTTCGCCACGAATCATGTCGTTAAAACTCACTGTTTCATTCTCCGGCATTTTAATACGTACCACATAAGGCGTATCGCTATGCATCAGCTCATGTACCGTATCTCCATCCAATGTCAGGGAGTTACGCATTTGCATACGGATCTTCTGATCATATTGGGGGGCAGGATTCTCATCTGTTTTGTATTGCTTCCGCATTTGTTCCAACTCTTCAGGCGTGTCGAAAGCATAGTAGGCATGCCCTTCAGCTACCAACTGGTCAGCATAGTTTCTGTATAACTCTTTTCGTTCGCTTTGCCTGTAGGGACCATAATTTCCGCCATGCCGCGCACTTTCGTCCGGCTCCAGCCCTGCCCATTTCAAACACTCAAAAATGTACTCCTCTGCACCCGGCACAAAACGCGTCTGGTCGGTGTCTTCTATCCTTAAAATAAAATCACCGCCGTGCTTTTTTGCGAACAGGTAATTATATAAAACGGTTCTTACACCGCCCAAATGTAAGCCCCCTGTAGGCGAGGGGGCAAAACGTACTCTTACTTTTTTATCGCTCATGGCGCAAATGTATTTCAATTACCACGAATACGCTAATAAATACAATGGTACATGCACGCAAAATACTTCAATGAGAAGTAAAAGTTTATTACAATTCTTTCAGGACAATGTCTTTCCAACGCACTTTAATACCGCCGCCATCATGTATTTGCAACGCGATAAAACCATTTGCAGCACCTACTTTAGAATCTGCCAGATCGATCATCTGGTGGCCGTTAAGCCAGGTAGTAACCTGATCGTTCAGTACGCGTATTTTCATGGTATTCCATTTACCTTGTTTGAGCCATTTTTCATCTTCAGGTTTGGGTTTTATCATCCAGCCACGACCATATGATTCATAAATACCACCGGTATGGTTATTAAGTGGCGCCACTTCTACCTGCCAGCCGCTGATCTTTACTCCGTCAATTGAAGACCGGAAGAAGACCCCACTGTTACCATTTGCCTCTTGCTTAAACTTTAAGGTCAATTCAAAGTTTTTATATTTTTTATCGGTAGACAAATAGCCATATTGCTTATCCGGGCCGCTTTCGCAAACCAATTCACCTTTTTCTACATACCATTTTTCTGTACCATGCACTGTCCAACCATTCAGGTTTTTACCATTAAAAAGCCAGAAAGCCTTTTGAGCGTGTAGCATCGATGCCAACAATAACATTGAAACAATAGCAAGAATCTTTTTCATGTATATTTTTTTGATTTATTGAGAACCTTAAAAATACGAAGTTTTGACAGACACTCCGTCATGTACTTTCATATTATAAATGATACAATAAAGTAATACCTGTATGTTGTACTTTTACACAAACCAAATAACAATGACTGATCTGTTTTCTTCGGCGGGCATGATGACGTTTATTTCGCGTATCAATAACTTAACTCCTCAAACAAAACCATACTGGGGCAAAATGACGGTGGATCAAATGCTGGCCCATGTAAATGTAGCCTATGAGATGTTTTATGAGCCAGGTAAACACCCTAAGCCCAAAGGATTACTGAAATGGATCCTGAAAAAATTTGTAAAGAAGAATATTGTCAACGAAAAACCGTATCCGCATAATATGCGCACTTCACCCGCTTTTATGATTGCTGATCATAAAAACTATGAGGCTGAAAAAAAGAGGTTAATCGACTACCTGATCAAAACACAGGAATTGGGTGGTCCTTATTTTGAAGGTAAAGAGTCCCACTCATTTGGTACACTCACCCAGACCGAGTGGAATAATATGTTTGCCAAACACCTCGACCATCACCTTACTCAATTTGGCGTTTAAACTATTTGATCACTTTTATTTTAAATTATGAGCCGCTTTCTTTTTGCTTTGCTGATCATTCTGTTCTCATCTTCTGTTATTTGTGCCCAGCACAACGCAGCGTATAATAAATCTCTGGCCGATAGCCTGGGATCTGATGAGCGGGGCATGAAAATGTATCAATTCGTAATATTAAAAACCGGTCCGGTTACTATTGCCGACAAGGACTCTGTTAAACAGTTTTTTGCTGGTCACATGCAAAATATAAGCAAGCTGGTAAAAGATGGTTACCTGGTTGTAGCAGGGCCTTTTGGTAAAAACGACAAACAATACCGGGGGCTGTTTATCTTGAAAGCTAAGAATAAGGAAGAAGCTGAAAAGCTACTTATGACCGACCCTGCAATTAAATCGGGTTTGCTGGCTTACGACCTTCTCGACTGGTATGGATCGGCAGCCTTACCCATGTATTTGCCTTACAGTGAAAAAATAAGCAAAACAAAATTCTGATTAAGACGAAACGCTTATACCCGCATACTAAAGTTTAAAAAACTCATGCAATGGGTATCGTGCAAGCCACAGTTTCGTTGCGGGACCTGGCGCATAGAAATGCTCATCAACCTGCTTAAATTTCTTTTCTACAGCATTTTATAAATATTTTTTTTCAGCAAGGTTTTGCTACCTTTAGGAACTAAACATTCATTTTAAAGACGGGTCTTCATCATAATCCCGGGATTTTTTGGAAGAATTGATATAAACCATAAACCTTACCGAAAAGAGATAACTGTTACTCAACCAGAAACCGGACACTCAATATGAGTATTCTTAAAAAATTGCTTATTGGCATCCTTGTTTTATCAGCAACGGTTCTGATCATCGCTGCATTTGTAGACGGAGATATTAAGGTTCAACAAACTATTGCTATTAATGCTCCTGTTGAAAACGTATGGAATTTTACAAATAATATAACGGCCTTAAATAGCTGGAATGCATGGTTTAAGCGGGATAAAATGATGAAAACATCGATCGGAGGAAACGAAGGTCGCCCCGGATCAAGTTTTTGCTGGGAAAGTGACAGCACCGAACTGGGAGAAGGCTGCCTCACCATCTCACAACTAACCACCTTAAGAGACGTAACGTTAGACATTACCTGTTATGCTCCTTATCGAATGCAGGCTAAAACATATATCAGCTTACAACCAATAGGTAACACAACCAGGGTAACGCTCAATTTCAATAGCCACGTGCCCTACCCTTTAAGCATCATGATGCTGTTTAAAAGAGCGCAAAAGACAATCGCAACCAACTATGCCCTTAGCTTACAGGAGCTTAAGAGACTAAGTGAGTCACACTAAACAAAAAGCGCTCTTTGTATGTTATTCTAAACCGAAATTCAAAAGAACGTTTTTTCGGCAGAATGCCTTAATGTTGTTGTAGGAAGTATCGTTTAAGTTGACAGCCAATCCAAATTGTTTTGTATGATTCAGAATTATGTATTAATTGCTATTGCAGTTGCTTTTAGTGTGATGATGCTGGTGCTGATTGGCCAGAAACTAAAAGTAGCTTATCCTATTTTTTTGGTAATTGCCGGGCTTATTATAAGCCTGGTTCCGGGTATGCCTGCATTTCAGATTGATCCGGATATTGTATTCCTCATCTTCCTGCCTCCCATATTATTTGAAGCAGCCTGGTTTACGTCCTGGAAAGACTTTTGGAAACACAGGAAGCAGATTTCCTGGATGGCTTTCGGACTGGTTTTTCTAACCTCCCTGGTAGTAGCATATGTTTCATCTTCACTAATTCCGGGTCTTACACTTGCAATGGGCTTTTTATTAGGAGGTGTTAACTCTCCGCCCGATGCAGTAGCAGCTACTTCGGTTCTGAAGCATCTTAAGATTCCCCAGAAAACCATTACCGTACTGGAAGGAGAAAGCCTGATCAACGACGCATCCAGCCTTATTGTTTTTAAGTTCGCTCTCGCGGCGGCATTAACCGGCCAGTTTGTTTTTAAACAAGCCATCGGCGATTTTTTCCTCATGTCTGCAATGGGTATAGCTATCGGTTTAGCCATTGGTTACCTGTTCTCCGCATTATTGCGCATTATTCCGTCTAACTCTAACATTGACACTATTATTACATTAATTGTCCCCTATGTAATGTATATAACGGCTGAGCATTTTCATTTCTCAGGCGTGCTGGCAGTAGTTAGCGGTGGACTCATGATGTCTTATCACTCCCATTGTTTTTTAAGTCATACAGCACGTATACAGGCAGGAGCCGTTTGGAGTACCCTTATTTTCACCATCAATGCCATTGTATTTGTATTGATAGGCCTGGAATTGCCCGTGGTTGTAGCAGGTATGAAGGACTATTCTATTGGAGAGGGCATTAAATACGCTATTATAATAGGCGGTGCGATGATTGCGTTAAGACTGCTCTATAGCTATGCCCTCGCCTATCTACCCGGCTTCTGTTTTAAAAAGATACGCCTTACCCGGCCAAAACCCAATTGGAAAGAGCCATTCATTATCAGCTTTGCAGCTATGAGAGGCGTGGTATCTTTGGCCGCAGCACTGTCCATCCCGTTAAATTTACCTCATCGGAATATTATCCTGTTTGTCACTTTTGTCATTATCCTGATCACGTTGGTAGGCCAGGGCCTGCTATTGCCTGCAGTGTTGAAATGGATAAAAGTAGAAGAAGACGAAGTTAAAGTTCCGCATGAAAAGCAGGAGGCTATTATTCAAAAACAATTAAAACAGGTAGCACTTGAAAAAATAAACAGCGACTACAATAATGATCTCACAGAAAACAGCCTGGTGCGACATCAAAAAACCAAGCTCGAAAATGAGCTGGAATTGCTTACCGATAAATTCAGCTGTATCGATCACTCCGAGCATTTTCAGGCAGCCGCAGCCCGCAACCGGGACGTGATCAGGGATATCATTAAATTGCAGCGGGTAGAGCTGCATAAAATACGCCGGGAGCGCAAATTTGATGACGTGGTATTGCGCAACATGGAAATGCAGCTCGACTTTGATGAAACAAAACTTACAGGCTTTCAACATTAAACATTTATGACTACACCTGCAGCGATTAACTGGAGCGATTTTGAAAAGATAGATATACGCGTTGGCACCATCATCCGGGCCGAAGTATTTGCCGAAGTGCGTAACCCGGCCTATAAACTATTAATTGATTTTGGTGAAGAGCTGGGCGTCAAAAAATCGTCAGCGCAAATTACCAGGCTCTACCAACCCGAAGAACTTTTGAATAAGCAGGTGATCGCTGTTGTTAATTTCCCCGTAAAACAAATCGCCAATTTCTTTAGCGAATGCCTGGTATTAGGTGTTTTGGGTGCAGATAAAGATGTTACATTACTTACAACTGATAAACCGGTAAAGAATGGCCAGAAGATCAGTTGACAAAGCCTTTTTTACTTTTTCCAGAGCTTTTTTAAATATTTACCTGCTTTGTTAATCGCACCAATCTGCTCGCTAAGGGTTTCGATCAATTTACCGTCTGCCTGCTGAATATCGCTCATATTAATACCTGTTTCCAGTTGCTCTGGGTATAATATGATATAACTTAGTTTGCCGAAGTAATTGGTGAGATAATAAGGAAGCTTGTTAAACTGCGGCAGGTAGGAGTTGTACCCTTTTCGTGAGGAGATAATAATGAACAGGTCGTTTGTATTCAGTTCTCTGGTAAAAATCAGGAAATCATCCCAATTACTAAACTCGTTGTAAGCAGCCTGCAGGTTACTATTCTCCCTTTGTGTAACAGATTGAATAGCGGCCAAAGTGGTGTCAGTTCCATAAAAACCAACCTTCATTCCCGACTCCTTTGATAGCAGGATTATTTTTTGCAGCCAATGTATAAAACCTGGTTCAGTTTCGGCTTTAGGGGGAACAGCTACAATCATTCGTTTTAAAGTGTTAAAAGGTTGGGCCGGTTTGTATACATAAATAGTTTGGTAGATCCGCCTTATAATATTTTCAGCCACCTCCCCGAAAAACACTTTCTGGTCAGCGTTTTTATGCAACCCGATAACAATATCGGTTACCTGTTGCTCTTTAATGGTGTAAACAATGCCATTGCTGATACTGGAGTCGTACCGCATTAAAGGGGTAAGAATATTTTCGGAAGCCGCCGCATGAGATACGGACTTTTCTAATATTTTTTTGCCTTTGCCTGCGGCATTGGAGCCTTCTACGGCATCATCAACAATATGCAAACCATACAGGGGTAAGCTACTTTTCTTAGGCTTTAACAATACGCCCAGGTCCACCATATCAGTAGCAATTTCAGCATAGGCTAATGATATCAGGATTTTTTCTTTGTTCTCCCCGTCTTCAATTTCCGGCACCTGCTCATTTTCCTGCAGTGCCAGTTTTTTGGCAGCCCTTTCTGTAACAAAAGAGCCTACGCCACAACTTACCAGGATCAATAATATGGTTCCGTTTAACACATCTTCGTCCAGCAAACGAATAGGTTCGCCGGTAGCGGTTTCCCCTATAATAATATTATAGCCCACCAGTATAATGGCCAGTGTGGCGGCGGCATGTGAAGCACTCAGTCCAAAAAGCATTTTACCTTCGGTTGCTGTTAGCTTGAATATTTTTTGCGTCGCCCACGCCGCTACATATTTGGTGATCAAAGCCACAACAATAATTACAGCGGCAACTTTTGCCGCACCCAGGCCTTTTACTAAAACCTTCACGTCTACCAGCATGCCCACACTTATGAGAAAGAAGGGAATAAACAGGGCATTACCAACAAAATTGATTCGATTCATGAGTGCCGAAGTATGCGGCACAAAGCGGTTCAATACCAGACCGGAGAAGAAGGCTCCGATGATAGCTTCAATACCCGCCGCTTCTGCTAAGAAGGAAGCCAGGAAAACCATGCCCAACACAAACACATACTGGGAAACGCTGTCGTCAAATTTTTTAAAAAACCACCGGATGATTACCGGGAAAAGAAATAATACAATACAGACAAACACAATAGAAGACAGTCCCAACTGTACCCAAAACGCAGGTGATACCTGTTCTTTCGCCATTCCCGATATGGCTGCCAACAATAAAAGTGCTACTGTATCGGTGATCATGGTGCCTCCTACCGCCATGGCAACAGCCCGGTTGCGGATGACACCATATTTACTGGCAATAGGATAGGCTACTAACGTGTGAGTTGAAAACATACTGGCCAGTAACAGCGAAGACAAAAAGCTATACCCCAAAATATAATAAGCCGCAAGGGTGCCGCAGATCAATGGCAGCAAAAATGTGAGCACCCCGAAAACAAATATTTTTTTTCGGTTCTTTTTAAATTCAGCAAGATCTATTTCCAGGCCCGCCAGGAACATGATATATAATAAACCTACTGTTCCAAATAACACGATACTGGTATCACGTTTTAAAAGGTTGAAGCCATGCGGCCCCACTAACACACCAGCTATGATCAGCCCGATAATATGCGGCACTTTTATTTTGCTGAAAATGATGGGCGCAAACAAAATAATAAAAAGTACCAGCGCGAATATGATTACCGGGTTGGTTAACGGTAACGAGAAATCTAAAGATGCGAGTAATGCAATCATAAATAAATACCTCTTATAAACGTTCGGCGGTAATCGAATAAGTTGTTTTACAATCCGGGAGGGTAATTTCCCTCAGTCCATCCATTTTCTTTTCGTTCAGCATTCTCAAAGTAACTTCCATGGTGGTTGAGCTGAGCGCTCCTTTGTCAGCCAATTGCATGCCCCTGCTCGTATAAGTACCATTGTAAATACGGGTTAAATTTTTGCCTGCATAAGCTTTCACCACCACTTCATTTCCTTTGCTGGCAAATTCCCATTGTTCCGTTTTTACATCGCCTATTGCAGAACCCGAACAGGAAGTTTCTACACATTGCATTTTGACCTGCCATTTGCCTACAACAGAGGGGCCATGTATCACTACAGAGTCAATTTCCCTTTTGGTGCTATCCAACCGGTGCTCCCGGTCTTTTAACGTACTTTCTTTTTGGGTTAATTGCTGTTCCCATAGTACCAATGCCTGCTGGCGGTCGTTGAGTTCTGCTTCCTTATGCTTCATTGCTTTTTCCCTTTCGCTTAATCCGCAGGAGCAAAAAAGAAGTACAAACAAGATCAGAGGTTGAAGTAGTTTCATAGTAATGTAAAACGATTAAACAATCAGTGTGAACAGGGGTAAAAGTAAGAAATCCTATTTTATTCGTCTCCGGGAGACACATTTCAATAACAGACAGCCGTTTACAACTATTTTATTGCCAGGAAACCTCCTAAAATATAACAGGGAGCAGTGCTCTGACTCTTTCAATAAATGTGGTAACTTTGCATTTTACACGAGCTGTCAGGCAGGTTACATTTTTTAGAGGAGATATAGAACTGATAGCTTTAAAAAAAATAAGGATGAACAATACATTTTCTGCAGATAGCATCAAAATAAGCGATACCGCAAAAGCTCGCATAGAACAAATTCTTTCTGAAAACCAGGAAAAAGGGACCACCAGCTTTGTAAGAGTGAGCGTGGTTAGCGGAGGCTGTTCGGGTTTAAGCTATAAACTTGACTTCGACAGTGAAGAAAAACCTAAAGACCAGGTTTTTGAAGACAACGGTATTAAGATAGTGACAGACATGAAAAGTCTTTTGTATCTTTTAGGTACTACGCTTGAGTTTTCTGAGGGACTTAGCGGTAAGGGTTTCTTTTTCAACAATCCCAATGCGGCGCGTACCTGTGCCTGTGGCGAAAGTTTCGCTGTATAGTACTAAGGTACCTTCTATATCTTATCCAACTTAAAGTTTCATGACACCCGATCAAATTTCTTACCTCGTATTTGGTATTGTAATCGTTATTGCCCTTGTATTCGACATGGGACTTTTTAGCAAGAAGAACACCGCTATAACTATTAAAACAGCACTTT
>JAESFO010000917.1_pt1 | contig 11314 bp, 11 predicted proteins | sample 9269421 | NCBI WGS metagenome assembly JAESFO01 (sample SAMN14502839, study PRJNA617101) | algae metagenome | isolation source: Nostoc desertorum CM1-VF14 and co-occurring heterotrophs from rocky... | place: USA: Clark Mountains, San Bernardino, California | collected 2000-06-05 | reverse complement strand
CCGCCGACCGGGCACCCGGCGCGGTCCACGGCACCGGTCCGTCGAGCGCCCAGTCCAGCTTGACGGTGGAGAAGTCCCAGTCGAACCGGGCGAGGTCGGCGACGAAGCGAGCCGGCAGGTGCTCCTCCCCGACGAGGTCGCGGTAGAGGCGGGGCGCGTCGACGTCGGCGAGCACCGCCCGGCGGGCGAGGACCCGCTGGCCGGCCGCGTCCACGACGCCGGAGGCCCGGCCGGACGGTCCGACCAGGACGGTCCGGATCGGCCGTCCGCAGTCGATCCGCCCGCCGCGGGCCGTCAGGCGGGCGACGAGCGCACCGGTCAGGGCCCCGGCCCCGCCCGCCGGGACCGGGAAGCCGACACGCTGGCCGAGCATCGCCAGCAGCCAGCCGTAGGCGGCGCCCGCCGCGGAGTCCGGCCCGAGGTCGGTGTGCAGGGCGTTGCCCGCCAGCAGCAGCGGGGCGGCCCGGCCCCCGAAGTGCTCCTGGGCCATCCGCGCCACCGGTTGCACCAGCATCCGGGCCAGCCGCAGGGCGTCGCCGGTGCCGAGCGTGCGCAGGAGCCGCGATGCCGGCCGGACCGGTGGGAACGGGCGCAGTGCGGCGGCGACGACGTCGTCGCCGATCCGGTCCCACTGCGCGACCAGCGCGCGCCAGGCGTCGCCGTCGCCGGGGTGGTCGTCGTCGAGCGCGGCGGCGGTGTCGTCGAGGCGGCGGTGCAGCACCGCGCACCGGCCGTCGGGGGTGGGGTGGGCGAGGACGGCGGGGGCGTGGCGCCACTGCAGCCCGTGCGCTCCGAGGTCGAGCTCGCGCAGCACCGGTGAGGCGGCGCCGAGCGGGTGGAACGCGCTGGCCAGGTCGCTGACGAAGCCGGGCGCGGTGATCTCCGCCGAGCGCACGGCGCCGCCCGGCGCCTCGGCGGCCTCGCAGACCAGGACGTCCCAGCCGGCGTCGGCGAGCAGGTTCGCCGCGACGAGGCCGTTGTGCCCGGCCCCGACCACGACGGCGTCGACCCGTTCGGTCACCCGGTTCCCCCTCCCGTGCCGGCGGCCCGCGCGGGGCGCCGTGCACCGTGCCATCCGGGCCCGCGGAGGTCATGCCCGTCACGATCGGCATCCGCTGCCGATGGGCGGGTAGCCGCGCCGTCATGCCGGGCCGACCGGTGCCGCACGACCCGGAGGACGAGTATGCCCACCCAGTCCCAGCACCACTCCCACGGCCACGCGGTGTTCCCCTGGCCACAGCTACTGGTGGTCCTCGCGGCGTTCCTGCTCCTGCTCTACGGGCTCCTCGGGTTCCGCTACAGCGGCCTTCCCGGGCTGCCCGCGGCGAGCGGGGAGCTGCTGGGCATCGGGGTGGACCCGCTGCGCGACCTGGTGCACCTCGTCCTCGGCGTGGCGGGACTGCCGTGCGCCACGCGGCTGCCCTGGGCGCGGGGCTTCGGGGTGGTGCTCATGCTCCTGGGCGCCGCCGAGGTCCTGCTCGGACTCCTGACCGGCGTGTTCCGGCTGGTCCCGGCCGGGCCGTTCGCCACCAACGCCGGTTCGGTGCTGGTGGGGGTCCTGCTGCTGGTGCTGGGCGCGGTCGCCGTGTTCGGACGCGCGTTCAGCGACGCCCCGTACGCGGGTCTCCAGCGCGGGGTGGAGGCCGCGGGCCGCCGGGTGACGGGGCTGCGCGACCGCAGCGTGCACGCGGGCACCGACGACGTGGGCACCGAGGACAGGGGCCCGGCGGTGTGGAGCGACGAGCCGGCCGGTGACGGCGACCGGTCCGGCGGGCGCGGCGCCGCCCGCGGGCCGCGGTGAGGCGGGCGGGGCGGGCGCGCGCTGCCGCGGCCTCAGGCGTCGAAGGGGAGCGTGCACCGCACGACGGCGTCGTACTCGACCAGGCGGTCCATCGCGGCCCGCGTGGTCTCCGGGGCGGCCCGGTCGCGGTGGGCGACGACGAACCGCTGACCACGGGTCCCCGGCGCACCCCGGTCCGCGGCGGAGAAACGCAGGAACGCCTCGGCGACCTCGCGGTAGCGGCGCCGCGTCGCCTCGTCGCCGACCTGTGTCGCGAGCCAGGCGACGTACGGCTCGAGGCGGTTCGTGACGCCGTCGGCCGGGCCGGCCGGGTCCTCGGTGACGGGCTGGGGCTCCATGGCGGTCCTCCGGTGGTGGGGGTGTGACCGCCGACGCCTACCCGCCGGCCGGACGCCCATGCCGGTTTCGCCGGGAGGCGGCCGGGTAGCCGGGCGCCCGCACCACCGGCGACACCGAGGAGGACCCCATGCGTGCCCTGACCTGGCACGGCCGCCGCGACGTCCGGGTGGACACCGTCCCCGACCCGGTTCTCGAACAGCCTGACGACGTGGTCGTGCAGATCACCAGCTCCGGCCTGTGCGGCTCCGACCTGCACCTCTACGAGGTGCTCACCCCGTTCCTGTCGCCCGGCGACGTCCTCGGCCACGAGCCGATGGGCGTGGTGGCCGAGGTGGGGCCCGCCGTCACAGAGCTGTCGGTCGGCGACCGCGTCGTGATCCCGTTCAACGTCAGCTGCGGGCACTGCTGGATGTGCGGGCGCGGCCTGCAGTCCCAGTGCGAGACCACGCAGAACCGCGAGCAGGGGACCGGCGCGTCCCTGTTCGGCTACACCGCGCTCTACGGTCAGGTGCCCGGCGGCCAGGCCGAGTACCTGCGGGTGCCGTTCGGCAACTCGCTGCCGATCCGGGTGCCCCAGGGGCCGCCGGACGACCGGTTCCTGTTTCTGTCCGACGTGCTGCCGACGGCGTACCAGGCCGTGCAGTACGCCGCGACCCCCGCCGACGGGACGCTGGTGGTGCTGGGGCTCGGACCGATCGGGGACATGTGCACCCGGATCGCCGCCCACCTGGGCGTGCGGCAGGTGGTCGGTGTCGACCTCGTGCCCGAGCGCCTGGCCCGGGTCGAGGCGCGTGGGATCCCGGCGCTGGACCTGAGCCACGGCGACGACGAGGTGCTCGGCGCGATCCGGTCGATGACCAGGGGCCGTGGCGCCGACGCCGTCATCGACGCGGTCGGCATGGAGGCCCACGGGTCCCCGGTCGCGGCCGCCGCCCAGAAGGTGGTGGCCGCGATGCCCTCCGGGCTGGGCCGCACGGTCATGGAGACGGTGGGCAGCGACCGCACCGCGGCGCTGGAGCTGGCGATCGGCGCGGTGCGCCGGGGCGGCACGATCTCCCTGTCGGGGGTCTACGGCGGCAGTGCCACCCCGCTGCCGATGCTCACGCTGTTCGACAAGCAGGTGCAGATGCGGATGGGTCAGGCCAACGTGTGGCGCTGGGTCCCGGACCTGCTCCCGTTGCTCGGTGACGACGACCCGCTCGGCGTCGACCACTTCGCCACCCACCGGATGCCGCTGGAGGAGGCCGCCCAGGCCTACTCGATGTTCCAGGACAAGACCGACGGTGCGGTGAAGGTGCTCTTCACCCCCTGAGCCCGGCACCGCCCCCGGGTCCGGTCCCGGGTCCGGTCCCGGGGCCGGGCGACCGGTCAGCGGGCCCCGTCCTCGCGGTGGTCCTCGGCGAGCGCCTCCGCGCGGGCCTCGGCGCCGGTCCGGCCCGCGTAGCCCTCGTCGCGTCCGGCGACGCGGCCCACGAACTCGCCCGACGCGCCGGTGCCGGTGGTGGACGCCGAGTCGCCGTCCTCCCGGGGCAGGCCGCCGGTCTCGCGGGAGTTGGCCAGGTTCGGGTCGGGCTCGACGTCCTCGGCCGGGCCGCGTCCGCGCAGCCGGTCCACCAGTCGTCCCAGGAAGGAGGTCATGCGGAAGGGGTACCTCCGGCGGCCGCGCTCACACGTGCGGCCCCGGACCGCGTGGTCGGGCGCCGCGGACGGGGCGGGTCGGCCGCGGAACCCTGCCCCGAGCTGCTCCGGCGAACGCCCGCGGCTGCCCGCGATCGTGCTGTGCGTCGGTGTGCCGGACGGACGGCCGCGGACGGTGTCCGGGTGCACCGGCGCCGGGTGACCTCAGGTGTTGGTCGGGAAGCCGAGGTTCAGCCCGGCGTGGCTCGGGTCGAGCCAGCGGGTGGTGACGACCTTGCCCCGGGTGAAGAAGTGCACGCCCTCGGTGCCGTGCGCGTGGGTGTCGCCGAACAGCGAGTTCTTCCAGCCGCCGAAGCTGTAGTAGGCCATCGGCACGGGCACCGGCACGTTGATGCCGATCATGCCGACCTCGACCTCGTTCTGGAAGCGGCGGGCGGCGCCGCCGTCGTTGGTGAAGATCGCGGTGCCGTTGCCGTAGGGGTTGGCGTTGATCAGCTCCACGGCGCGCGCGTAGGTCTCGACGCGCACCACCGACAGCACCGGGCCGAAGATCTCGTCGGTGTAGACGGTCATGTCGGTGCCGACGTGGTCGAGCAGGGTGGGGCCGACGAAGAAGCCGGGCCCGTCGGCGTCGAACTCGCCCTGCCTGCCGTCGACGACGACGGTGGCGCCCTCGGACTCGCCGGCGTCGATGTAGCCCGACACCCGCTCCTGGGCGGCCCGCGTGACCAGCGGGCCCATGTCGCAGGAGCGGCGGCCGTCGCCGGTGCGCAGGGCGCGGGCCCGGTCGGCGATCTTCGAGACCAGGGTGTCGGCGATGTCGCCGACGGCCACGAGCGCGGAGACGGCCATGCAGCGCTCGCCCGCCGAGCCGAACCCGGCGTTGACCGCCTGGTCGGCGGCGAGGTCGAGGTCGGCGTCGGGCAGCACGACCATGTGGTTCTTCGCCCCGCCGAGCGCCTGGACGCGCTTGCCGTGCGCGGTGCCGGTCTCGTAGACGTAGCGGGCGATCGGGGTGGAGCCGACGAAGCTGACGGACTTGACGTCCGGGCTGGTCAGGAGCGCGTCGACGGCGGTCCTGTCCCCGTTGAGGACGTTGAACACGCCGTCGGGCAGGCCGGCCTCGGACCACAGCTCGGCGATCCAGAGCGCGGCGGAGGGCACCTTCTCCGAGGGCTTGAGCACCACGGTGTTGCCGGCGGCGATCGCGACCGGGAAGAACCACATCGGGACCATCGCCGGGAAGTTGAACGGGCTGATGATCCCGACGACGCCCAGCGGCTGGCGGACCGAGTGCACGTCGACGCCGGTGGAGGCGTTCTCGGTCGCCGAGCCCTTGAGCAGGTGCGGCATCCCGCAGGCGAACTCGACGACCTCCTGGCCGCGCGCGACCTCGCCCGCGGCGTCGGAGAGCACCTTGCCGTGCTCGGCGGTGATCAGCGCGGCCAGCTCCGGGGCGCGGGCGTCGAGCAGCTCGCGGAAGCGGAACAGGATCCGGGTGCGCGTGGTGAGCGAGGTGTCGCGCCAGGCCGGGAACGCGGCCTTCGCGGCGGCGATCACCGCGGCGGCCTCGTCGGCGCTCGCGAGGGGCAGGTGCGCGGTGACCTCACCGGTGGCCGGGTCGGTGACCTCGGACGTCCGCCCGGAGGTGCCCTCGACCCGCGCTCCCGCGACCCAGTGGTGGAGCGTCTTCTGCATCGTGCTCGTCATGATCGGCCCTTCTCAGCTGGTCGGGCGCCAGCGTCTCACCCGGCCCGGCCGGGGGCGAGCCCGTGCTCCAGCGGCAGCCCCCGGTCGGCGACGACGTCCTTCATGACCAGCGTCGAGGACAGCCGCTGCACGCCGGGCAGGGTGGTGAGGCGCTCGTCGTAGAGCCGCTGGAACGCGGGCAGGTCCCGGGTGATGATCCGCAGCAGGTAGTCCGGGTCGCCGAAGAGCCGCTGGGCGGCGACGACCTGCTCGATGTCCTCGACGGCCGACTCGAACGCCTGCACCGTGTCCTGCACGGCCTCGTGCATGGTCACGAACACCAGCGCGTCGAAGCCCAGGCCGAGCCGGTGCGCGTCGAGGTGGGCGCGGTAGCCCGCGATCGCCCCGGAGGACTCCAGGGCGCGCAGCCTGCGGTGGCACGGCGACACCGACAGCCGCACCCGTTCGGCCAGCTCGGTGACAGTCAGACGGCCGTCGGCCTGCAGCTCGGCAAGAATCTTCCGGTCGATCGCGTCCACGGTGGAGATTCTTGCACCCGCTGGGGCGTGTGGTGGGAACATCGGAAACACGTGTCGGCGCATCCCGCCTAGCGTCGGGGCATGCCGATCGGAAGCGTGCTGGGGTTCTCCGGCCTGTCGTTGCTGCTGGTCCTGACACCCGGTGCGGACTGGGCGTACATGATCCGCGCGGGGCTGCGCGGGCGGACGGTGCTGCCGTCGCTGGCGGGTCTGCTCAGCGGGCACCTGGCGCTCGCCGCGCTCGTCGCGGCCGGGATCGCGGCGGTCGTCGCTCGCCGGCCGGAGGTCCTCACCGTGCTGACCGCCGTCGGTGCCGCCTACCTGCTGGTGCTCGGCGCGACGACGCTGCTCCGCCCGGCCGGCCCCGCCGCCGCGGCCGTGGACGGCGGCGGGTCCGGGCTGGGCGACCTGGTCCGCGGCGCCGGGGTCAGCGGGCTCAACCCGAAGGCGTTGCTGCTGTTCCTGGCGCTGCTGCCGCAGTTCACCGACTCGGCCGCCGCGGTCCCCGTCGGCGGGCAGATCCTCCTGCTCGGTCTGGTGCACGTGCTGGGTTGTGCCCTCGTCTACACCGGCGTGGGCGTCGGCGCCCGCACCGTCCTGGCCGCGCGGCCCGCCGCGGCGCGCGTCGTGTCCCGGGTCGCGGGCGCCGCGATGGTGACCCTCGGCGCCGTCCTGCTGGCGTCCCAGTTCATTACGGTGTAATCCTGTAATCATCGATGCGGGAGGTGCGCGATGACAGGACGAGGACGCGGGCGGGGCGGCTGGCAGCAGGCCGACCTCCCCCCGGCCGACGACGCCGCGGCGTGGTTCACCGGACGGCTGCCCGACGGGTGGTTCACCGGCGCGCCGGAGGTGACGGTCGACCGGGACGAGATCGTCGTGGTGGGGGAGCTGCCCCCGCCGGGCGGCGACCACCCCGACACCGATGCGGGACGGGCCGACGCCGCGGCCGCCGAGACCGGGCGGATCTCGCGGTTCCGCGAGGAGACCCGGGACCGGCGGATCGAGATCGCCCGCGAGGCCGAGAGCCGCTACCGGCGCAAGGTCGCCTGGGGCGCGCGGATCGGCGGGACCACCGAGCTGTTCACGACGATCTCGGTGCCGGTGATGACCCGGCTGCGCCAGCCCGAGCGGGCGGTGCTCGACACCCTCGTCGACGCCGGTGTGGCCCGGTCCCGGTCGGACGCGCTGGCCTGGTCGGTGCGGCTGGTCGGACGGCACGCCGACGAGTGGCTGACCGAGCTGCGCGAGGCGATGGGGCGGGTGGAGGAGCTGCGCTCCCAGGGCCCGGAGTGACCCCGCGCTGAGACGGTCGGCCGCTGCCGCTCGCCCGGACGTCGCTCCGGCCGGTCTCACCCGACCCGCAACACGTCACACACCGGGTCGAACTCCACCGCGCCCGTCGCGTGCAGCTCGCGCAGCCAGCCCGCCATGGGCCACCACCCCCAGCGGTCGTGGAACAGCCGGGCGTTGCCGACGATCTCGGCGATCCGGGCCGGGTCGGTCCGCGCCGGCGGGTGGTGCTGGTGGTACGCGTGCGCCCCGCCCACCCACACCAGGTCCAGCCCGCAGGACAGCGCGAAGTCGGTGTCCTCGCCGCCGTAGCCGGCGTAGTCCTCGCAGAACCCGCCGCCGGCCCGCCACGCGTCGGCGGTGACGGCGAACGACAGCGACCAGAACAGCTCCCTACGCGGCTCGGCGACCAGCGCCCCGTCGGCCGGCGCCGGGCGCGCCGGGTGCGGGTCGGTATGACGGTGCAGGTCCCGCTCCGGCAGCACCCCCGCCGGCAGGTAGGTGACCGGGCCGCACAGCAGCGCGTCCGGGCGTCGTGCCGCGGCGCGGAGGTAGCCGTCGACCAGGCCGTCCCCGGGCAGGCAGTCGACGTCGAGGAACACCAGCAGCGTCGCCCCGCCGGCGAGCGCGGCGCCCGCCCCGGCGTTGCGCGCCGCCGCCAGCGGCAACGGCCCCGGCGCGGGCACGGTGAGCACCCGGGTCGGCGGGCCCGCACCGGCGGTGGCGGGCTCCGCCCCCATTCCGACGACGACGTGGGTCACCGCCGGTCCCGCGGCGAGCACCCGGCGCTGGCGGGCGAGGTGGCCGGCGCGGCCGCGGACCACGGTGACCACGGCGACCCGCGCTCCGGGCGCGCTCACGCGGCGATCCCGTCGAGCACCGCGGCCGCGCGTTCCGCGGCCCGCCCGTCGGACCAGCGCGACCAGCCCGCCCCGCCGCGGGACACCGCCTCGTCGAGCACCCCGGGCCAGTCGGCCGGTGCGGGCCAGCGGTCGCGGACCGTCGCGAGACCGGCTGCCCGCAACACCGCGCCGGTGGCGACCTGCTCGCCGTAGGGACGCTCGGCCGGGACGATGACGGCGGCGCGGCGGGCGGCGGCGATCTCGGCGACGACGTTCTGCCCGGCGTGCCCGACGACGACGTCGGCGTCCTGCAGTTCGGCCCACACCTCACCCGTCCACCCGGCGCAGGCGAGGTTCGGCGGGGCGTCGCGCAGCGCGCCGGTCAGGCCGCCGGCGACCCGCCAGGTCCAGTCCGGGGTGGCGGACGCCGCGGCGGCGAGCGCGGCCGGGTCGGCGCCGCCGTCGCCGCTGCCGGTCAGGACCAGTACCCGGCGACGGCCCGGACCCGGGCGGGCGGTGCGGTCGTCGTAGCGGGAGAGGCCGCCCAGGTGCACCGTCCGGCCGGTCAGCTCCGGGCGCCACGGCCGCGGCGGATCGGCGGGCCACGGCGCGAGCAGGACCTCCGCCAGGTCGTAGACGGTGCGGTGCGCCCGGTCCAGCCGTTCCCCGGGCTGCGCGACGACGGCGACCGGCACTCCGTGCAGCCGGGCCAGCAGCGCGATCTCCACCGACACGTCGGCGACGAGCAGCCGGGCCGGGCCCGCGGCGAGCAGCGCCGAGACCGCGGCGGTCCGGGCGCGCAGACCGTCGTGGTGGCGGGGCACCCAGTGCAGCGTCCCGCCCGCGGTCACGTCGGCGGTGTCGGCCGTGTCACCACCGGCGGTGTCGCCGCCGCCGGTGTCGCCGCCGCCGGTGTCGCCGCCGCCGGTGTCCAGGGGCAGCTCGTGCCAGGCGCCGGGCCAGCCGCGCGGGGCGGGCCGGGACCCGACCCCGACGACCGGGGTGCGGCAGTGCGCGGCGATCGCGGCGGCGCGGTGGGCGTGCCCGCTGCCGTGGTGGTGCACGTAGTAGACGATCGTGCCGGACGTGGCGCCCGGGCCGGTGCCGCCGGTCATACCGCGGCCAGGGCCCGGTAGAGCCGCTCGTAACCGTCGATCATCACCTCGGCCGAGCAGGTCGCCTCGGCGTGCCTGCGGGCGTCGGTGCGCGAGAGCAGCGATGCCGCGCGGATCGCCTCGGCCAGCGCCTCGACGTCGCCGGGCTCGGCCAGCACCCCGCTGAGCGGATCGACGATCTCCGGCAGCGCACCCCGGGCGAACCCGGCGATCGGGGTGCCGCACGCCAGCGCCTCGGCGACGACCAGGCCGTAGGGCTCGTCCCAGCACGGCGACACGACGGCGACGGTCGCGTCCCCGACCAGGCGGGCCAGCGCCCGGTGGTCGAGGTGGCCGAGGTAGTCGACGCCGTCACCGAGCAGCGGGGCGACGCAGGAGTCGAAGAACGCCCGGTCCGGGCACGGCCCGGCCAGGCGCAGCCCGGTCCCGGCCAGCCGCGCCGCCCGGATCGCCTCCACCGGGCCCTTCTCCGGGACGACGCGGCCCGACCACACCGGGACCCCACCGCCCGGCCCGTACTCCCAGGCCGCGGTGTCGACCCCGTTGCGGACCACCGTCGCGCGGGCACCGGTCGGCGCCCAGGCGCGGGCGGTGTGCGCGCTGACCGCGGCGAACCGCAGCCGCTGCGGGTCGCCGAGCCGCACCGCGGACTCCATCCACGGCGTCGGCGGCGTGTGCAGCGTGGTCAGGACGGGGGCGTCGAGCGTGTCGGCCAGCGCCAGCGGCAGGTAGTGCAGGGAGTTGTTGTGCACCACGTCGTAGCGGCCGCGTTCGCGCGAGAGCGCCAGCAGCAGCTCCAGGTAGGAGTGGTGCTCGGCGAGGAACCACTCCGGCGGCATGCCGACGTCGCTGCGGGCGGCACGCGAGATGGGAGGCAGCACCGCCATCTCCCGCACCCGCAGTCCGGGGTCGGAACCGGGCGCGCCGAAGACGGTCACGTCGTGACCGCGGCGTCGCAGCCGGGACGCGAGCCCGGCGGTGTGCGCCTCGAGCCCTCCCGGGAACGGTTCACGGATCGGGTAGCGGGCGGAGGCGATGAGCGCGATCCGGGCGGTCACCGGTGGAAGGCGGGCGGGGTCATGGGTCGACACGCTCCGAGGCTCGTGGGGCGGAACCGTGCGAGCTGGCGGCTGAACCCGGACGTTCCCCGATCATGCGGTGCCCCGGGCCCCCCCACAACTCGACCTTGGGCCCCCGGCCCGGCTACAGCCCCAGCAGCTCCAGCGTGTCGGCGTGCCGGGCCAGCCCGGCGTCCACCCATCCGGGGTGCGTGGCGTACCAGGCCCGTTGCGCGGCGGCGACCTCGTCCTCGCCGATCGCCCGGTCGGAGACGCACCAGTGCGGGCGCGGCGGCGTGTCCAGCCCGAGGGCGTCGACGACGTCGGCGCGCAGCGGGGACCGGATCCCGCCGAGCAGGGTGCGTCCGGGGTCACACACGACGCCCGGCATCCCGGCGGCGTCGAGGATCCGCCCGGCGAGCAGCATCAGCACCCCGTTGCCGGGGTGGTTGAGGGTGTGTGCGGCCGCCGCGCCGAACCCGGCGATCGCGTCGGACACCCCGGCGTCGGTGTCGCGGGCCTCCCGCCGGGCGAGCTCGGCGATCCCGCGGCGGCCCACCTCGCGCAACGCCTCCGGCGTCGGCGGCGGCCCCGGCTCGCGTCCCGCGGCGGCCGCGAGGGCCCGCAGGTCGTGGTAGGGCACCCCCGGCGGGACGGCGGCCGGGTCGGACGCGTGGCGCACGATCGCCGACCACGGGTGCAGCGCGGGATGGCGGATCACCGGCCAGCGGACGACGACCGCCCCCGGCGCCAGCCCGGCGGCGACCTGGGCGGTGCCCAGGGGCAGGTCGCGGTAGTCGTCGCGGACCGGCTGGGACGCCAGCAGCCGGGTCCGGGACAGCAGCCGGCGCAGGTGGGGCAGGTCGTCGGCGGTGAGCTCGTGCACCGGCGGGATGCGCACGGGGGTGACCGGCAGGCCGTCGACGCCGGCGAGCAGCACCCGGACCGACTCGGCCTGGCAGTTGCCCCACACCAGGGCGAGCGGTCCCGGCGGCGGCGC
>JAESFO010000916.1_pt1 | contig 11328 bp, 9 predicted proteins | sample 9269421 | NCBI WGS metagenome assembly JAESFO01 (sample SAMN14502839, study PRJNA617101) | algae metagenome | isolation source: Nostoc desertorum CM1-VF14 and co-occurring heterotrophs from rocky... | place: USA: Clark Mountains, San Bernardino, California | collected 2000-06-05 | reverse complement strand
CGATCGAGGTCGCACCTGCAGACTGTCCGAACACCGTCACCCGACCCGGGTCACCGCCGAACGCGACGATGTTGTCCTGCACCCACTGCAGCGCGGCGAGCTGGTCGAGCACCCCGCGGTTCCAGGGGGCGTCGCGCACCCAGCCGAATCCTTCGTAGCCGACCCGGTAGTTCACCGACACCAGGACCACCCCGTCCCGCGCCAGCTGTGTGCCGTCGAAGCCCGGAGAGTTCGCCGAGCCGCCGACGAAACCTCCGCCGTGCACCCACACCAGCACCGGCAACCCGTCACCGCCGGCACCGTCTCGTGCTCGCGGTGTCCAGACGTTGAGCGTCAGGCACTCCGCGCCGGACGCACCACGCAGATCGGCGAGCTCACCGGTGGTGGCCCCGGAGACAGCGGACGGGATCGCCTGCTGCGGAACCCACGCCCCGAACTCGCGTGCCTCCCGCACACCAGCCCACCCCGGTGCCGGTCGCGGCGCCTGGAACCGCAATGCCCCGTGCAGCGGCGCGGCATAAGGGATCCCCAGATACGCCACCACACCGACATCCGGCACACCCCTCACCGCGCCGGACCTCGTCTTCACCACCCTGTCCACTGCAATCCCCCTAACGCGACGGACACCTCACGCCTGGCCCCGGCATCACCGCGTCCCAGACCACCTGGTCAAAGGGGCGGGCACGACGAAGCGGAGAGCCCTGAGCGGAGTCGGTCGTCATGGATGCCGCTGGCCACCACAGGTCCCTCCCCCGGCGCTCCTGCACGTCCCTCGCGATCCGTACCCGTCCGCTCGGACACGAGCTCCGCTTCCCGCGGGTAGAACCAGGATTATAGGTCAAGTGTATTATGTCAACCGTATTGGCGAGCCCCCGGGCACGAGGGAGGAACCGGCATGCCCAAGCAGGTGGACCACCGCAGGCGCCGCGAGACGATCGCCCGCGCGCTGTGGCGGGTGGTGGAGCAACGCGGCGTCACGCAGCTGACGATGCGCGTGGTGGCACAGGAGGCGGGCATGTCGCTCGGGCAGCTGCAGCACTACTTCGCCTCCCGGACCGCCATGCTCTCCTTCGCCATGGACTTCGCATCCGAGCAGACCTCCGCACGCATACGCCGAGGACTGGAGAAACTCGGTGAACGGCCGCACCCCCGTGACGTGCTGCAGGTGACACTCGCGGAAATGCTTCCCCTGCATGCCGATGCCCGCGCGACCAGCCGCATGAGCGCCGCCTACGTCCTGGAGGCACTGCACGACGACGCCGTACACGAGCAGGCACGCCACGGCCTCGCCCAAGGGCGAACCCTCGTCGAGCAGCTGGTCCGCCAGGCCATCGCCGACGGGCACATCGACACCGACCGTGACCCGGCAACCGAGACCAACCTGCTCCTCGCCCTCACCGGTTTCACCCCCCTCATCGAGCTCGACGTGATCGAACCCCAGGACGCCCTCACCGCGATCGACGCACATCTGGACCGGCTGTTCAGGAGCGCCGTAGAGCGGCGCCCCCATCTCAGTGGCGAGTAGGCGCTCAGCCGGATATCGCGTTGATGTGCGAGCCAGGCTCTCCACTGCACGATGTCCGGATTTCGAAGGACATGGCAACGAGCGGTCGGACCGACACCGCGTGATGCGGGTGCGGGGCCGCAGCGGGCCGGCGCAGTGCGGGCAGGTCAACCACTCCGCGTCCGCGTCGAGGGCGCGGCGGGCGTCGTCTGCAGAAGCGTCGGCTGAACAGTGGTGCTGGGTGGTGTCGGCGCAGCGGCCGGCCTTGGGTGGGGTGTCCACGATCGCGGTGTCCCTGGAAGAAGGATGGGGACGCAGCGGTGTCACGTCTGGACGCCGAGCCCGGGTCGGCACGGGTCAGGGGCCGCCGGGCCGCTCAGAGATGGATCCGGGCGGCGGGGTGCACCGCCGTCAGGCTGTGCGGGGACGCCGCGCGAGCGGAAGCCACATACCGGTGGACGTCCTACGGGACCACCCGGTCGCGCATGGCCTCATCCCAAGAGCCCTCATACCCCGATGTTCCGCGCGGCCGGATCGCGGGGACAGTGCCGAGCGCCGCGGGAACGTCCGCCATGACGACGCCGTAAGGGCGCCGAGCACGTGAAAGCCCGACCCCAACGGGGGCGCAGCAGTCCGGGGTCAGATCAGGCGGACGCGATCGTCCGATCGAACGGCCCCGTTCTTCCGAGGCCCCGGGTGGCCGAGTCGTTCGACGCGCCGACCCACGCCGAGTGTGTGGACCGTGGGACGGCACCGGCCCGTGTCGAGGTGGAGCTGGCATCCCCCTGCCGCCCTCAAATGGCGCATCCGGTAGCAGGATGACGGCCTCGGAAGCACGGACGTGTCTATCCCGATGCAGCCCTTCTTCGGTCGGCTCGTCGAGCGACCGGATCGCGAACGACGGCGAGCCAGGTCATCCGGCCCGTCTCCGACCGGGACCGGCCGCGTCGGTCGGGACATTCCCGGCTCAGCCGGCCGGGTACTGCCGGGTGGACAGGACGCGGGCCAGGTGCGCCGCGTTGCGTCCGGCCGTCGCGATCGTGGCGGCCACGGCGTCGGGCGTACGGTCAAGGTCCTTGTAGTCGCGGGGGTTCATCGCCTCGGAGTTCCAGTAAGTGGACCCGTTCGCCGGGATGGTCAGCCCCATGTCGTTGAGCGCCTGGAACACGTCAGCGACGATCTTGTGGGCGCCGTCCTCGTTGCCGACGACCGCGACGACGGCGACCTTGCCGTAGAGACTCGGACGGCCCTCGTCGTCGGTCTCGGACAGCTCGGCGTCGAGACGTTCGAGGACCCGCTGGGCGATGCTCGACGGGTGGCCCACCCAGGTCGGCGTCGCGAACACCAGCACGTCGGCGTCGTGGATCCGTCGGCGGATCTGTGGCCACTCGTCGCCGGGCCCCATGTCGGCGGCGGTTCCGGGCAGCACGTGATGGTCGGCGACCCGCACGGTCTCCCCTGCCACACCCTCGTCGCGCAACGCGTCGAGCACCTGCTGCGCCATCACCTCGCTGCTCGACGGTTCGGATCCGGACTTGAGGCTGCACACCAGGGCGAGTGCGCTGAGGTCGTGTGTCATGCGGGGTCGGCTACCCGGGTGTGCCGGCGACATGCCCGCGTTGCCGGCTCGGTCGTCGTCATCACCGACCCGAGGCGTCGCTCACGAGTACTGCGTTCTCGACATCACTCCCCTGCCCCGGGAACGACGACGACCGGCACCGACGCTGTCCGCAGGCACTCCACGACCGTCGACGCGGCAGCGGTGAGAGCGCCCGGGCGGGAGTTGCCGAGCACCAGCATCGCCGCCCCGGCCGAGTGCTCGGTGAGGACGGCGGCGGCTCGGCCGTGGCCGGTCAGCACCGGGACGTCGGCTCCGGCCTGCGCGGCGCGCACCGCGGCCCGGGCGTCGGCCAGGGCCCGTCCGGCGGTCTCGGACCGGCCTGCGGCCTGACGCGGGGAGGTCTGGACGGGGCTGTGCCACGCCGTCACACCGACCACCGGGACGCGGGCCGTGCCGCCGTGGGCGAGCGCCCAGCGCAGCGCGGCGCGCGAGGCCGCCGACCCGTCCACACCGACGACAACGGTGTCCGGCCCGATCTCGGTCCCGGCCGAGACGTCCGGGCCACCCAGTACGACGGGTCCGGGATCTCGTCCCGCGCGCGCGGCCTGCTCGGCGGGATCCGGCCCGGGAGCGCGCGCGTCCGGATCCGAGGCGATCCGGTCGACGGGATCGTGCGGGTGCGGGTCCGGGCCTCCGCGACCCACAGGGCCGTCCGCGGCTTCCATGACGGACTCGTCCTTCGGGAAGTGATGCACCGAGCCTCCTGACCTGAGTTCCTCCGGACGGGCCGCTTACCCGGGCCGGGGCACGGCATGCCTTCCCCGTCGAGTTCCGGCCGGGCCGTAGCGGGCACGATCGGACCCCCTGCAGGGCCTACATGCAGGACCGGCCGCACGTCCGGTGATTGTCCGCGGCGGGCCCGGGTAGCCGCCGCGGGTACGCCACCCCTCGTGAGGAGGACCCCGTGAAGGTCGTCGCCGTCCTCTATCCGGACGACCACCCCGAGCACCACCCCGATGTCGTCGCGAGCGCAGCCCGCGGACTCGACCTCGCCGACCGCCTCTCCGCGGCCGGGCACGAGCTGGTGACCACCAGCGACACCGGTGAGCAGCTGGACCACGAGCTCGCCGACGCCGAGGTGCTGATCACCACCCCGTTCTGGCCGGTCTATCTCGACGACGACCGGATGGCGAAGGCGCACCATCTCTCGCTCGTCATCACCGCGGGCGTCGGCTCCGACCACATCGACGCCGACGCGGCCACCGCCCGCGGCATCAGCGTCACGGAGGTGACCGGCTCCAACGTCGTCAGCGTGGCCGAGCACAACGTGCTGCAGATCCTCGCGCTCGTACGCAACTTCGTGCCCGCCCACCGTCAGGTCGCCGAGGGCCGTTGGGACGTCGCCGACGCCACACAGGAGGCACACGACCTGGAGGGCAAGACCGTCGGCATTCTCGGGCTCGGCGCGATCGGCGCCCGGACGGCGCTGCGGCTCAAGGCCTTCGACGTGACGATCCTCTACTACGCGCGGCACCGGCGGAGCCCGGCCGAGGAGGCGACCCTCGGGGTCCGCTACGCCCGGCTCGACGAGCTGGTGCGCACTTCCGACGTGATCTGCGCGGCGACACCGCTGACGTCCGACACCGGTGCGCTCTTCGACGCCGACCGGCTCGCGACGATGAAACCCGGCTCGTGGCTGGTCAACACCGCCCGCGGGGCCATCGCCGACGCCGACGCCGTCCGCGAGGCCTGCGAGTCCGGACAGCTGGGGGGGGTACGCCGGCGACACCTGGTACCCCCAGCCCGCGCCGGCCGACCACCCCTGGCGGGACATGCCGCGCCACGCCCTGACCGTCCACTACTCCGGCATGACGGTGGAGGCGCAGGCCCGCATCGCGGACGGGGTGCGGGAGATCCTCGACGCACACCTGGCCGGGGAGCCCCTGCCCGACGACTACGTCGTCGCCGCACCGCAGGAGTGAACCCGCCCTGCGGACGTCCGGAGCGAGCCGCGGCCACGGGACTCGGTCGTCCTCACCGAGGTCGGCTACGTCGGTGGCCCCGTGTGTGGTGACGGCTCCGTGGTGGTCGATCATCGTCGGGCTCGCGCTCGAGCCCGGGGCCTACGGGACGTGTCCGGGACGCTCACGACGACGGTATCCAGCACCGCTGTGCTGTGCGGCGAGTCGACCCGGGTGTCGACGAGCCGACGAGCGGACGTGGCCGACGCCGCCCGCAGTGACTCGCTGAGCTCCGCCACCGTTGGTGCATCGCTCGGATGCGCGGTGGGCTTCCTGCCCGATCGATCGACATCGAGGTCGGAGACCTGCTCGGCCGCGGAGGCGGATGCGTCGTAGGAGTTCATCCGGTCGCCCTCACTCCTGTCAGATGTTCGCCGCCGGCAAGGCGTGTCGTGGGGCCTGGTGCTGAGCGGTCGGTCGGCGCAGCTGCCGCGTGTCGCCGGCACCGAGGGCCACGGTGGGCGGCTGTGATCGCACCGGCGACAGTGGAGCGGCCCGCCCGGCGCGCGGGCCGGGAGAGCGCTGATCATGCAGACCGGCGGGGCAGGCCCGTGCGGTGAGCGGTCTTGCGGTGCTCCGGTCCTCTTCCTACGTTGAGATGCCGGGTCACCTCGATCGCGACCCTGCACCGTTGAACACCGCAGCGGAGACGACACCCGTACCGACATCGGGAGCCTCCATGCGGACATCCGTGTTCGTCCCGGCCCAGCGGCAGTCCACCGTCACTCGACGGCCCCTCCGCGACGGCCCTCACGGCTACGACGACCTCGCCCCCGAGCTGCAGCGCCTGGCCGCCATGGCGCCGGACGATCCGGACCGCGGGCCGCTGCGCGACCGCATCATCTGCGAATTCCTGCCCCTGGCCCGCAACATGTCCCGTCGCTACGTCACCGGCTCGCACGCCGCGGAGGATGTCGAGCAGGCGGCCACCGTCGGGCTGATCAAGGCCGTCGACCGGTACGACCCGGGCGCCGCGACCGGCGGCCCGCTCGGCTACCTCGTGCCGACCATCCGCGGCGAGCTGATGCGGTACCTGCGCGACCACAGCTGGGCGGTCCGCGTCCCGCGCGACCTCAAGGAGCTCAGCGTCGGGCTGAACCGGGCCGCACTGGCGCTGACCCAGCGGCTCGGCCGCGCCCCGAAGCCGAGCGAGCTGGCCGAGGAGCTGGACGTCGACGTCGCCCGTGTCGTCGACGCGCTCGGCGCCATGGAGACCCACCACGCCCTGTCGCTCGACTCCCCCGGCCCGGACGGCGAGCCGACGCTCGGGCAGCGCCTCGGCGACGAGGACCCCGAACTGGAGCACGCATCCCTGCGCGGCGAGCTCCGCGCGCGGATCGACGAGCTGCCCGCCCGGGAGCGACGCATCCTGCTGCTGCGCTTCCACGGCGACAAGACCCAGACCGAGATCGCCGCAGAGATCGGTGTCTCCCAGATGCATGTGTCCCGGCTGCTGAGCCGGATCGTGGCCCGGCTGCGGGAGGAACTGGACGGCTGACCGGGCCGCCACCCGCGACACGAGGAGGACGGGCCCCGCGGTGCGGGCCCGCCCCTCCGTCCGCTGCGGCGGGTCAGCCGGCGACGGCCGAGCGTGCCCGAGCCCGGTCGAGTGCCTGGTCCATCGCCTCCACGCCGTGCGCGCCGGTAGGCCGCCTCGACGCGGTTGCGACCGGCCAGACCGAGCGCCTGGCAGCGGGAACGCCCCTTGAGCGCCGTCCGCAACCCACGGGCCAGTGCGGCCGCGTCCCGCGGGGCGACGACGAGCCCGGACACCTGGTCCACGACGAGATCGGTGTGCGCACTCACCTGCGCGCTCACCACCGCGCACCCACAGGCCATCCCCTCCAGAGCGCCGAACCCGGTCGTCCAGTACGGCTCCGGGCAGACGACGACATCGGCCGAGCGCAGCAACCGCGGCACGTCCACACGAGCGACCGGGCCGAGGAACCGCACCCGGTCGGGGACACCACAACGGGCCGCCAGCGCGAACAGCCGGTCGCGGTCGGCGTCCGGCTCCCCGGCCGGGCGGCCTCCGGCGAGCAGCAGTTCTGCGGCGGGTACCCCGGTGAGGGCACGCACCGCGTACTCGGCGCCACTGCGCAGGCCGAGGCCACCCAGTGCGACGAGCCGGGGGCGCTCGCCGCGACGGAGGGTGGGGCCTGCGGGGCGGAACTCGTCGGTGTCGACGGTGGCGGGCACGATCTGCAGTCGATCCGGTTCGACACCGGCGGCGAACAGCCGCCGGCGGTCCTCGACGCTGGTCACCAGCACCCGGTCGACGTCGCGCAGCACGGCCCGCTCCACCGCCCCACGCCCACCGCCGGGTTCCATTGCCGCGCCGTGCACGAGCTGGGCGACCGGGACGCCGGGTGCGGCCGAGCGGGCGGCGAGCACTGCCGTCCAGTGGCGGATGCGGGCGACGACGTCATGTGCCATCGGCGGCAGGGCGGCCATCTCGCCGCAGTGCAGTCCACGAACGCGTATCCGGCGGTCCTGCCGTGTGACGCGGCCGGGGGCGGGTAGCTGTGGTCGGTCACACACCCGAGAAGCCGAGGAATCACCGTGGATCCCCTGCACACCGGCGAACGACTCGCTCCGTTCGTCGCCTGGCTCGCGACCCGGATCGACGACGAGTCGACCCGCCGTACCTACCGGCAGATCGCCGAGCACTTCCTGCAGTTCCGCGCCGCCGACCGCGGCGAGCCCGACACCCGCCGGCAGCGCTTCGTCCACGCTCACCGCGACCGGGTACCGCCCGTGACGACGCGTGCGGCGCTGGAACGGCTGGCCGAGCACGACGCGGTCGTACGGCGCACGCTGCCCGTCGACTCCTGAACCGCGCGCCGATGCACCCGGGCGACGCGTCCGGCGACCCGGTCCCGCCCGTAGCCTTCGACGGCGCGGGCCGGCCGGCCGCGCCCATCCCGGCCCGGCGCGACCGAGTGCCAGGGCCAGCTCCCGGACGTGGACTTTCTGTCCGCCGGCATCCGGTCCGCCGGGGTCGACGAAGGGGCTGGCCTGTTCGGAGATCGCGATACACACGCTGCGGCGTATCCACGCACCGGCCCGGCCCGGCCCCCGGGGCATGCTCGGCGTGACCGCGGGTATCGGACCGGGCATGGCCACTCCCTCGAACGACGCCGTGACCTCGGACCCGCCCCGCACCTCGTCGGAGCCGGCGGCGACGAGCGGCCCGGGTCCGCTGCCCGTCCTGTCCCCCGCCGACACCGCGCGGCTGCTCGGCACCGCGTTGGGCCCGATCGTCGCTCAGGGCGTCATCGCCCGGCGACCGCGCGTGGTGGCGCTGGCAGGGCGGCTCGGGACCGACGATGCAGCCGTGCGGCTGCTGCAGCAGCTGCGCGCCCGCTACGGCGACGGCCCGGTCCGGGTTCCGCTGCCCGGACGCCCGTTCGCGCTGATCCTCGACGGCGACGGCGTCCGGCGGGTGTTGACCGAGGGCCCCGAGCCGTTCGCCCCGGCCTCCTGGGAGAAGCGCGGCGCACTCGGCCACTTCCAGCCGCACGGCGTGCTCGTCTCGCACGGCGACGCCCGCGCCGAGCGACGCCGCTTCACTGAGACCGTCCTCGACACCGGGACGCCGCTGCACACCGACGCCGCACACATCGCCGCCGTCGCCCGGGCCGAGACCGGCGCCCTGCGCGACATCGCCGCCCGCACCGGTGTGCTGAGCTGGGACGACTTCGTGCGGTCGTGGTGGCGCACCGTGCGTCGCATCGTGCTGGGCCCGCAGGCCCGCGACGACCACGACCTCACCGACACCCTCACCCGGCTGCGCGGGCGCGGTAACTGGTCCTTCCTCGCCCCCCGCCACGACCACCTGCGCGAACGCTTCGCCGCCGGAGTGCGGCGGCACCTGGATCGGGCCGCCCCGGGCAGCCTCGCCGCCCGGATCGCCGCCCAGGACCCGGGGACGGGGATCACGCCGGAGGACCAGGTCGGGCACTGGCTGTTCGCCTGGGACCCCGGCGCCGCGGTGACCTTCCGGGCGCTCGCGCTGCTCGCCACCCACCCGCAGGTGCGCGGACGGGCCCGCGCCGAGATCGGCGAGGGGGCTCAGGACGGGCCTCCCGAACTGCCGGTGCTGCGTGCCGCGGTGCTGGAGTCGACGCGGCTGTGGCCGACCACGCCGCTGCTGTTGCGCGAGTCCACACGCGCTACGCGGTGGCCGGGCGGCGACCTCGCGGCGGGCACCTCGGTGCTGGTTCCGGCGTGGTTCCTGCATCGCGACGACACCCGCCGCTCCGACGCCGACACCCTCGACGTCGACCAGTGGCTCGACGGTTCCGCCACCGACGACTGGATGCTCACCCCGTTCAGCGGTGGGCACGGAATCTGCCCGGCCCGTGAGCTGGTGCTCTTCGTGGCCTCCACGGTGCTGGCGGCGCTCCTCGACGGGCACCACACGGTACTGCTGCCGCCGGAGTCGTTCGACCCGTCCGCGCCGCTGCCGCGCGGTCTCAACCCCTACACCGTGCGGTTCGGTGTCTCCCGCGCGGCGACCACGCCGTGAGCCGGGTCCTGCTGTGGCGCGTCCACGGGTCGTGGACGCGCTCGTCCATCGCACGACTACCTGCTGGCGCTGCTGCCCGATGGCGGGCCGTGGGGGCGCGGGCGCTGCGGGCGGTCCTGGCCGGACCGGGTCCGCGAGCTGGATCTCGACGAGCTCGCCGGGGCCGCCTTCGACGTCGTGCTGCAGCGGCCCGACGAGGCCGGGCTGGTCAGCCGCTGGACGGACCCGCGGGCCGGGCGAGCGTGACCTCACCGCAGCCGTCAGCCGCGCGACCGGGCCGCCTGCGGGGGCCGACCTCGGCGGGCGCGCTCACCCCGTCGGACTCGCCGCGCTGGTGGCAGCGGCGAGCCGGCTGGTGTGCGGTGACACGGGTCCCGCGCACCTCGCGACGGCCTACCGGACGCCGTCGGTCTTGCTGTTCGGCCACTGTGTCCTCGATCGGCGCGTTCCTGCTCCGGGCGTCGACCCTGCCGTCCCTGTGGAACGTGTTCCGCAGCTACCGCTTCGGGCGGGTCGTCGACGTGGACGACCCGTGGGGGTTCGGCAACTCCCTGGAGTGGGCGACGTCCTGCCCGCCGCCCCGGCACAACGTCACCGAGCTCCCGGCGCTCCGTTCCGAACGTCCTGCATTCGAGCTGCACCACCCACATACCGTCGCCCACGCCCGTGGAGAGGGGAGCGAGAACTCGTGACCGACACCGTCGACGCCGTCGTCGTGGGCGCGGGGCACAACGGCCTCGTCGCCGCCAACCTCCTCGCCGACGCCGGGTGGGACGTGCTGCTCTGCGAGGCGTCCGACGCCCCGGGCGGCGCGGTCCGTACCGCGGAGATCACCGCGCCCGGGTTCCGGTCGGACCTGGCCAGTGCCTTCCACCCGCTCGGGGCCGCCTCCCCCGTACTGCGCGAGCTGGACCTGCCCTCCTACGGCCTGGTGTGGCGGCACGCGCCCGCGGTCGTCGCCCACCCGACGGCCGACGGACGCTGCGCCGTGCTGCACCGCAGCCTCGACGACACCGCGGCCGCCCTCGACACCGACCATCCCGGCGACGGCGACGCCTGGCGCGCCATGGTCGCGGAGTGGGACGCGATCGGCACCGATGTGCTGGAGGCAGCGTTGCGACCGTTCCCACCGGTCCGGGCCGCGTCGCGGCTGTGGCGTCGGCTCGGGACCGGGGACACGTTGCGGCTGGCCCGGACCCTGCTGCAACCGGTCGCGCGCATGGCCGCCGAGCGGTTCGGCGGCACCGCGGCACCGCTGCTCCTGGCCGGCAACGCCCTGCACACCGACCTGGGACCGGACAACGCGGCCAGCGCCGCCTACGGATGGCTGCTCGCGATGCTCGGCCAGCGAATCGGGTTCCCCGTTCCCGCGGGCGGCTCCGGGGCCCTGACCGACGCGCTGGTCGCCCGGTTCACCGCCCGCGGCGGACGACTCGACGTGGGCCGCCCGGTGACCTCGGTACTGGTGGAGGGTGGCCGGGCCACCGGCGTGCTCGACGCCCACGGCGGCCGGGTCCTCGCCCGCCGCGCGGTGCTCGCCGACGTCGACGCACCCCGCCTCTACCGCGACCTCGTCGGCGAGGAGCACCTGCCGGCGAGGTTCGTCGCCGACCTCGACCGGTTCCAGTGGGACTTCTCCACCGTCAAGATCGACTGGGCACTGGACCGCCCGGTTCCGTGGACGGCTCTGAGCGCCCGGTCGGCAGGCACG
>JAESFO010000915.1_pt1 | contig 11331 bp, 15 predicted proteins | sample 9269421 | NCBI WGS metagenome assembly JAESFO01 (sample SAMN14502839, study PRJNA617101) | algae metagenome | isolation source: Nostoc desertorum CM1-VF14 and co-occurring heterotrophs from rocky... | place: USA: Clark Mountains, San Bernardino, California | collected 2000-06-05 | reverse complement strand
TGCAGACGTTTTTTTAGTTCTTCTTCGCTCTCTGCGATTTCAATCTCAAAAGGACGGCTCATGAGTATTCAAATTTATCAAGTTTGCCTCCATCTATTATATGTAGCTTCATATTAAATTGGTATTACGTGAACGCATCCAAGAAATATTCGACCAACTTTCATTTGAGCAGGTAATTTCAGTCTCTTCTTACAACTTTATCCTGGAAGCTCTATTCTATGCAGCTTCATATTAAATTGGTATAAAATAGAGTTAGCATCAGAAATTATTACAGAACTAATTGAAGAGGGCTTTAATATTGAGCTGGTATTGGCAGATAGTTTATATGGTGAAAGCAGTCAATTTATTAGAAAACTAGCTGAATATAAATTAGATTATGTCGTAGCAATAAGAAGTAATCATGGAGTCTGGCTGCCAGCAGGTCAGAGCGTCAGGGCGAATAAGTGGTGTAAATTTAAAAGAACATTTAGCAATGAAAAATCCGAAACTAGATACATTAGAGAAATAATTTATGGTAAAAAAAGAGCCATAACTTACTGGGAAATAACTACCGACCCAGAAACCATGCCGGAAAATTCTACCTCCTTTGTGATGACGAATCTGCAAGGTAATCTCAAGAAAATCTTAGGTGAATTATATGGATTAAGAACCTGGGTAGAATATGGGTTTCGACAGTGTAAACAGGAACTAGGTTGGACAGATTACCGTTTTACTAATTTCCAACATATTGAGAGGTGGTGGGAGATTGTTTTTTGTGTTTACACGATGATTAGTTTAAATTCTCCAGTCTTCTTAAGCTTAAATCAATCTCGTCAACTTGAGACTGAAGTACAAGAAAATAATGATGGAGATTTTTCTAATCATCCGCAATGGAACCATGAATCTAAAAAAACAATTGCTGCAAGGCTTACGGAACCTCGGTTTCCAAGTTCGCGTAGCGTCTGTCTGCGACACGCTGCGCGAAGGTTGCCACTACAGGGGAATCCCCCACACAAAATGTCGAATTGTCCTTTGTGGCAGTGGTAGTTGGTGATGTCTGGCTGAATGGGGATTTCTGGTTGTTCATGGCACAATTGTGATTGAGAATAAGGGGAGATTTCGACAAATTGCTGGACTCGGAATTTGTGAGATAGACCTGCGGCTGATATTCCGTGGTGGCAGAGTCCGCCGATGCCGGAGAAAAGAGAAAGGACTGATTTCATAAGGCAATTGCCTCCATGACCAAATCATCTGGCACTTCAAAAATTCCCAACTGCCCAATGTAAGGGATTGGTGTTATTTCTCGCGGATTCTCCAGCTTCCAGTGATATTGCCCAGGCATCCCCCAGCCAGATGCAACTTGTGAGAAACGGCAGTCAACTATTGTGACAATGCCAATAACTTGACCGCGACGGAGAGAGATTAGTTCTGGGATTATTACCCCCATGCTTTGGCAAAATTCTTTCGCTAACAGATACTCTCTTTTGGTACAAGTCTTGGCTGCATGAATGAGAATGTCGCCGCGATAATGAATGGGCCAGCCACGGTTTTCAATATCCTTTAGAGCAAAAATAATTGCCCATGCCCAAGGCTGACGGACGGATAGCGCTTTCACGGGTTTTAAAACTCCAGTAATTGAATGTATGCGTCTTTCTTCCGCGATCGCTGGATCTGGCTGTAAATTATCTCGCCAAGTTCAAAAATTTCGATGTGGATAAATCGCACAACATGGTCGCAGTGCCGAGCTTACCGTAAAGGCGGTTTTTCTCAACAATCAACTCGATAGTGCGATCACTTGGGTCTTTTGTGTAGACAGCATCCCGGTAAAGCATAATTAACTGGTCACAAACCTCAAAGATTTCGCCAGAGTTGCGAAGTAAATGACGATTGGGGCGTTTATCAGCCGTAGTTTGATTCCCCCGATTGATTTGACAGCCCAAGAAAATAGGGATTTTGTGAGACTTGGCAATGTCCCGAATCTGGCGAGTAATCTTGCCGACTTCAAAAGCCATGTTCCCCCCGGATTCCAGAGGAATCTGCTGCAAGTAGTCAATAAACACAGCACCAATAGAACCACCAAATTCGGCAATGGCACGGCGCACAGCACTTGCAATCATTGCGGTTGTAGGGGAAGAATGCTCATAGACTTTCCAAGGCAGTTCCACCATCTGTCCTATACCTTGTGCTATTTGCTCCCAGTAACATTGCGTATTGGTTTGAATCATAGAAGCGTCTACGCCAGTGATTCGAGCTAGCATTCGGGCATTGAGTTGATTCTTGTCCATTTCTGGAGTTACATACAGAACTGGCTTTCCAAGTTTGGTCATGATTTCGTAAGCGTAAGAAATCATGAAATGAGTTTTCCCCATGTGGGATTCAGCAGCTACTACTACCAAACTGCTGGGATAAATGCCACCGGTGATATTTTCCAAGTCGTACCAGCCAACTTTGTCGCCTGCCATGTTTCCCATCTCCAATTTTTGAAAAAGTTCAATGCCCATGTCTTGTGCTGAGAAAACCTTGCAGCGTTCATCGCTTTGATTTTGAGTTACAGTAAAAACTTTCGCCTCAGCTTCCCCAAGGACAAGTGGTAGTTCAGTCTGCGTCTCGTAACCGAGTTGGACAATTTCATTGCCCACTTTGATTAGCTGCCGCCGCCGATATTTCTCCATCACCAGATCAGCAAGAGCGTCGATGTTGACGGCGGACACAGTGCGGTCTACCAGAGTTGCTAACTTGTTTCTGCCGCCAACGCGATTGAGCAGATTGTGGTCAGCCAACCAAGCGGTGACGCTTAGTAAATCTGTGGGTTGAAACAAAGCGTGAAGCGTTGTCGCAGCTTGATAAATGTATGAGTGGGCGCTGATGTAAAAGGCTTCCACTACTAGGCGATCGCTGACTCTAGTCATTGCTTCTGGGTCAAGCATAATCCCGCCCAAAATCGCTTCTTCAGCCTCGATGTTTTGTGGAGGCAAGTTGTCAAGTGACCTGTCAGGGTGAAAAGAAACTACGTTGTCTTGATTAGGATGCATAATTAAGCTCTGAGTGCTAATTTTAACTGCGCTTCAACTTCTCGCAAATTCGTGGAAGATGGTCTGGTGTTGCTCAGAACTTTTGGCTCATTTGCTTTGGCTTGAAGTTTCGCTTTTAGCTCCAGCATTTGTGGGCTGTGTTGATACTCATTGGATGGAACCCGAATGGATTGCTCTTGCTGACGGCGCATTCGGTCTTGTGCCAAGGCATCTTCGAGCGTGGTGCTAGTGGTGTTGTCCGATGTTTGAGTTGAAGCCGTCGGTCGCGTGTTAGTAATGGGCTGTTTTTCTGTTTGCAATGCTTGGCTTAAACGCTGATTCAAATTCGTCCACCCACCCTTGGTTTTCTCCCAGGTGTTCATTACAGCGATCGCATGAGTAATTTCCTGTTGTGCTGAGAGTTTTGACTTTGTGGCTAATTCTTGTGCCAGGAAGTCCACAACTAGCGGGTTGAAGTTCTGGTACAAGTTATTCAGCTTCCTCTGCCCACTATGCCAAGGTAGAACCCAGCGATTCCATTTGATTTTTTCTCTGACAACCAGTGGTATAAAGTCATCAGCAAAAGCAGTCGGGTCTGTGATCCACGCATCAATCAGGTCTTTCACGTTCTGAGCGGATTTGTACGGGTCATCAATCACCTGTTTTTTCTTCGATTGTTCGATTTTCTCGAACGACCCCGCCGGAATAATTGACCTACATGAGGGGTTATCGGTTTGTTGCGAAGACTCGGATTTTTTTAACAAGGAAGCGGGTAATTGTGGGGTTGATTCTTCTAGGGTTGATTCTTCTAGGGTTGATTTTTCTGGAGTTGGTTTTTCAAAGTTTAGTTGTTCAGTTTCACACACACACGATTCTTGGGTGGGAAATGCGTTTTGAGTTGGGGGTGCTGTATTAAGTGTGAATTCCTTAGATGGGATTACCTTATTGGGATATACTTCGTCTACCAAATCAGGTACCACCACTCCTACCAGATTTGGTACCACTACCCCTACCAAATCAGGAACCACACCCCTACCAGATTTGGTACCACTACCCTCTCCTGATTTGGTACCACTGTCATTATTTTCAGGGGTATTACCATTCTGTAACAAGTTTTGATTAACATTATTTGTAGTGAATTCTTGCCTAATCGCTGGTAAAGATTGCGAGTCAAGCCACTCACCTGGTTGAGTAAGTTCGTAAATGGATGTTCTACCTTTGCGCTCTTGTACAACTCTGATTAATCTGGCAGCAACTAAAACCCGCAATGATTTTCGGACAGTTTTTTCATTCATCAAGCAGCTTCGAGCCATGTTAGGGATAGATTCAAAGCAGCTGTTTTTACCAGCACGTCTGACAATGTGGGAATATAAGCGATATTCCATTGGCTCCAGCCCGTACTCATCAAAGTAAGATGGAACAACGGGTAAAAATTCTTTGCGATCACTTGTTGTATTCATACGTTATACCTCCGTTTCATGCCTAAACTTAGTTGTTCAACATCCGTATCAGAAAAAGAAAACCATTCACCAATTAAGCGTTGATACTGGTATTGTTCATACAATTTATGAATTTGCTCATCTTTTACCCCCAACGTGCGGTCGAAAAGTCAGATTAATCCGTGTACTAACGACCTTATTGGTCTTCGGAACTTGATGCAGATGAGTACTCTGACAACCTGGGTGCATCACCAGCAGACTCCCATGCTCCAGCCAAAAGTCAGCCGGCTTGCCCCCGATGGGCTTGATTTGGAATTTACGAACCGAACCCAGGCTGACAGAGGCGATCGCTGGGTTAAATCCCATTGAAGCTTCACTGTCGTCATGCCACCCTATCGAATCTTGGCCACTCCTGTACTGGTTGCCGATGACAATGCGGAAGCTGTAGCCAGTAGCAGCAGTAATCCTATCTCGCAGTTGAGCTAGCGCTGAAGTCCAAGGTAATGGTTTAAGTAATACACTTTTGGAGTAAAGGTAATCACAGCCTTCATCGCCATAAATACACTCTAAGCGCGGAACAGGCATCGTTTTACCCAGCATTCTGATTGTGTTTTGCTGCCATTGCAGTTCTTGGCAATGTTGGTAGAGTTCGTCGGCTTCTTCCTTGTTCAGAAACTCTGGATAATAGTTGACTGGTAAAGTAGGAGCAGATTCGGGAAATAAAGTTAGTTGTTGCATAATTCTCCTTTGGCAATCGCTTGAATAATTTCTTCTGCTCGTTCCTGTGAAATAGCCTGTTCTGGGTTCTTGTAAAACCCAGCGATCGCCGACTTGGGACGAATAATAATTTGCTGCCCTGTTGCGCGTTTGTCCCACACAAAGCACGAGATGGTAACGTTATCGGTAGCCCAACGACTACCCCGTTTATCCTTGCGAAAGCAGAAGCGGGGCAGAATCAGTACAAGCGATGGCGGGTGCTGCTGCAAGAAATCCGCCCGATCATCACAGGGTTCGAGAAAGCTGGTCAGAAGGAATGCAGCGACACCCACACGGGCTTTACGGTAAGCATTCTTGATAATTGGGGATGCGAACTCCGAATATGGCGGATTGGTGCAGATCCAATCGCACTCTGGTAAAGAATCCCATGACTCGGATAGTGTTGTATCCAAATGGTAATCAGCCGGTTTATGTGAATCAATATCGTTCGTCCACATTTGCTTGGTGTAGGGCCACACTCTGAGTAAAGAAGCGATCGCGCCCATCCCTACGCAGGGTTCACCAATCACACCAGATAACGGAACATAGCGTAGTAATTCAGTTGTGAACCATGATGGGGATTCGTAAAAGTTCAGAGGATGCCGGGTGACAGTTTCAAGAATATCTGTCTGGGGTTTTAATAATGGTGTGACAGTCATGCTGCCTCCTGCGATTGTTGAACAATCGTTGCGCTGATGGATTCAAAATCAATCTGAAATATGTTTAAATCAGGAGTTATTTCGCCACTGTTATAAAGTCCAACGATGTGCTGTCTGATTGCATCTTCTGTAAGTCCATCAGGAATGTGAATGTGGGCTTCGCTAATGATTTTTTCAATTACTTGAACTACGACTTTCATAAATACTCCTAAAACTCAATTCGGTTCAAAGTTTGCAATTGTGCATCAAAGTGGAATTTGTCTTTGTTGTAAAAGTCTTAATTCTTGATTACTGGGCGATCGCTCTATTTGACCAATGCCTAATGCCTAATGCCTAATGCCTAATGCCCCATGCCCAATGCCCAATGAATGACTAATGACCAATGACCAATGGCCATCAAGCAGTAACTACAGCTTTCTTGCTAGCGAAAGCACCTGCCTGCCTTAGCGCTGCACCAGGACTGGGATGAGCGAAGAACTCTTCTATAGCTTTGGTCAACCCAGCCGCAACAGTCGGGTCGTGACAAGCGTAGACATAGATGGGCTGTTGAACACCATTAACCAATCGCGTTTCTTGGCGATCGCCCAGATGTGGGTAAAACGTGCGAACCCATGTCCCAAGATGACCACGGTAGTGAGTGCCGCTCAGGGGGACTTTCTTTCCCAGTTCGCTCTCTGCAAAGTTCACAACCCCCAACCAGCGTTCTTCTGAAGGGGTTAACAATTTTCTGTTGTGTTCTGCCAAAAGGTTCCCAGCATAGTCTTTGAATTGCTGCTCCATGTACGGGTTGAGTCTGCCACCAGTTAACTCAGCTAAAGTTTTCATGGCCAGGACAAGAGTATGCAATCGCTGTTCAACTGGGGGAAGAGCTGGTGTAGGGGGTTGTTCTTGTGGTTGGGTGGCGGGTTTAGTCCACCCCAGTAAATCTTGAATCCAGGCACGAACACCAATGCTTTCAAAAGCTTCACAGGCTAATTTTGCTTGTGTGGTACATCTCTTGCCAGCTTCATAACCGTAATAATGAAGTATGGTTGCTACAGCGACATCGGGAATACCGGACTCAGACCACGATAAAATATCAGCACCTTCAAAGCCTTTGTAGATAAGCCTTTCAACCAGTTTAGAGCGAGAAATGTCAGCAGCAGTTTTGAGGCTTCTGAGCAATCCAGCATCATTAACATTTGCTAATCTAGCTGCTGCCCGAACACTGGCCTTGCCCTGACCATTAGCGTCGATTTGAATCTCTTGTTTTATTTGTTCGATGATCTCGGCGATTTCAATTTGTGGCATAACTTTAATTGGGTGATAATTTTTCGTTGTTGATTAGAGAGAATTAAACATTTACTCGCACCAAACTTTTTTCACCAACCAGTGAGAAACGATTACATATAGTCCGTGATTGAGTTAAGGTTGGCGACACCAATTCAACAAGGTAAAACCAAGAATTATTCACCAGCCCAATCCCCAAAATCAACCGTTGTTTTGTTCCCTGATCGTGAGAACAGAGCATTACTCTTTCGCCCAGAACGAAGGCAGGTTTTTGCACAGTGATGGCTTCTAATTCTCCAGTACCGATAATTTGGTTTTGTGTAGCGTGAAGTATTTCATTACGGCAGTCAATTGAATAAATCCAGCACTCATGTTTCCATTGCATACCGCAACAGTAGCCGAATGTTCTCGTGGTTTTCAGATAAACTCTCTCCAGTAAATTCACCTCAACAGGTGGAATTGTTCCACGCCAAGGTGGAGAGAGATACCAGCTTGTTTGAAGTGCGTTAATGTGGTCAATCATGCTTTTCTTCCCTGGGATTAATAACCTAAAAATCTTCGGCAATATTTGGAGAATAACGCCCAAAAAATACCTAAAAGTGAGCAGCAATTTTCACTGCTGCCCACATGAGACTTTATGCTGTGACTAATTCTTGAAGTTGCGATCGCACTTGATGGTTGAAAAGCTGCTGTAATTCCTCAGTAGTCAGTTGCTCTAAGGGTCGGTCTTGCAAGTATTTGTGAACTGGTTCAGCCAGCGATGTATCCACCATCGACAATGAGCGCACAGCATCAAACACGGAGTTAGAATACTGCTGCTGACCTGAATAACGCCTCTTCACCCACCAGTTACGGTCAGTGCATCCGACTTGCCCCAGTTTTACGCCGTTGTTGTAAATGCCATCATCGAGAATTTCAAACCCGTAATTCTGGCACTCGTTGAAGATGTGCGCCATGATTTGGTTTTCGGTCGTAGAAGAGGACAAGGAGCAGGGTGCGGGGTGCAGGGGGGAAATTTCTTCTCCCTTGCTCCCTGCTCCCTGCCCCCCTGCTTCTTCCTGCACAGGTAATGTACCGTCTTTATAGTGAGTGCAGATGAAGCGATCGCAACGCATTAGAGTGTTGGCACGAAATACTTCTTTATCGTTGATCATGACTACCCAGCGTTGCGTTAAGTGGTCATCGTCATAGCTGATGCTGGCTACCAGTTTGTCATCAGCGTAATATTCGTGATCAGAAAACGAGATTTCGACTATTCTGAGGGTTTCGGGAGCTACGGCTTGGGCTTGGTCAGCGATGTAGCTGTCGAGTTCGGCTTGAGCTAGGGCTTGTTCGTCGGGGGCAGCAAGGGTGAGTTTCTGAATCTTGCTTGCCTGATAATTAACAATGGCCGAAATCCAGGCATCCTTACAGCCTTTGTCGCTTACTTCGACTGTGCAGCCGATTTCGCTGTAGATTTGCTTCAGACGGGCAATGGATTTCAGTTGCAGCTGTTGATGGCTGTAAATGGTATGTGTCATGATGGTATTTCCTGTTAAAGGATCAAAAGACGAGCGCACAAGTTTCCAAGGCGAGGGCGGTCGTCTTTTGCTTTTTGATATCTTTATCATATACACACATACACACATCGTCAAGTATGTATATAATCAAATCTGGTTGAATATATGTGTAGGTATTGATATGGTTAAAACGCTAGTGGCAAAAGATTATCGAGTTAAGCCAGGAAAATGGGGTGAAAGCAAGCAACGGGTTCAAATCATGTTGACTCCAACAGCGATTGAGCTTGTTGATGCTATAGCTGAACAGATGGAATTAACTAGAGCAGAAGTAATTGAGAGATTAATTCGTTCCAAATGTCTCAACCTTGAAACCTTAAAAGAGATTGCTGCGGATGACGATTAAAGAGCTTGCCAATCTTTGCTTTTGGTCTGTTTGACTACGAGTGATTCATGAACAACCTGCCCCGTAAGCGCAAGAAAGCCACCTCTACCGCATCCAGTGACGACACGCCACCAGATAACCTGACCCAAGAAGAAAACCCAGCTACAGCAACAATTACCGTCACTGCCGTCGAAGTTTCAGAATTAACCGAGCAGGAAATTAGTGATCGCTTGCATCTTGAACGGAAGGTAGAGCGGGCGTTTTTTGATGCGGGAAAGGCGCTGGCGGAATTACGCGATCGCAAATTGTACCGTTCAACTCACAAAACTTTTGAAGAATATTGCAAGCAAAGGTTTGGTTACACGCGGATAGCAGCCAGCTACAAGATTGCCGCAGCGACAGTCATGGACAATTTGTTAACCAATGGTTTACAAAAAGAGGAAATAGCTACGGGTGAATTACAGACTCCAAAAATGTTAACCAATGGTTTACAAATTCTGCCAAATAATGAACGTCAAGTACGTCCTTTGGTTTCTTTAGAGCCGGAAGTACAAAGAGAAGCTTGGCAGAAGGCAGTAGAGGAAGCGGGTGGTAAAGTTCCAAGTGGTAGGATTGTGAAAGATGTGGTGCAGCGCATCATGGAGCGAACCAGAGTACCAAACACCTACCACTTGGGCGAAGTATGCCAAATCCTTGCAAAAGACAATCCCGAACTCAGGGGTAAAGGAGGCTTCTGGTGCATTGTTAACCATGTAGGCGAGGTCAGTTGTACAGTCACAATGTGGGATGGCGAGTACACTGTGAGGATTGACCATTTAAAGCCGTTCAACTACCTGGAGTCAGAATGTCAGCAGATGCGGCAGATTAGCGATCGCATTAACAGACTACGTAATCATGAGAATTTGGAAGATGCTGCCCGTGCTGTGCTGAAGCACTTGGGGGAACTGAAGCGACCGTATTTGACTGCTATCGAGGAGAAACTGTTGAGTGTGATTGAGCAGGAATATGGGGTTAATGAAGGAAATAAGCCGATTGCAAATTCGTGAAGATGACTTGACAGGTAAAAATATTGCTGACCTTCTGAGGGAACATCTCGAAAATATGCATGAGATTACCCCACCCGAAAGCGTTCATGCTCTTGATATAGAGGCATTGCGTTCGCCTAATATTACTTTTTGGACGGCTTGGGATGACGAAGAACTGGTTGGATGCGGAGCATTGAAAGAATTAGATTCAAGAAGTGGTGAAATCAAATCAATGCGTACCGTAAAGGCTCACCGACGTAGGGGTGTCGCCTCAAAGATTCTGGAACAGATTATTAAAGAAGCCCAACGGCGTGGTTACGATTGCTTGAATTTAGAAACAGGGGCAATTCCAGAATTCGCTTCAGCACGAACCTTGTATACACAGTATGGGTTTGAGTACCGAGGCCCCTTTGCAGAATACATTGATGACCCGAACAACGTGTTTATGACGAAAAAGCTTGCTTGATTGGTTAGCAACAATCACCGTTACCGCAGTTGAAGTCCCAGAACTAACTGAGCAGGAAATTAGCGATAAGCCTGACGCCATGTCCTGTCCGCTTTGAATAAGTGCAACTACCTACATCCGAGTAGGTTGGCAGTGTAATGAAAGGTAGGTTATAAATTACACAGCATTGTGTGCCTGACTTTTCACGGGAAGTCCTAAAGCCTAGAAAAAGCGTGGCTTTTTCCATAGCCTAATTATCAATAACTTTAAGTTAACGAAAATAGCTAATGGAAAAATCAGGGCTTGAGAAACCCTCAAAATTACCTTTTCCAAATACCGTGAATCAGATTGTATGTCAATGATAAATTAGTGAAAAATTCCTGTTTTCTAATGTGCCAAAAATAATGAACAAGATGGAGCAAATTGTTAAAAGCTACCCTGAAGTTTTTGACTATTTAACTGCAATTCATAATGACTTGCTTTCAGAAAGGGAAAACTTTCAATATACTTTAAAAAAGATAAATGAAGATTTAAAATTAAGGCATATAAATATTAAATATATTTCAGGCTGGTTAAATTTAGCTAGGCTTGAACATCATAATCGATTGTATACAAGCTGGAGATTAACAGATTTAATCATTGAGTTAGTTACTAGTGAAAATTACACTGGGAAAATAAAGTATTTTGATTCCGTTGAAATTGCTTTAAAATCAGAAAGAAACAAGTTAATAGCTTTTTTTAGACTGTACGTTCGCTCATTTTTAAAGGGTGAGAGGAATTAATGCCAGACTGGGTAAGGAAACAATAGGATTATGGATCTGCTAAAACCTCTCCCGTGTATTACTTGGCAAAAGATGGATGAGCTTA
>JAESFO010000914.1_pt1 | contig 11358 bp, 8 predicted proteins | sample 9269421 | NCBI WGS metagenome assembly JAESFO01 (sample SAMN14502839, study PRJNA617101) | algae metagenome | isolation source: Nostoc desertorum CM1-VF14 and co-occurring heterotrophs from rocky... | place: USA: Clark Mountains, San Bernardino, California | collected 2000-06-05 | reverse complement strand
CGCCACCCAGGGGCCGGTCACCGAGCTGCTCGGTGGCCGGATCACGGCGTCCGCGGTCCTGCTGGTGCTCACCGCGCTCGTCGCCACCCCGGTGGCCCTGGCGCTGGGCGCCTGGGCCGCGGTCCGTCGCGGCACCCGCACCGACTCCGCGCTGTCGGGCACCAGCCTGGTCCTGGCCGCGCTGCCCGAGTTCGTCATCGGTGTGCTGCTCGTCGTGCTGTTCGCGACCTCGGTGCTGCAGGTCCTGCCGTCGGTCACGATCGCCCGCCCCGGCGAGCCCGTGTGGACCCGCCCCGGGCAGCTCGTGCTGCCGGTGCTGACCCTGGCGCTGGTCGTGATCCCCTACGTCGTCCGGATGACCCGGGCGACGCTGTCGGAGACCTTCGACACCGGGTTCGTCGAGATGGCCCGGCTCAAGGGGCTGCCCGAGCGCACGGTGCTGCTGCGCCACGCCGTCCCGCACACGATCGGGCCGGTCGCGCAGGTGCTGGCACTGCAGCTGGCGTGGCTGGCCGGCGGCGTCGTGGTGGTCGAGTTCCTGTTCCGCTACCCCGGCATCGGGCAGGCGCTGATCGACGCCGTCAACAACCGCGACGTGCAGGTGGTCCAGGCGATCTCGATGCTGATCGCCGCGTTCTACGTCGTGGTCAACCTGGCCGCCGACGTCGCCGGGATCGTGGCCGACCCGCGGATCCGTACCGCCGGAGGTATCCGATGAGCGTCACCAGTCCCCCCGTCACCTCCGGCACCGCGTCCGCACCGGCCGGACTCATCCGTCGTACCTTCCGGCGCCGCCAGGCCCGGATCGGCGCAGCGCTGACCCTCGTCGTCGTCGCCGTCGCCCTGCTCGGGCCGACGCTCGGCCCTCTGCTGACCGGCTTCGGCGTCGACGACTTCGCCGGCCGCCCGTTCAGCTCGGACGGTGTCGTCGGCACCGACGACCTCGGGCGCGACGTGGTCGCCCGCTTCCTCGCGGGTGGTGGGCCGGTCCTGCTCTACGCGCTCGCCGCGACCGCGCTGGGCCTGGTCGGCGGTGCGGTCGCCGGCATGCTGGCCGGATACTCCGGCGGCCGGCTCGACACCCTGATCATGCGGGGCGGCGACGTGCTGCTGTCGTTCCCGCAGCTGGTGCTGGCGCTGCTCGCGGTGGCCGTGCTCGGCTCGTCCGGCTGGCTGCTGGTGCTGGTCATCGGCATCTCGCACATCCCCCGGGTGGCCCGGGTCGCGCGGCAGGCCACGCTGTCGGTCGCCGGGCAGGACTACGTGCTGGCCGCCCGGATGTACGGCGTCCCGCGCCGCCGGATCCTCGGCACCGAGATCCTGCCGAACATCACCGGCCCGCTGATGGTGGAGCTGGGCCTGCGGCTGACCTACTCGATCGGCTACATCGCCTCGCTGTCGTTCCTCGGTCTCGGCGTGCAGCCGCCCGCCGCGGACTGGGGCCTGCAGATCAACGAGAACCGGATCGCGCTGATCGTCGCCCCCTGGGGCGTCCTGCTGCCGGTGCTGGCCATCGCGATCCTCACCGTCGGCACCAACATGATCACCGACGCCCTCGCCAAGGAGTCGGCCGACACCACCGGGGAGGGCGCATGACCGCCACCGCGACACCCACGATCGGCTGCACGGGCCTGCGCGTGTCCACCACCGGCGGGCGGGAGGTGCTGCACGGTGTCGACTACGCGGTCGCCCCGGGTGAGATCCTCGCGCTGGTCGGCGAGTCCGGCTCCGGGAAGACGACGGCGGCACTGGCCGCGCTCGGCCACTTCCGGACCGGGCTCGCGCACACCGGCGGCACCATGGCGTTCCACGGCCACACCGAGACCCACGACGACCTGCTCACCCTCGACCCGGTCACGCTGCGCGGGGTCCGCGGCCGGCTGGTCAGCTACGTGCCGCAGGACCCGGCGCTGTCACTGAACCCGTTGCTGCGGGTCGGCACCCAGGTCGCCGAGGTGCTGGAGGCGCACTCCTGGGACGGTGACGTCACCGGCCGGGTCCGGGAGGTCCTCGCCGAGGTCGGCCTGCCCGACGACGACGCGTTCCTGGCCCGCTACCCGCACCAGCTCTCGGGCGGGCAGCAACAGCGGGTCGGGATCGCGGCCGCGTTCGCGAACCGGCCCGACGTCGTCGTGCTCGACGAGCCGACGACCGGGCTCGACGTCACCACCCAGGACCTCGTCCTGGACACCGTGCGGGAGCTGGTGACCCGGTCGGGGACGGCGGCGCTCTACATCACCCACGACCTCGCCGTCGTCGCCGGGCTGGCGGACCGGGTGGCGGTCATGCAGTCCGGGGAGGTCGTCGAGACCGGGCCGGTGGCCCGGGTGCTCACCGCCCCCGAGCACCCGTACACGCGGGGCCTGATCGCCGCGGTACCCGACCTGGACCGGCGTGTGGAGCGGACACCGGTCCCGAGCGGCGACGCGGGCGGCGAGCCGGTGCTGCGGGTGTCCGGCGCCGGGAAGCGCTACGGCGCGACCACCGTCCTCGACGGGGTGGACCTGGAACTGTGGCCGGGCGAGTGCCTGATGCTGCTCGGCGAGTCCGGCTCGGGGAAGACCACACTGGCCCGCGGGCTGTCCGGGCTGCTGCCGCTGGACGCGGGGACGCTGACGCTCAAGGGCGAGGAGCTGGCCACCCCGCGGTCCCACGCCCAGCTACGCAGCGTGCAGTACGTGTTCCAGAGCCCGTTCGCGTCGCTGAACCCGCGCCGGACCCTGGCCGGGTCGCTGGAGGTTCCGCTGCGCCACCTCACCGACGCCGACGCCGGCACCCGCCGGGCCCGGGTCCTGGACATGCTGCGTCAGGTACGGCTCGACGAGTCGTTCGCGGCGCGCTACCCGGGGTCGCTCTCGGGCGGCGAGCGACAGCGTGCGGCCATCGCGCGGGCCCTGGTCACCGCACCGGACGTGCTGGTGTGCGACGAGGTCACCTCGGCGCTGGACGTGTCGGTGCAGGCCGCGATCCTGGACCTGCTCGCCCTGGTCCGCCGCGAGCTGGGCACGGCGATGGTGTTCGTGACCCACAACATCGCCCTGGCCCGCGAGGTGGCCGACCGGATCGCGGTGCTGCAGGGCGGCCGGATCGTCGAGCAGGGCACCGTCGAGGAGGTCCTGTCGAACCCCGCGAACGACTACACCCGCGAGCTGCTGGCGCACACGCCGTCGATGGCGGCGGTCCGATGAGCGGAGGGATGAAGGGCACCGTCGCGCCCGGGTACTCCGCCGTCGCGGACGCCTTCGCCGCGGTGCTCGCCGGGAGCCGTGCCGGCGTCGCGTTCTCGGTGGTCCGCGACGGGGAGGTGCTCGTCGAGCTGCACGGCGGGCTCGCCGACCCCGCCACCGGACGGCCCTGGGAGGCGGACACGGTCGCGGTGCTGTTCTCCGGCACCAAGGGTCTGACCGCGGCCGCCTGCGCGGCGGTGTCCGACCGGCTGGAGCCGGACGCTCCGGTGGCCCGGTACTGGCCGGAGTTCGCTGCGGGCGGCAAGGAGCGCGTGACCGTCGGCCAGGTGCTCTCGCACACCGCCGGGCTGCTGTACCCCGACCCCGAGCCGGTGGGGGCCGACCGGTGGGACGACCGGGCGTGCGCCGCGGTGCTCGCCCGGCAGGAGCCGCTGTGGGAGCCGGGCACGGCGGTCGCCTACCACCCGACGACCTACGGGGCGATGACCGCGGAGCTGCTGGCGCGGGTCACCGGGCGGGACCCCCGTGCGGTCGTGCGCGACCTGGTCGCGCAGGTCCCCGGTGCCCGGGTGTTCCTGGGTGCGGCCCCACCGGGACCGGCGCGGATCGTGCGCGACCCGGAGTACCGGATCTCGACGTTCCTCACCGACCCGCGGCGTCGACGACTCGTCGAACGGATGTACCGGATGCTGCTCGAGGAGCCGGACCTGCCGAACACGGGCGTCTACCACCGGTCCGGCGGGCTGGCCGGGGCCGGCCTGGCGAGCGCCCCGTCGATGGCCCGGTTCTACGCGGCGCTGTGCCCGTCGGGCCCGGCACCGGGGGTCTCCCCGGTACCGGCCGCGGCGCTGGCCCGGGCCACCCGGACCTGGTCGGAGGGGACCGACGCGGTCAACGACCGGCCGCTGCGGTTCGGCCTCGGCTTCGAGCTCGCCGACCCGATCGGGACCTACGGACCCGAGCCGGTCGCGTTCGGCCACTCCGGCGCGGGCGGCGGGCGGCACGGTGCCTGGCCCGAGCGGGGGCTCGGGTTCTCCTTCCTCACCAACGAGATGCGCGCCGAGGACGTCGACGACCGGGCGTCGAGCCTGCTGGCGGCGCTGCAGACCTGCGGGTGAGCTCGCGGACGCCGACGGAGCGCCCGCTGTGCGGACGCTCCCGTCGGTGCGGTCGTGGCGCGCTCAGGCGAAGTCGAGCACGTCCGCGGCGTCGAGGCGGGGCAGCCGCGGGTGCCAGGCGTCCGGGCCGGGGTGGCCCAGGTTGACCACGAGCAGCGCGCGGTGCCGGCCGCCGGGGAAGAACTCCTCGGTGACGGCGTCGGCGTCGAAGCCGGCCATCGGGCCGGTGGCGAGGCCGTGCGCGCGGGCGGCGAGCAGGACGTAGCCGATCTGCAGCGAGGCGTTGAACCGGGCCATCGGCTCGCGGCCCGCACGGCCCTGGGACTCCAGTCCCTCGCGGAAGCCGGGCTTGACCGGGAACGTGGTGTCCGAGTGCTCGTGGAAGTCGAGGTCCGCGGCCAGGATCGCGATGACCGGGGCGGCCTCGGACTTGGCCCGGTTGCCCTCGGCGAGCAGCGGCAGCAGGCGCTGCTTCCCCTCGTCGCTGCGGACGAAGGTCACGCGCAGCGGCTGGGTGTTGGCCGCGGTCGGCGGCCACTGGGCCAGGTCCCACACCGCGCGGAGCGTCTCGTCGGTGACGGGCTCGTCGGTGAAGGTGTTGGCGGTGCGGGCCTCGGTGAACAGGGCGGCGCGGCCGGCCTCGTCGAGGCGGGGCAGGAGCACCGGGGAAGCGGTCTCGGCAGTCACAGAAGGTAGAGCGTTCAACGACCTCTCCGGTATTCCGCTCCCGGCGATGATCCGGATCACCCGGTGGCGTGGACGCCCCAGCGCAGCACCTGGGACTCGCCGGGGACGAGTTCGATCAGGTCGGTGCCCGAGTTCAGCGCGTCCGGCGGGCAGGTCATCGGCTCGACCGCGATCGCCCGCGACGGCGTCACCGCTCCGTCCGGGCCCTGGCGCGGGAAGTCCGACGGGGTGAAGACCTGCACCCAGCCGAACGCCGCGTCGGCCCACAGCTCGGTGCCGCCGCCGTCCCGGGACCCGACGCGGTGCCGGACCCGGCCGTCGGCGCCGCCGTCCGGGCCGTCGCCGGGGGTGCAGCCGCCGAACGCACTGTCCAGGACCAGCCCGGCGAGCCGGGTCCGGGAGTGCGCGCCGTCCAGCGGCCGCGCCGGGCCGTCCGGGAGCTGGTCGCGCAGCGGCAGCTCGGTCCGGGCGGACAGGGTCAGCTCCAGCTCGTCGGTCGGCACGTCACCGACCCGCAGGTACGGGTGGAAGCCGAGGCCGAACGGGACGGGCGCGTCCCCGAGGTTCTCCACGACCGTGGTGACGGTGAGCCCGTCGCGGCCGACGGCGTAGGTCACGGTGACCCGCACCGGCTGCGGCCAGCCGGGCTGCACCGGCGCGACGGCGGTCAGCGTGATCCGGTCCCCCGCCCGCTCCACCGGGGTCCAGGGCACGTGCCGCAGCAGGCCGTGGATGGCGTTGCCGGCGTCCGGCTCGGTCAGCGCGAGCTGCCTGCGGGTCCCGCGGTGGGTCCAGGCGCCGCCGCGGACCCGGTTCGGCCAGGGCGCGAGCACCGCGCCGGAGCCCTTCGGCGGGCGGGCCGTGGGCGGGTGCGGCTCGACCCGGACCCGGCCGCCCTGGGAGAACCCGGCCAGCGCCGCCCCGACCTCGTCGACCTCGGCCCGGGAGTCGCCGCTGACGATCACGAACCGTTCACCGCACGCGTCCACGTCGGTGAGTCTCCGTGATCGCTCCGCTCAGCCGGCCAGCGGGGTGGCGCGGGCGATGTCGGCGTCGCCGACGACCTCGACCGGGGCGGGCGGCCCCAGCTCGGCGACGGTGAACCCGACGCCCGCGTCGCGGGCGAGCCCGACGACGTGCTCGTGGTGGGTGAACAGCAGCACCTGCGCGGTGGCGGCCAGCTCCCCCAGCACGGCGACGGCGGCGGTGCCGCGCTCGTCGTCGAAGGTCATGAGGACGTCGTCGAACACGACCGGCACCGTCGGGAGCCCGGCGGCGACCCGGTCGGCCTGCAGCTGCTCGATCCCGGCCAGGCGCAGCGCGAGGTGCACCTGGTCGGCGGTGCCCTCCGAGAGCCGGGTCGGGGCGAGCTCCTCGCCGTCGGCGCGCACCGCGACCAGGCTGCGTCCGGCACCGCCCGCCTCGGCCGGGGGCCGCAGCGCGACGAACCGGCCGCCGGTGAGGCGTTCGAGCACCACCCCGGCGCGGACCAGCAGCGGGGAGGCGTGGCTGCGCTCGTAGGCCTCCAGCTCGCGACGCAGGATCTCGCGCTGCAGGTGCAGCACCAGGTAGCGCTCCGCGGCGTCGGCGACGCCGGCCAGCTCGGACTGGGCGCGGGCGTACAGCTCCGCGGCACCCTCGGCCTCCTCCAGCTCGCGGCGTCGGGCCCGCAGCCCGCCCAGCTGCTCACGGACCTCGTCCTGCTCGGCCCCGAGCTCGCGCTCGTGGGTCTGCGCCCGGTCCAGCGCCTCGGTCAGCGCACCGGGCTCGGTGTCCGGGGCCGCGGCGACCAGTTCGTCGGCGTCGAGGTCGGGGGCGGCGGCGGCGAGCAGGCGCTCCTGCTCGGCGATGCGGGTGTCGAGCACGGCGACGTGCGCCCCCCGCTGCGCCGCGGCCTCCAGCCCGCCCGGCTCCGGGGCCTCGGTCAGCGCCAGCTCGACGGCGAGCCGGTCCAGCACCGCGGTCGCCGCGGCTGCGCTGCGGGCGGCACGGGCGGCGTCGTCCTCGGCGGCGGTGATGCCGTCGTCGAGATGGCCGGCCGACACCGCGGCCTTGGTGACCTCGCGGACGCGGTCGGCGAGCTCGCCGAGCCGGTCCGCGGACGCGGTACCGGTCGGTGCGGGCTCCAGGTGCCGCTCCACCAGCGCGACGACCGCCCGCCCGTGCGCGGCGACGGCGCGCTCCAGGCGGCGGGCCTGTTCGTCGTCCTGACGGGCGAGCGCCCCCGCGGTCCGGGCGTCGGCGACGGTGTCGCGGCGGGTGTCCCAGCCCGCGGGCTCGAGGTCGGTGGGCAGCCCGGCGCCGCGCAGCGCGAACCGCCAGCGCTGGGCGGCCAGCTCCCGTTCGTGGCGGGCGGCGTCGGCCGCTCCCCCGGCGCGTTCGGCCTCGCTGCGCAGCCGGGCCAGCAGCACCCGACGGTCGCGGGCGTGCTCGGCCTCGGTGGCGAGGTCGGCGGCCGCGACGAGCAGCACGTCCAGCGGGGCGCCGTCGCGCGGGCGCCCGGCCGCGGCGAGCGCGGAGCCCAGCGCCCGTTCCTGCACCTCGGCCTGGTCGCGCAGCCGGGCCAGGCGCTCGTCGGCGCGGGCGGCGTCGTCCTCGGCGCGGGCGGCCTCGGCCAGCGCGGCGACGACGGCGTCGGCGTCGTCCGGGTCCGGGACGGCGACGCCGTGCGCCCGCCACAGCGTCGCCCAGGCCGTGCCGGCGGCGGCGGTGCGCTCCCCGGCCGCGGCAGCGGCGGCCGCGGTCCGGGCGGCCTCGGCGTCGGCGGTGTCGAGCTCGGCGTCGCGGTGGGCCAGCTCGGCGACCCGGTCCGCGGAGGCGATCATGTCGTCGGCGACCCGGTCGGCCCCGGCGAGCGCGGCGGACAGCCTGCCCGCGGCCGCGGCGGCGCCGCCCGGCCCCGCGGCGAGCAGCTGCTCCAGCGCGGTGTCACGGGCGGCGCGGGCCGCGGCGAGCGCGTCCGCGCCGACGGGGCGGCCGTCGGCGGCCACCCCGTCGCGGGCGGCCCGGGCGCGGTGCGCGCGGTCCGCGGCGTCCGCGGCGGCCCGCTCGGCGCCGCGCTGGTCCTGCTCGGCGGTGCGCAGCGCGGCCCGCAGCTCCCGGACCTCCCGGCGCGGCGGGGCCAGCACACCGCGACCGTCGACGGCGGGGCCGTCGGGGGTGCCGCGGTACCCGGCCGCGGCGAGCGCCTCGCCGCGCCGGGTGCGGGCGCCGTCGCGGTCGGCGACGGCGGAGCGGCACAGCGCGGCGGCGGAGCCCTCGGCCTCGATCGCGCGGCGGACCTCGGCGACCCGGCCGACCCGGTCGGCGTCGAGACCGCCCGGGACGTCGGCCACCTCGCGGACCTCGGCGAGCGCGTCGGTGTGCAGCCGCTCCGCACGGGTCTGCTCCGCGAGCGCCTCGGTGAGGCGGCGGGCGTGCTCGTCGAGGTCGCGGGCCCGGTCGGCCGGCAGGTGGACGGCGGCGAGCCGGTCGGCGGGGCTGCGCCCGTCCTCGGCGACCAGCCCGGCCAACGCGGTCTCCGCGCGGCGGTGGGCCTCGGCGGCGTCGGCGCGCAGCCGGGCCGCCCGCTCGGCGTCGCCGCGGCGGGCCTGCGCGGCGGACTCCAGCTCGCGGACCCGGGTCGCGTCGGCGAGCAGGTCCTCGTCGAGGTCGAGCTCGGCGCGGCGGGCCCGCAGAGCGTCGGCGGTGGCACGGTGCTCGTCGCGGGCGGTCTCGGCGTCGGCCAGCGCGGCGGTGGCCCGGGTGTACTCCTCCAGCGAGGCCGCGTCGAGGGCGGCGCCGGTCGCGCACAGGGCGGCGCGTTCGGCGCGCAGCGCGGCCAGCTCCCGGGCCGGGTCCTGGCCGCGGACGGCCTGCCGGGCCCGGTCCGCCGCCCCCGCCGCCGCGCGACGGGTGCGGGTCAGCTCCGCGGCGCGGCGTTCCAGACGGGCGATCTCCTCGGCCAGCGCAGTCACCTCACCGGCCCGCGACACCCGCTCCCCCACGGCCTTCTCGGTCTCGGTGAACCGGGCGAACGCCGCGCGCACCTCGACCGACCGGTTACCCCGGTGGTCCTTGAACAGGGCGTCGGCCTCGGTGTCCAGCGCGGCGATCAGGGCGCGGGCGTCGCGGCCGCTGCGGGCGGTGAACACCAGCTCGGCGAGGTCCCCCTCCCCCGCGCACAGTGCCCGGCCGCCCTCGCGCAGCTCCTCGTGGCCGAGCCCGAACCCCTCCCGCCAGCGGCGCCGGGCGTCGGCACCGGACTCACCCCAGGGCGGGTCGGCGACGGCGCCGGTGTCGTCGTGCAGGCCGCGGGTGGTGCGGCGGAGCACGGTCTCAGCCCCCGCAGCGGCGACCCGGGCCGAGACGGCCAGCCGCGACGGGCCGACGGCGTAGGCGTGGCGCACCGGGCGGGGCATCCCCCACAGCAGGTCGGACAGGGCGTCGAGCAGGGTGGTCTTGCCGGCCTCGTTGGGGCCGGACACGATCGTCAGACCGTCGCCGAGGGTCAGCTCGCGGCCCTCGTAGGCGCCGTAGCGCTCCAGGACCAGGGTCCGCAGCCGCGCGGTCGTGCTCACGACCCGGCCATCCGGGCCAGAAGCTGCTGCTCGGCCTGGCGGGCCAGCGCGGCGAGGCGCTCGTCGTCGCGCAGGTCCAGCAGTCCCGCCTCGCGCAGCCGGCGGCCGACCTCGCGTTCCAGCGGGGCGGCGAGCTCGCGGATGCGGTCCGGCTCGGCGGCCAGACCGGCCGCGGCGGCGGACACCGCGGCGGTCAGCTCCGGGTCGACGGCGAGCGCCCCGGCGGGCGGGCGGGTGCGGTTGCGGACCTTCTCCAGCACCGCGCCGCAGCGCTCGGCGAGCAGCTCCAGCTCGGTGCGGACCCCCTCGGCGGAGGTGAGGTCCGCGGCGGCCGGCCCGGCCCCGTGCAGCGTCACCTGGGCGACGACGGTGCGCGGCGCGGCGGCGGCGCACCGCTCGCGCAGCGCGGACTCGACGGCCTCGTAGACCTCGTCCGCGCCGCCGAGTCCGGCGATGTCGACCTCGACGAGCTCCCAGCGGGCGACGTCGAGGACCAGCGGGGTGACCGTCGCCCACCGCTCGGGGGCCGCGTCGACGAGCAGGGCGCCCTTCGCGCCGCGTTCCTGCGGGTGGCGGCCCTGCAGGTTCCCGGAGAACCAGGCCGGGTGCGGGCCGTCGCAGACGGCGCGCTGCTCGTGCACGTGGCCGAGGGCGAAGTACTCGTAGCCGCAGCCGGACAGGTCCTCGGGGCGGCAGGGGGCGTAGGTGTCGTGTCGGTCGTCGCCCTGCACCGAGGTGTGCAGCATGCCGACGTTGACCAGGCCGGGGATCCGGTCGGGGTAGGCGGGGACGAGGTTCTCCAGCACCGCGCGGCGGGCGAAGCCCTGGCCGTGCACGGCCAGGCCGAGGTCGTCGTCGACGACGGTCTCGGGCGCGTCCACCGAGAGCCGGTGGGTATTGGGCGGCAGCCGCAGCGACCGGGTGATCTCGGACTCGGCGTCGTGGTTGCCGCTGATGAGGAACACCGGGATGCCCTCGTCGTGCAGCCGCGAGAGCTGCCGGACGAAGAACGCGCCGGTCGCGTAGTCCTTCCAGTCGCCGTCGTAGACGTCACCGGGCAGCACGAGCGCCTCGGCCCGGGAGTCGACGACCGCATCGACGAGGTTCTCGCAGGCCCGCCGGGTCGCCGCGCGCAGCGTCGTGGCGAGCCCGGAGTCGCCGAGCCGCGACAGGCCGCGCAGCGGGCTGTCGAGGTGCAGGTCGGCGGCGTGCACGAAGCGCACGGAGGAACTCCCGGAGCGGTCGGGTACGGGGAACCGCCGAGTCTAGGACGGGGCCCCCACCGTTCCCCGCCGCGACACCGCCCGCCCGCTCACCGATGACGACACCGCAGGTCAGGTGGGGCGGACCACACAGCGGTGCCGGTCACGTTCCGGTGTCCGGACGATGGCCCGTGGGTAGATCCTGGGCGTCCGATCCCGAGAGAGCCGCGAGGTCGAGCCCGATGATCCAGCTCTGCGAGCGCTGCTACGCCCCCGTCGACGCCGCGACCGAACGCGTCTACCGGTTGTCCCACATCGAGTCGGCCGACGCGGCCGGCGAGGTGACCTGGCGCGAGGCCGTCGTGCATGTCGCGGCGTGCGTCCCCGCGGGCACCGTCGTCCCGGCCGGGCGGTGGGCCGCGTGATCCGGGACGCGCTGTGCGAGCGCTGCCTCAACCCGATCGACCCGACCCGCGAGCCGCTGCGGATGTGCACCCACGGCGGCACCGCGGCCGACGGCGGACCGGCCCGCAGCTTCGTGCACGCCCTGCCGTGCGTGCGCCCGGACACCGGTGACTGGGACCGCGGGCGTCGTGGCCTGTCA
>JAESFO010000912.1_pt1 | contig 11365 bp, 9 predicted proteins | sample 9269421 | NCBI WGS metagenome assembly JAESFO01 (sample SAMN14502839, study PRJNA617101) | algae metagenome | isolation source: Nostoc desertorum CM1-VF14 and co-occurring heterotrophs from rocky... | place: USA: Clark Mountains, San Bernardino, California | collected 2000-06-05 | reverse complement strand
AAATACCAGAGTCTCGATAATTTGTTCTTTAAACGACATGCGATTGGTGATCTAATGAACCGGATAGCAGAAGATGTAAGCCGTGTTCGGATCTTCACAGGACCCGCCATTATGTATATTGTAAATCTTGTTTCGGTAATTGCTTTAAGCGTTTTTTTTATGCTTCAAAGTAGTAAGGAACTTACGCTTTACGTACTGATTCCTTTGCCGATACTGGCCATCATTATTTATTTTGTAAACAGCACCATCCATAAAAAAAGCGAGCGGATACAGGAAGCTTTGTCAGATCTTACCACCAATGCCCAGGAGTCTTACTCGGGTATCCGCGTCATTAAATCATTTGTGCAGGAGCGTTCCATGCTTGATTTTTTCCAGGTAAATACCGAGCGCTATAGAAAGAATGCGGTAAGCCTGGCTAAAACAGAAGCTATTTATTTCCCCGCTATTAACCTGCTGATCGGTATTAGTACTTTGTGTACCATTATGATCGGTGGCCTTTATTATATCAATCACGAACATAATATCAGCCTTGGAACCATTGTTGAGTTTATAGTTTATGTAAATATGCTCACCTTCCCGGTAAGTGCTATAGGCTTAACAGCCAGTATGGTACAACGTGCTGCTGCATCTCAAAAACGGTTGAATGAGTTCCTGGATATTGAACCGGAGGTAAAAGACAGCGCATCTGCAAAAGAGGTGGCTATAGAAGGCGCTGTTGATTTTAACAATGTAACATTTACTTATCCTGATACCGGAATTGTAGCGCTTAACAATTTCGATCTTCATATAAATAAAGGAGAGAAGATTGCCATAACCGGTAGAACAGGTAGTGGTAAATCAACTATTGCTCAGCTGTTGCTGAGAATGTATAATGTACAGGAGGGAAGTATTCAAATGGATAAAATTCCGCTGGCCGATCTGCAGTTGTCGTCACTGCGTCACCAGATTAGTTATGTACCCCAGGATGTTTTCTTATTTAGTGATACGGTTGAAAACAATATCCGGTTTGGTATTCCCAATGCCAAAAAAGAAGCCGTGGTAGAAGCTGCACGCATTGCGGGCGTCAACAAAGAAATAGAAGGTTTTGCGAGCGGATATGATACCATGATCGGCGAACGTGGCGTTACCCTAAGCGGTGGACAAAAACAAAGAATATCTATAGCAAGAGCTCTGATCAAAGATCCGGGGTTAGTTATTTTTGATGACTGTCTCAGTGCGGTAGATGCCAAAACAGAAAAAGAGATCATGGGCCGGTTAAATGAATACCTGGCTGACAAAACAGCTATTATCATCACCCATCGTGTTTTTTCACTCTTGAATTTCGACCGGATTATTGTGTTAGATGAGGGAAGTATTGTGGAGCAGGGAACGCATGAGCAGTTGATGCAAATCCCTGGCGGCTTTTATAGCAGGCTTTATGCCCGGCAGCAAGGGCGTACAGCGCACCCATAGCAATTACCTGTTTTCATTCCGCTATACTTCTTAAATTATTAAATTTTATTTTTATAGGATGACACTTACATTTTCTATTACACTGATTATTGCGGCCATCACCGTTATTGTTTCTTTGTTGGGGTTTAATAATCCTAAAGTAATTGATAGCCTTGTTTTTTATGGACCGGCTATTTCCCGTCGAAATCAATATTACAGGTTTATTACCTGTGGGTTTATTCATGCTGATTTTATGCACCTGGCTTTTAACATGCTGGCATTTTATACGTTTGGGATCAGCCTTGAAAAAGCGCTTTTTGCATCGCCCGATATATTTGGCGAGGACGCACCCATTTACTTTACAATGCTGTATATAGGCGGCCTGATCATGTCGAGTGTTCCCGATTATTTTAAGCATAAGGACAATTATCATTTTAGAAGTCTGGGTGCTTCGGGAGCTGTATCGGCAGTCATTTTTTCAAGTATTGTATTATTGCCTACCTCACCCATCTATTTTATATTTTTACCCATTCCGATACCTGGCTGGGTCTTTGGCTTAGCCTATGTTGGTATTTCAGCCTACCTTGATAAAAAAGGTGGAGGTAATATTAATCATGGAGCTCATTTGTGGGGGGCTATATTCGGTGTCGTTTTTACCGTACTCTTTGTTTCGCTAAAGACTGATTTTAATGTTTGGGAAAATTTTATTAATAGTATCCGAAGGTGATTTTCGTGTAAATGGCCACCCTTTTTTGGTATCAATTTCGCTTAACTGACGACCTGGCTAATGCGGAATAATACTTGTCATCAGGAATTGGAACATGTTACTCAAGCTCCTGGGCAAAATCAGCAAAATAGTCACTTAAAAGTGTTATTTTAGTTAGGTTAAATTGATTTATTAATAAAACGAATTGCAATGTCTGAACATCATTTCCCGCGCGGCTTCGATTCCTGGCAAAAGACCCATTTTGAAGTGGTTGAAGCGCTATGTTATTTACGAGATCTGCAGGAAGAGAAAGAAAGTAAAAACTTTTCTCAAATGCTTGACAGAAGTGCCACTGAAGATTTATATCAAATGGCTATTGAGCTTACCGACAAATTTGAAACAGAAAAAGTGGAGAGAGGGGGTAGCACTTTGTTTGATTTGATAGAGGAGTTCGTATATAAAGAAACCAAACATTAAGGCATCACAAAACAAATCGCGCAAAAAGTTGTATCTTTGTAGGCTCATTTAAGCGTGATGAAATAGAACAGTCTTGAATCGTAGTTGAATGGGGGCGTTTGGTTTTGACAGCGTAGGTCTTTGAAAGTGTAAGCATGTCGGGCGTTGTGTAATTAGCCCGTTAATCTGAATACTCAAACTTCAAATGGCAATACACAGTATGCCATGGCTGCCTAATCAGTGATTAGATAGTCATTAGGGCCGCTTGAGCAGGTTGGTCTGTTACCAAGCTCCGCCGCCGACTCAAAAACAAAAACAGAATGCTGCTGCGCAAGGCTGTGAGCGTAGCAAAAGACTATCCAGCTAAGCTTTGAATTGGTTTGTTCTTTCCCGGTTCAAGGCCGACAAATAATAAGGAAATAAGCATGTAGAAAGCTTTTGGAGAATATGTTTGGACACCGGTTCGATCCCGGTCGCCTCCACAAAAAAAGACGTGTATTTTTCAATACACGTCTTTTTGCTTTTATGAGATTTTGTAATTGATGTTTACTGTCATCTGCCCACTCCGAACGGTCAGCTGTTCTTACCGTCCCCAGCCAAACCAGTCGTTACCGTTGGCATATAACATCAGCCCTAATAACAGGATCATGCCTACCATTTGAGCATATTCGAGAAACTTCTCATTAGGCTTACGGCCGCTCACCATTTCATATAATGTAAACATCACATGGCCACCATCCAACGCAGGAATGGGGAGCAGGTTCATGAACGCTAACACTATTGAAAGAAATGCTGTAATATTCCAGAATGCTTCCCAGCTCCAGAAAGTAGGGAAAACAGAGCCCATTGCCTTAAAACCACCTACGCCTTTGTAGGCCTCGGTTTTAGGATTCAGGATCAATGCAAACTGATCTATATAGGCTTTCAGCTTTTCTATTGATTTATTGACACCTGCCGGGAACGCCGCCAGGAAACCGTATTCCCGTTTTTCTATTTTATAGGCACCCAGGGCTTCGTATTCTTTATCGGTTAAAAATGGAATACCTATTTTCCCGTCAGCATCAACTTTTGCAGTTAATGCAACAGGCTGACCATTACGTAGTACAGAAAGAGTTACTGTTTGATTTTTTTTAGTTTTAAGAAGAGTGGACATCTCATCATAAAACTTTACAGGGGTAGCATCAATAGCAGTGATCAGATCCATTTTTTGTAATCCGGCTTTATAACCACCAAGGGTATCCATTTTAAATTTCTTATCATATTCGCCCACATATGCAGGCACGCGTTCGGTAAACATAAAAGCTTTCTTCCGTCTGCTTTCTACCAGTTTACCAATCAGGTTCACCGGTACATTCACCGTCATTTTCTGGCCATTGCGTTCTACATCGATTGTCTCACTTCCAATCAGGATCTTTGCAGCCAGGTCTTCAAAATAGGTCACAGGCTCACCGTTAACAGCCAGTATCTTATCTCCTGAACGCAGTCCTATATCACTCATCAGGCTATCGGTAACCGCTACGCCATCCCTCAAAGAGCTCATAGGTGTTTTTTGTTCACCCCAAACAAACAGTATCATAGCATAAATGATAAATGCAACCAGCACATTCATGATAATGCCGGCAAGCATAATGATCAAACGTTGCCAGGCAGGTTTGCTTCTGAACTCATAAGACTTTGCTGGTTGTTTCATCTGTTCCTTGTCCATGCTCTCGTCAATCATTCCACTAATCTTAACATAGCCACCCAACGGCAACCATCCAACACCATATTCGGTATCGCCTACCTTCTTTTTAAACAAGGAAAACCAGGGGTCGAAAAATAAGTAAAACTTTTCCACACGACAGCCAAACCATCTTGCAGTAATGTAATGACCAAATTCATGCAATAAAACGAGGATCGAAAGGGCCAGAATAAGTTGAGCAACCTGTACACCAACGCCAGACCAGTTAATAGCTAAAGTATAAAACATTATGGTATAATAAATCTAATCTTAAAAATCACGCAAAGATACATTGAATGGTCCTATCGAATTGCTAAAAACAACATTTGAAAAATCTATATTTTTTGATCAGTAATACTTGTTTATTTATTGTAATGTGTTGTCTTTCATGATAAAATTGCCTATATAGATTAATTTACTCTATTTAACAAGTATTTTATTGTTTTTTCAAAAACATAGTTATATTTGTTAGCTAGTAAACTTTTATTAAGTAAATATTACGAAAGTGGAGAACGGAAACAACGAAAAAAAACTGGAAGCTATTTATAGCAAAAGGCTTCGTGCCGGAAAAAGAAGAACTTATTTCTTTGATGTGCGGTCAACCAAGGGTAACGATTATTATTTAACAATTACCGAAAGTCGTAAAAGCTTTGATGATAATGGGTACGACAGGCACAAAGTTTTCCTTTATAAAGAAGATTTTAATAAGTTTTTAAAAGCTTTGAATGAAGCGGTTGATTACGTAAAAACTGATTTGATGCCTGATTTTGACTTCGACGCTTTCAATCATGATGATTATGATGAAGAAGGAGGGCATAATAATTCTTATGTTGCTCCGGCTACAGCCAGCGTACCTGTTGAAGTTCCTGCACCGGTTGAAGAACCTGCCAACGATGAAAAAGTAATAGAAAATGTGGAACCTAAAACCACTGAAACCGGAAATACATCTGCTGCTCATGAAGAAGTAGATAAATGGTAATAACGGGATATAATGATATTGAAAGAGGTCGCTACTGGTAGTGACCTCTTTTTTTATACAGGATAATTTAATGGGCTATGGTGTTTAAAAATTAACCAAGCCTGCCTACCTGCACGGGATCTTTAAAAATTATACCTGTGTGTTGGCGCTTAGTGGCTGAACAGTGCCGCTTTTGATAAATAATAAGGAAGTCGTACTTGCAGTCAACAGTCAGTTCCCGGTTCTATTAGTAAGGGCTGCTAATCTGTAAACCCGGGATTAACAAGCAGTTTTCTTTTCTATCTTTAATAGAAATTTAATATCCGACTTTCAACGAAAACAGAGCAACCAATAGTGCACTGAACTATGATCTTATAAAATATAACCCACTAAGACCGGTTTAAATTTTAGCTGCTTTGGTCGTGTTTAGGTATTGCTCAAACTCGGTTAATGAAAAGCTGCTTAAATTGAAAGCTTTTGTGAGTCCTCCTTTTTGCGCTGCCAGAACCCCGTATCGAATATCATAAAGTCCCGCGATAGAATGCGCATCCGGGTTGACAGAGAGCAGTACACCTTTTTCCATCGCATAGCTGATCCACTGCCAATCCAGGTCTAGCCTGTGCGGGTTAGCATTGATTTCAATAGCTACTTTATTGGCAGCGCATGCGTCTATTATTTTTTTATGATCGATGGGGTAGCCGTTCCGGCTTAATAGAAGGCGTCCTGTAGGATGACCCAGAATGGTAGTGTATGGGTTTTCGATAGCTTTAATCAGGCGTTGCATGGCCTTGTCTTCCTTCATGTAGATATTGCTGTGAACAGAGGCAATAACCAGGTCAAAACTGGCCAGTACTTCATTGCTATAGTCCAGGTTCCCGTCATTCAGAATATCACTCTCTATGCTTTTAAATATTTTAAAAGGAGCCAGTTTTTTATTGAGCTCGTCAATCTGCTGGTGTTGTTGCAGTATCCTGTCTTCTGACAAACCATTGGCATAGGCTGCCGTTTTGGAGTGGTCGGAAATAACAAAATATTCAAACCCGTTTTTGATGAGATCTGTGGCTAACTCTTCTATTGTATTCACGCCATCAGACCAGGTGCTATGGTTGTGAATAATACCTTTTATATCGCTAACCTGTAATACTTGGGGGAGTGTTTTGCTTATAGCCTGGTTAACTGCTTCGCTGGTTTCTCTGTAATAGGGCAGAACGAAGTCTGCTCCTGCTTGTTCAAATATATGCTCTTCGCTTGAGAACGAGGCTTTGTCAAATTCGTCCTTTCCAAAATGTTCAATAAATGTATTTCTGAAAGATTCCCCTGAACTGTAAAGGAATTGTTTTTTATAGAAATCATCTGTTCCGAAATAAAGCCGCAGCTTAAGGCCATTCGTTAACTTATACAGGATGGAAGTTTCGGTTTCTTCCAGTACCTCTGGCGGATAGGCCGTTTGAAATTTGGGTTTTACTGCATCAGGCGTTGCTGCAATTACAAACTCAAGTTCTTTGATGATAAGCATCTGGCGCCTGAAGTCGCCTGCCGGGGCTACTTTATCGGGTCCGAACAAACCGTTCAGGTAATTTTGTATAGTTGGGTATATTGTAGCAACCTGGGCATACAGGAAGTGCCCGATGTTTTGATTATAGAACTGAATAGCTTCGAGAACGTTGGCCTGTGTTTTGGCTCCGAAACCTTTATACCGGGTTAAGCGGTTTTCTATGCAGGCATATTCCAGTTCGCCGATCGATTGTATATTCATTTCCTGCCATACTGTATGAATTTTTTTAGGCCCCAGTCCTTTAATATGCAGCATTTCCCTAACGCCGGCAGGTGTGTTTTCAATAATTTCCTGCAGTACCTTCATCGAACCTGTGTCCAGCAATTCGATAACCTTGGCTGCTACTGAGGGCCCCAAACCTTTTATAGAGGCAATGGTATTTCTATCTGTTTCAGTAAGCGGGTACTCAAGTTTTTCAATATGAAAAGCGGCAATGGAGTAGGTTTTAGACTTAAACGAATTTTCGCCATTTATATCCATCAACTTCGAAAGCAAGGAAAAGTGTTCTGCTATATCTGCATTGTTCATTCATGCAAAATAGCAAACAAAATGGAATATGAGCGCTCCCTCTATAAGCTGGATAAAAAAAACCTCCCGGGAGGGGAGGTTTATAATTTTAAAAAAATCAGCGCTTATTTTTTCTTAGCTGCTGCTTTTTTAGGAGCTGCTTTCTTAGGAGCTGCTGCTTTTTTAGGAGCTGCTGCTTTCTTAGGAGCTGCTGCTTTTTTAGGAGCCGCTTTCTTAGGAGCTGCCGCTTTTTTAGGAGCTGCTGCTTTCTTAGGAGCTGCTGCTTTTTTAGGAGCCGCTACTTTTTTAGGGGCTGCTGCTTTTTTAGGAGCTGCTTTTTTTGCTGCTGCTTTCTTAGGAGCCGCTGCTTTTTTAGGAGCTGCTTTTTTAGCTGCTGCTTTTGCCATTTGATTTTGAATTTAATTGATTAGTAAATGGGTTATCGACGGTAAAATTATACAAAATAAGAATACCTGCAAATTTTTTTTCCACAATTTATTAAGGTATAAGTAATAGTTATTCACAAAATGGCAATACATAAAAAAAGTCCCGCTGTTTTGCGGGACCTAATAGTATCCAGAAAAAATATATTCCTAAGCTTGAGCTGCTTCAGAAACAGAAACGAAAGTTCTGTCTTTCCTCCCTTTTTTGAATTCTACTACACCATCAGTTAATGCAAATAAAGTAAAATCTTTACCTACACCTACGTTAGTGCCGGGATGATAAACAGTACCACGCTGCCGAACGATGACGTTACCAGCAATTGCAGGTTGACCGCCAAATATTTTAACACCTAATCTTTTGCTTTCCGAATCGCGACCATTTTTTACACTGCCTTCGCCTTTCTTATGTGCCATATTGAATTATTTAAAGTTGATATTGATAGAAGTTCTTAAAAAAACGTACACTGATAAATTAAGCGATACCAGTTACTTTAATTTTAGTATAAGCGGTACGGTGACCTTTCTTTTTGTGAAAACCTTTTCTTCTTTTAGTTTTATAAGCAATAACAGTATCGCCTTTGATATGATCAACGATTTCGGCGCTAACTTTTGCTTTATTATCGGCGCCAACAGACAATTTTCCATCAGCGTGTACAAATAGTACATCTAGGTTAATAGAGTCACCCGCTTTACCTTCGAGGTGTGGAACAAATAATGTCTGATCCTTTTCAACTTTGTATTGTTGGCCTGCTACCTTAATTACTGCTATCATCTTTTAAAAATTAGGCGGCAAAGGTAGTTATTATTTCCGAATAATCAATAAGAAAACCAAACTTTATGCAAATCATTTTTTGCAACTAGGGTTCTCCTGTTATTTTTCCTTACATTTGGTTGCCTGATACTCCCATTAAAGTTTCGTAAGTTAATGAAAATCAAATCATTTTTAGCAAAACCGTTTGCTTCAATCGTTCATAAAAATATAAAGAAGGGAATGCTGACGGCTGTTGCTGATCAACAGGCTATATTAAAAAACCTCATTAAGATAGGCAAATCTACACAATTCGGAAGAGACCATAAGCTGGATGCGGTTTCAGTTTATGAAGAATTTCAACAGGCCATCCCGGTAAGAGATTATGAGGCTTTCACTTCTTATGTGAACATGATTAAGGAGGGAAAGCACAATGTTTTGTGGAAGGGGGTGCCTATTTATTTTGCCAAAACATCGGGTACTACCAGCGGTACCAAGTATATACCCATCACCAAGGACTCAATTGGTAATCATATTAACTCTGCCCGTAATGCACTTTTATGTTATATGGCGGAAACAGGGAATCACCAGTTTGCCGACGGTAAAATGATCTTCTTGAGTGGCTCGCCTGAGTTAGAAAGGGTAGGCGGTATTCCAACGGGGCGGTTAAGCGGTATCGTTAATCACCATGTGCCCCGGTATTTGCGAAAAAACCAGTTGCCTGATTATGAAACCAACTGTATCGAGGACTGGGAAACCAAGCTGAATAAGATAGTGGATGAAACACTGGGGCAGGATATGACGCTGATCAGCGGTATACCACCATGGGTGCAAATGTATTTTGATGAGATCATTAAGCGTACAGGCAAGCCGGTGGGGGAAGTGTTTCCCAATTTTTCTGTGATGGTATATGGCGGTGTGAATTTTGAACCTTATAAGACGAAGCTTTTACAAAGTATTGGGCGCAAAGTAGATGGCATTGAGACATTCCCGGCGTCGGAAGGTTTTTTCGCTTTCCAGGACACACAAACAGAGCCGGGTTTATTGCTGAATACTAATAGCGGTATATTCTTCGAGTTTATACCGGAAGATGAAATATCAAAGGAGCATCCTAAACGTATTTCGCTGAAGGATGTAAAAACCGGTGTGAATTATGCGCTGATCATCAATAGTAATGCCGGGTTATGGGGTTATAATATTGGTGATATGGTAAAGTTTGTTTCTACCGACCCTTACCGGTTGATTGTTACGGGCCGTACCAAGCATTTCATTTCGGCGTTTGGTGAACATGTGATCGGAGAGGAGGTAGAACATAGTTTAATGAAGGCCGCCCGTGAAGAAAATATTCATATCACGGAGTTTACCGTAGCTCCTTATGTAAACGAGGGAGAAGGTAAAAGTTATCACGAATGGTTTATTGAGTTTGACAATTTACCTGAAAATATGCAGGCTTTTTCTGCAAAAGTGGATATTAACCTGCGTGAGAAGAACGTTTATTATGACGATCTGATTGCCGGTAATATTTTGCAAACATTAAAGATCACACCGGTACGGAAAAACGGGTTTATCGATTACATGAAGTCTATAGGGAAACTGGGAGGTCAGAATAAAGTGCCCCGTTTGAGTAACGATAGGAATATAGCCAACAGTCTTGCACAGTGGACTGAAAAGAATTAGTACAGTTTTTATTAGGTATGTTGAAAAGCAAAGAGCAATTTTGTGTTGCTTTTTGCAGCCTTTACAGGTATCAACTATAATTGTAATAAATATCATCTCAATCACGCAGGAAGTTTATGATAAAAAGAATAGGAATTTTTGGTTCAACCGGCTCTATCGGCAAGCAGGCGCTGGAGGTTATTAAACATAACCCCGACAAGTTCTCCGTGGAGATTCTTACCGCCAATAGCAATTATGAAGAATTGATTGAGCAGGCAATTGTACATGATCCTAATATTGTGGTGATTGGAGACGATACTTATTACGAAAAGGTAAAGCAAGCTTTGTCGGCAACTGATGTAAAAGTATTTGCCGGCGAAAAAGCGCTGGAAGAAGTGGCCGCAATGGATTGCTATGATATGATGCTGGCTGCTATAGTGGGTTTTGCGGGTTTAAAGCCAACGTTAAAAGCTATTCAAAGTAAAAAAGCCATAGCGCTGGCTAATAAGGAGACATTGGTTGTTGCGGGTGACATTGTAATGGATATGGCAGTGCAAAACCAGGTGCCTATCATCCCGGTAGACTCTGAACATTCGGCTATTTTTCAATGCCTTGTTGGAGAAACCCGTAATAAAATTGATAAGATTTATCTCACCGCTTCGGGAGGACCTTTCCTGGGCAGGAAGACCAATTTTTTAGTGAATGTAAAAAGAGAACATGCTTTGCAGCATCCTAATTGGCAAATGGGTGCTAAAATATCTGTAGATTCTGCTACTTTAATGAATAAAGGCCTGGAGATGATCGAGGCCAAATGGCTTTTTAATTTACAGCCTGACCAGATAGAAGTATTGGTACACCCTCAAAGTGCCATACATAGTATGGTACAGTTTGAAGACGGCAGCCTGAAAGCTCAGCTGGGAGTAGCTGATATGCGCCTGCCGATACAATATGCGCTGGCTTTCCCGCATCGCATACCTAATGAATACCCAAGGTTTAGTTTCAGGAAGTTCAACACTTTTACCTTTGAAGAACCAGATCTTCGAACATTCAGAAACCTGGCTTTATCTATTGAGGCCCTGGAAAAAGGAGGGAATTTACCCTGCGTTATGAACGCCGCTAACGAAATAGCAGTGTATGCTTTCCTTAAAAATAAGATCGGCTTTTTAGAAATGACCGATATTATGG